>Ga0075017_100001067_pt1 | contig 16411 bp, 14 predicted proteins | sample AleBraG_ABR_2012_FD_71475 | JGI IMG/M metagenome (GOLD analysis project Ga0075017, IMG submission 71475) | Freshwater sediment microbial communities in response to fracking from Pennsylvania, USA - Alex Branch Run_MetaG_ABR_2012 | ecosystem: Environmental > Aquatic > Freshwater > Creek >... | reverse complement strand
CCTTCAACCATAACGGCTGGGACGGGCCGGGCGCAGTGGCATGTGGGGTAGATCATAGGCCGGGCCGGGTGTGACACCGAGGGTGTGGGGGGATTCGACATTGGCTAATTAAGTGTTTACTTAATTAAGCGATAGCTGTATTTTGGGCGTGTGACCACAAGCCAAACCGCCGTCTTCTCCGCACTTGCCGATCCAACCCGGCTGACCATTGTGGACCTGCTCGCTGCGCGGGGAGAGCTCTCCGCCAGCGACATCAGCGGTGTCTTCACCAGCAGTGCATCGGCAATTTCGCAGCACCTGAAGGTATTGCGTGAAGCGGGGCTTGTCTTGGTGACAAAAAGGGCACAGAAGCGCATCTATCAACTCAACACAGCCACCATTGGCGAAACCGAACGGTGGCTGCAGCTGCGTACCCGTCAGTGGAACACGCGCCTTGATGGGATGGAAGCACTGATCCAACGAATCGATAAAGGACTGGACGATGACCAATAATGACACGCGAGACATCATCATTTCTCGCATCCTCAATGCACCCGTTTCCACTGTTTGGAAATTGTGGACCGACCCGGAAGCAGTGATGCAGTGGTGGGGCCCGGAAGACTACACTTCGCCGGCGGCCCAGATTGACCTCCGCGAGGGCGGCTCCTACCTGTTCAGCATGCAGGCACCCAGTGAGCAGGGCGGTCAGGTGAGTTACACCGGCGGTACGTATGCCAAGGTGGCCCCGATGCAACGCCTGGAATTCACCCAAAACCTGACCGACGCCGAAGGGGTGCTGCTGCCCGCCGGGGCGTTGCCGGACGGGTTCTCACAAAACGTCTACACCATCGTGGAGTTCAAGGACGTGAACGGCCTGACCGAACTCACCATCACGGAGAAGGGCTGGTCACGGAGCCTGATGTCCGTATTCTCCTATGCGGGAATGCACCAGTCGCTGGATAAGATGGCGGCAGCTCTTGCCGAAGCCGCCGGCTCCCAAACAACGCAGGAATGAAAGAAGATCACCGTGGACATGAAACTTCAGCTGGTACCGCTTCCCGTTGCCGACGTGGAACGGAGCAAGACGTTTTACACGCAGACCGTGGGCTTCAACCTTGACCATGACGTTCAGCCCGGAAATGGCATGCGAATTATCCAGCTCACACCACCGGGCTCGGACTGCTCAATCGTCATTGGCACGGGCATGGGCACCCGGCACCCCGATGAGGGGACGGTCCAAGGTCTCCACCTGGTTGTCACCGACATCGACGCCGTCCGCCGGGACCTTCTAGGCAGGGGCGCCCCCGTGGGCGAAATCATCGACATGGGTGGGGTTAAGTTCGCCCACTTCGCGGACCCCGACGGCAATTCGTGGGCCCTTCAGGAAATCGGCGACCTCCAGGCCCCCTAGCCTCGTGGTCACCGTGCCACGTGGGAACGCCGGCAGGCCCGGCCCGCAGTGATGATTGATTTGGCATGGGCCGTGTGCCAGCCTTGAGGGAATCCCGGCGCCGGGGCGGCGAAGGACAACCGGACGGAGCATGGCATGGGACTCATTCACATCGACCTATTCACCACGCTGGACGGCGTCGCGCAGGCGCGGGAGGGCCGGACGAGGACCCCGCCGGCGGGTTCGGGTTTGGCGGTTGGCAGGCACCCTTGCTCGACGACGCCGTCGGACAACAGATCAACGCCGGGATGGCGGGCATGGACGAGCTTCTGCTAGGGCGCCGCACCTACGACATCTTCGCTGCATACTGGCCCTCCCAGGAGGATGGTGGGGACGGGGGAATTGCGCAATTGTTCAACCGCCTCCCGAAATATGTGCCCTCGCGCCAGGAGCGTTCGCTTGCGTGGGCCAACACCACCCAGCTCGGCCCCGACACGGCCATCCCCGTCCGCGAACTGCGCGAACGGCACGAGAACACCCATGTCTTTGGCAGTCTCGATCTGGTGCAGACCCTCCTCTCCGAACACCTCTTCGACCGGCTCACGCTCTGGGTACACCCCATCCTGCTCGTCAGCGGAAAGCGGGCCTTCGGCAACGGGGTTGTTCCGACAAACCTCAGGCTCGTGGAACCGGCCGTCAGCTCCCCAAAGGGTGTGGTGATGCAGTGCTACGCCCTCGCCGGCGGCAGGACTAAGCGCGGCGCCGCTTTCGTTGTCTAGGAAATAGGGTGCAGCCTGCGCCTGGGCGGGCCGCCCGGCCAACCGTTTACCACGACCGCCCCAGGAGGTGCGCGGTGGATGAATCTCTACAACTTCCCCCAGCTGGGCTTGGGGCTGAAGAAGCGACGGACTCCTACTCACGGACCGTCATCACGGTTGCCCAGGCCGTTGCGCCGCATGTGGCCGCGATCGGGATGACGGGCCCCGGACACGAGGGGCGCGTGCGCATTGGTGCCGGATCCGCCATCGTCTTCACCGAAGATGGCTGCATGCTGACCAACTCCCACGTGGTTGCCGGCGCCAGCGCCGGGCAGGCGGCCTTTGCCGATGGCACGGGAACGGAGATCGAGATCAGGGGAGCGGACGTCCTCTCCGACCTGGCCGTCATCCGTGGACTCTCACACATGCATGACCCGGCCCAGCTCGGCGATGCCGAAAGCCTGCGGGTGGGACAGGTGGGCAGGTCCCTGCCCACCGCCCTTGGACGCACCAGGCGGGCCATCGAGGACGTCATTCAAAGCGATGCCGTACTGAAACCGGGCAATTCCGGCGGCGCGCTCGCCGATTCCCGCGGCCGGATTGTCGGCATCAACATGGCAGTGGCAGGTGCCGGGCTGGGCCTGGCCGTTCCCATCAACCCAACCACACGGCGGATCATCTCCGCACTCATGGCCGACGGGCGGGTCCGGCGGGCCTACCTGGGCCTGGTCAGCTCACCCATTGCGCTGAACGAGATGCCGGCCATGCGCACCGGCCAGCGGGAGGGGCTGCGCGTCGCGGACGTCATGGCCGGCTCACCGGCGGAGAAAGCGGGATTGAAGCCCGGCGACCTGGTGCTCACGGTCGGCCAGCGTCCTGTCTCCAGCGCCGAGAGCCTGCAAAAGCAGTTGTTCGCCGAGGCCATCGGGGTGCCGCTGCCGGTGACAGTGCTCCGAAACGGCGCCATGGTGGATGTCATCGCCGTGCCGGTCGAAATGACGGAATAGGTGGCTGTGGAACGGCCCCCGGCGAGATGCCGGGCCGTTCCACAGCGGCGCTGTCGCTAGGCGGTGGCTGCCATGATGGCAAAGGTGGCGCCCTGCGGATCCGCCAGCACGGCCATCCGGCCCACGCCCGTGACATCAAAAGCCGGGGCCAGCACGGTTCCGCCCAGTTCCTGGACCTTGGCCACGCTCTCATCGGCGTCAGCCACGTTGAAGTAGACCAACCAGTTGCCCGGGCGCCCGGGCATCGCATTGGCCATGGCTCCGGCAATGCTCCGCCCGTTCACGGTGAACTGCGTGTAGGAGGCCAGCTCGCCGGCCGGTCCGGTTTCACTTTCAAGCCCGGCCACTGCCTGGTAGAAGGGCAGTACTGCCCCAACGTCAGGGACCTGGAGTTCGTTCCAGATCACGGCACCGGGTTCGTTGACCACGCTGGCACCGATATGGCCGCCGGCCTGCCAAAGCCCGAAGGGCGCCCCGGCCGGGTCCAGGGCGATGGCCATGCGGCCGGATCCAGGCACCTCGTCGGCCGGCACCAGCAGCGTGCCACCGGCGCCGGCCACCCTGGCAGCTGCGTCGTCGGCGCTATCGACGGCCAGATAGGTGTTCCATGCCGACGGCGCACCGCTGGCGATATCTTGCGCCATTTGCGCCATCAAACCGGCGACGTTGCCGCCGGGCCGGGTGGCCATGTAGTACGTCATCTCCGGGCTCATCACATTGGCGTGGAAGTCCCAGCCGAACAGGGATCCGTAGAACGCCTGGGCGCCCTCAACATCGGAACTGGCCAGGTCAACCCAACATGGGGTTCCCTGGGCGTAGCTATTTACTGTTGACATGGTGCCACCTTTCAATACCGCGTGGATGGAGACGGAATATCCGTTACCCCCATCCAAGCACCGCGGCACCGCTGTGGAAAGGGTGGCGTATCCACGTGCTGATGCCTTGGATTTCGTGCAGTTCGGGCAAGGGCCGCCGCCGGGAGGATGCGGTCAGGGCCACGAATCCCGGCGTGCCGGAAATGTTGGACCGATGGTCGGAGGCGCCCACGCTGGGGGAGGACACTGCGAAGCCTGCGTAGCTGCTCCAGGGTACCGAGCTGGTGGGGCAACGTCATCGGCGTCGGCACCAAGACCCCTAACGCAATTCCCTCATCTAGTATGGGAGCTGGCGCTCTCCCGCTCTGTGACGCACGGGGCGCAAGAGGTGCCGCGACCAAGCGAGGGGAGTACCGGTGGCCAAGGCTCCAACCGTCTACGACGTTGCCGCCGATGCCGGCGTTTCGATAGCGACGGTTTCACGAGTGCTCAGACGCCCGGCCGACGTTCGTGAATCAACCCGCGAACGGGTCATGGCCTCGGTGCGGGAACTCGGCTACGTGCCGAGTGGCTCGGCCAGAGGCCTTGCGGCACGGCGCACCGGCGCCCTGGGGCTTTATTTTCCTGGCTTTGACGCCATGGACGACATGGGTGAGCTCAGTGACTTCCCCGCCGATGCTTCGCCGGCCTACTCGCTTATCAACGATGTGGGTGCCGTCCCGGAGTCGCACCAGTTCAATCTCTACTTCGATGAGGTGCTCCGGGGCGCCGAACTCGAAGCATGGCGCCGCGGGTTCGCCCTTACCGTGGCCGTTGGTCGTGGCGGTCTCGCAGCAGATGCGGCACGGGACATGGCCGGCCGTGTCGATGGGCTGCTGGTGCTTGCACAGAGCGTGCCCGACGCCGAACTGGAGCAACTTGCCCGGCGCATCCCCGTCGTCGTCCTGGCAAGTTCGGCGCATAGTGGGGCTTTCGACAGTGTGACGGTGAGCAACCACGAAGGAATGCATGCCCTCGTGGCGCACGTAATCGACGACCTGGGCATCCGCGACATCGCTTACGTGGCGGGGCCGCTCGATTCACCCGACGATACCGACCGCTGGTCCGGCTTCGAGTCCGCGCTGCGCGAGCGCGGCATGAACCCCGGAGAGGTGACGCTGCGCCGGGGTGAATTCACGCGGGCCTCCGGCCGCCGTACCGGCGCAGATCTACTCGCCTCCGCTGGCATGCCGAAGGCGGTCATCTGCGCCAATGACCAGATGGGGCTCGGTGTGCTCGATGCCCTGACCGGGGCCGGAATTCGCGTGCCGGAGGACGTGGTGGTTACGGGCTTTGACGGCATTGAGGCCGCCAATCTTTCCTCACCGCGACTCACCACTGTGCACCAGCCGATGGAACTTGTGGGCCGCGTGGCAATCCAGCTCCTGCAGCGCAGACTTGACGATCCGGAAGCAGAGCCGGCAAGCATTCGGCTGCCCGTCAGGGTGCTCCTGCGTGAGAGTTCAGAGCGCCCGTAACAATCCTTGCCTGTGAGGTGCGGCACTTGCGGGCGTGAATGTATGCGCATACACTCGGGGAACCAGTGGATGCTGCAGGCATCCCGGCGCAGCGCAGCCCGCACGGACTGCCTCGTGACAGTGAAGACATGAGGAAGCAAGAGTGTCAATGACGAACTCGAAAACGCGAACGAAACGGATGTCGGTGATGGCGGGAATTTCCATCGCGGCCATGCTTGTTTCCTCGTGCAGCATCCAGATCAAGAGCGAGCCAGACCCCTCGATCCCCGACAACACGATGCTCATTGCCGCAGACAAGGGCTCGCCCATGTTCGAGAAGATCTTCAATCCGTATCTTTTCAACAAGCGCATTGCCGCGAGCTACATCTATGAACCGCTCACCGCCGTGAACGTGCTCGACGGAACACAGACCCCATGGCTCGCCGAAAAGGTGACGCTGACGGATGCACGCACCATCGACTACACGATTCGCCAAGGCGTCACATGGTCGGACGGTGAGAAGTTCACACCGGAAGACGTGGTGTTCACCTTCAACCTCATCAAGGAATACCCCACCCTCGACGTCAAGGGCGCCTGGCAGCATATCGAGAGCCTGGCGATCGACGGCGACCACGTCATCGTGCACCTCAAGGACGACGACGCGCCAGCGGCCGACGTCATCTCGCTGACGCTCATCGTGCCGGAGCACATCTGGAAAGACGTGAAAAACCCGGACACGTGGCGCGACCCGGACCCGGTGGGCACAGGACCGTTCACGCTCGGCAACTTCTCCTCCCAGCAATACACCCTGGACAAGAACCAGAACTACTGGCAGGCGGACAAAGTCGAGATCGAGCACCTCGTGCTGCCGGCGGCCACGAGCGAGCTCGACATCGTCACCAAAGGCTTCGATTGGGCGTACTCGTTCATGAGCAACGTCGAAGGCACCTGGGGTGCAGCCAATCCAGAGAACAAGAACTGGTTCCCGCCGGGCGGTGTGATCAGCCTGGTGCCAAATCTGGACAAGGCCCCCTGGGGCAACGTCGATCTGCGACGCGGCATTGCCCTCGCACTGGACAGGGACAAGATCGCCGCTGCCGCCACTGAGGAGTACATGAGCAAGGCCGGACAGACCGGCCTCATGCTGCCCAACCAGGCATCCGAACTCAACCCCAACATTCCCAACGACGGCGTCATTGCCCAAGACACCGACGCGGCACTCGCCTCCCTGGCGAAGGCCGGCTACACGCTGGTCAACGGCACCATGGTCGATGCCAACAGCAAGCCCTTCACGTTCTCTGTGACCACGGCCAATGGATACACCGACTGGCTGCGCGCCATCCAGGAAGTACGCAAGCAGCTCAGCGCGATCGGAATCGACATGACCATCAAGCAACCCCAACCGGCGGGCTACCAACAAGCCATCCAGAACGGTGACTACGAGGTCGCGATGGGAGGCATGGGCGGTGGCAACATCTTCCAGGCCTACAACAGCCTGCTCTCGAGCGAGTTCCATGTGAAGGTTGGCGAGCTGGCACCGAGCAACTTCGAGCGTTACAGCAACCCGCAAACCGATGCGCTCCTTGCCGAGTACAAAGCAACCATCGATCCGGCAAGACAGCTGGAGATCAGCCGCCAGCTACAGCAAATCGTCTACGACCAGCTTCCCGTGATCGGCCTCTACTATGGCGGGCTCTGGGGACTCTACAACACCTCCAAGTTCACCGGCTGGCCTACCGCGGACGATCCCTACGCCCCGCCGCAGACCTACGACTCGAGCCCGCTGCTTATCTTCACCAAGCTCAAGCTCGCAAACAAGGGCGGTGAATAGCCCATGGTGTTCGTACTTCGCAAAATCGGCCTTTTCCTGCTCACCCTGTGGGCTGCCGTCACCCTGAACTTCCTGCTTCCGCGCCTGATGCCGGGATCCCCAACCGATGCCGCGATTGCCAAGCTCGCCCAGAACGGGCCGGTCACCGACGCGACCCGCAAAGCCATCGAGGCCCAACTCGGCATGCCGGAGGGCAACATCTTCGAGCAATACCTCGGATACCTGCACCAGGTCCTCACCCTCGACTTCGGTGTCTCGTACACCTTCTATCCACAGTCGGTCTCTGAGATGATCTGGCAGGCGTTCCCCTACACGGTCATCCTTGTGGGGTTCGTGACGATCATCGCTTTCGTGCTCGGAACCCTGATCGGTGTTCTCACCGCGTGGAAGCGCAACTCCTGGCTCGACGCCCTTCCCACACTGACAGGCAGCTTTGCCAGCACGTTCCCGTACTTCTGGACGGCACTGCTGCTGCTGTTCTTCCTGGGCTACGTCTTGCACCTGTTCCCCACCTCCGGCGCTTTCGCACCAACCGCCAGCCCGGCGATGACGTGGGAGTTCTTCACGGATGTGCTTTACCACGCGGCGCTTCCGGCCCTCACGATTCTCATCACCTCCCTCGGCGGGTGGATCATCGGCATGCGCAACGCGATGATCAACACGCTCGGCGACGACTACGTGACGTTCGCCGAGGCCAACGGCCTGAAGGGGCGCACCGTCGCCATTCGCTATGCGGCCCGCAATGCCATACTTCCAAACCTCACGGGCTTCGGTCTCGCCCTGGGTGGTGTCGTCGGCGGCTCGGTGCTCGTTGAGCAGGTGTTCGGGTACCCCGGCATCGGGTACCTCCTCTTCAATGCCGTAATTGGCCAGGACTACCCGCTGATGCAGGCACTGTTTTTGATGATCACCGTCAGCGTGCTCATCGCAAACTTCCTCGTCGACATCATGTACGGGGTACTCGACCCAAGGACACGACGATGACCACCACACAGAACCCCGCCACAGCCACGGTTGAAGCGATGAGGCCACCACCCAGATTCGCCTTCATCACCCGATCGACCGCAACCCTGTGGGCCAACTGGAAGTCACGCCTGGGGCTGATCATTCTGGCCTGCTTCATATTCGTGGCGATCTTGGCACCGCTCCTGGCACCCTACGGCGCCTCGCAAGACGGTTTCGAACGCAACGCGGACGCCAGCCCCGAGCACTGGTTCGGCACCACGGCCGCGGGTGAGGACGTGCTCAGCCAGCTGATCTACGGATCCCAGATCAGCGTCTCTGTCGGCTTCATCGCCGGGGTGCTCTCCACGATCGTCGCGATCGTCATTGGCCTGAGCTGGGGATACATCCGCGGATTCGGAGCCGATGTCATCAACTTCATCGTCAACCTGTTCCTCGTCATCCCTGGATTGCCGCTCATGATCGTGATCGCGGCCTACCTGCAAAACGGTGGACTCGTCATGATCGTCGCCGTCATCGTTATCACCGGATGGGCGTGGGGTGCACGCGTGCTGCGTGCCCAAACGCAGACGCTTCGCTCCCGTGATTTCGTCACGGCGGCCCGCTTTTCGGGGGAGCCGGCGTGGCGCATCGTGTTCAAGGAGATCCTGCCCAACATGACATCGATCATCGCCGGTGGCTTCTTCGGTGCCGCAACGAGCGCAATCCTGGCAGAGGCCGGCCTCGAGTTTCTCGGCCTCGGTGACTCAAGCATCGTTAGCTGGGGCACCATCCTCTACTGGGCGCAAAATTCCAACGCCCTCCTGACCGGGCAATGGATACTGCTGTTCGCCCCCGGTCTCTGCATCGCACTGCTTGCGCTGAGCCTGACGCTCATCAACTTCGGTGTCGACGCAATCAGCAATCCACGCCTACGTGAAGGGAAGTCACGATGAACCCCATTCTTGAGGTCAAGGATCTTTCGGTCGTTTATGAGTCAACCGGTTTCGCCGCTTTGCAGGCCGTCGATCACGTGTCGTTTGTGCTTGAGGCCGGCGAATTCGTTGGCCTGGTCGGCGAGTCCGGCTCTGGCAAGTCGACGCTCGGGTTTGCGATCACCCGGCTGCAGAAGCCGCCCGCCCGCATCAACGGCGGACAGATCTACTTTCGAGGGGAGGACATTCGGGAGCTCGACGTCGAAACGCTGCGTCAACAGCGCCAGGGCGGCTTCGCGATGGTGTTGCAGTCGGGCATGAACGCGCTCAATCCGGTGCGCACCATCCGCAACCATTTCATCGACATCTTCCGTGCCCACGGGCACGTGGAGAAGTCCAGATGGGATGCCCGCCAAATTGAGCTCATCGAGAAGGTCGGGCTCTCGAAGGAGGTCCTCGCCCGGTTCCCGGGCGAGCTGTCCGGCGGAATGCGCCAGCGGGTGTCCATCGCCCTGGCGCTTTCGCTCGAACCACAGCTGATGGTCTTTGACGAGCCGACCACCGCCCTGGACGTGCTGGTGCAGCAAGCCATCATGGACACCATCAAGTCCTTGCAGAAGTCCGAGGGGTTCACCGCCGTTCTCATCAGCCACGATCTCGGAGTCGTGCTTGAATCGACGCAGCGGGTCCTCGTCATGCACGAGGGCCGCATCGTCGAGGATGCCTCGAGCCTGGACATTCTTGCGAACCCACAGGACGAGTACACGCGGATGCTGCTGAGCCACTACGCCGACCCCCGTGCCGAGGTGGTCGAGCTGCCAGGTTTCACCGATCGGGCGAGTCGCAAGGCACATGGCACCCTCAAGGCGTCCGACGGCGGCACTGCCGTCACCTCGGCGGCACGGGAGGGGCGTTCGACCGACTCGGCTATCGTCGTCGACCACGTATCAATGCTGTACCCGCCACCGCGCAGGGGCGAACAAGCCATCACAGCGGTCGATGATGTCTCCTTCACGCTTGAGCCGGGCGAGTCGCTCGCTCTCGTCGGCGCATCCGGAAGCGGAAAGTCAACCATCGCCAAACTGATCACCGGAATCGAGAAGCCAACGGCCGGCACAGTCAGATTCGGCAACCTCGATGTTGCCCGGCTCGGCAGGGGCCAGATCCGCGGGCTCCACAGAAACGTTCAGATGATCTTCCAGGATCCGTACTCCGCACTGAACCCGCTGCATACGGTTGAGTACACGCTGACTCGTCCGGTGGTGAATTTTGGCGGGCTCCGCGGGCCGGCGGCCAGAAAACGGGTTCTCGAGTTGCTCGAGACCGTCGGGCTTTCGCCCGTGGAACAGTTTGCTGCCAAGCTCCCACATCAGCTCTCCGGTGGGCAGCGCCAACGGGTGGTGATCGCGCGTGCGCTCGCCAGCAATCCGCAGGTGCTCATCGCCGACGAGCCGGTATCCATGCTTGACGTGTCCCTGCGCGCCGGTGTCCTCTCGCTGCTGGAGGATGTTCGCGAACAGTGGGGTATGAGCATGCTCTACATCACCCACGACCTGCTCAGTGCCCGGCTGGTGACCGAGAACATCATGGTGCTCAACGGCGGCAGGGTGGTGGAACGCGGCAACACCGCCCAGGTACTGCAACATCCCGAAAATGAATACACGATCCGCTTGTTGGATGCCGTACCCAACCCTGCCCGGGTCAGGGGCGCCGCCGTATGAGCCCGGCTTTGATTGATGCCTTCGGAGCGCAGCATCTGCCGGCCATCAGCAATTCACAACGACCATCCACACCTCAACTTCAGGAGTAGCATGCTCACCTTTCCCGATGGCTTCCTCTGGGGTGCCGCAACGGCGGCCCACCAGATCGAGGGCAACAACGTCAACAGCAACTGGTGGAAGATGGAGCACGCCGCGGGCTCGAACATCGTGGAGCCAAGCGGCGACGCGATGGACAGTTACCACCGCTACCGTGAGGAGATGCGGCTGCTGGCCGACGCCGGACTCAACTCCTACCGATTCAGCATTGAGTGGGCGCGCATTGAGCCGGAGCGCGGATTCGTCTCGCTCGCCGAGATCGACCACTACCGACGCATGGTGGAGGCGGCCCACGAATTTGGGCTCAACCCGACTGTGACACTGATGCATTTCACGGTGCCGCAGTGGATGTACGCGGACGGATTCTGGCGCGCCGACGATGCGCCCGATCTCTTCGCCCGCTACACAGAATCGGTCCTGCCCATCGTTTCCGATGGTGTGGACTACGTTTGCACCATCAATGAACCAAATATTGCGGCGATGCTGGCCGGCGGAGAGGATGCTGGGAACCTTGTCGCCTTCGGGCTGCCGAACCCGGACCTGGGCGTGGCGCAGGCACTGCTGGAGTCGCACAAACGCTCTCGCGAGGTACTCTCGAGCGTTGCGGGCCTCAAAACGGGGTGGACCGTTGCCACGCAGGCCTTTCATTCCACGGGGGAGCCGGGTGCGGACCAGAAGCTTCGCGAATACGGATACCCGCGCGACGACTGGTACCTGGAACAGTCCGCCGGCGACGACTTCGTCGGTGTGCAGGCGTACACGCGCACTTTCATCGGCCCGGACGGCCCGCTGCCGGTCGCTGACGACGTCGAGACCACGCTCACCGGCTGGGAATTCTTTCCGCAGGCGCTCGAGCTCGGTGTGCGCAGTGCTTGGGAACTAAGCCAGGGCGTTCCCGTGATCGTGACCGAGAATGGAATCGCCACCACCGACGACACCCGCCGCATCGCCTATACGGATGGTGCATTGCGCGGCCTGCACGCCGCCATGTGCGACGGCGTCGAGGTACTTGGCTACCAGCACTGGAGCGCCCTGGACAACTACGAGTGGGCAAGCGGATTCCGCCCCACCTTCGGGCTGATCGCCGTTGACCGCGAAACCTTCGTCCGGACGCCCAAGCCCAGTCTTGGCTGGCTGGGAGAGGTAGCCACGGCGAACGGACTGCCGGTCGAACCTCGCGGATAGCCAAGGCGGGCATCTCACGGGTCGCTTAGGGTCCGGGGATTCCTCCGCCCGTGGGGATGGATGCCGTTTCCTGCGGGAGTAGGCCAAACGGCTTGATATTGTTCTGGTTTCCACGCGCCCCTAGTTGGCGTACCATATGTGTGATACTTTTCACAATATGACCACCTGAAGCATGGGGGCGGGTGGCAAGCCTGACGGGACAAGCCTCTGCTCAGGCCCGAAATTGGCGTGGGCGGGCGTAGTTCCTTAGTTGTTTTGACCCTCATGAATTGGTCTCAATTCTAGTGGGGGTACACCATGACACAGCCAGCACAACCGAGAAGGTTCTTTCACAAGCTCAGCAGGAAAACCACAGTGTGGCTGACTTGTGCCATGTTGCTCATTGCCGGTGGGGCCTACGCCTACTGGTCGACCACCGGCGGGGGATCCGGATCCGCACCCAACGCCGCGTCCAACGGCAATGTCACCTTGACGGCCACCTTCGCTCCGGGGCTCACCCCCGGCGCCAGTGCGACGGTGACCTACACCGCCAGCAATGTCGGCACATCGGACCTGCGGGTTGGAACTATCAGCCATATTGTGACCACCAGCGCCCCGCTCTGCCTGCCAGCAGACTTTACGATCTCCGATGTCACCTCCAACACCACTGTGCCGGCCGGAGCACTTAACCATGCCATCGCAGGTACCGGTTCGTTGAAATTCGCTGACACGGCCGTCGACCAGGATCTGTGCAAGAGCGCTACCGTGACCCTGGCACTCACCTCCAACTAGCCGGACCGGCAGTGGGCGAAACTGCTGAGTGAGTCCGCCCGCTGCCTGTCCCGACCGGCAAGGTGTATGGACAACTGATGAAGGGCTGACATGCATTTCAGCGACTCAGGTGGTGCAGCAAGAATCGCCAACCGCATGCAGCATGCCGCAGCGGCCATCCTTCTTGTCTTGGCCATGCTGTTGGCACCCGGGGCGGGAACAGGCTTGGCCTACTACTCCGGGACCGGAACTGGGACGGGGTCCAGCAGCCTGGGCACCCTTGCACCTCCCGCCAACCTCGCCGTGCCGGCCACGAGTACCGGAACGGTGCATCTGAGCTGGACTGGTGCCACCGGCACGCCTCAGCCAGCCGGATACCACATCACCCGCACACTGACAAGCAACGGCTCGACGGCGGCGGCCTGCGGCACCAGCAACACGGCTCCTACCACCAACCTCTCCTGTGATGACTTCAACGTGCCCGCCGGGACCTACCGGTACACCGTCACGTCGGTTTACCGAACGTGGACAGCTTCCACGCCCCTGAGCACCAGCGTGTCAGTCACACCTCCGGGCACCGCATCCAAGCTGGTGTTCATCACACAGCCCGCCAACTCGACCGCTGGGGTTGCCTTCGCAACCCAGCCCGTGGTGGCCGTCACCGATGTCAACGGCAGCATCATGACCTCCCAGGCGGCTACGCCGATCTCGCTCACAATCCCGGGAGGCGCCCTCACTGGTTGTTCCACCGCCACCACCGTCAACGGTGTGGCTACCTTCGCCGGCTGCACCGCCACCGGTGCCGGGCGCCATGCCATGACAGCGACTTCGGCACCGCTGACAAGTGCCATCAGTTCACCATTCACCGTTGCGGGTGCCGCCGCCAAGATTGCCTTCACCGCATCCCCGTCGAACGCCACTGGCGGAACTGCCCTGGCCATGCAACCAGTGGTGATAGTTCAGGACAACTCCGGATGGACAGTCACCACCAACACAAGCCCCATCACGCTGAGCATCACCGGATCCCCGGGCGGAGCAGCACTGAGCTGCGCCGCCAATCCCCTCACCGCTGCCGCAGGCAGCGCCGTCTTCACCGGATGCAGCGTCAACAAGGCCGGAACTTACACACTGACCGCCACGGGTGCCGGTTTCACCACTGCCAGCGCAAGCTTCACCATCACAACCGGCCCAGCTGCCAAGCTGAGCTTCACCGTCCAACCATCAGGCTCCACGGGCTCCATGCCGTTCGCCACCCAACCAGCCGTCAGCATCCAAGACGCCGGCGGGAACACCGTCCTTAACTCCACCGCCACTGTGAACCTGGCCCTCACCGCTGCCCCCGGTGCGCTCCTCAGCTGCGCAGCCTCCTCCGTGGCCGCCATCAACGGGGTCTCCGCCTTTACTGGCTGCAGCATCGACAAGATGGGAAGCTACACTCTCACCGCGAACTCGTCCGGACTTCTTCAGGCACTCAGCACTACCACCACGATCACCACCGGCGCAGCCACCGAACTGGGGTTCATTACCCAGCCAGCCGGTTCCACCGCCGGCCTTGCCTTCACCACGCAGCCTGTCGTGGCCCTTCAGGATGCTGGCGGCAACACCACCACAAGCACGGCACTGGTCACCCTAAGCCTCACCGGTTCCCCAGCAGGTGCCGTACTGAGTTGCTCCGCAAACCCGGTGCCTGCAATAGCCGGGGCCGCCGCATTTTCCGCGTGCAACATTAACAAGGCAGGAACTTACACCCTGACCGCCACCGGAGCCGGATTCACCGCTGTCAGCCTGAACGTCGTCATCGCTGCGGGACCGGCCGCGAAACTGGGCTTCACGACCAACCCCACAAACTCAACAGGCGGCCTCGCCTTTGGCTCCCAGCCCGTGGTGGCCATCCATGACGCCAGCGGAAACACCATAACCGCCAGCAGTGACCCCGTCACCCTCAGTATCACCGCCCCCGCCGGAGCCGCCCTGAGCTGCGACACAAACCCTGTAGCAGCCACCGCCGGCGTGGCCACCTTCTCCGGCTGCAGCATCGACAGACCCGGGACCTACACCTTGACGGCGGCCTCTGGTGCCCTGACAACCACCGCCAGCACCACCGTCACGATCACCGTCGGACCTGCCGCCAAACTTGGATTCACCACCTCGCCGACCAATACCAGGGTCAACTCTTCCTTTACTGCCCAGCCGGTGGTGGCCGTGCAGGATGCCGGCGGCAACACCGTCACCGGCAGCACCGCCCCAATAACACTGAAAATCACTGCCCCGACGGGTGGGGTCACCCTGAACTGCAACACCAACCCGAAAACCGCCCTGGCCGGAGTGGCGACTTTTGCCGGCTGCAGTATCAGCGGGAGTGGAACCTGGTCGCTCACCGCCACCTCGGGCACACTCGCCGCCGGCACCAGCGCCAGCCTGACCATCTTCGGCACCTCCACCAAACTAGCTGTCACCACCAGCCCCACGGGCGCCACCGGTGGCATCGCCTTCTCCACCCAGCCGGTGGTGACCATCCAGGACGCCAACGGGAACACCACCTCCAGCACCGCTGCCGTCTCGTTGAGTCTCACCACCCCGGCCGGAGCCGTGCTGAGCTGTGTATCGAACACCTCCGCCTCCGTCGCAGGCGTGGCGACTTTTGCCGGCTGTAGCATCAACAAACCCGGAACCTATTCGCTGACCGCAACTTCAGGAGTCCTTTCCTCAGCTGAAAGCAGCAGTTTCAGCATCACCGTCGGTCCGGCCGACAACCTTGTCTTCACGACCAGCCCTTCAGGGGCCACTGGCGGAATCCCTTTCACCACCCAAGCTGTGGTGGCGATTCACGATGCGGGCGGAAACGCCGTCACCACCAGCACGGCGCAAGTCGCCCTGACCCTGAGCACCCCTGCCGGTGCGAGCCTGAGCTGTAGCAGCAACCCTGTCACGGCGGTCTCCGGCGTGGCCGTTTTTGCCAGCTGCCACGTTGACATCAAGGGCAGCTATACGCTGACCGCTTCTTCCCCCGGACTTGTCGTCGGCCAGAGCGCCATCTTCACCATTTCAGCCGGGCCGGCCATCAAAGTGGCCTTCACTACCGGCCCTTCAGCCTCCACTGGCGGGATTCCCTTCAACACCCAGCCCGTGGTGGCCGCCCACGACGCGGGAGGCAACCTGGCCGCCGGCACCGCCCCCGTCACGTTGAGCATCACCACCCCGGCCGGAGCTGCCCTGGCCTGCACCGTTAACCCTGTCGCATTGGTTGCGGGGATGGCAGTGTTCTCCGGGTGTGGCATCGACAAGGCCGGCTCCTACACCCTGACCGCGACCTCCGGCCTCCTCCCTGCCGCCAGCAGCACCGTCATCACCATTGGCGTTGGTCCGGCCGCCAGGCTCGCCTTCACCACCCAGCCCTCCGGCGCCGCAGCAAACACAGTTTTCGCCACCCAGCCCGTTGTGGCCATCCAAGATGCCGGGGGCAACACGGTGACCACCAGCAACGCGCCAGTATCCCTGGCCATCAC
>Ga0075017_100001066_pt1 | contig 16413 bp, 17 predicted proteins | sample AleBraG_ABR_2012_FD_71475 | JGI IMG/M metagenome (GOLD analysis project Ga0075017, IMG submission 71475) | Freshwater sediment microbial communities in response to fracking from Pennsylvania, USA - Alex Branch Run_MetaG_ABR_2012 | ecosystem: Environmental > Aquatic > Freshwater > Creek >... | reverse complement strand
CAGCGGCGTCGGCCAACAATTGACACACCAGCGAGAGAATCACGAAAACACCCGCATGCGCATGACCGGCGCGAAAGAAATTTTGCCGCAGAGCGTTATCCATGTAGTGGCTACCGCGATCGCGCAACGAGGTCAGCAGAAAATAGCCGCCATACTGGATGGTAGGAATCGTCAGCAAAATAATGCCAGACATGATTCGAGCTTCACGCGTCATAAATCCTCCTCCTGAGAGTGTTCGGACCAAAAAAGGTGCCCCATTTCTCGCGCGTTCTTGGGCGAGAAGTGGGGCCCTCGGAATGAACCTAGCGGTTCTCCGCGACATCGCCGTTGTCGGGCACAATAAACGCATCCACGCGGAGCCCGTCCGGCAGCTTCGATCCCGGATCCAACTCGACCAGCGTCTCCAGAATCTTCGTATCTACTTTCTCCGTCGGTTCGTCGGTGCGCACGTTCTTCGGCCCCAACTGCTGGCCCAGGCGGACCACGTGGCCCCAGAACTTCTGCTTCCCGAAAGCATCGGCGGTGACGTAGGCCTTCTGCCCCAGGTGCACCCGGCTCACGTCGGTCTCGTCCACATCGACTCGCACCCGCAGAACCTTGCGATCGCCGATGGTGAGAATCGGATCCGGCACCGTGGAGGAATTCGAAACGCTTTCTCCGCTCCGATGATGCTTGCGCAGCACCGTGCCCTCAATGGGGGAGCGGATGAAGGTTTTCTGGTAATGAGCCTCAGCCTCTTCCATCTGCGCCTCGGCCAGCTTCAAGTCCGCCTCAGCGAACGACCGATCCTCCTCGCGCGCATGATCATCGACCAGTGCGTGCTGCTGAACGGCCGCTTCGTACTTGGCGTTGGCGACTTCGGCTTCGCGCGCGTAGCGGTCCAGCTCTTCTTTTGAGACCACGCCCGCAGCAAACAATTCCTGACGGCGGCGCAATTCAGACTGTGCATTGTCCATCACCGCCCTGGCCTCGCTCACCGACGACCAAGCTTGATCGCGCTCCTGCCGCCGCGCCCCGTTGATCACCTTCCGCAGGGTCGCTTCCTTGGCCACGACATTCGCCCGCGCCGAATCCACCTGCGCGCGATAGTCCGCATTCTCCAACTCGGCCAGCACCTGCCCGCGATGGATCGCGTCTCCTTCCTCGACGTTGACTGTTTTCAGCCGCCCGCTCAGCTCCGAGCCAATCTTAATATCCTCCGACTGCGGTTCCACCCGGCCGGGGCCGGCTATCAACTCCGGCTCACGGGGCGCTGGGGCTGGTGCTGCCACGGATTCATGCGATCGCCGCGAGGCTACCAACAGGGACGCCGTGAGCAGGAAAGCGCCCAGCCCAATCACTAAAACCGTACGGCTCTTCAACCGAGTCGCGATCGAGATTGCTTCTTTCATAAGGACTCTCCACTTTCGAAAACTGATACTGCCTTCCAAACAATTTCGTTACACCAGACTCAACGCCGCCTCGGGCATGCCACACCCGAGCAGCGCGGCCGGCACCGGCCCCACATCTGGCGATGCGGCAATGGCTCCGTCTTCAATCTTTACAATGCGATCGGCAAAGCTCATCACCCGCGAGTCGTGCGTGACGATCACCACCGCGCGATCGCGTTTGTGGGCCAGATCGCTCATCATCTCCATTACATTGCGTCCCGTATGCGAATCCAGCGCCGCGGTCGGCTCATCCGCCAGGATGATCCCGGGATTTCCGGCCAGCGCTCGCGCAATCGCGATGCGCTGCTTCTGCCCGCCGCTCAGGTCAGAAGGAAAACTGCCATACTTCTCGCCCAGGCCCACCTGATCCAGCAACTCGTGCGCCCGCTTCTTGGCCTGCGCCGCGGGAACTTTCTTGAGGTCCATCATGAGTTCCACGTTCTCGCCCGCCGTCAGGGTCGGAAACAGGTTGAAGCCTTGGAACACGAAGCCGATGTGCTCCAGCCGCAGCGCCGGCAGTTCTTTCTCCCTCAGCCCGACCACTTCCCTGCCGCCAACGCGCACGCTGCCCGATGTCGCCGTCAGAATGCAGCCCATGATCGAGAGCAGCGTGGTCTTGCCACTGCCCGACGGCCCCATCAGCATGAGCACCTCGCCCGCATGCACATCCAGATCGATGCCGCGCAGCGCCAGCGTCCCGCTCGCGCCTTCCTCGTACTTCTTCGTAAGCTGTCGCACTGCAATCGCCGGTTGCATTCTTGAATTCTCCTCCCTGAAGCTTGTCATCCTGAAAAGCCTTGTCATCCTGAGCGAAGCGAAGGACCGGTGTACTGGCCCGCGGCATCCATGCTGCAAGCCCTGTGCAGAGGTCCCTTCGACTGCGCTCAGGGCAGGCTCTTTGGCGGGCATAAAACGCCTGCCTCAGGATGACAAGGTTGGCCCCATCACCCCTTGAACACCATGGCCGGATCGATCCGCGTCACTTTATTGATCGACACCAGCGCCGCCCCCACGCACATAGTCAACGTCACAAAAAACATCCCCACCGCCATCGGCATGGGCATGAGAATCGCCGCCCCGCCCTTCTGGCTGGCATGCACCACGAGCACGCTGACGATCATCCCCAGCACATACCCGATCACCGCGCTGATCGCCGCCTGCTGCATGATGACTTTGTAGACATAGCTGTTGGGTGCGCCCATCGCCTTTAGCGTTCCAAATTCGCGGATGTGATCCACCGTCGTGGCATAAATGGTCTGCGCCACCACCACGAATCCCACAACCAGCCCGAGCACGGCCGCAATCAGCACCGCCACTCCTGCGCCGGTGGTGAACATCCAGTAAAACCGCGTCATGTCGCTAAACTGGTTGGTCGTGTAAACATCCACATCGCGAACCGAACTCAGAATGTTCCGCTTCACCTGCTCCACGCTCGCGCCCGGCGCCACTTTCACCAGGATGTAGGTGGTCTTGTCGCCTTTCATCCCCGCGAAGTCTTCCGCATGCTTGAACGTCGCAAACACGTACGGCGATGTAGTAAACGACCGGATGCCATGCGTAAATCCCACCACTCGCGCCCGGTGTCCGCGCACCTCGAACACTTCTCCGATGCGCGTCACGCCCAACTTCTGCTTGTACAGCTCGTCAAGAATGACCGCGTCAGGATCCTTCAGATCCTCTACGCGTCCTTCGACCAGATTCCATGGCGCTCCCAGCGGCGAGTCCGGATCGAATCCGATAATCTGCACCGACTCCTGCGCGCCGTCATGCAGCTTCCACTGGGTCCACTGCGAGATCAGCTTCTGCGCGTCCGCCACGCCCGGCACGGCCCGCACCTGATTCAGCTTGCGTTCGCTAAACGGAACGCCCATCTCGACATAGGGCACTTTCGGCGAACTTACCCACAAATCCGCTCCCGCGTGATCGATCAAGTTCGACGTAGTCACCGTGAAGCCGACGAATAATCCCAGTTCCACCACGATCAACACGACGGCGAAAACAATTCCCGTCAGCGTGACCGCCAGCCGAACTTTGTCGTGAAATAAATTCCGGCGCGCTAGAGGAGGCATCGCTCCTTACTCTCTTTCTCGGATCGGATCCGGACGCACCAGCCCGCGCAGCGTCAAATCCAGCATCATCTGCGCCCTCTCTTTGATCGGACGCCATTCCACCCAGTAATCGCAGCCTTTCGCAATCTCCAGGGAAATCACCCCGTGTACCGCCGCCCACAGGGTCTGCGAAACTAGTTCCGCATCGCGCAGTTCTTCGCGAAAACATCCTGAATCCAGCGCCTGCTGCACAGCCCATTTCAAAAATGCGTAGGCATCCACCTCGGGATTGCCCATAATCTCCCGGTCCACTTCATCCGGCCCGTGATCCGGCGGGGTTGTCATAAACATGAACTTGTAGTGATTCGGATTGCGTATGCCGAAGTCCATGTAAATCGCGCCGATTTGCCGCAGCCGCTCGATCGGATCGGCCAACATCCCCGCAGTTTGAAAAACTTCAGCCAGCCGCGCGTAATCCTGGTGGCAGAGCTCGCGGAACAATTCTTCTTTGTCCGCGAAGTGCACATAGATCGCGGTGGGGGAGTACTCAATCATCTCCGCCACCTTGCGCATCGAGACACCCTCGTATCCCTCCGCCACAAACAACTCGCGGGCCGCGTCGAGAATCTTGTCGCGTGTCTCCGACTTCTCTCGCTGCCGTCTCTCTTTGACGCCCATTTACATTGATCCTTTAGTTAACAATGTTTAGTTAACGATGTTAATTTACTGCTTCGCGTTATTTCCTGTCAAGGTAAATTTCTCTCGCGAGCTCTCGATTTTACATATCTTAAAGATAATAAATTACTTACGTCGACACTAACGCTTCGCAACAGGCAGCAACCGGCCCGGCTTCCAGGAATCTTCGACTTCGCCTCCCGGCCAACCCGTGGTACCATTCCACCGCTCCAGCCCTTGATGGGAGGATTTTATGAAGATCAGCCGCCTTGCCTGCGCCGCCCTGTTAGCCGGGCTCTCCCTCTTCACCGCAGCCCAGGATTCCGCCATCGCGGTTCCTCATGTTTCCCGCGCCATTCCGGTAACGACCGCAACGCGAACGCTCTCGGCGAGCCGGCCGGTGGTGGCTTCGAATCCCGCAGCGCTGCCCCGGAATCCGTCCGATATTCCGGCCAACACATGGAAGTTGCTCGCCACATTGCCGGGCGCAGTCATTCATGACCTGGTTTTTGTGACCAGCACCACCGGATACGCCGCAGCCGAAGGCGGACAGGTTTGGAAGACCACCAACGGGGGTAAGACCTGGAAGCTGGCGCTGAACCTCGGATATCCCTACTACTTCTATGGCGTCGCCGCGGTGACGGCGAAGCAGATCGCCGTAACCGGGTTCATTGACTCCTCCACCCAGCAAGCCGGCGTGCTGCGCTGGACGGAGGATGGCGGCACGACCTGGAGCGGAGACGAAATCCTCTCCAATTCAGCATGGCTGCAGCGCGTACGCTTCGCCAACGCGAATGACGGCGTCATTCTCGACCTGGCGAACGGCACGGCCCAATACACCGCCGACGGCGGGGCCACCGCGGCCGACTGGACGACCGTGGTCAATAATCCAGACGGAGGATGGTTTGGATTGCAATTCAGCGTGCTCCCGAACCAGCACACGCGCGCCTCGGGCATCAACTTCTGCACCAGCCTGAACGCAGGCGCGGCCTGGACCTGCGGCCCTTCGGTCGACTCGGTTTTCGACGGCCCGGTGCTGTTCCAAGGCGATTCGCTCGGCTGGGTGGGCGGAGGCGAAATTTCTCCGGCCGTGGAAGGATGGGTACATATCACCACCAATGGCGGCAAGACATGGAGCGCGCGCACGCTCGACGGCCCGTGGCCCATTCGCCAGTTCGTATTCACCAGCACCAAGACAGGCTGGGCTGCCGGCGGCAACGTCTATAGCGGCGTGGGCGGCATTTACTATACCGCCGACGGTGGCAAGACATGGTCGGTCGACGTCACCACCGATGCCGAAATGGACGCCTGCGACAAGAAGCCGCTCAAGACCGGCCACCAGGTCTGGTGCGCCGGATACGACACTTCATTCAATGGCGTGATTTACAGTGCGGTGACACCGTAGCTAAGCCTGCGCCGGCTGAACGCGGAACCGTTTCACGGACAGCACCGTGAGGAAGATGAACAGCGCCAGCACTGCAAGTTGCGCGACCATAAACGGCGGTTCCTTCTGCGTGGGAGCAAGCGCCCTTAGCGCCGGCACCTTTTCAAACGACTGCACCACCAGCACAAAGGTATTCAGGTACAGAGCGAGCGCCGCTGTAACCACGTAGATCCAGCGCCAGGCGCCATTCAGGTGAAATGCATAGCGCGCGAGAATCGCGATCGCCAGCACCACGAGTGACAGCACTCCGACCACAATTCCCGGCGTAACATGCTCGTTGGGAAACGCGAAACCAGTCACGCTGGTCGCGATCGTAGTGGCAAGAAACAGCAGACTCCAGTTCGCCAGCCCGTTCGCAGTCAACAGCCCGTAAATGACGATGAATCCCGAACCAATCCCCACCAGACTGATCAGCACATGCAGCAGTGTGAAATTTGCAGTCGTCATCCCCAGAATCATGACGCACCTCCAGTGTCGGAGATTGTACGCTACGAGCAAGCCGGTCATCAGGACAAGCTCGTCATGCGAGCGAGCTTGTCATCCTGAGCAAAGCGAAGGACCTCTGCAACCAGCCGGCAGCATCGGCACAGCCAGCGAGTACACAAGTCCTTCGCCTCGCTCAGGATGACAAAGGCGTGATTGTCGATTCGCCTTAAGTTGCCGCAACCGCCCCTCTCAGCTACAAATAAACCAACCATGCAATCCAACTCAGCGGCCAGTGCCCGCACAACCTACTGGATTGTCGCCATCGCCTTCCTCCTTCGTGTCGGCTGGATCCTCATCGGCCACACCTACAAGTTCAAGCCTACCGACGACAACTTCGGCTTTGGCTTCGAGATGGGACGCATCGCCGCGTCCCTCGCCTCCGGACACGGCTTCAGCAGCCCCTTCGGCCCGCCTACCGGACCGACCGCATGGGAACCCCCGCTCTATCCCTATCTGACAGCGGGCGTATTCCTCCTCTTCGGAATTTATTCCAAGGCCTCCGCCTTCGTGCTGCTCACGCTCAACAGCGCATTCTCCGCCCTGACCTGCATCCCTATCTATCGCATCGCGCGCAGAATGTTCTCGGAGAAGGTCGCCGTCGGCTCCGCCTGGGCGTGGGCGCTACTGCCTAACGTGATGTTCTGGTGCACCCGCTACGTGTGGGAGACGAGCCTCTCTGCGCTGCTCGTAGCAACAATTTTCTGGCTCACTCTGACCCTCGAAGACCGCGATGGCCGGCGGCCCTGGCTCGAATTTGGATTGCTCTGGGGCATCGCCGCGCTGAATAGCCCCACACTGCTATCGTTTCTTCCGGCAGCGGGGTTGTGGGCATGGTACCGGCGGTCGAAACAAGGTAAGCCATCGTTCACCGGAGTTGTTCTTGCGTCCGCCGTCTTCTTCGCCTGCATCACCCCATGGATCGTGCGCAACTACGAAGTCTTCGGCAAGTTCATCTTTATTCGTGACAACTTCGGCGCCGAGCTGCGCCTGGGTAACGGCAATGGCGCCGACGGCACGCTGATGATTTATCTCGATCCCATGCACGACGTATACGCCATGCGGCAGTACCAGTCCATGGGCGAACTGGCATGGATCGCCATGCGCAAGCAACAGGCACTCGCTTATATCAAGGCAGATTACGCGCGCTTCGCCGTGCTCTGCTTCAAACGCTTCATCTGCTTCTGGGCTGGACCGCCGAAGGCCACCGAACCCGAATGGCTCGGACCCGCGAAGAACTCGCTCTTCCTGGCCTCATCGATTCTGATGTTCTGGGGGCTGGGCCGCGCACTTCGCCAGCGCCGGCCGGGCGCCTGGCTGCTGTTCTGGCTGATCTTGCTTTATCCGTCGATTTATTACGGCGTGTACTCGATCCTGCGCTATCGCCATCCCCTCGAACCGCTGATTACGATTCTGTGCGTCTTCCTGCTGACGGAGGCAGGCAGGAGATCTAGCGATTCTTCTCCAGATCGATCGTCAGCACGTGAATCTGATTGAGCTTGGTGTCGAGCAGGCCGCTGATCTTCACGCGCTTTCCTTCAAAACCATGCACCAGATCGGCTCGGTCGAGGCGGTAAACGTCCTTTCCCGCGGAGAGCACAAGATATCCACCCAGGTGCTCGATGCAATACACGGCGCATGTATTCGAAGTGCCGCCCATCGATTTCGACTTCAGCATCTCCTGATGCGAGCGCGTCAGCGAATGCACATTCAAAGCGCACTGGCTATCGGAAACTTCTCCGTGAAAGACACGAGCGCCCTGCCCCAAAGCCGCGCTCGCCAGCGCCAGAATTCCTGCTGCGTACCAGACAACATTTCTCTTCATAAGACTCCTGTAGAAATCCTCAAGGCAGCACCGTGAACTTCATGTGCATGCCCTCATGTTCCTCACTGCAAATGACGGTGCAGACAGCCACGTATTCCCCGGGTTCAGCCGGGGCAATCAGCTGAAATTCCTGCGTCCCGGGCTTGAAGAGCAGGTCCCAACCGTCCACCTTGGTTCGATCCTTGGCTCGCAGCAGGGTGAAGCCATGAATCGAACCGTCGCGATTCCACGATTTACCACGGTGAGCGGTGACCCGCAGAAGTATCGCTTCGCCCGCTTTCACCGTAATCTCCGGAACTCGCTGCCCCGCAATCTTGTAGCGGCTGTCACTATCGGCCGTGACTTCGATCACCCGCGCTTGTCCCCAACTCAAAGGCACCGCCGCCAGCAAAACGAACGCGCCTCCAAACCACATCAACATACGACGAGTTCTGGATGGATTTGTCATGAGCCTGTAATCCCGTACCTTCACAATTACTGGGTCATATAAAACAAGACCAGGCGCATGTCCTCGTCGGTGATGGTGGCTCGGACTCGCATGTGACGCACCACCGTGGCCATTATGCGCGGCGGGAATTTATGCGGAGCCGCATGGCATCGCCCGCAATTCGCCCGGAAGCGCTGCTCTCCCTGAAAGCGCATGCTGTCGGCGTCGGTGACATGCACGACCGGAGCTGCCGCCGCATCCTTTTTGCCCGCTGGCTCGCCTGCCAATACAAAGGATGCCCACGCCAACACGCAGGCCACGAGCGCCGCCATCCATTTCCATTGATGTGCCTTCATTGCGCCCCCGTCGGCCCGAGCGGAATCAGGAAGCGGTAAGCTACCCCGTACGTCCACTGATTGAAATTGCCCGCCGGACTGAACTGGCGGCCATAGCTGGCTACCGCCTTCAGTCCGTCGAGCAAGAAGTAGTTGATCCCAAAATCAGCTTCGCGCGTGTTGGCTCCGGGAAGGCCGAGTGCATCCTCGTTATCGGCGCCAACCTCACCTACGAAGAATTGCTGCGCGCGTGCGACCAGTTCGGTACGCCGCATCGCTTTCTGCCAGAAATGAGCCTGGCTGAGGCGGTACGCGCTTTCGATCCAGTAGCCGCTTCCCTCGAACGAATGGGCGAATTCCGCACGCAGGTTGAGAGGAGCCTTGGCAGGCTGCCATCCCATGTGGAAGCCGAAGGCATTCCTGCGGTCATCCTGCAAGGTCCTCTGCCAGGAGCCACCGACCTCGAGCCTTGGCCCGGAAAGAAACAATCCCATGCGGCCGCCGACATGCCGCTCGGAATCCACGCTGCTAATGCCAATACTCGTAGCGGAAATGTACGCGGCATAGTTCAGGTTGGCAGCGGAGTTCAAAGCGAATCCCCCGCGCAGCATCGCTCCATCGCTGGGAGCGGTATTGATCGGCAGGATCAAGGGATCGGGCTGCAAGGCACGAATCCAGCAGGGATACAGCCGCTCGTTGAAGATTCCGAAGGGCGTAAGAAATCGTCCCGCCGTGATCGTCACGTAGGGGCTGGCGATGTAGTCGACCTGCGCGTAGTCAATGTGTTTCGTGACCGGCCCCTGGTAAGGACCTCCTCCCAATGGCCGCTGGAACATACCCTCAAAGGCGACCCGCGACTCCACCAGCCAGCGATCTCCCAGGGGCAAGAGCAGAACTGGATTGATCTGGGTGTCGATCAGATTCTGCCCGCCCGTAACAAAGCTGAAAGCACCGGCATTGCCGGTGAGAATGGGAATGGGCCTATCACCATTTGTAGTTTGAGCTGCAGACCAACCCGTGACCGCGAACAGAAGACATAACACCCTGGCCGCGTGCAGAACAGTTCTCAGCCAGCTAACCGCCCCGGTATTTCTGCCCAGATGCAAAGCGAGTGGACCCCAGATAACTTCCTGCTGGATTGTCCTTGAGCAGCGTCCTGCGGGGAACATCACGGAGGTAACTTCCGTATCTCAGAATGTGGGAGTAGAGCGCCCGGCGATTTGGCCCTCACCGACTCGACTCTGCCCCGTCTAAGTCAGGGAACCGGAGGAATCCATGAACCATCCCGCATCTGCCATGAGATTGCGCTCCACGCTCGGCGCCGCGCTGCTGGCGTGCGCCCTAGCCATCCCGGCTACGGCCCAAAGCCGCGCCTACACTGAGGAATTCCACCAAACTTACGCTTTGTCCGCCGACGGCCGTATCGAACTGGACAACATCAACGGCGACGTCCACATCTCCAGCTGGGACCGCAACGAGGTAAAGGTGGACGCCGTGAAGTATGCCGGCACCAAGGAACGGCTCGAAGAGGCCAAGATTGAGGTCGACTCCAGCAAGGATTCTCTTTCCCTCCGCACCAAGTATCGCGATCACGACCTAAACTTCAACTGGGGCTCGCATAACAATCCGGCCGGCGTGGAGTACACGCTCACCGTCCCGCGAACCGCGCGGCTCGATGAAATCAAGCTGATCAATGGTGCGCTCGACATCGCGGGCGTCAGCGGCGAGGTGCACGCCTCCTGCATCAATGGCCGTCTATCGGCCCATGACCTCGCCGGGCGCGCTCGCCTGGAGACCATCAATGGCCATTTGGAAGCGAACTTCGATCAGCTAGCCGGAAAGTCGGTCGAACTCGGTTCGGTGAACGGCTCGGTAGATTTGACCATCCCTTCGGACTCTCAGGCCCAGATCGAAGCCAGCACCGTCTCGGGCGGCATCGGGAACGATTTCGGCCTGCACGTGAACCATCACCGTTTTGTTGGCCACGACTTACGCGGAGAGCTGGGCAGCGGCGGCACGCGCATTAAACTGGAAAATGTGAACGGCCACATCGAGATTCATCATGCCCAGGACGGCCACGCCATGAGCCCGGTCAAGGATCTCAGCCATCGTGACCACGACGACGATGACGATGATAGTGAAATCTGAACCAGAGGACAGGGATTAGGCGCTAGGGGCTAGAAGTTGCGCGGGGATTTGAGGCTGTATGTCAGTCGAGGTCGGCTGTCCTCTGACCCCCAGCCCCTGATCCTCGCTCTCAATAAATCGTGTATCCCGGAGCCGGCGTCCGCAGATCGGGCTTCGTAGCCATCAACAGCAGCGCGCCCTCCCGCTTGAACGCCTTCAAATCATCCAGGCTATTGAAGGACTTCGTCTTGTAATCGTCCGGAGTCGGTGTGTCATCGGGAATCCGCCGCGCTTCCACATTTTCAAACGCGTGCTTCTTCAGCATCTCGATATACTCCGCCGCGGACCGCACCTGCACCGGAACCTTCAGCTTGTCCACCCACTGCAACGAGTAAACGTTGTCTTTGTACAAATTAATCAGGATGAACAGCCTGCCGCGCGGCGCCATTACGCGAAATAATTCCATCAGCGCCCGGTCCTGATCGGCGTAGTAATAAAACGACTCCACCGAGAGCACTTTGTCGAAGAAATTCTCTTCCCACGGAACCTGCTGCGCCGATCCCCAGACGTAGAGAATGTTGTCAAAATCTTTAGACGACTCCCGTGCCTGCCGCACCATCTCGTCGGAAACATCCAGCCCAACGACCTGGCCGAATCCTTCCGGCCCATCGCCCACCAGCCGCGCCAGCAGCCGTGTAGCCCATCCCGAGCCGCAGCCGAGATCAAGGACGCGCTCGCCCGGCCGAAGCTCCATCAGACGCAACGTCTTCTCAGTGATGTCGAGATGGTGATTCTCCATCTTCGGGCCTTCGCCGGCCGCAGCCCAGCGGTTGAATTCCTGTTGCAGCTTTTCGTCGGGAGTTTGCGGTTTGTCAGGCATGGAAAATCCTCCGTGAGTCTCTGTGACCTCTGTGGTGATAGTTTGATTTTATAAGCAAGTATCCATGCTGGGAGCAAAGACTAGTGCGCCGAGTCTGTGCTACAGTTTTCCTCCTCATGGCGACGCGCCCCCAGGACCCGCCCCGACCGCCAGATCCCGGCCCGCTCTACTGCCCGAACTGCGCCCAGGAAGTGGCCGACCCGCTGACCTGCGGCGACTGCTCGTCGGTGATCTGCCGTCGCTGTGGCACGCCGCTCGAATCCCCAGACGAACTCGGAATTGGATAAATGGAACCCGCCCCAGTCTTAACCGACCCTCCATCGCAGACGCAAGACTCGAAACCCACGCTCGTCCGCGGCCTCAGCCTGCTCGACTCGGTGCTGTTGCTGGTCAGCGGCGTCATCGGATCGTCCATCTTCCTCACCGCCGCCGACATCGCCAAACCCCTGCCGCAGCCCGTCCTCTTCCTCGGCGTCTGGGTTTTAGGCGCGCTGATCTCGCTCTGCGCCTGCTTCGCCTTCGCCGAACTGGGATCGATGTTCCCCAACTCCGGGGGGCAGTACATTTACCTGCGCGAGGCCTACGGCGAGCTGATCGCCTTTCTTTACGGCTGGATGCTGTTCTTCGTTGCCAATGGTGGAACGATCGCGGCACTCTCGGTCGCGTCGGCCGCTTATGTTGGCCGGGTCCTGCCTTTCTTTTCGCAGGAACGCGTTGCCTTTGCAATCTTTGGCATGCCGATAACTCGCGCCCACCTGCTCGGCCTCGTACTGATTGCCGTGCTCACCTACATCAACGTCGTAGGCTTGCGCTGGGGCACTCTTCTGCAAAACGTCTCCACCTGGACCAAGTTCATCGCCATGGCCGCATTCGTGGTCCTCGGATTCGCCATCGGCAAAGGTCACTGGTCCAACTTTCAGTCGCACGGTGTCGGACTCACCATGGGCCTCGGGCCCGCGCAACTCATCTCGGCGCTCGGCGTGGGCCTGATCGCCGTCTACTGGGCCTATGACGGGTGGGTCTACATCACCTGGGTCGCCGGAGAAGTAAAAAATCCCCGCCGCAATGTTCCGCTCGCCATGGTCTTGGGAGTGCTCGTGGTTGGCGTGATTTACGTCGCCATGAACATGACTTACGTCTACGCACTGCCGCTGAGCGAGGTCGCGAAAAACGAAACCATCGCGCATGCCGCCGCCGCAGCGCTGTTCTCTCCGCGAGCCGCGGTGTGGCTCTCGCTCATGATCGCCATCTCGTGCTTCAGCGCCGCCGCCACCTGCACGCTGTCCGGAGCCCGCGTCTATCACGCCATGGCCGAGGACGGCATCTTCTTCAAGCGCATGGCGGTCATCCATCCCAAGTGGCGCACGCCCGCGTTCAGCCTCATCGGACAAGGCATCTGGGCCGCAGCCCTCACCCTCAGCGGCCGCTACGACCAGCTCTACACCTACGTCATTCTCGGCATGGTGCTGTCGTATGAACTCACCGTGATCGGCATGTTCTGGCTGCGCTGGAAGCGTCCCGACCTTCCCCGCCCGTACCGCTGCACGGGATATCCCTGGCTCCCCGCCATCTATCTCGTCGCAGGCGCGGCCTGGATTGTGAACACGGTCTGGAAGCGCCCCACCGAAGCCTTCTGGAGTATCGTCATCGTACTGATCGGCGTGCCCGGATATCTGTACTGGAAGCGCAGCAACCGCAAGGCTATCGACTAAATCGTTTTCGCCTTGCTGTTCGGGTTTCGAGATGGTATTCCTCGTGGGCACACCGCCGCTGTACTGGCGAAATAAAGATTAGGAGTGCGAAGCGGGTGCCCCACGTCTCGCCGATTTTGCGAGACGTGGGTATCGGTCAAATTTTCTTCGGGACAAACCCTTGTCAGATTCGAACACGCGCCCACCCGCAATTCTCGCCCCCGGAATCTCTATCGCCGAAGCCGAAGACCCCAACCGCCCGCGCCAAGTCATGGGCTTCCGCGACCTGCTGCTGTTCTACGTGATCACCGGCATCAGCCTGCGCTGGATCGCCAGCGCCGCCGCCGCGGGCCCAAGTTCCATCGTCATCTGGATCGGCGCCTGGCTCTGCTTCTACACGCCGCTCGCGCTCTCCGTCCTCGAACTTTCCTCGCGTTATCCGCATGAAGGCGGCCTCTACGTCTGGAGCAAGCGCGCCTTCGGAGACTTCTCCGGGTTCATGTCCGCCTGGACCTACTGGACCAGCAACCTCCCGTACTTCCCTGCCGTGCTCTATTTCGCCGCCAGCAACGTGCTGTTCATGCGCGAAGCGAAGTGGCAATATCTCTCAGGCAATGCCACCTTCTACATCGTCTTTTCCCTGCTCACACTGAGCGCCGCCACATTGATGAACATCGTCGGTCTCGACGTGGGCAAGTGGCTGCATAACATCGGCGCGCTCGCCATGTGGATCCCTGTCACTATCGTCATCGTGATGGGATTTATCGCCTGGCATCGCTACGGATCAGCCACACACTTCACCGCCCACACCATGATCCCGAGCACGCACCTCAACGACATTATCTTCTGGTCCGTGCTGACCTTCGCCTTCGGCGGATGCGAGACCGCCTCCTTCATGGGAGAAGAAATCAAAAACGCGCGCCGCACGATTCCACTGGCGCTGCTCGCCGCCGGAATCACGGTGACCATCTGTTACATCCTGGGTACGGTGTGCGTGCTGCTGGCGCTGCCTTCGACCGAAGTCAACAGCCTGCAGGGATTGGTGCAGGCCGTCTCGAAGACCGCAGCCCGCGTGGGATTTCCTGGAGTCCTGCCGCTGGTGGCATTCCTGATCGCGTTGAGTAACGTGGGCGCCGCCGGAGCGTACCTGGCGGCAGTCGCGCGCCTGCCGTTCGTTGCCGGACTCGATCGCTTCCTGCCCCCAGCCTTCGGATCGCTCCATCCGCGCTGGAAAACTCCCTGGGTCGCGCTGCTCACACAATTCGTGCTGGGCGCACTGTTCATCTTTCTCGGCCAGGCCGGCACCAGCGTGAAAGGCGCTTACGAAGTACTGGTAAGCATGGGAGTGATCACCTATTTCATCCCATATCTGTACTTGTTTGCCGCCATGATCAAGCTGCAGCGCGAACCCGCGGGCCCGGAAGTAATCCGCGTCCCTGGAGGAAAGCGCGTTGCAATACTGGTCGCGACCGTGGGATTTCTCACAACGGTGCTGACCATCGCCCTCTCGCTGATCCCGCAACCCGACGAACCCAACAAGCCGCTAGCGCTGCTGAAAGTAATCGGAGGCAGCGGAGCACTGGTGCTGATTGGGGCGTGGATCTACGCCGCAGGAAAGAAGCGAGCAAGAACAATGTAGGGACAGCCGCCTCGGCTGTCCGCCGGGCGCAGCCCGGCTGCTCCCGCTGAAAACACGTAGCCCCGGACGCAGCCTGCCCTGAGCGAAGTCGAAGGGTCCGGGGCCATACCAGTTAACAACTTTTCCTTGGACGCGACTCCGCCCCTTTGGTACGCTTCCCGCGGCGGAGGAACACAGGTGAACAAATTCAAATGGCTATTGCTGCTGGGGGCGCTTCTGCTCGCCGCGCAGGCGGAAGAAATTCAAATGAAGGACGGCAGCAAGATCACCGGAAAGATCATCGGCGTAACCGGTGACATCTTTCAGGTGAAGACCAACTATGGCGACATCAATGTTCCCCGCTCGGACGTGGTCAGCATCACCTTCCCCGAAAATGCGCCGAAGAGCGAAGCTGCGCCGCTCCCGCCGATCGACGAAGAGCTGAAAGGCAACATCTATACCAACCGCACTGGAGCTTTCCGGGTCTCCCTTCCGTCGGGCTGGAAAATCGCTCACGAACTGCGCACCAGCAAAGACGTGGTCGCCACACTCGACTCCGCGGATGAAACCCTCTTCTTTATGGTTACGCCCGAAAAGTTTGTCGGGACCCTGGCCACCTACAAGGTACTCGCCGAAACCCAGTACCAGAAGGCTTTCACCAATTACGTAAATGACGGCGAAACCGAGGCTGAGATCGATGGGCACAAGGGAATCCGGACGATCTGGCACGGCACTTCGAAGGTCAACAATGCAGACCTGAAGTTTTTGGTCTACATCATTCCCTATGAGGGGCGCATGGTGCGAATCAGCTTCTTCACGCTGCCAGGATTGTTCAACGACGGCGTCCCAGTCTTCGAAAAAATCGCCGCCTCGTACCACTCCACGAACTAGAAAACGCGTCCGCCCCTTAGCGGCTAAACCGGGCTGGCCGTCTTCCGCGCCGGATTGAAGAACGGCAGGGCCGTCACCTTGACGTTGCTCTTCAGCCGCATCGCCTCGATCGTGATCTCCATCTGCAGCTGAGTTCCGGGCTTCGCGTACTCGGTCTCCAGGCTGGCGAGCGCAATCATCTTCTTCAAGATCGGAGACCACGAGGTCGTCGTCGCCTTGCCCACCTGCTGATCTCCGGAATATAAAGGAACCGCCACGCGCGAAGCCTGCGCCGGGGCCGCCGGGGTCAGCCCGTAGCGCTCATACAACTGCTCCACGTCGGTCCAGTCCACTTCAATTCCGCAAAGCTGGCGCGCCACGCCGTTCTTCGCGTCCTGCTGCAGCGCGCGCTTGCCGATGAAGTTCTCTTTATCGAGGTGCACCATTTTCCCGAAGCCCAGCTCATACGGAGAAAACTTCTGCGACTCAATCAGCGCCTTCTTCGAGCTCGTGTAGTCGACCTCAATCAGCAGCAGCCCGGCTTCGACGCGGGCCACATC
>Ga0075017_100001065_pt1 | contig 16425 bp, 14 predicted proteins | sample AleBraG_ABR_2012_FD_71475 | JGI IMG/M metagenome (GOLD analysis project Ga0075017, IMG submission 71475) | Freshwater sediment microbial communities in response to fracking from Pennsylvania, USA - Alex Branch Run_MetaG_ABR_2012 | ecosystem: Environmental > Aquatic > Freshwater > Creek >... | reverse complement strand
TTAGCTCCCGCTTCGCCTTCCGGTCGTAGATGCATCGGCCGTCCCGCTTGTGGCCTCGGACCAATCCGGGAACCAGATCGACCGCGCGCTCTGACATAGGCGTCCACCTTCCTAGGTGGACACATACTCGTTACTCAGAGAACCTACGACCAGATGGCTTTGGGATGACGCTTACAGAGAAACAGACGTAGCGGGCGTTTCATCGCAACGTATTGATCGAGCGAAGCTTTCTGAACTTTTCTGAACCTCAGGAAAGCTGAGCGGTGTACCTGTGGTGCACCTGGAAACGCCGTATGGGTCTTCGCGCCGAGCCAGCCGACCACAGCCGTTCCCGCTACCGGGCCGCCACGTACTTCTTGAGGGGCCGCATCCATGCACGTCTGCCAGAGCCACCGCTCGAGGCCCGAAATGACGCCAACAACTCGTTCGAAATCCTGACCGTCGTCTGGATCTTCTTGGCCGTGCCCGCCCCGCCCGCCGAGTCTGACCCGTTTCTTGACGTGGACGGGACCAAGGCGGCGAGCAGCTCAACGAGCCCGCGTGCCAGTGCGATTGAACGGGCGCGAGCGGTTGCCGACCGCTCGCGGAAACGCGGCGCACCGACCGCTCGACCGTCTTGCGGTCGATCTGGACGGCCGAGCGTTGCTCGCTCAGCGAGCGCGAGCGAGTGCCGGACGTTCCGAGCAGCGCGCCAGCCACGCGGCGACCCGCGGATGTCCGTCGAGCGCAACACCGAGCATGGTGCCGAACTGCAACCAGCTCGCGCTGGCCACATCGACGAGCGAGAAGTTTCCCAGCAGATGCTCGCGGCCATCGAGCCGAGCCTCCAGCGCGCCGACGCAGCGGACGAACTGCGAGTGACTGTACTCGGCCGCCGCCCTGCTGCGATCCGCAGGCTTGAACGAGACTGGCGTGTCGAGGCCGTGGTACATCCATTGCAGCAGGCTCGGACCGAGCTCAGTCATGGCCCACACCGTCCACGACAGCGCGTCGGCGCGCGCCTGCCCGCCACCGGTCGGCCATAGCCGCTTGTCGGCGCCGTACTTGTCGCCGAGATGCAGCAGGATGGCGCCGGACTCGAAGAAAGTCTGCTCGCCGTCGATGAGCGCCGGCACCTTGCCCTGCGGGTGTATCGCCAGGTAGCGAGGAGATCGATGCTCGAGCTTCTGAGCGTTGAGCTCGATATATTCGTAGCGAATGCCCAGTTCTTCGAGCGCCCAGGCAACGCGCGTGCCGGAGCTACGCGGCCATGAATAAAGCTGTATGGTCATCGTCATCTCCTCGGGCACGAAGCCCAGAAAGAACCTACATTCCCGTCTGCCCGCGGCCCAGGGACACTTGCCGCCATGGCCAGCCTGTTGATGGTGACCGTCTTCGCGCGCTGGTCCTCGGAAATGAACACGCCCAAAGCGTGAGCAAGGCTTCCCGCGAGTCTCGACGCAGCCTCGGCTAGTTCCCGTCGTTCAGCACGTCGAAACACCTGAGCCAAGGCGGCCAGTTGCAGCACCCGTGGCGTTCGAAGCGCGACCTTGGCTTTGCCGGTCATCTGAACTGCACGGGTCGCTGCTGCTGCGTATCGACCCGCAACTGGAATATATCTGGCCGGGCGTAGTGGCCAACAACGTCCAGGCTGCGTCGAGCGGCTCCGACCCGCTCGGTGTCGATCTCGGCATACAGTATCCCGACTTCCTTGCGCAGCGGTCCGGCGACAATTCGTCCGCCGGGTGCGATAACCACCGAATCTCCCGGATTGATCCATTCCTCGGCGTCGGGGTAGAGCGTGCGTCGATCCGGGAAGTTATCGGCAAAGTCACCTGCCCTCAGCGCGCAGCCACTGCCCACGACCCAACAACACCCCTCGCGTGCGACATGCTGCAGCGTCCCAATCCAGCCATCACCATTGTCGTAGGTCGGTGCAACGTGGATCTCGAGCCCCTGCGCGTAGAGCGCATACCGCGCGAGCGGCATGAGGTTCTCCCAGCAGATCAGTGTTCCGATACGCCCTACAGGAGTATCAACGACCTTCAAGCCGGAGCCGTCCCCGAAACCCCAGACCATCCTCTCCGGATTGGTCGGCATGAGCTTGCGGTGCCGGTTCAGAATCGTTCCGGCCGGGCCGATCACGACAACGGTGTTGTACAGGGTTCCCCCACCGTACTCGTCGTCTCGTTCATCGATGCCGCAGATGACCGTAACAGCATGTTCGCGAGCCGCATCGGTCAAGGACGACAGATCGCCTTTGTGGATGATCACGGCGTTCTCCAGCAGCAGGCCGTGGAGTCGCGCACTGAGCGCGCCATCCGTTCCAGGCCGCAGTCGCCAGATCCACGCCGGGTACCCGGGCACGAACGCCTCCGGAAAGATCACCAGCTTGGCGCCCGCAGCTGCCGCCTCCGCCACAGCGTCAACCGCTGCAGCGAGCGTCCTGTCGCGGTGCAGATACGTTGGTGCTCGTTGGACCACCGCGACCGTCGATAAGGTCAATTGGCCTCCCGCTGGGATCGTTTGCTACCGCTTGCCGCTGCCTGAAGGCATCCCGCGCCACGTTCCAGCTCGTCTGCCGAGTCACCGTCTAACTCGGGTGCTCCGTGTCCTCCGGCAGCCGTGCCGGGTCCCCAGCCGGCAGGACGTCGCACGCCCAGTCCATGCGCTTCCAGCCCGGTACGGGCGTGCGAGCCGCCAGCCGCGGTACGAACTTCGAGGGCTCGAGTCGCTGCATCTTGTGTATGTAGCGTGGGCAGTTCGGAAATACCTGCTGCACGGCCACCCTCACGATGAACTGTGCCTCGTGATACGGCGGGTCGGCCGCGGAGATCGGTGCAATTTCAGCGACGCCGTTGACCCGCAGCCGCTTCTGGCGCTCAAAATCGATGAACAGCAGACCCACGTAGGCGTTCTCGGCGGCATTGCCCATAGACAGGTACATGCCGTTGCCGTCGTAGTTGGGGAACACAAGCGTCGACTCGTTTACGACGCGCACGAAACCCGGATCGCCGCCCTTGTACGAGCAGTTGGGCCGACCGTCGGCGTCAGCAGTCGCCAGGAAGAACATATCCATGCGCTCGATGAACGCGCGATCATCGTCACTCATGCGCTCGCGAAACAGGCGCTGCTCTATCCGCTCAGCGAGCCGCTCTGTATCGAACTGGCGCTGCAGCCGGCGATGGCTTTGACGGAACAGCTTCGACATCGTGTCCCCCTGTTCGCGGCACTCGGCTCTGGCGCCACCGCGGGCGATCGACTACCGGCGCCTGGCGCCGGTGCGCGCGCCAAACCAGTCGACGACCTCGGGGCGGGCGCTCAACGTCCTCGCTCGCATATTACCTACTAGTAGGTTAATATCAAGTTCCGATGAAAAGAAATTTGCCGACGCGCAACCCGCCACCCGGTCGCACTGCAGCACCGACCGCGGCGGCCAAGGGCGTACTGGATGTCGCCGAGCAGCTCGCGCAGACGCGTGGGTACAACGGCTTTAGCTATGCCGATGTTGCGGCGCAGCTTGGCGTCACGAAGGCAAGTCTTCACTACCACTTTCCATCAAAGGCGGACCTCGGCCGTGCGCTCATTGATCGGTACCACGCGGCCTTTGATTCGGCACTGAGCGCGATCGATCAGCAGGCGTCGGACCCGCGGGACAAGCTGCGCCAATATGCTGCACTCTACGAGTCAGCCCTCAGCAATGAGCGAATGTGCTTGTGCGGGATGTTGGCCGCGGAGTACGCGACGCTGCCCGCCGCGATGCAGCAGAGAGTGACCGCGTTCTTCGACGCAAACGAGCGCTGGCTAACGACCGTGCTGGCCCAGGGGCTCCAGGCCGGAATCTTTCGACTCAGCGACTCGGCGAAGGAGCGGGCGCGCGTGCTTCTGGCCGCGCTCGAGGGCGCCATGCTCGTGGCAAGATCCTACGGGGATCCGCGTCGATTTCACGCTGCGGCCGAACAGTTGCTGTCGGAGATAGGCCGGGGCGGCGGATCGGTGCAACGCAACAATCCGAGAATGAGGGCAGCAAGGCGTCCACGATAATCCCGTAGCGCGGGCCGGCGCGGCGTTCAACAGTCAACGCGCGGTTTTTCTGGAGCATGAGCAGTCTATCCTGGAGCTGCTGCTCGGGAAGGCATACGTCGGCACATTGACGCCGGCGACCGAGAGGTTCGAATTCCGGGCGTCCGTCTGGGACACGGCCGCAAGGTGTATCGCTGACTTGTGTACTGACGCGAATGGCCACATGCAGGCCGCTCCGCTGCTGAGTCTGCGCGTAACCCCCCCTGGTAGATGGTGGCCAGGGGTGCAATTGAAACGCCGACGCGCGGATTGGAATCACTACCCGGCCTTGACCTTGCCGGCCGGCTTGTCGCTCGCCAATTTGTCGGCGAGCCAAAGCTTGATGAGTGATTGGCGTGTGACGCCAAGGCGCCGTGCCTCGCGGTCGAGCGAATGCACCATCCAGGTCGGAAAGTCGACGTTCACCCGCTTGGCTTCCACACCGAGACGGCGGCCCTTCTTTAGATCCAGCTGACCAATGACGTTGCCATTGGCATCAAACTTCCGGTCAAATGCCTTCGCTTTCATAGATAGCCACCTCTTCATCTCGCGATCGCCTGACAGAGATCAGGCGAATGTCCTCGCCACGCCGCGTGATTACGGCCGACCAGTGCTTGACACCGATCCGGCCGATGACCATCCAGCGGGGTTCATCGGTCACCCGAGCCGGAACTTCTACGGCGTCCGGATCGTTCCAAAGCGCTTGAGCATCATCAAAGTCAATGCCGTACTTGCGCTTGTTCTCGGCGCTCTTGGCCGGATCGTAATCAAGACCCACGGGCTGTACGTTCCACAGGCCATCGGTATAAGAAAAGTATAGTTATTATACCAGCGGGAACATTCGCGATCCCGCGCAGACTCGGCACGTTCCAAGAGCCAAACCGCTCCGGGAACGTCACGCAGGCCAGATCGCCATCGGCCCACTTGGCGACGCGGCACTGTACCCGGCTGTACCTGCGCCCTGTCTGTTGTGCAACGCAGGCTTGTTAAGTTGATTTATGGTGGCCAGGGGCGGAATTGAACCGCCGACACGCGGATTTTCAGTCCGCTGCTCTACCAACTGAGCTACCTGGCCGCCGTTAAGACCTTGTTTTCGATCGGGAGGTACCGGGAGCGGTCCTCGGTGCGGGCCCGTATTAGAGCGGCAGCCGGCGCCGGCCGTCAAGAACGCGGTGCCTCAGGTGGCGGCTGAGCCGCTGCCGGCCCCGGGCTCGACGAAGCCCCCGGGCTTCTGCGCCGCGCCGCCGAACAGGAATTTCTCCATCTCCGCGACCAGGAACTGGCGCGCCTTCGGCTCGATCGGTGTCAACCGGTACTCGTTGATGAGCGTCGTCTGGTGCGCGACCCAGCGCTGCCAGCCCTCCTTCGAGACGCTCTCGTAGATGCGCCGGCCGAGCTCGCCCGGGTACGGCGCGTAGTCGAGGCCTTCGGCCGGGCGCTTCAGCACCACGCAGTTCACGATGCGTGCCATCGGCATTCCTCTTCGGGTAGTTGGAGCAAGCGGTCGGATCAAGCGGTCTCGCGCACCGCTGCGATCAGGTCCGCGACGGGCGCCGGAATCCCGAGCTCGCGCGCCGCGCCCAAGTTGTACCACGTCCAACGATCGCCCTCCACGATCGCGGCCGGCTTCGCCGTCCCGCAATCGACGACGTACGGCCGGATGTCGAGCTCGAAGTGCGTGAACGCGTGGCGGATGCGCGCCCGCGGCCGCAGCGCGAGCGCGTCATCCGCCGACCGCGCGAGCAGCCGCGCCGCAGAGCCCGCCGCCTCGGCGCGGGTGGCAAACTCCGGGAATCCCCATAGTCCGCCCCACAGCCCCGTCGCCACCCGCTGCTCGAGCAGCACCGCAGCGCCGCGGCGCACGACGAGCCAGCAGACGCTGCGCCGCGGTCGCACCTTGCGCGGCCGCGGCGCCGGCAGCGCCTGTTGCCACCCGCTGCGCCGCGCGACGCATCCGGCAGCGACCGGGCAGCGCCCGCAGGCCGGCTGCGCGCGCGTACAGAGTGTCGCGCCGAGATCCATGATCGCCTGCGTGAAGTCGGTGGCGCGCGTCGCGGGCGTCACGGACTCGCTGAGCTCCCACAGCCGGGCCGTGAGCGCGGAACCCGGCGCTGCTGCGACGCCGAACCAGCGCGCCAGCACGCGCTTGACGTTACCATCGAGGATCGCGTGCCGCTCGTCGTGCGCGAGCGCGAGGATCGCCCCGGCCGTCGAACGACCGATGCCGGGCAGACCGAGCAGCGCGTCGCGCGTGCGCGGCAGCTGCGTGCCGTGCTCGTCGCACACAATCTGCGCTGCGCGCCTCAAGTTTCGCGCGCGGGCGTAATAGCCGAGCCCCGACCAGTGGTGCAGCACCTCGTCGGCCGTCGCAGCCGCGAGCGTCGCGACATCGGGGAAGCGAGCCATGAAGCGCTCGAAGTAAGGGATGACGGTTGCGACCTGCGTCTGCTGCAGCATGATCTCTGCGACCCACACGCGGTACGGCGTACGGCCGCGCTGCCACGGCAGCTCGTGCCGCCCGTGCCGCTCGAACCAGGCGAGCAGCGCCGGCGCGAAGCCGGCTGGTCGTGACGGCAGCGCGCGCCGCCTCGCGCGGGCCGCCCCGGAGCCTCGCATCGGCTGGCGCTGCACGCTCAGCGACCGGCCGCCGGCGTGAGCAGGAGGTGCACGATGACCTCCACCTTGCGGCCGACGATGCTTTCGTCCGCCCACTCGCCGGCGCCGACACCGAAATCGAGCCGGTCGATCGTCACGCGCGCGTCGAGCACGGCCGCGTCCGGCCGGGCCTGCCAGCTGAACGGGAAGACGATGCGTTTCGTGCGGTCCTTGATCGTCAAGTCCGCGTCCGCGGTGAAGCCCGCGGCGCCGGCCGCACCCGGAGCTCCTGCCGCGGCGGCACGCACGGCGACGGTGCGGAACGTGGCGGTCGGGAACTGCACGCTGTCGAACCACTGGCTGGTCACGAGCGTGTCGTCGCGCTCCTCACTCATCGTCGTCACCGACCCCATCTGCAGCGTCGACTCGAGGCGCGAGCTCGCGAGCTCGGCCGGCGCGAACCGGATGCGCGCCGTGAACGCGCCGAACACGCCCGTGAATTTCTCGCCCTGCTGCGTGCCGACGAAGGTCACTGAGCTTTGCGCCGGCACGACTGTCCAGAGCGGCGCCTCGGCGCGCGCGGCCGTGCCCGCGAGAGCGAGTGCCAGCGCGGCCATGGGCACGGCGGCGCGTCGGGACGCGCGCATGGACCCGGCCGCTATTTCGGTTGCCTCGGGACCGGTGCGCGCAGGCCCGGCGTCATCGACGCGAGCGTGCGATCGCGGTCCAGGAAGTGGTGCTTGAGCGCGGCGCCGGCATGCAGCGCGAGCACGACGAGCAGGACCGTCACGCCTCCCTCGTGGAGCTCCTTGGCGGTTTCCTTGAGTCCCGTGTTCGCGCCCGCCAGGGCCGGCACGTTCACGAGCTCAAACCACTGCAGCGGGAAACCGGCCGCCGAATTGAACAGCCAGCCGGACAGCGGGATCGCGAACAGCAGTGCATAGAGAGCCACGTGCGCGAGCGTAGCGCTGCGCGCTTGCCAGGCGGGCATCGCGGGCAGCGCCGGCCGGCGTTCGGAGAGCCTCCAGAGCAGGCGCAGCACCGCGAGCGCGAGCAGCGTCAAGCCGCAGGACTTGTGCAGCGCGTAGAGCCGTAACTTCGGCAGGCCGCGCGGCAGGTCGGTCATGTACCAGCCAAGCGCGACCTGGCCGGCGATCACGAGCGCCATGGCCCAGTGCAGCAGGCGGCTCACACCGCCCCAGTTCTCCGCGGTCGAACGAATTTCCATCCTGATCGCCCTCCTCGCGGCGCGGCCGCGCTGATGCTGCGCCTCTCGATCACGGCCTGGAAGGCCCGGATGTCCCCGAATCGCATGTTCGTCGTTCGCGACTCGTGAACGGCGGGTTGCAATTATAGGTCTCGCTGCCGGGCTCGGCTTGCATTACTCTGCGCGAAGGCTTTCGGTCCGGGAGATCCTGTGATGCCCAAGGAAATCGTCCGCGGCACGCGCGCCGTCATCGAGTTCGACGCGGCCAAGTGCGTCCACTCGCGCCACTGCGTGCTCGACCGCCCGGACGTGTTCGTGCCGAACGTCCCGGGCGAGTGGATCCATCCGGACGCTGCGACGCCGGACGAGGTCGTGGCGCTCGCGCGCAACTGCCCGTCCGGCGCCATCGTCGCGCGCCGGCTCGACGGCGGCCCCGGCGAGGCGCCGCCGCTCGTCAACACGCTGCGCGTGCTCGAGAACGGCCCACTGGCCGTGCGCGCACCGCTCAGGCTCGACGGCGCGGACATCGGCTTGCGTGCCACGCTGTGCCGCTGCGGTCACTCGAAGAACAAGCCGTACTGCGACGGCTCGCACGCCGCTGCCGGCTTCACCGCCAGCGGCGAGCCGCCGGCGAAGGAGTCGCAGCCACTCGCACCGCGCGACGGGCCGGTCGAGGTGACGCCGCTGCTCAACGGGCCGCTCAAGGTGAAGGGCCCGCTCGAGGTCGTGACCGGCACGGGGCACACGATCAACCGTGCGAGCGAGTTCTACCTGTGCCGCTGCGGCCATTCGAGAAACAAGCCGTACTGCGACAGCAGCCACAAGGCGGCGGGCTTCGCCGCGCCCGGCTTCGCGCGCGGTCGCTGAGGTCGCGCAGGCCGCGCAGATCCGCGCCACGCGATCGCGTGGCTGCGGGCGCGCCGCGATTGCCGGCAGCGGCTACTGTCGGAAGATGAAGCTCAGGCCGAAGGTCCGCGGCCGGAAGGTCCAGTCGCGCCTGAGCCGGCTGTCACCGGTACCGGGGTCGATCGTGACTTGGTAGCTCGTGAGCGTGTGCGCATTCGTCAGGTTGTCCACGAACGCCGCGACCGCCCACGCACCGAAGGTCGTGCCGCCGCGCAGCGTGACGAAGTTCGTCGCCGGCAGCGCGAAGTTCGCCGGGTCGTACTGCAGGCTGGTCGGATCCTGGTTGGCCGGCGCCCACTTGGGCTTGCCCGCGTACGAATAATCGGCGCGCACGTAGGACTCGTGGTCCATGGCGCTGAACTTGTACTCCAGGCCGAGCGAGGCCGTGACCGGGGCCGCAGGCTGCTGGTTCGTGCCGCTCGAGTTCTGGCCGACGATCGAGTCGCCGCTCGCGACGACCGGGTTCGTTTCCAGCGGAGTCAGCCGGGCGTCCTTCGTGTAGCGCGCGTCGGTGTAGCCCGCGGCGAGCTCGAGCATGAAGCTCGGCGTCACGGCGAACTCCGCCTGCACGTCGACGCCCTTCGACACCGCCTCGCCGAGGTTCGAGATGAAGGAGATCTGGCAGATCGGCGGCACCACGGTCTGCTGGATGTTGTGCCAGCGGATGTAATAGACGCTGCTCGCGAGCCGGACCTTGTTGTTGATGTTGTTCTTCGCGCCGACTTCGAAGCTGTCTACCGTATCGGAATTGAACGTGGCCGGCGCCTCCGTGATTCCGAACGAGGCGAAGTCGGTGGCGCAGGCCACCGCCGGCACGGGATTGTTGCCGCCGCCCGGCCGGAATCCCTTCGCGTACGTGAAGTAGTAGAGATTGTTCGGGTCCATCTGGTAGTTGAGGCCGAGCTTGGGCGTGAAGCTGTTTTCGCTCTTGTCGCCAGTTCCGGTGCGCGGGTCACCGAACAGCTGCGGGCCGCCGGTGAACGTGTCGAAGGAGTACTTGCTCCTGGCGAAGCGCGCGCCCACGGTCGCCTTGAGCGTGTCGGTGAAGCTGTAGCTGCCCTCGCCGAACCAGGCGTACTGCTCGTCCTTCGCATTCGTCTTGAGGAAATACGAATCGAGCGCGAAGGCAGGTATTGCTGTGTAGTAGTCCACACCGAATACGTCGGGCACCGTCACGTTCGGGTCGCCCAGCGCCTGCTGCAAGAACTGGGGGAGCATCGGATCGTAGATCTGCTCGAGGTAGCTCTGGCGGCTCGAGCTGAAGAACAGGCCGGTCGTCCAGACGAACTTCGCGTTCGGGTCGGAGGACTGCAGCCGGATCTCCTGCGTGATGTTCTGCTGGCCATTCTGCACGGATGCCGGGGAGCGGTAGGCGGCGAGACCTGCAGCCACCAGACCCGTCAGGCCGCTGCCGTCGAGCAGCGGGAACGGCGGCAGGAACTTGTTGTTGGCGTCCACGACGCCCGCGAGCACGGGGGTGGCGAGCGGGTTGGCGATCTGCGGCTGCGCCTGGTAGAAGCCGAGGTTGTAGAGTGTGCCGTCGTAGCCGTCGATCGCCCTGCGGTGGTAGTAGGACGTGTTCGAGATCAGCCGAACCGAGCCGAGGTCCCCCTCGATCTTGAGCGAGGGCAGGTAGAACGTGTCGGGGGCGGCGCGTTGGGTCGGGTTCGCGCTCGCGAAATGGTTGCTGCCCGGGTTCGAGTACAGCAGCCAGTAGTTGTCGGCGTCGTTTCGCTTCGAGTCCTGGTAGTAGATGCTCGGCGTCACCGTCCAGGCATCGGACAGCGCCACGACACCGGCCAGCCGGATCAGCACCGAGTCGGTGTAGTTCGCGCGGTGCTCGATGAGGGCGCTCTGCGGCACCGGCGCGGTCGGGTCAACGCGGTCTATCCAGCCACCGTCGTGACGGTACCAGACCGACGCCCGCGCGCCGAACTTGCCGTCGACGAGCGGGCCCCCGGCCGCAATGCCGGCCTCGTAGCTCGGATCGCCGCCCTGCGTGAACGACAGTTCGCTGCGGCTGTAGATGCTGGTCTTCGTCAGGCTCGGCTGCGTCGTGATGTAGCGCACCGTGCCGCCCTCCGAGCCCGCGCCGAACAGCGTGCCCTGCGGGCCGCGCAAGACCTCGACGCGGTCGATGTCGAAGGACTTCGGCAGCGCGTCGTTGGGATTGAAGCCGAGACCGCGCATCTGGATGGGCGTGTCGTCGATGTAGATGCCGGTCGTGCCGCCACCGCCGCTCGAGGCGATGCCCCGAATGGCGATGTTGTTCGTACCTGAGTTGTCGATGTTGACGCCGGGGGTGAACTTGGCGACGTCCTGGAAGTCCTTGATGCCGCGCAGGTCGATGCTTTCCTGCGTCAGCGCCGTGACGCTGATGGCGACCTTGCTCAGCGACTCCTCGCGCCGCGAGGCCGTCACGACAATTTCTCCGAGGCCGGCTTCGCCGGCGGGCTGCGCGGCCTGCTGGGCGCGCACGGCATCCGGGCAAAGGAGTGCGGCGGCGGCAATGACGATGAGTCCCTGCACGGCTGCGGCAGCCGGCCGCTGCGATTGGCCCGGGCGTTCGAGTGAGAGCATCGGGAATCCCCTGCTGGCTGATCGCTTTTATTCGAGCACACCGCGACCGCGGAACCGGCTCGCCCACGTGTTGTCGCGAGCCAACGGTTGGCGGCCGGTGATGTGATCGCAAAATAAAGCCTGTTCCGTATGAACGCAACCGATACCGGGGTCACGCCACGACGTTTCACGGCAGATTCGTGGCGTGGACGCGACAAATCAGCCCCCAAACTGGCATCACAGATCTTGACGCTGCCCGAGACGCAGCGTAGCGTCGCTGCCACGCCTCGAAAGAGCCCGCTGCAACGGGATGAGGCGCCGGGCTGCCCGCGCTGCCGGTGGCCGACCCTGTGTACGGGCCCCGCCCTTGCTGCGGGGGGCGCACGGACCGCGACGAGGAGCCAGTCCATGACGAGCGCAAAGACCGAGTCCGGCACCGAGGAGCTTCGGCGCCTCGACCGGACACACCACCTGCCCGCCTTCAGCGACTACCAGGAGCAGAGCGAGCGCGGTGGCAGCCGCGTGATCGCGCGCGCGCAGGGCTCGACGATCTACGACAGCGACGGCAACGCGATCCTCGACGGCATGGCGGGGCTCTGGTGCGTCGCCGTCGGCTACGGCCGCGAGGAGCTCGCGCGTGTCGCCTACGAGCAGATGGTCGAGCTGCCCTACTACAACACCTTCTTCAAGACCGCGACGGCGCCGCCGATCCGGCTCGCGGCCCGGCTCGCCGGCCTGCTCGGCGGCAACCTGACGCACGTCTTCTTCAACAACTCGGGATCCGAGTCGAACGACACGATCCTGCGGCTCGTGCGCCATTACTGGGCGCTCAAGGGACAGCCGCAGCGACAGACCATCATCTCGCGCTGGAACGCCTACCACGGCTCGACGGTCGCGGGCGCGAGCCTGGGCGGCATGAAGCCGATGCACGCGCAGGGCGGCCTGCCGATCCCGGGCATCTCGCACATCATGCAGCCCTACTGGTTCGGCGACGGCTTCGGCGAGACCGAGGAAGCGTTCGGCGCGCGTGCCGCAGATGCGCTTGAGGCGCGCATCCTCGAGCTCGGGCCGGACCAGGTCGCGGCCTTCATCGGCGAGCCCGTGCAGGGCGCGGGCGGCGTCATCATCCCGCCGCGGAACTACTGGCCGAGCATCGCGGCCATCTGCCGCAAGTACGGCGTGCTGCTCGTCAGCGACGAGGTGATCTGTGGCTTCGGCCGGCTCGGCCGCTGGTTCGGCTTCCAGCATTTCGGCGTGCAGCCCGACCTCGTCTCGATGGCCAAGGGCCTGAGCTCGGGCTACCTGCCGATCTCGGCGACCGCCGTCGCCGCGCCGATCGTCGAGGTGCTCAAGACGGGCGGCGAGTTCGCGCACGGCTACACCTATTCGGGGCACCCGGTGTGCGCCGCGGTCGCGCTGCGCAACGTCGAGATCATCGAGCGCGAGCGGCTCGTCGAGCGCACGGCCGGGGACACCGGGCCGTATCTCGGGAGGGCACTCGCGCGGCTCGCCGAGCACCCGCTCGTCGGCCAGACGCGCTCGCTCGGGCTCATCGGCGCCGTCGAGATCGTCGCGCGCAAGGGCACGAACGCGCGTTTCGGCGCCAAGGAAGGCACGGCCGCACCGATCGTCCGGGACCTGTGCATCGGCCGTGGCGTCATGGTGCGCGCCGTGCGCGACACGCTGATCCTGTCGCCGCCGCTCGTGATCACGCACGAGGAGATCGACCGACTCGTCGACACGATCCGCACGGCGCTCGACGAGGCCGGGCCGCGGCTGCGCGCGCTGCCGGCGGCCAGTTGAGCGCGCGCGGCGCCCTGCTCGGCGAGCGGCGGGCCGCGCGGTCCGCGGCGCCGGTTGCGACCGGCGCGGCCGCTGCCGCTGCCGGCCGCGCGCCCGATGACGGCGAGCTGCTGCGCAGCAACGTCTACGCGGAGCTGCGCCGGCGCTTCGTCACGGGCAAGGTGACGCCCGGCAGCACGCTGTCGACGCGCGGCGTCGCGCTCGAGCTCGGCGTGAGCCAGATGCCGGTGCGCGAGGCGCTGAGCCGGCTCGCGGCCGAGGGCGCGGTCGTGATCCGCTCCAAGCGCCGCATCGCCGTCCCGCCGATGACGGCCGAGCGCTTCCAGGACCTGCTGCGCTGCCGCGTGCTGCTCGAGCCCGAGGCGGCCGTCGCGGCCCTGCCGTACGTCGACGCCGCAGGCCTCAAACGCCTCGTGGCCATCGACGAGGGCATCGAGCGCGCGCTCGCGAGCGGCGACGTCGAGTCGTACATGCAGGGAAATGCGGACTTTCACTTCCACCTGTATCGCTCGCAGCCGCGCCGCACGCTCGTGCAGCTCATCGAGACGCTGTGGCTGCAGTTCGGGCCCTACATGCGCGTGGTGTACGGCCGCTTCGGCACGGCACAACTGGTCGACCAGCACGAGCGGGCGCTCGGCGCGCTGCGCGCGGGCGACGCGCCGGCGCTGCGCGAAGCGATCCGCGCCGACATCGAGGACGGCATGGGGCTCATCGGTCAGAGCGGCTTCGAGGCTGGCTAGCAGCACGCGGCGGGCGCCGCGCTTCGCCGGGGCTGCGGTTCACTGGGGGAGAGCACATGGCTACGCACACCGAACGACGCCTCGACCGCCGCGCGTTCCTCAAGGATGCGACCCTGGCTGGCGGCGGCCTCGTCGTCGCGATCGCCCTGCCCGGCTGCGCGCGCCGACCGGGCGAGACCGCGCCGCCAGCCGCCGCAGCGGGCGGCGCTGCGCCGGCCGCGGCCGCCGGCACGCTCAACGCCTACGTGCGCATCGGCGCCGACGGCCGGGTCACGCTCGTCATGCCGAAGGTCGAGATGGGCCAGGGCAGCTACACCGGGATGGCGATGCTGCTCGCCGAGGAACTCGACATCGAGCTCGGCGACGTCGTGCTCGAGGCAGCGCCGGCCGACCCGAAGACCTACGGCTACCCCGCCGACCAGTCGACCGGCACGTCCACGACGATCATGTACGGCTGGCTGCCGCTGCGACAGGCCGGCGCCACTGCGCGCGCCCTGCTCATCGCGGCCGCGGCGCGGCGCTGGGGCGTCGCGCCCGCCGCCTGCGAGACGCACGCCGGCAACGTCGAGCATGCGGCCTCGGGCCGCCTGCTCTCGTACGGCGACCTCGTAGCCGACGCAGCGAAACTCCCGCCGCCAGCCAAGGTCGCGCTCAAGGATCCGAAGTCGTTCCGCCTGATCGGCACGACCCTGCCGCGGCTCGACACGCCGGCGAAGATCAACGGCAGCGCGCAGTACGGCATCGACCTGCGGATGCCCGGGCTCAGGATGGCGGCCGTCGAGCTCGCGCCGGTCGCGGGTGCCAAGCTGCTCGCGGTCGCCGAGCCGCAGGCCCTCGCCGTCAAAGGCGTTCGCAAGGTCGTGCGGCTTACGGACGCGGTGGCCGTGATCGCCGACCATACGTGGGCGGCGCGCCAGGGCCTGAAGGCGCTCGCAGCCCGCTGGGACGAGGGCCCGAACGCGGCCCTCGCGCAGCCCGCGCTCGACGCCGAGCTCGAGTCAGCCGTGCGCCGCCCGGGCGAGAGCGTGGCCCGCGCGGGCGACGTGGCGCACGCGCTGGCGGGTGCGGTACGCCGCCTCGAGGCGACCTACCGCCAGCCACTGCTCGCGCACGCTGCGCTCGAGCCCATGAACTGCACGGTGCACTGGCAGCACGGCGGGTGCGAGATCTGGGCCGGCACGCAGGTGCCGGATCGCGTGCAGGCCGAGGTAGCGGCACTGGGCCTTGCGCCGGCGCAGGTGCGCGTGCACAGCCAGCTCCTCGGCGGCGGCTTCGGCCGCCACCTCGACGTCGACGGCATCGTGCTCGCGGCTCGGATCGCGCGCGAATTCGACGGCCCCGTGCAGATGCTCTGGAGCCGCGAGGACGACATGCGGCACGACCTGTACCGGCCGGCCTACGTCGACCGCATCGCGGCCGGCCTCGACGCGCACGGCAAGCCGGTCGCCTGGACGCACACGATCGCGGGCTCGTCGGTGGATGCGCGCTGGAACGGCAAGCCGCAGCAGACGACCGTCGACAGCGACGGCGTGAACTGCATCGCCGAGCCGCCGTACGCGCTGCCGAACCGCCGCGTCGACTACGTGCGCCAGGAGCCAGGCGGGCTCACGACCGGCTACTGGCGCGGTGTCGGCGCGACGCGCAGCCTGTTCGTGGTCGAGAGCTTCATCGACGAGCTGGCGCTCGCCGCGCAGCAGGACCCGGTCGCCTACCGCCGCGCGCTCCTCACCGACCCGCGGCTCGCGGCCGTCCTGGAGCTCGCGGTCGCCCGAGGCGACTGGGGCAAGCCGCTGCCACGCGGTGCCGGCCGCGGCGTCGCCGTGGGGTTCGTGTTCGGCAGCTACATCGCCGAGGTCGTCGAGGTATCGGTGGCGGCGGGCCGCAGGCTGCGCATCGAGCGCGTCGTGTGCGCCCTCGACTGCGGGCAGTGCGTCAACCCGGGCCTCGTGCGCCAGCAGATGGAGGGCGGCGTCCTGTTCGCCGCGAGCGCCGTGCTGTACGGCGAGATCACGCTCAAGCGCGGGCGCATCGAGCAGGGCAATTTCGACAGCTATCGCGTGCTGCGGCACGCCGATGCGCCGCACGTGGAGACGCACTTCGTCGCGAGCAGCGCGGCCCCCGGCGGCATCGGCGAGGTCGGAACGGCCTGTCTCGCGCCCGCGCTCTGCAACGCCATCCACGCGGCGACCGGCACGCGCGTTCGGCACCTGCCGGTCGCCCGCAGCCTGCCCGCGCTGCGCGTCTGAGCCGACTTCCGGGAGTGCCACCGCCGTGAGCGCGCGCCGGGCCGCACTGCCGCCCACCGACCCGCATGCCCCGTCGTGGTACGCGGCCACGGCCGATCTGGCCGTGCCGACGGCACCCCTCGCCGCTGCCACCGAGTGCGACGTGTGCGTCGTCGGCGGCGGACTGACCGGAGTCGCTGCCGCACTGCACCTCGCGCGGGGCGGGCGCGAGGTCGTGCTGCTCGAGCAGGCCCTGCTCGGCTGGGGCGCGAGCGGCCGCAACGGCGGCCAGGTGCACGTCGGCATGCGCCGCACGCCCGACTGGCTCGAGTCCCGCTACGGGACGGCG
>Ga0075017_100001064_pt1 | contig 16444 bp, 13 predicted proteins | sample AleBraG_ABR_2012_FD_71475 | JGI IMG/M metagenome (GOLD analysis project Ga0075017, IMG submission 71475) | Freshwater sediment microbial communities in response to fracking from Pennsylvania, USA - Alex Branch Run_MetaG_ABR_2012 | ecosystem: Environmental > Aquatic > Freshwater > Creek >... | reverse complement strand
ACCCCGCGGAGGTGCCGAGCAGGAGCTGGGGGGTGATGCCGGCCTCGACGAGGGCCTCGGCCATCCCGACCTGGACCGCGCCGAGGCTCGATCCACCGGGCAGGACGAACGCCGTCGTCACCGTCAGCGCACGACGATGACGGTCACCGAAGCCGTGTGCACCAGCCGGGAGGAGACGGAGCCGAGCAGCAGCCGGTTGATCCCGCGGTTGCCGTGCCCGGACACGACGATGGCATCCGCCTGGTGCGCGGTCGCGGCCCGATCGAGCTCGTCGGTCGGATCGCCGTCGCGCACCTCGAACGCCACCGGGAGCTCCACGCCGCCGAGCACCTCGGCGGCGGCGTCCCGGGCGCTCTGCTCCAGCTCCTCGAGGTAGGGCTCGACCGCGGCGAACGCGGAGGGGTTGTCCGACCAGATCGCCGGGATGTGGCGCACGTGGACGACGGTCAGGGTCGCCGCGGTGTCCTTGGCGAGCCGGGCGGCCCAGCGGAGCGCGTCGATGCTCGCTTCGGAGCCGTCGACACCGACGATGAGCTGCTGCATGGAGGCCTCCGGGACGGATCGGGCGGGTCGGCAACGAGCAGGCCGCCGAGCTCCGGGCCGCGACCGTCCTGCCACGTGTTGCCTGAGCGGAGAGGGAGGGATTTGAACCCTCGGACCGGGTTACCCCCAGTCAACTCATTAGCAGTGAGTCCGATTCGGCCGCTCTCGCACCTCTCCTCGGCCCAGAGGTTACCGCAGCGCCGTCGAGGGCTGCGATGCGATGACCGCCTTGACCTTCGGGTCAGGCACTGCCCCGTTGGTCGGCCTGGACGATGTTGCCCTCCGGGTCGCGCAGCAGCAGCAGGCGGATGGTCCCACCCGGCGGTTCCGCGTACGCGGACGTGTCGGCGTCGGAGGGCCCGTAGATGACCTCGTGGCCGCCGGCCCGCGCGCGGGACGCGATGGCATCGACATCGTCGACCCAGAAGCCGAAGTGGTGGATGCCCGTCTGGTACAGCACCTTGGGCTCGCCCGAGATGGGCCGGGTCAGCTGCTGGTCCAGGACCAGGAACGGCGCGTGCGGGTCGTCGCTCCACCGCAGGTACACACCGCGCCGGCGCACGACGGGCTGGCCTTCGACGCCACCGAACTGCTCGGTGTCGTCGAAGCGGACCTCGAGCCCGATCACGTCGCGATAGAACGCCAGCATCGGGTCCATGTCGCGGACGCCGACGGCGACGTGGGAGACGTTGTGGATCGCCATTGCGCGAGCCTATGCCCGGCGCCCGCCGCGACCCGCGGCGCAGCGGGAGACCAACGCTGAACTTCGCTGAGGATCGTGCGGCCGCTGAGCCGCCCGTTCGCAACGGAGCGGAGCTGCCCGGCGGTCGTGGTGGCAGACTGCGCGCCATGACGTCGACGGCAGTGAGCTCCCGCAGCGAGCACCGCTCTTTCTGCCGCATCTGTGCCGCCCTCTGCGGGATCGTCGTCACCGTCGACGGCGACCAGGTGGTGCAGGTGCGCGGCGACCCGGAGCACCCCTTCTCCCGGGGCTACACCTGCCCGAAGGGTCGGGCCCTCGGTGCCTGGCACCATCACCCGGACCGGCTGGACCACCCCCAGGTGCGCCGCGACGGCGTGCTGACCCGGGTGTCGTGGGACGAGTGCCTCGACGACCTCGCCGGGCGCGTCGCTTCGGTGGTGGAGGAGTCCGGACCCGACGCGGTCGGCATGTTCCTGGCGACGGCCACCTCCTTCGACGGGCCCGGCGGGCGGGTGGCGCACGGTCTGCTCAGCGGGCTCGGCTCGCGCTCGCGCTACACCGCGCTCACGATCGACACGCCGTGCCGGCCCCTGGTCTATGACCTCATGGCCGGCTTCCCCGGACTGCTCCCGGCGCTCGACCACGATCTCACCACCCTCACGGTGCTCGTCGGCACCAACCCGGTCGTGAGCCACGGCCACTCCCACGGGATGCCCGACCCGGTCCAGCGGCTCCGGGCGCTGAGCGCCGGGGACAAGGAGGTCTGGGTGCTCGACCCGCGCCGCACGGAGACCGCGGCGCTGGCCACCCGCCACCTGGCCGTGCGCCCCGGGGGCGACCATGCGGTGCTGGCCCACGTGCTCGCCGAGCTCCTCGGCCCGGGCGGCGGTGCCGACGCCGCCTACCTCGCCGAGCACGCCGACGGGGTCGACGAGCTGCGGCGGGCCGTGGCGCCGTTCACCCGCGCGCACGCCGCGGCGGTCAGCGGTCTGTCCCGGGAGCAGCTCGCCGACCTCGTCGCCGCCGTGCGCCGCCACGGCCGGCTCGTCGTCCAGACCGGCACCGGCTCGACGATGTCGGCCGAGGCCAACATCACCGAGTGGCTGGCCGTGGCCCTGCAGGTCGTGACCCACTCCTACGAGCAGCCCGGCGGCGCCTGGTTCCACCCCGGGTTCCTCAAGTGCCTCGACCGACGCACGATCCGCCCGAGCGGGCCCGAGCCCGACCCGGTGCCCGGGCCGGCCAGCCGCCCGGACCTGGCGGGCAGGTATGGCGAGCTGCCCTGCGCCGGGCTCGTCGACGAGATCGAGGCAGGCAACCTGCGGGCGCTCTTCGTCGTGGGAGGCAACCCGGCCACGTCGCTGCCGGAGTCGGCGCGGCTCATGGCCGCGCTCGGTCGCCTCGACGTGCTCGCCGTGGCCGACGTCGTCGCCACCGAGACGGTCGCGGCCGCCACCCATGTCCTGCCCTGTGCCGGCCAGCTCGAGCGGGCCGACGTGCCCGACTACGTGGACCAGTACATGCTCGTCGTGGCGTCGCAGCACACCGCGGCCGTGGTCGCCCCGGGAGCCGAGCGCCGGCCGCTGTGGTGGTCGATGGCCGCCCTCGGCCAACGCCTCGGCATCGCCACCCTCCCGAGCGGCATCCAACTGGAGACCTGCACCGACGACGACCTGCTCGCCGCCTACAGCCGGCGGGCCCGGCGCCCCTTGGAGGAGCTGCGGGCCACCGACGGTGTGCTGGTCGACGAGGGACCGGTGCGGGGATGGGTGGAGCAGGGGGTGCTGCCCGAGGGCCGTTGGCGGCTCGCACCGACGGTTCTGGTGGCCCAGCTCACGTCCCTCACGTCCCTCACGTCCCACGCGTCCCTCGTCGAAGGGCCCCCTCTCCCTGCGGCGGCCACCCTCGAGATGATCCCCCGCCGCCAGCTGCGCACGATGAACTCCCAGCTCCGCGACGCCGCCGCACCCGGTGGGCGGACCGAGCGCGGCGCCGTGCAGCTCCACCCCGACGACGCGGGCCGCCTCGGCATCGCCGACGGTTCTGCGGTGCTCGTCGCCTCGGCGTCAGGCGAGACCGCCGGCACCGCCGTGCTCGACGACAGCCTGCGGCCGGGGGTCGTGTCGGTCCCGCACGGCTGGACCGATCCGCACGTCGGGGCACTGACGAGTGCGACGCGCGGCGTCGATCCCCTCACGGGCATGGTCCTCCAGTCCGGCGTGCCGGTGACGGTGCGCCCCGCGTGACCTGCGACGGAGGCGCCTGATGGTTTGAGGAGCGAGAACCCGCGCGGTGGCGCGCGGGTTCTCGCTCCTCGAACGCGAGCCGGCCCGCGATCCGGCACCCGTGCGCGGAGGGACACGGCGGACGCCTCAGTCGGTTGATCCGGTCCCCGTGGCCGGATGGATGGCGGGCACGCCGCGGAAGCGGTACGACAGCGGTGTCGCCTGGCGGCGGCACAGGATCGCCGCGCCCGACGGCTCGTGCCAGACGGCCTCCATGAAGCCGGCGACGACGTCGTCGGTGGACAACAGGTCGGGGTTCATCCGCAGCGCGGCGGCACGGATCTCGCCGCGCAGCATCGGCGTGTCGGTGAAGCTCGGGCACAGCGCGTTGATGCGGATCCCGCGCGCCGCGAGCGGTTCTGCCATCGAGCGGACGAAGCCGATGATTGCGTGCTTGGTCAAGGCGTAGACGGGATCGTCGGGCACGCCCACGAGGCCGGCCACCGACGCGGTGGCGACGATGGCGGCGGGGCCGGTGCTGCCCTCGAGCAGGGAGGTGCAGGCGCGCACGCCGAAGACGACCCCGTCCACGTTGACCGACAGCGTCCGGCGGTACTGCTCCAGGGTCAACGCGTCGAGCGAGCGCGCCCCGGTCGCGACCCCGGCGTTGAGGAACGCGAGGTCGAGGCCGCCTGCGCCCTCCCGCACCGCTCGAGCGACGCGGTCCCAGTCCTCGGGTGAGCCGACGTCGGCCTCGATCTGACCGCAGGCGAGCTCGGCTGCTGCGCCGACGAGCGCGGGGGCGTCGACGTCGACCAGCAGGACCCGGGCGCCGCGGGCGCGCAAGACCCGGGCGACGGCGAGGCCGATGCCGCTCGCACCGCCGGTCACCAGGGCGCGGGCGCCGTCGAGATCCCCCGGCGCTCCCGGCGCGCTCATCGCGCGGCTGCTCCTTTCGAGCGCACCCTGCTCGCGCACACCTGGATCACGACCCCTCGACGCAGCCGCCCGGACGGGGCCGGCTCTGCCGCGGGATCGTACCGGGGGACCCGTGGGCGGTCAACGGATGCCAACCATCGCCAGCACCGGGAGCGGCGAGGGGTGGAGATGCTCGCTTGCCGGGGGGGAGGGTGCCCCGTAGCGTCTCGTCATCGACGAACGGGGGAGGAGCGGGCCATGAAGGTGGGCGTCTCGCTGTTCATGCAGAACTACTCGGACTGGGATCGCTTCGAGCAGATGGAGAAAGGGGCCGATGCGGGCCCGGCCCCGGTGCGCGATGCGACGATCTATGCGGAGGACCTGCACCTCGGCCGCCTGGTCGAGCCACTCGGCTTCGACTCGCTGTGGACCGTCGAGCACCACTTCACCCCGTACACGATGATCACCGACCCCTTGGCGCTCCTCAGCTACTTCGCCGGGTGCACGGAGCGCATCGAGATGGGAACGATGGTCATCGTGCTCCCGTGGCACGATCCGCTGCGGGTGTGCGAGGGGATCGCCAACCTCGACAACATGCTCGGCGGCAGGCCCCTGTCGGTGGGCTTCGGCCGAGGCCTCGGCCGCCGGGAGTTCGGCGCGCTTCGGATCCCGATGGAGGAGTCCCGCCAGCGCTTCCTCGAGAGCCTGGAGATCATCCGCACCGGGCTCACCAACGAGTGGTGGTCCTACGACGGCGCGCACTACCAGATCCCGCGCACGACGGTCCGCCCGCAGCCGCGCTCGTCGGGCCACGACCTCCTCGAGCGGATGTACTGCGCGTGGGGCAGCACCCAGACGATCCCGATCGCCGCCGCGACGGGCCTCAAGGCGCTCTTCATCCCCCAGACGACATGGGTCGACTACGCCGAGCAGATCCGCCACTTCGCCGAACTGCGCGCCGGGCACGGGTTCGCGCCGGCGCGGCCGACCATCGTCTGCTGGGTCTACTGCGCGCCGACCGAGGAGGAGGCACGGGCCGGCGCCACCCGGTACCTCCCGGCGTACGCGGACAGCGCGCTCCGCCACTACGAGCTCGCCAGCGACCACTTCGCCGCGACGAAGGGCTACGAGTACTACGCCGCGGCGAGTCAGGCGATCCGAGACGCGGGCGACACCATGGACATGGGTGCCATGTACATCAACAACCAGGTGTGGGGCACCCCGGAGCAGTGCATCGACAAGATGGGCCAGATCAACGAGCTCATGGGTCCCGATCACTTCGTTGCGGTGATGAAGTACGGCGGCATGCCCCTCGAGATGGCAGAGGCCAGCATGCGCCTCTTCGCCCGCGAGGTGCTCCCTGCCGCGCAGGAGCTGCCGCTGGCCCCGCTGGCCGTGGAGGCCGCGGCGCACTGAGCGTCGGCCGCCGGGGTCAGCGGCTGGTGTCGCGCCTGGGCCTGGCGGCGTCGCGCAGGTGGTCGAGGCTCGACGCGACGGCATCGGCCGGTGCCTCCCAGAAGCCGTGGTCGGGCAGGTGCGGGTGGGGGTGCGTCGGTGCGTCGCGCAAGGTCCGGGCCACCTCGTCGCCCAGGTGGGCGAGCTCGGACGCGGCCAACAGGTCGCGCACCTCGCCGAAGGTGGCCTCCTGGTCGCGCGCATGGGCGTCGAGCAACGACCGCAGCTCGTCGACGGCCTCCGCCGGCGCGGCGGCGTGCTCGAGCTCGACGAGCACCTCCTCGATGCGGTGGTCCTGGGCCCGGAGGGCCTCGGCGCGGGCTTCGCCGTCGGCCAGCCGCTCGGCGATCAGGGGGAGCAGCAGGCGGCTGTCGGCCACGACGTGCATCGACACCTCGCGGATGACCGAGGCGTCGAGGTCCGCATCGGCGAGGAGCCTGGCCATGCGCACGTGGTCGGCGGCGAGGAGCTGGAGGGCGTCGAATTGGGCCACGATCCACGCTACCGCCCCGGGCGGCGCGCCGCCCTGGCACGACCGACGTCACAGCACTTGACCCGCCGATCGCGGTGCCGACGGGGTAGGGTCGGAGGGTTCGGCCCGGTCGACGAGAGCACGTGGCATGGTCATCGGAGGACAAGCCGTTCCCCAGCGCCTGGCGCGCATCGATCGCCTCGCCCTGGTCAGCGCGCTGGTCGCGGGGCTCCTCGCCACGCTGGCGTGGCTGGGTGGCTGGCACGGGCCCGACCTGGCCGCGCAGCTCCACCGCATCGACGTGTTCCGCACGTTCGGCTTCACGTTGTGGGACGCGCAGTGGTTCGGGGGGCACTACCCCCTCGCGTACAGCGTGCTCTTCCCCCCCCTCGGCGCCCTCCTCGGCGCCGGCGTGCTCGCCGCGCTGTGCGCCGCGGTCTCGGCGTGGGCGTTCGCCCGCCTGCTGCGCACCCATTTCGGCCCGGACGTGGGCGTCGGTGCGCTGTGGTTCGCCGTGGGCACCGTCGCCCTGGTCGTCATCGGCCAGCTCGCGTTCCTCCTCGGGGCGGGACTGGCGTTGCTCGTCCTCGTCGCGCACCGCTCCGGTCGCCGGCTCCTCGCCGGTGTGCTGGCGGTGCTGTGCTCGCTGTCGAGCCCGGTGGCCGGTGCGCTGCTGCTGCTCGTGCTGGCTGCGTGGTGGCTCACCGGCGACCGGGGCACGAAGCGCCCGCTGCTCGTGCTCGGTGCGCTGGTGGGTTGCGGGCTGGCCGTGGTCAGGTTCGGGTTCCCCCAGGGCGGGACCTTTCCCTTCGCGGCCACGACGTTCGCCGGCGTCCTCGCGGTGAGCATCCTCGGTCTGTGGCTCCTCCCGGCGCAGGAGCGGGGCCTGCGGGTCGGTGCCGCGCTCTATGGCTTCGTGGGGTTGATCCTCTTCCTCGTGCCGCAGCCGATGGGCGCCAACCTCGGGCGCCTCGGCACCCTGGTCGCAGGCCCGGTGGCCGCCACCGTGCTGTGGCCCCGTCGCCGGTTGCTCTTCGTCGGCGTCGCCGTCCCGTTGCTGGCGTGGCAGTGGGTCCCCGCCATCGCCGAGGGCGCGAGCGGCCACCCCGACCCTTCTCGCCAGAGCGCCTACTTCGCGCCGATGCTGCACTACCTCGAGCCACAGGCCGCGCTCGCGGCGCGGGTGGAGATCCCCCCCACCGCCAACCACTGGGAGGCCCGGTGGGCGGCCGCCGCCGTCCCCCTGGCCCGGGGGTGGGAGCGCCAGGTCGACAACTCGGAGAACCCGATCTTCTACACGAGCGGTGCGCTGACCCCGGCGAGCTACCTCGCCTGGCTGCAGCGCAACGGGGTCGGGTGGGTGGCGATCCCCGATGTCGCCCTGGACTACGCCGGCAAGCCGGAAGCCGACCTGGTGCGCGCCGGCCTCCCCTACCTCAGCCTGGTGTGGTCCTCGCCGCATTGGCAGGTGTGGGCGGTCGAGGACCACACGGGGCTGGTATCGGGCCCGGGACACCTGGTCTCCCTCGGAGCCGACCGCTTCACCGTGTCCGCCGACCAGCCGGGCCCGCTGGAGGTCCGGGTGCGCTACACGACCTACTGGGTGGTGGCCTCGGGCTCGGCGTGCGTGAGCCCGACGCCCGAGGGGTGGACGATGCTCCAGGTGCGCGAACCGGGCCGCATCGAGGTCTCCGCCCAGCTCCTCGGGGCCAAGCAGGCGGCCTGCCCGTCCTGAGGCGTGGTCGGCCCGGGCCCGTGCACCGCAGAGCCCTCAGGACGGGCGCGCCGCCCCTCTCCAGGCCACCGCGCCGGCCTCCGCGCCCCCGCCGAGGCACAGCACGGTGCGCTCGTTGCGGACCCGCGATGCCGGCAGGACCTGGTTGGCGCCGAGGAGCTGGGCGACCACCTGCGCCTTGTCCCGGCCGGTGACGAGGAACAGCACGTTGCGGGCACGGTTGACCGCAGGCGGGGTGAGCGTCATGCGCAACAGGCCGTGGAACGGCCCGACCACCGCGACATCCGCCCCCCGGATCCGCAGCACCGGGTCGTGCGGTGGCCACGAGGCGGTGTGGCCGTCGTCGCCGAGGCCCAGGTGCACCGCGTCGAGCACCTCGGCGCCGGCATCGACCATCGCCGCGGCGTACGCCGCGGCGCCCGCCTCGAGGTCGCGCCCGTCGACGGGCATGGCGTGGACGTGGTCGTCGGGCACGGGGACCTTGGCGACGAGGTCGCGCCGGAGCTGGACCAGGTTGCGCTCGGCGCTGGTGCGGGCGACGACCCGCTCGTCGACCTGCCAGAGGTGGATCGCCCGCCAGGGGACCCGCCGCGTGGCGAGCGCGGCGAACATCAACCCGGGGGTGTGCCCTCCGCTCACGGCCAGGTGCGCCTGCCCCCGCTGCTCGACGGCCTCGGCGAGGATGGCGGCCAGGCGCTCCGCGGCGAGAGCGGCGATCTCCTCGGTGGTGACCGCCTGTTCGATCTGCATGCTCATGACGGGCTCGACGACCTCCCCGCTCGGTAGCGCTCGATCAGCGCGTTCGTCGAGCTGTCGTGCTTCAGTTCGGACGACCCGGATGCGGTGAGCTCGGGGACGATGCGGTTGGCCAGCGCCTTGCCGAGCTCGACGCCCCACTGGTCGAAGGAGTTGATCCCCCAGATGGTGCCCTGGGTGAAGACCTTGTGCTCGTAGGCGGCGATGAGCTGGCCGAGCACGCGCGGGGTGAGCTCGGGAGCGAGGATGGTGTTGGTCGGGCGGTTGCCGGAGAACGTCCGGTGCGCGACCTGGGCGGCAGGGACCCCCTCGGCCACCACCTCCTCGGCGCTGCGCCCGAACGCGAGGGCCTCGGTCTGGGCGAAGAAGTTGGCCATCAGCAGGTCGTGGTGGTCGCCGAGGTCGTGGTTGGGTCGGAGGAAGCCGATGAAGTCGCAGGGGATCAGCCGGGTCCCCTGGTGGATGAGCTGGTAGAAGGCGTGCTGGCCGTTGGTGCCCGGCTGACCCCACACGATCGGACCGGTGGTCATCTCGACGGGCTCGCCGTCGAGGCCGACGGACTTGCCGTTGCTCTCCATGTCGAGCTGCTGGAGGTAGGCGGTGAGGCGGCTGAGGTACTGGCTGTAGGGGAGGATGGCCTGGGTCTCGGCCCCGAAGAAGTTGGCGTACCAGATGCCGATCAGGCCGAGCAGGACCGGCAGGTTGCGATCGAAGGGGGCGGTCCGGAAGTGCTCGTCCATGGCGTGGAACCCGGCGAGCATGTCCCCGAACGCGGCAGGCCCGATGGCGACCATCAGCGACAGGCCGATCGCCGAGTCGTAGGAGTACCGGCCGCCCACCCAGTCCCAGAACTCGAACATGTTGTCGGTGTCGATGCCGAACTCGGCCACCTTGGCCGCGTTGGTCGACACGGCGACGAAGTGGCGATCGACCGCGGCGCGCTCGCCCAGCGCGTCGAGCAGCCAGGCGCGCGCCGTCGACGCGTTGTCGATCGTCTCGAGGGTCGTGAAGGTCTTGGAGCACACGACGAACAGGGTCTCGGCCGCGTCGAGGTCGTGGGTGGCCTCCCACATGTCGGTGCCGTCGACGTTGGACACGAAGCGCACGGTGAGGGAGCGGTCGCTGAAGTCGCGCAGCGCTTCGTAGGCCATGGCCGGTCCGAGGTCGGAGCCCCCGATGCCGATGTTGACGATGTTGCGCACCGGCCGCCCGGTGGAGCCGAGCCACCGGCCGGAGCGGACCCGCTCGGCGAAGCCGGCCATCTTGTCGAGCACGGCGTGCACATGGGGGACGACGTCCACGCCGTCGAGGATGATGTGGGCGTCCCCTGGGGCCCGCAGCGCGACGTGAAGGACCGGGCGACCCTCGGTCACGTTGATGCGCTCGCCGGCGAACATCGCATCGATCCGGCGCCGCAGGCCGGCGCGCTCGGCCAGGGCGACGAGCAGGGACATGGTCTCGGCGTCGAGCCGGTTCTTGGAGTAGTCGAGGGTCAGGTCCACGGCGTCCAGGCTGAAGCGGTGACCACGGGCCGGGTCGTCGGCGAAGAGCTGGCGCAGGTGGACGCCGGCGACGGTCTCGTGGTGGGCGGCCAGCGCCTGCCACTCGGCGGTGTCGTGGATGGAGGTCATGGTCGCCCTCAGCCCGCCGGCTTTTCGTCGTGGCCGCCGAACTCCTTGCGCATGGCGGAGAGGACCTTGTCGCCGAAGTCCGACTCGCCCCGGGAGGAGAAGCGGGCGTAGAGCGCCGCGCTCAACACGTTGGCGGGCACCCCCTCGTCGACGGCGGCGAGCACGGTCCAGCGGCCCTCCCCCGAGTCCGACACCCGACCGCTGAAGGAGCCGAGCGTCGGCTCGGCGTGCAGCGCGCTGGCGGTGAGGTCGAGCAGCCAGCTGCTGATCACGCTGCCACGCCGCCACAGCTCGGTCACCGCCTCGATGTCGATGTCGAAGCGGTAGTACTCGGGATCCCGCAGCGGGGTGGTCTCGGCGTCCTGCTCGCGCTCGTGGTTGCCGGCGTTGGCCTTGTGGAGGATGGTGAGGCCTTCGGCGTAGGCGGCCATGAGGCCGTACTCGATGCCGTTGTGCACCATCTTGACGAAGTGGCCGGCGCCGACGGGTCCGCAGTGCAGGTACCCCCGCTCGGCCTGGGTCGGCTCGCCCTTGCGACCGGCGGTGCGGGGCGCGGCGTCGACCCCCGGGGCGATGGTGCGCAGGATCGGGTCGAGGCGGGCGACCGGGTCGTCCTCGCCCCCGACCATCAGGCAGTAGCCCCGCTCCAGGCCGAACACGCCGCCGCTGGTGCCGATGTCGACGTAGTGGATCCCCTTGGGGGCCAACCGGGCGGCTCGCTCGATGTCGTCGCGGTAGTAGGTGTTGCCGCCGTCGATGATGGTGTCGCCGGCCGCCATCCGCTCGGCCAGGTCGTCGATGGTCTGGCCGGCAAACGCGGCGGGGACCATCACCCACGCGGCCCGGGGGGCCTGCAGCCTGGCGACGAAGTCGTCGATGCTGGTCGCGCCGAGCGCCCCCTCGCCGGCGAGCTGGGCGACGGCGTCGGCGCTCACGTCGTAGACCACGCACTCGTGGCCGTCGCGCAGCAGGCGGCGCACGAGGTTGGCTCCCATCCGGCCCAGTCCGATCATCCCGAGTTGCATGGCTGCACGTCCTCCTGTGGCGAGATCGCCGTCCCTCACACTCTTGTCGCTCCCGGAGGCATCGGCGCCACGGCCTCCTGTGCTACATCATCTTATCTAGTGATCTTCGATCATTAATCATGATGTTCCAGCTGTGTCTGAACCGTTCGGCGGGGACAGGTGACTTTCGGCCCTCTCCAAGAACGCGCGCGCAGGTGCAGCATTAGGCAACAATGACGACCACACGTGGGTGCCGAGGTCACTGACCCGAGGGGGGTAGTCGGCATGGACACACAGGGGGACGCAGTGCGGCTGCAGCGTCCACGACTCGACCGGTTGTGGGACCGCACGCTGGACCGCTACCCGGAACCGTCCGCCCGGTACCTGAACCTGGCGATCGTCGTGCTCGGCGCCATCGTGCTGTACTACGAGTTCTACGTGCAGGCCGCGGTGACGCCTTCGATCATCGTCCAGTACCACATGACCTGGCCGTTCTTCGTCTACCTGGTCGTCGTGGGCAATGCCGTGGGCGCCTTTGCCTCCCTCATCGCCGGGCTGTCCGACCGCTGGGGGCGAGCCAACCTCGTCACCTACGGGCTGCTCGTCACCGCGCTCGTCGTCCTCTTCGGGCTCCCCAACGCCTCAGACCTGTGGATGTACGCGGTCCTCTACGCGCTGCTCGGCTTCGTCGAGGGCATCATCCTGGTGGCGACGCCGGCGCTGATCCGCGATTTCTCGCCGCAGGTCGGGCGAGCGTCCGCCATGGGCTTTTGGACCATGGGACCCGTGATCGGCAGCCTCGCCGTGTCGATGGTGTCGAGCCACACCCTGAGCCACCTGCACGCGTGGCAGGACCAGTTCACCATCTGCGGGATCGTCGGCCTCGTCGTGTTCGCCATCGCCCTCGTCGGCTTGCGCGAGCTCGCCCCGCCCATCCGGGACCAGCTGATGGTGACCATGCGGGACCGCCAGCTCGTGGAAGCTCGGGCGGCCGGTCTCGACACCGAGCAGGCCCTCGCCCACCCCTGGCACCAGATGCTGCACCTCGACGTCGTCGGCTCGTCCTTCGGCATCGGCGTGTTCCTGATCGTCTACTACACCTTGATCGCCTTCCTGGTCGTCTACATGTCGACGATCTACGGGTACTCCCAGCAGCGGGCCAACGCCCTCGGCAACTGGCTGTGGGCCTTCGACGCGTTGAGCCTCGTGGTCGTGGGCGCGCTGTCGGACCGGTTCCGGGTCCGCAAGCCGTTCATCGTCCTCGGTACCGCCGGGGCGGTCGTCTGCACGATCCTCCTCGCCCTGCGCACCAACCACCCCGACACCAGCTACTACACCTTCGTGGTGATCCTGAGCCTCCTGGCCGTGTTCATCGGCTTCGTCTTCACCCCGTGGCTGGCCGCGTTCACCGAGACGGTGGAGGCCCGCAACCCGGCCCTGACCGCGACCGGCCTGGCCATCTGGGGGTGGGTGCTGCGCATCGTCGTCGCCGGTTCGCTGTTCGTGCTCCCCTACGTCGTGACGTCCATGACCCCACTCGTCGAGCACGGGACGCAGGTCCAGGCGCTGGCCGCGAAGTACCCGGCCGAGGTGGCCACCCTCGGTTCGATCGACCAGGCCACAGCGGCGCGGCTCACGGCCAACCCCGCCGACAGCGCCGCGATCGCGACGGCGGCGACCGAGATCGCCAAGAAGCTGCAGGTGGCCCCCGCAGCAGCCCTCCAACGGCTCCTCGCGGCCAGCAAGGTCCCACCGGCGGACCTGGCCTACCTCCGCACGTACGGGCAAAAGGTCAACCGGGCGGCGGCCGTCTCCCCGCACGAGTGGCGGCGCTGGTGGTGGGTCTGCGTCGTGGCCGAGCTGGCGCTCCTGCCCTTCGTCTTCGTGATGAAGGGCCGCTGGAGCCCGACGCGGGCGCGCCAGGACAAGGACGAGCACGAGCGCAAGGTGCAAGAGGCCCTCGCCGCCCTCGCCGGGCCGGGGACCGCACCGGTCGTCACGGGCTGAGGGTCCCGCCGCACCGCCTGGCCGGCGGCACAACCTGACCCGCGGCGCCGCCTGATCCGCCGGTCAGGCTGGATGGCCGTGCCGGCGGGATGGCCCGGCCGCCGGTTGTCCGGCATGATGCCCCGATGCCCGCCGCCCGAACCCGGCCGCCGCGCCACCACTGCCTGGCGGTGTGCGCTCCCGGGCTCGAGGAGCTCTGCGCCGCGGAGCTCACCGGCATGGGCCTGCGGCTGCGCCGGACGTTTCCCGGCGGCGTCGAGTTCAGCGCCAGTGACCGGGAGCTGTACCACGTCAACCTGTGGTCGCACGTGGCGACGCGCGTGGTCGTGCGGGTGGCCACCTTCGAGGCGCGCTCGTTCGCGGAGCTGGAGCAGGGTGCCGCGGGTGTGGCATGGGAGCGGTGGGTGCCCGACGGCACGACCCCGCGGGTGCGCGTGTCGAGCACCGCCTCCGTCCTCTACCACTCCGACGCCGTGGCCGAGCGCCTCGCCGTGGTGGCCGGGCGCGGCCCCGAGTCCGGCTCGCTGCTGGTCGTCCGGCTCATCCACAACCGGGTCACCCTTTCCGTCGACAGCTCGGGGGAGCCGCTGCACCGGCGCGGTTGGCGCAGCGACGTCGCCAAGGCGCCGCTCCGCGAGACGCTGGCGGCGGCGGCCCTGCTGGCATCGGGGTGGGACCGCGATGCGCCGCTGGTCGACCCCTTCTGCGGGTCGGGGACCATCCCGATCGAGGCGGCGCTGCTGGCCGCCGGTCGGGCCCCGGGGGTGGGGCGGCACTTCGGCTTCGAGGACTGGCCGTCGTTCCAGCCGGGCACCTGGGCCAGCGTGACCGCGGCGACGAAGGCGCCCGCCGCCGACGCCGTGCACCGTCCGCTCATCATGGGCACCGACCGCGACGAGGGCGCGGTGCGCGCCGCGCAGGCCAACGCGGCGCGCGCCGGGGTCGCGGATCTCGTGGACTTCGTCCACGCGCCGCTGTCGGACATGGAGTCGCCCGCGGCGCCGCGCGGGTGGTTGGTGAGCAACCCGCCCTACGGCAAACGGATCGGCGGAAATGGTGACCTGCGCGACCTGTACGCGCGCCTCGGTGACATCGCACGCGCCCGGATGGCCGGCTGGGAGCTGGCGCTCCTCGTGGCCGACGAGCGCCTGGCTCGCCAGGGCCGGCTGCGCTGGCAGGCCCGGCTGCGCACCACCAACGGGGGCATCCCCGTCGTCCTGCTGTGGGCCCAGGTGGGTGCCGACCGACCGTCACCGTCAGGCCCGGCGCCATCGTCCGAAGGCGGATGACCGGGGTGGACGACGAGCGTCCGGCCGAAGGGGAGGCCGACGCCCGACGGTGGGTGACGCTCGCCATCGTCATCCTGGCCGCGTTGATCTCCTCGCTCGACTCGACCGTGCTCAACGTGGCGATCCCCTCGATCCTGCGGGACTTCCACAGCGACCTGCCGAGCGTGCAGTGGGTGGTCTCGGGGTACTCGCTGACCTTTGCCACCCTCTTGATCATCGGGGGGCGCCTCGGCGACGTCTACGGGCACCGCCGCGTCTTCATCGTGGGCGTGATCCTCTTCGGCGCCGGCTCGCTGCTCGCGTCCCTCGCGCCGTCGATCGCGGTCCTGCTCCTCGGCGAGGCGTTCATCGAAGGCGTGGGCGCGGCGCTGATGATGCCGGCGACGACCGCCATCCTGTCCACCACGTTCCACGGCAGGGAGCGGGCCACCGCCTTCGGGTGGTGGGGCGCGACGATCGGCTCAGCGGCCGCCTTCGGACCGATCGTCGGCGGCTACCTCACCACCGAGTACTCGTGGCGTTGGGCGTTGCGCATCAACGTCTTCGTCGCACCGGCGGCGGCCATCGGCGCACTGGTCTTCATGCAACGCGACATCCGCCGCCGCGAGCGGGCCAAGCTCGATGTGCCGGGAGCGCTCCTCGTCGGGACCGGGATGCTGCTCCTCGTGTTCGGGCTGAGCGAGGGTCCGACCTACGGCTGGCTCGTGCCGCGGCGCGACTTCACCGTCGACGGCCTGCGCTGCTGGCCCGCCACCAACGCGGTGTCGGTGATCCCGATCGCGTTCGTCGTCGCCCTCGCCCTGCTGTGGTGCTTCGTGCGGTTGGAACGGCACAAGGAGCGCAGCGGGGGCAGCCCGCTCTTCGAGCTCGGTCAGCTCGAGCACCGGGGCTACCGCTACGGCCTGCTCACCTCGACCGTGGTCGCGCTCGCCCAGCTCGGGCTCATCTTCGTGCTGCCGATCGTGCTGCAGGACGGCAAGCACCTCTCCGCCCTCGACACCGGTCTGTGGCTCGTGCCATTCGGGGTGTTCATCATCGTCGGTGCCCAGCTCGGCGGGCGCCTCACCCGCCTGCTCGCCACCACCTCGGTCGTGCGCATCGGACTCGTCCTGGAGGCGATGGGCCTCTGCGCCGTCGCGGCCGCGGTCTCGCCGCACATCACGGTGATCGCGGTGATACCGGGGTTCGGGCTCTTCGGCGTGGGATACGGCTTCGCCAGCGCGCAGCTCGTCAACATCATCCTCTCCGACGTGCCCCGCGACAAAGCAGGCGTGGCTGGCGCCGCCAACGCCACCGTGCGCCAGGTGGGCGCCGCGCTCGGCGTCGCCGTCGTCGGCGCGCTGCTCAACACCCTCGCCATCCGCCGGGCCATCGGCCTGGTGGCGCGCTCGGGTCTGGCGGCGCCGGTTCGGGCCGAGGCGGTGGAGGGGCTGCACCGGCGCGGGGTCAACTACCTCCCGCCGGTCGCGGTGTCGCCGCGTGACGCGTCGCGCCTCAGCCACATCCTGAGCGCGGCGATCACCTCGGGAGCCCGTCCCGCGCTGCTCTTCGCCGCGAGCGCCGCCCTGGGTGGGGCGCTGGTCTCGCTGCTGATCCCGCAGGTGGCGACCGGCCGGCGGCGCCCGGCGATCGATGTCGTACCACCTCAGCCCGCCGCCGGGACCGGAGCGGTCGTCAGCGGTCGATGACCGCTCAGATGCGTATCT
>Ga0075017_100001063_pt1 | contig 16451 bp, 8 predicted proteins | sample AleBraG_ABR_2012_FD_71475 | JGI IMG/M metagenome (GOLD analysis project Ga0075017, IMG submission 71475) | Freshwater sediment microbial communities in response to fracking from Pennsylvania, USA - Alex Branch Run_MetaG_ABR_2012 | ecosystem: Environmental > Aquatic > Freshwater > Creek >... | reverse complement strand
TCGACTTATTCCGCAGGGGCGCGCACGGCATTCTGTCGCGGGAAGTCGAGCCGGAGGTCATGGTCGACTGCCTGCGCAAAGTGGCGGAAGGCGGGACCTGGCTCGACAGTCAGGCTACTCGTTGGGTGATGGAAGCGTACCGCAGCCAGAGCAGCCGGCCGGCGGGCGCGCGTCCGAAGGTGCAACTCACACCCAAAGAAACGCTGATCGTTTCCTGCGTAACCCAGGGGATGAAGAATAAAGAAATCGCCTTGCGCGTAGGCACCACGGAACAAGTCGTGAAGAATTACCTGCGCAAAGTGTATGACAAGCTGGGCGTGGCCGATCGACTGGAACTGGCGCTCTACTGTCTGAATCATCACGTAGTCGACAACACCAAAGTGCCGCCGTTGCCGCCTTCTCCGCAAAACGGCAATGCCGCGAGCGCAGCTGCGGCCGGCGCGACAGCTTCTGGGTCCGTTTCGCCCGCTGCTTCAGTCCCCGGAGTGGGCGCGGATTCCAGCGAAAAGCACTCCTAAATCAGTTTCCCGCCTCACGTTTCGTATTCTTCCGCAGTTAGGTTGCGGTTTCGACGACTTCACCCGTAGAATTGAAAAGAACCGGAACTAAGAAGAACAAGAGAGCCGCGTAGTCGCCGGCGATTTTGCGGCGCCGGAAAGCTTCTTTAAGAGTCGTTCCTTCCAAGAGTTTCTCGCCGGAGAGATGGCCGAGTGGCTGAAGGCGCACGCTTGGAAAGCGTGTTTACTCGAAAGGGTAACGTGGGTTCGAATCCCACTCTCTCCGCCATATTTTTGCTACCTGGCACCCTTAAGCGGCGTTTGTCTGGTTACCTCAGCGGGAAGAGCCTCACGCAGCGATGCTTAAACAAGCCTTGATATTTCTTTGGCTTTCTCTGATGCTTTTACTGCGGCCGCACTTCCAGAAGCAGATATTTGTTGAACTCAACCGGCAAGCGCGCGTTGCGTCCGGATAGCGTCCCGAGGTTCTTGCCGTTGACGTAGTCGGTCACGTTATAGCTGCGGTCGTTGAGACCGCGCAGTTCAACTGGCCCCTTCCAGTGCCTGGCGAAAAAGGCGTAGTACAGGGTCTCATCCTTGCGGATCACGTGGGTTTCCGGCACATCAAAGCCGATGTCATAGAGTTGTCCGAGATACTGGCCCCGGGAAATCATCTTTTCACGATAGATGCCCATCCACTTTTCGAAATCCTTCTCCCGCGCCGGAGTCAGATCGAACTTGCTTCTCTTCTGCACGAGCGACGGAAGGACGAACTGCGTTCCAATGACTCCGCCCACACCGACCGTGGACGCAAAGTCGTTGCCTCCATCACTCAGTTCGACATGGTCGCCAAAGTAGGGAACCGTGTCTCCCATGAGGGCCTTCAACGTTTTCGCTTTTGAGCGAACCTGGAAAGAACTCGTGGGATCGGAAGCCACAGACATATTGAAGTGCGGCATGGTGAAGAAGGAATATGCCGTGCCGCATGGGCAAAACTCCACCAATGACCCGGGCTTCACCGCTTGAGCGGTCTCGTAGATGGCGCGGAAGAAGTCGGGCATGGCCTCTACAGACTCCTCTGGTCGAGCGTGATGGTGAGCAGGGTTGTAACAAGCCGGCGCTCCGTTCATGTGCTGACCGTCGAGCTTCAATCCATCGAAGCCCCAATCCACCAGGATTTTTCGCACCAGAGCCTTGTGATAATCCACGACCCGGTGGTCCGCCGGACACAAATAATACGAATTCCACCAGGAAATCTTTCGCTTGGAGCCATCGCGGTTCTCCAGCGCATAGTCGGGATGACCCTTCAGCAGGTCTGAGTCCGGCACGGCGCTGAGCGGAGACCACCACAGCTGGGCGCGAAATCCTTCCTGGTGGATTCGGTCCACCAGAGCCTTCATGTCCGCGTCGCCGTGGGGGAATTTCTTGGGATCAAGCGCCCAATCGCCGTAGTTGTTTTGCCATCCATCGTCGAGAGTGACCCACGTGAATCCCAAACGCTTGACCGTCGGCAGGGTGTCGTACACCTGCTGAGGCTTCACCGAACGGCCGTATCCCCACGCGCACCAAATCGCGCCGAAAGCGTCATTAGGCGGCGCAGCCATCTGGAAGCCCTGCTTCATCATGAAGCGGCGATAGTTGGCCAGGGTGCGGAAGTAGTCTCCCTGGTGGACCGCGACGAAGGTGCGCAGAGTATGAAGACTTTCTCCAGGTTCCAGCGATATCGCGTGCCGGAAACGCACCGCGAGTTTGGCATGAGCGGCATCTGGCATTGACACCGGCAGTGAAACCAGTCTGGGCCGCAGCTCCACGTGCCCGACCGCGATACCAACATCTCGGCGCCAGACGTCGACGATCGGCGTACCGCCGCCGTAGTCGCTGGCATTCATGCCGAGGAAGTTCTCCTGAAGAAACTTCGCATGCAGGGGCACGATCCAGTTCGGGCGCTTTTCGTACGACCCGCTCTGATAGGACCAGAAAGCCGGCGCGCCCCGGCTTTCAGCATTCACACTCCGCTCATTCGAGCGCTGCGCATCCAGCGTATATGCGTTGTTGGTCCAGCTTTTGAGCGCGAGTTTGGCCTTACCTGTGTTGGCGTACTGAACATCAAAGAACGCCATCGCGGGGAATTCGTCATACATCGTGACCGTAACAACTTTGGTCAGTGTTCCCGACTTTCCGGTCACGATGAGTCGCTCACCCACTCCCACAGCATCGGTAATGCGCTCGTGCTTCGTCGAGAGGAGGGAGAATTCGGTCCACGCCTTGTCCGCCGCCGCCACGCTCTCAGAAGCAGTGAACGGCCCCATCGCCGTGTCTTTGTTGTCGAAGCGGGCGATCACGCGGCTGCGCAGGTTGTGATCGAATTCAATTCTGAGATTTGCCCCTTCGATTTGAGTTTTTTCGTGGGAAGAGGCCGCGGCGCCAGCGTGTAGTCCGGATGAAAGCATCATCGCGAGAGTGGCCGCTCTCGCCCAGAAGTTGAAAGTCATTTCCATTCTCCCACCTCACGTTGCTCCGACCTGACCAAAGGCTTCGCACTATTCGCTTGCGGAAACGCCCCCGGTTTCATCGCTCTCACCGAGCCCGGCGGTCGGACGTAATGTAAGGCTTCCGTCTGGGTTCAGTTTCTGGCGGCAAGCCCACCGCACCGGGTATCGCTGGCCCTTTACCTCGATCTCGGCTTTAAGCCGCAGCCCTTTCCAACTGGTGCCTTTTGGCAGAGCGATCTTTGCGTGGCGAACTTTTCCCGGCAAGGGGTAGCCGGCGTCGAGGGACCCTCCCGCGTTCACCTTGCCATCATCGCTGGTGACCGAAACGCGGAGAATGCCCGGCACGCCAGCGATTCCATCGTTCACTAAGCCGAGAATCAGGCCGGGATAACCATCTTCGGAGTAGGTCCAAACCCACGAGGGACGCAGGCGGTAGCCGATGCGACGAGCCAGTTGATCGAGCGCTTCCGGATATTGCTGGTAGTAATGGAGAATGCGATCCGCCTGGATGTGGTGCCAGTTCCACAGCGAGAAGTAGCAGGCGCCGACATCTTGCACATGATGGATCACGTTGTCGGTGTAAGGAACAGCCTCATCGAGTTTGAGATTGTGTGGCGATCCATCCGACATGCCGACCTCGACCGCAACTCCCGTCCACGGGGGACGATTGCTCAAGGTCTCGATCTGCTCGTTTTCGATGAAGATCGTGTCGGTGCGCAGCCAATTGAAGGCGCGGACAGTGCGGTCAACGAGTTCGGAGTTGCCGACTTTGCTGAAGTCCGGCTGCGTATTGGTCAGGAGCGGCGTCTTCTTCCATTTTTCCAGTTGATATTGCAGCATGTTCACAAAAGTATTTTCTGCGGTGACTGAATCAGGAAATGGATTGCCGTTCAATGGCCAGGTATGCCCTTCGCCCCAGAAACCGTACATGCAGGTGTCCACGTACTCGACATCGGGGTGGCCGTCATATTCCGAGGCGAGCAGCCCGATCAATTCACGAAATGCGGCTTGAAATGCCGGATCGTCGTACCTCGGCTCATAACGTGTGCGGCCTTGCCAATCTCCCAACTTGACCATGGGAATCTTGTTCAGCAGGAAGTCTGGGAGGGCGGCGCCAGTAACGTCGGGATTACTGATCATCACGCGGAGCCCGACACGCTTTTCAAGGCGACGCGCCAGATCGAAAGTGAGCTTCCAGTGTTCACAGAGATCGAGCCTGCCCGGTTTGCTTTGGACATCCTTCCAGTTCACTCGGATGTAGAGCTTGCTGCCCAGCGGAAGCTGGACGAGATTCTCGAGCGACTGGGCGAGGCTTTCTCCGGGCTTTTGAGCCGGGCCGACTTCGTCACACACGTAGGTAATCAGGCCCATGCCGAAGTTAGGGACGACGTCCGGTGACGGCGTCGTTGCCATCACCACTTCCCAGCTTGGATACTCGTCAGCCGAGAACGGCCCTTGGTAGAGCCTGTCGGAGGACGGAGGGCCCGATCCGAATGAGTATCCGTCGAAATTATGGGCTGGGATATGGGCCGAAAGGGAAGTGGGAGTCAGGCCTGCGAAAACTGCCGCTGCTCCGCCGGCTTTGAGAAAGGAGCGTCTGTGCATCCCGGTTCTCCATTTCCTGATGTCCGAACTTACCCTGGTTCACCCCTTTGACGACAATTTGGGCGACGCTACTTGGAGCCTAAAAACTAAACTTCAGCGCCAATTGAATCTGTCTTGGATCTCTTGCCGCAGTTAGCTGTCCGAACTGAGCGGTACCCAGAATCGTCGAGTTGTTTCCACTCTGAGGACCGCTCTTGGAAAACAAGAAGTTCGTGTGGTTCAGGACGTTGAAGAACTCCGCTCGAAACTCCAGCGTGGAGTGTTCCGAAGTCTGGAAATTCTTGAAGACCGACATATCCCAGGTTCGATATCCCGGACCCTGAATCGTATTGCGCCCGACGTTACCGAAAGACCCCAGTGCCGGGTCGGCAAACGCGCAGGTGTTGAAGAAAGTTCCGGGAACGCAGGGCGTGGCGTTGGGATTGCCGACTTGATCGGGGCGCTGGGATACGCCACCGGCGCCTCCGTCGGCGTTGGCGAAGTTCCCATTGGCATCGAGCACGGTGAAATAGTTGCCGGTGGAGATGCTGACGATGCTGGCCACCTGCCAACCGCCAACCACTTGATTGAATGCGCCTGCAGCATCGCCCAGGAAGGGCTTGCCATGCCCGAACGGCAGTTCGTACAAGAAGCTGCCCACGAATCGGTGCCGCACATCAAAGTCAGAGTTGCCCACTTCCGCTTCGGGATGGCGGAAGTCGCGAAAGTCGCTATTGTTTTGGGTGGGGCCAAGATTGGCATTGGATGCGTTGTCGATGGAGTGGGCCCAGGTGTAGGAGGCCAGGAACTGCAATCCATGCGTGAAGCGCTTCTCGTAGTGCGCCTGCAGCGAGTGATAGCTGGAAGCTCCAGTGGAACGGAACCAGTCAATGCCAGCGTCAATGGAAGTCACAGGACGGCGCGGAGCAGTCGGTGCAGCCGGGTCGGGGCTGGGAGCTGCCTGGTTGCCGTTGAAAAAGGTAAACAGCTTCGTGCCTTTCGAGCCGGCGTAAGTGATTTCAAACACGCTGTCGCCGGGCAACTCGTGCTGGATGGCCAGGTGCCACTGCTGCATGTAAGGTGTCACCAGGCCGCGATCCACCGAGAAAAACGTTGGAGTGTTGGGGTCGAACAAAGCATTCGCGGGGAATCCCACTTGCAGACCGGACGATCCCGGAATGCCGTTGGGCGCGTTGCTCACACCGGGTACGGCGCAATCCAGGTTGGGGTTGCTCAGCGTCGGATTGGCCACGAACAACAAAGAGTTGGCGCTGGCCGCGCTGCAGGGTGCATTGAAAGCTTGCGTGACAAAAAACGGAGGGTTAAAGCCCGGGCTGGGATTGGAATAAGGGCCGTTCTCCTGTCCGCCGTAAAAAACTCCATAACCTGCCCGCAACACGGTCTTGGGCTGAATCTGATAAGCCAGCCCAATCCGGGGGGCGAAGTTATTCCAGTCTGTGTTTACCAGACCGGCGCTGCCTGTGCGGCTGATCTGAACTTCGGACCCGATGGTCTGGGTCAGCGTCGCATTTTGTCCCTTGGGAACGATGATGGTTGGGTTGGTTGGGTTGGTGAGGTCGAACGTACCCTCTTCATTGTGTCGTTCCGTCACCGGGAGAAACAGTTCGTACCTCAGACCCAGATTCAGGGTCAGTTTGGGCGTCGCCTTCCAGTCGTCCTGGACATAGAACGCATAAGTGGAACGGAAATAGTCCACGTTGTGGAGATTGTTGAGGTTCCCGGCGCTGGTCAAACCGGTCATGAAAGATGCAAATGCTTCCCCATCTGTGCCGGTGGCAGGATTGCTGGTGAGCGTCGTGCTGAAGCCCAGGTTGCCGCGAGGCGATGCCGGTTGGAAAATCGTGAACTCCTCCCGTCGAATCTCGGTGCCGTATTTCCAGGTGTGCCGGCCTCTCACCCAGGTGAGATTCTCCGATAGCGTGTAAGAGTTCTGCAGTTCCTTCGAAGGCAGGAACGTGGGGCTCCCCAAGGTGGCGACGTCGCTGAAGCCCAGCTGCGGCAGTCCGCCGATCCCCGGCGAAAACGGCACCCCCGGAAAATTCAACGATTTGGAAATGTCGGTGCCAGCGTTGAGTTCGGCACGCTGGGAGTTGACCCGGTTGTAGCCCAGGCGGAATTCGTTGATCAGCTGCGGCTTGAATACGTGCGTCCAGCTGGTCGCGAAGCTGCGATAGGAGTTCTCTTCGACTCCGCTGAAGAATCCTCCTCCATCCCCCAGCCCGCCGAAGGTTCCAGGAATGCTGCTGGGTTGATCTTCGTAGCTGAACCGGAAAAATGTGTTATCGGCATCCGAAAATTTCTGATCCACCCGAACGTCAAAGTTATTGCGGGTTTCCTTCAGCACGGGATTCGCCAGGAAGTTGTTGCCGCTCGGCTGCAAAGGGCCGGGGGATGGGTAGAGTGCCGCAAGCCTCTGCGCCAGCGGATCCAGAGCCCCGCCGCCCGCGACCACTGGGGTCATCGGAATGACGTTAAGGGGCTTCCCACTCGAGTCGTACTGGAACGGCACTCCGCATAAACCGGTAGGAGAAGTGTTGCTGGTCTGGGTCAACCGGGTGTCGAAAATCTCGCCAGGATACGTGTTTGCGCCGTTGCAATCCGTGCCGGTCGGGGTGGCGGTGGTGTCGATCAGGTCGGAGAAGTTGCCCTGGCGCCACAAGGCGGAGGGCACGAGGGCACTCTGCGTCTGCGCCTGCCGTATCCGCAGGCCCTCGTAGTCCACGAAGAAGAACGAGCGATTCTTCCCGTCGTAAAGGTGCGGGATGTAGATCGGTCCACCGAAGGTTCCGCCGAACTGGTTTTGCTTGAAGGGAGGTGTGGGCAGGCCCCGATCGTCGAAGTAGTTGCGCGAGTCGAACTTTTCATTGCGCAAGAATTCCCAGAGGGAACCGTGCAATTGATTCACCCCGGACTTGATCACCGCATTGATAATCGCTCCGTTGCCGCGGCCGAATTCCGCGCTGTAGGCGTTGCTCTGTACCTTGAACTCCTGCAGCGCCTCTATCGGCGGCTGGATGACGAAGTTGGTTTCGTTCAGCAGGTCGGGAAGATTGGAATTGTTGTCCACACCATCCAGCAGGAAATTGTTCTGGAGAGAACGAGCTCCGTTGGCGCTGAACCCGAAACTCTTCTCATCGCGCGCGCCCGGCTCGCTGGGCGCCGTCCCTGGACTCAACAGCGCGAGTTGCGCGAAGTTACGGCCGTTCAGCGGCAGGTTGGCCGCCCGCCGGCTGTCGACCACCTGGCCCAATTCCGACGTCTCAGTCTCCAGCAGCGGCGCGGCGCCGGTGACCACCATCTCCTCTGAGATTTGACCCACTTGCAGCGTGACATTCACCGCGACACGGTCCTGCACGTTCAGTTCGACCGTCTCCGACACGGCCTTTTTGAAACCAGGCTTCGTTACCGTAACTTGGTATCGACCCACGTGCAATGAGCTGGCCACATACTCGCCTGTGTCACTGGTTGTTATCTTGAAGGTCTGCCCGCGCTCGATGTCCGTGACCTCGACCGCCGCGTCAACCACAACTGCGCCGCTGTCGTCTTTTACCGTGCCCACGATGCTGCCGGTGTCCTTCTGCGCCCATGTCAGCACGGAAAGCGCTAGCCACAAAAATGAAAGGACCACAGAAGCGGAAACACGGGATGTACGCAAACTCTTCATAGCAAGTCTCCTCGGCGAACTCTGCAAGCGGAGAGGATGCCAGTTGATCACCACTGGCTACAGCCGCAAGACCCGCCTACAGATCAGGTTCTAACGTATTATTACGAATGATTACTTTTACTTTCGTTTCGTACTCCCTGTCAAGAGGTTTTTCCCGCAGGACCCACCTTATTTTGATTCCGTGCTCGTACCGATCTTCCGTTGTACTCGGTAGCACTCACACCGTTCTGTGGGTAAGGAGGCGTTTTGCCGGAGGATGCGAAGCCGGTTGGGCTCCCTGGTAATTGTTTATAACAAAGGCTTTACCGAAGGGGCTGCTTTCATGCCATCCGCCGTTAAGCGAACAGCGGAATTAGCCCTCGTGACATCTGTGTACCTTGGCGGCACATTTACGTCCTTCATTTCTCGCCAGGCGAGCGTACCGTATCGCGATTAAAAGCAACTGCTCGTAAGCGTCAATTGGCTAGCGAACGAACCTGACCGGGGCAAGAGGGAGAGCAATGCGAGCTGGAAGATTTGGAGGGAGCCCGCAGTCTGCGGGCAACACCCCGGAGTCATCGTGGCCCGGGAAGGGGAGCTTTCGTTTCCCCGAGGGCACAACGGTTGGCTCATTCATGCCATACTGCTTCGTCTAGACCAAAAGCAAATCGCGGCCGGCTGCGTGCACAAATCGCCTCAGCGTACGCCGAGCAGAATGTCCACCGTCAACTGGTCAAGCATTTCGTAGGGCAGGCGCTTCTTCAGGATCGCGTCTTTATCGAAAACATGCGCCAACAAAGATGCCGATCCCTTGTCCGAGTACCGGCTGGCTTCGGGAGTTTTGGGAGAAGCCGCGGAGATCTCTTGGAGAATGGCCTGAATTTCACGATTGGCGCTCCAGCGGGCGGCTTTTTCTTTCAGAATCAGGTAGGTGCGCATGCAGCCGCTGGCAAAATCCTTCACTCCTGCGCAATCTTCCGTGCGGTAGGCGTGGGCGTCGAAATGGCGCGGGCCATCGTAGCCCACGTCTTCCAGAAACTTTACCAGCCAGAACGCGGACTTGGGATTGGCTGAGCCGAAGCGGAGATCCTGATCGTAGCGCCCCGGCGCTTGATCATTTAGATCGATGTGAAACAGCTTGCCGGCCTCCCACGCTTGCGCCACTCCATGCATGAAGTTGAGGCCCGCCATTTGTTCATGCGCGACCTCGGGATTCACACCCACCATCCCGGGATGATCGAGGGTCGGAATGAATCCCAGATAGTGCCCGGTGGTCGCCATATAAATGTCGCCCCGCGGTTCGTTGGGCTTGGCTTCCAACGCGAACCTGAAGCCATATCCGCGAGCTATATTGTATTCGCACAGGTAGTTGACGGCCTCGCGCAGGCGCTTGACAGCTTCATCGGCGCGGCGGCAGGCGTCGGTTTCGACGCCTTCGCGCCCGCCCCAAAGAACGAAGATCTTCGCGCCCAACTCCGCACCCAGGTCCATCGCGCGCAGCGTTTTTTGCAGAGCGTAGGCCCGCACTTCCGGGTCGTTGGCCGTAAACGCGCCGTCGCGAAACACGGGATGGAAAAACAGGTTTACGGTCGCCATAGGCACGACGACCCCGCTCTCCAGGCAGGCTTTGCGGAACTCCCGGACGATGCTGTCGCGTTCGGCGGGAGTCGCATCGATCGGAACCAGGTCGTTATCATGCAGGTTGACGCCCCAGGCGCCGAGTTCACCCAGCACAGTCACGATTTGCGTGGGGGGCATGGTGGGGCGCACGGCATCGCCGAAGGGGTCGCGTCCGCGGTTGCCCAGCGTCCACAGTCCGAAAGAGAATTTGTGTTCCGGTTTTGGCTCGTAGTTTCCGTTCGCGTTGCTCATCGCTTCCTCTTTTGTCTTATCTGGTTTCGGATGGATTCAAAGCAGGCGGAGAAGACGATATCTTCCCCACCAGGCTTTCCTCTGCCTTCTCGTGCAATTCTCGCACCTTATGAAGCTCTTTCTCCGCGCCTGCCGTATTTCCCAGTGCCTGGTACAAACGCCCCAATTGGTAGTGAGCATCGGGCAGGGCAGGATCCAGGGCTACGGCGCGGACAAGCGCCGTCTGGGCTTCCTTATGGTTTTTCTGCTGCATGTAGATCGCGCCCAGATCGACATAGACGATGCGCAGGTCTTTCTTGATGGCCATCGCCTGTTTCAGCAGGCCCAGCGCTGCGTCCGGATGGTTGTTCTTCCACTCAATATCTCCGAGATAAGCCAATGCCTGGGCGTGGCTGGGATCGAGAGACAGTTCGCGTTGGAACTCTTGTTTTGCCTCGTCATAGTGCTGCGACTTCCACTGAAGGAAGCCGAGGCCGAAATGAACGTTGGGCTCGTTCGGGGAAATCTTGGCTGCCGCCTCGAACTCGGCGATCGCCTCGGCAGTCCTGCCCGAACCGTCGAGTGCTTCGCCGGTGAGAACATGAGCTGCGGCGGAATCCGGATTCTGCTGCAGCAGTTGACGAAACTCCTGCAGTGCGCAGGGATAGTTCTTGGCCCATAGGCAGCTTTGCGCCAATAGTTGGTGCAGTTCCAGGTTGCCGGGATCACTCTGGGCCGCCGGCTCCAGATATTTTGTGGCTTCTGCAAACTGTTGCGCCCCGTAATAGCTCAGACCCAACAGCGTACGCGCCTGGGAGCTGGAAGGGTCCGCGGTAAGGGCAGCTCGAAGGGGAACAGCCGCCGCGCGGAAATGCCCCTGCTTGAACTCAGCGAGGCCCAGGTTGAGCTGCACGCCGGGCAACTTGGGGTTGAGCGCGAGCGCCCTCTTATAGGCGGATGCCGCTTCCTGATACTTCTGCTCCTTCGAGAGAACCACGCCCAGGCTGGCGAAGGCTGCGGCATCGTGCGGGTTGCGGCTGGTGACCGCCTTCCAAACCTTGGCTGCTTCGTCCAACTTGCCTTGCTGCTCGAGTGCGATGGCATCTGCGGGATTTGGCGCCTGCGCGGCGGCAAAAACCGGCGAGAGCAGCGCGAGGAGAACGAGTTTTGCCTTCCGGTTCTTCATGCCCGATAACTCGGCCGTGACGATCTTACCAATCGTGAGATTCCAAAAGTAGTCTGGGGAAGGACTCTGGCACCCTTTGCTGGCGGCTATGGCACAAGAAGTCACGAAGCAGATACAGAGGCTCAAGAACTTACGCCCCGCTCGCCTCGTACTGAGTGCGAGCGGGGCGTGGGGTTGGGGTGGTGAAGTGGCCTTAGTAAATCAGCTTAAGAGCGAATTGCCACTCACGAGCATCATAGGCATTCTTGACCTGGCCGAAATCACTAGCACCAACGTTGGTGCTGATCCCGCCTGTGTTTGAGTTGCCCTGAAACTGCGTGTGGTTGAAGGCGTTGAAGGCCTCGGCGCGGAACTCCATCCTGAACCTTTCGGTGAAGGCAAAGTTCTTGAGGAGCGCCAGGTCAAAGTTATTGCGGCCCGGACCACGGATGGCGTTGAATCCCAGATTGCCGTAGCAATCCAGGCCTGAACCACCTGGCGTGCAAGCCGGTGCCGCGAGGTTTGACGTATTGAACCATGCGGCGGCGGTCTTCGGATAGGAGATCGACCCAGTAAGGTTGGGCCGCGTCCCCGAGTTGCTGATGATGCTGGCAGCAGTGGTTCCGTTTACTCCCAGATTGATCGGCGCCCCCGACTCCTCGGTGACGATTCCGGAGAATTGCCACCCGCCCAGGCCAGCTTTCAGAACTCGGCTGCTGGCATTCCGGAACAGCGGGAGATCGTAGACGAAGTTGGCGAAGAACACGTTTCGGCGGTCATACACGGACGGTCCGAAATCGTACTTCCATCCCGCGTATGGGTTCGTAGCATTTTGGAGATCTCCGCCACTGCCGCTTGCCGTATTCGCGTCCTCCGCCTTCGACAGAGTGTAGGAGACTTGCAGGTGAAGGTCGTGCTTCACGGTTCCGGTCAGAGAGGTTTGAAGTGAATTGTAGCTGGAGTTCGCGCCGTCAAAAGACAGCCGCACGTTGCCGTAGCCGGCATAGGTAACTACTTCGGCGAAAGTGGGGCCACCGGGTAGTCCGTTGGCCGTCCCCGCTTTCGTGTTGACGAAATTCCCCAAATCGGCCAGGGGAGGGAGGTTGATCGCCTGGTAGTAGTTCAGACGACGCGCCTGGCTACCCACGTAAGAGATATTCAATACGGCGTTAGTTCCGATTCCCTGCTGGACGCCAGCGCTGTACTGGTAGCTCACCGGAGTCGGATAGTGTTTGTTGATTCCAGTGACCCCAAGGGCAAGTACTGGAAGGTTCGCAGCGGTAATGACATTTCCCGAAGACAGGGTCAGACCGGGATTGTCGAGCGAAACACCGTTGAGCGTCGGGTTCGGATCCCCCGGCGGGTTCACGGCCCCGTTGTACATATCGTTGCCCTGAATGCGCTCGTACGCGATGCCGAAGCCGCCGCGGATTACAGTTTTGCCTCGACCCGTAAGGTCATAGGCAAAGCCCAGCCGCGGTCCGAAGTTGCTCCACGAGTCGTTGACCAACCCCTTGGGAATCCCATTCACACCACCAGTGCCGATGCCATTGAGGTAGAACTGATATCCGCCCAAGGTTGGATTGGTGCTGGTGAACAAGTTTGGACTATTACCACCAACGCATAGCGGAACAGAGTTCGGGCTGCAGATGTTCCCGTTCGAATCAAAGGTGGCTTTCTTGTTGGAGTCATACAGGTTGGGATAGAAATTCGAGGACAGGTGGCCGGCCTCGTACGTATGGGGAATACCATCCCACCGCAGTCCGAGGTTCAAAGTCAGCCGGTTGTTTACGCGCCAGTTGTCCTGTATGTAGAGGGCCGGAGAGATGTTGTTCCATTTGCCGCTGATTTTGACGCCATCCTCCGTGTATTGTTGAGCATAGCCCAGAAGGTAATCGGCAAAATCGTTGCCGCAGCTTTGCGTGTCCGACTTTACGCATGTAACCGTTCCTGCGGGCCCACTTTCTGGAGGACGCGTGAACGAACCGTCAAACTTGAAGTTACCTTCCGTGTTCGCGAATGCATCCTGCACCTTTTTGTAGATGGCCCAACTAAAGCCGAACTTGAGCTGGTGTGCTCCCTTGGTCCACGACACGTCATCGCGGAATTGATAGTCGTCAGCTTTGTTGACCCAGGGAGTCCAGTTGGCCGTGTACTGCGATCCCGTAACGCCCGCGAGGTTGATGGCAGGGATTCGCGTATCCACGTTGGGTCCGGTGAACAGCCGATTGAATGTAAATCCGCTCGGCGCCGTAACCAGGCCGTTCGGGATAATGTTGATACGGTTGCCGTTGTAATTGAAAGAGGCCTCATTCAACAGCGTCGGGCTAATCACGTACGTCGTGTGAATAACGGCGCTATAGGATGGGTTCCCGAACGTATCGGCGATCGAGGGCACGTTATCGCCGCTCCACTGCGTGGTCCCGTAGGTCTGAGAGATCTGCTCAGAGATCCAGTGCCCAAAGACGGAGAACTTGTTGCTGAACTGGTGATCGACGCGGGCAATCTCCTCCCGAAGGGTCGTGGGAGAATTGTTACCGCCCGTGAAGTTCACCCCACTGTTGGCTTGCGGGAAAATCCCGCCGTACTTGCCACCGGCTACCAACAAAGCTTTCGCATTGGCTGAGATGAGGCAATCCGGAATCGTGTTGCTCGGAAACAGCGCGCCGGGCACAAGCGTAGCCTGAACGGCCGCGGAACAGCCGGACGCAAAGTTCGCGATTCCACTCGGCACTACAGCCGTAATCATCTTGCCGTTGTACGAGGCAGGGATGACGGCTCCACTGCCAGCGCCGCCAGCGTCGGGATACTGACTCGCCAGCGGAACCGGCACGTTCAGAGTTCCGCCGTCAACCTCTTTCCGCCATTCCTGGTTGTAGAAGAAGAATGTCGGATGGTTCTTCGCGAGCGGCACCTGTCCGCCGACGTTGAAGCCATAAATGTTGTAGCGAAGGTGGGGAACGTTCTTCAAAAAGTAGTTGCGGGAATTGAGCGCGTCGTTGCGGAAGAATTCCCACGCTTCGGCATGGAACTGCTTCGATCCTGACTTGATCACAGTGCTGATCTGCGAGGCGGTCGCCAAGCCGTATTCCGCACTGTAGTTCGAGGTCATGTTGCGGAACTCGGCGATCGAGTCGATGGAGGGCATAACGCTGCCGCTGCTGCCGCCGCGGTCCAGGTTTTCGCCGCCATCAATGAGTTGCAGGTTGTGGCCGGCACGCTCGCCGTTGATGCTCACGGTGCTGTCGCCGCTCACTGGAGTGAACCCTACTCGGGATCCTTGCAGGCTGGACGCTCCGGGGGCTAATGCGAATAGCTGATACAGGCTTCGTCCGTTAGTAGCAAGCTGAGTCACTTGCTGCCCGGTAATGACGTTGCTGATCTCGCCGGTATCGGTTTGCACCGTAACGGCGTTGGCTTCGACCGTCACCTGCTCCGAGGCGCTGCCTACCTGCAGCTTGAAATCGACGCGCGTCCGGTCCCCTACATTGAGGGTGATGCCTTTCTGTTCGGCAACCTTGAAGCCGGCTGCGGTGGCGCGCACGGTGTAACTGCCGATGTGCAGGTCAGGCGCCACGTACTGGCCGTCGCCGTTGCTGGGCAGGTCGCGCGTTACCCCCGTGTCGTTGTTGGTGATGACGATGGCCGCGTTGGGGACGGCCGCGCCGGTGGGGTCGGTCACCGTGCCGACGATAGTTGCTTCCTGCGCGAAGGCCTGAGTGGCAAAGAGCGCGAGAAAGACTGTGAGGAGAACAACAAGGCGAAGGTCAAGGCCTTTCACCGTAAGGCCAAAACTCCCGGCAGACGTGGACGAGAGGGATTTCATTGGCTAGCCTCCAAGAATTGCTTTAGTCGGGGATACACCTAGTCGCAACACCGCCCCGGAAACCGTAAACGTTTACGGTGTAAATCTTCCTGTGAACCGTTGTCAAGAAGAAAATCGATTTTTGTTTGGAGAATTCCCCGCTTTTCTGGGTGCGAGGCGGCTGTTTCCCGTTTCCACCGGCCGAGGTATACTCTGGCCGTAACTGGATCCCCGCCCCAGGAGTGCGATTGCAAGTTCCGGGGGGCGACGCCTGGTTCATTCCGAAGCCTGCCCGAGGTATACGCCGATGATCACACGGACGCGGACGACACTCCTACGGCACTGGTTCTTCTGTCTTTGTTGCTCCGCCCTTATGCTGGCCCAACAAACGCCTGCGGCTTCCCGTGCCGCCGTCCCCGAGTTTCCTGTGGTCCTGCAGCAAGGCGTGACGGCAGGCAAAACCCCGATCGGAACCAAGATCCAAGCCAAGCTGGCGGTCGCCACGTTGGTGGCGGGTACGGTATTCCCCCGCAATGCTGTGTTCTCGGGAGAAGTGGTCGAGTCTGCGGCGAAGACCGCAACCGAACCGTCCCGACTGGCGATCTGCATGGACTCTGTGTCGTGGAAGAATGGATCCGCCTCTGTCAAGGTCTACTTGACGGCCTGGTATTACCCGTCATCGGCGGAGACTGGGCAGCAGAACCTGGCGTACGGCCCGGAGCAACCCGCGAACCGTACATGGAACGGACAGGGTCAGTATCCCGATCCCAATTCGAAGGTCTACAAGCCCTTCCCGGGTAGTGAGTCAGACAAAGATAAGACCGTTCCGGATACTCCATCCTCAACCATGTCGACCCAGCGCGTTCTGATGAAAAACGTAATGTCGATGCACGCTGATGACGGAACCCTTGCGATTACCTCCAGTCATTCCAACATCAAGCTCGACAAGTTGACGACCTATGTTTTTGCGGCCAGCGACTGGACCCCCGCAAAGTAGATCAGCCCGCCTCGCCAAGCCGCAATACCATGTTTTGACCTTTCAACGTATAATCCTGCCGATCGTGAAAAATCGATTTTTCAGTAATCCTGGACGAGGTTTGCCATGCAACGGTACACGCGCAAGAATCTACCCTGCCTCCTTGCATTCGTAATCGGAATCCTCATTGTTGCCCTCCCGGTCGCCGTCGCGCAGTCCGGCGGCAACGGTCATCCCTGGATGAATCGCAGCCTCTCGCCCGACGAGCGCGCTTCCATGGTTGTGAAGGAAATGACGATCGACGAAAAGATAACGTTGCTGCACGGCACCGGCATGGTGGGACTCAGCCCCATGAGCCCGCTGGCGGTTCAATCGAATGGTGGTGCCGGGTACGTGGTCGGTATTCCGCGCCTGGGC
>Ga0075017_100001062_pt1 | contig 16452 bp, 32 predicted proteins | sample AleBraG_ABR_2012_FD_71475 | JGI IMG/M metagenome (GOLD analysis project Ga0075017, IMG submission 71475) | Freshwater sediment microbial communities in response to fracking from Pennsylvania, USA - Alex Branch Run_MetaG_ABR_2012 | ecosystem: Environmental > Aquatic > Freshwater > Creek >... | reverse complement strand
CCACGCAACGCAGGTAGCCCGCCCATTGGGCCGGTAAAGCGGCTTCGATTCCTCCACGCTGCGCGCATTTTCTACGACAGATGACCTGACCTGTCACCCATTCTTCCACCCGGTACATCCCCGTACCGGGTGGAAGAATGGGTGACAGGTCAGGTCATCTGTCGTAGAAAATGCGCGCAGCGTGGAGGAATCGAAGCCGCTTTACCGGCCCAATGGGCGGGCTACCTGCGTTGCGTGGACTGCCGGGACTCGAACCATGGCGGACAGGCCGGCCCGGAATTTTCCGGGTTTCCTATAGTCCTGTCATGGTTCCGAAGATCCACCACCATGACTGGGTGTTCAGGGGTTCCCGTTAGCTAGTCGGGCCTTCCTGAATGCGTGTACCGTTCACCATTACTGGTGCGGAGTGCAGATCATGTAGCGGCCCCAGGATTCGAACCTGGCCCCCACCGGTTGTCGCCGGTGTTTTCCCTAGAATTTTGACCGCCCGGTGCCGCCGCTTCCCAGCGGTGGCGTGTCACATCCGTACCGGAAACGGTATTGTTGTGACATTGCGTCGTGAGCCTGACGCGGGCAGATAGGGTGCCTCCATTTCACAAAGGTGCTACCACCAATACGAATGTGTAACCGTGCGGTTACGTGACCGTGTACACGCCACAATCAATAACCGGTGCCTCAGGGTTCGCGACGACTTTCGCGAACACGCGCCGACGACCAGCCGCGTACCCGGCAACGGTGACACCAATCTGACCATTCAGACTGACCGCAGCCACCCATGACACGGGCCGGGTACCATCAGGCACATCAGCAAACGTCACACCAGTCAGGACCAACAACCCGTTCAACGTCACAATCACAGGCAGAAACTCGTTTGTTTCGCGGGGGAAGTTATCCATCGAGCCTGCCCTTCCAGTGTTGTTGATCGAGTTGCCCGGTCTTCGTACGTTGGTCAGTTCTGCCATGCCATCGTTGGGCGTCGAGCTGCCCGGTGATGACGATGTTGATGGGTGAGCCGTGAACAGTAGTAAGAAGACCCGTGCCGGTGAGGAACGCCGCCCATGTGGTGGCGGGGACTGTTCCTGCGGTGAGGGTCCCAGCACTGCCGAGTTGCGCGGTCGTGGTGAACGCCGGACCCGCAACAGGGCCAAGCGAACCGGAACCACCCAGGACAGCGGTCGTGACGAACCGTGCAACAACCTGCCCGGACAAGGACCCGGTACCGGTGATGTTCGCCGCACCAGTGACGGTGGGTGATTGTGTCCCGGTGAGTGTGCCTGATCCTGTGAGGGATGCGGTGGTGGAGGCATTCCCGGCCGTATTGCCAACCAGCGACCCGGTACCCGATAGGGTGGCGGTCGTGGATGTTGCCATAGTTGTTGCGGCTGTGAGCGATCCGGAACCGGCAGCGTTTGCAGGAACCATCACATTCGGGACCGTGACAGTGCCTAAACCACCGGAACCGGCAACATTTGCCACACCCACCACTTGGGGTGCAACCGACACTGACAGGCCACCAGTGCCCGACAACGCGGCCGTTGCCGTGATGGTGGGCGTATTGGTTGCGGACAGGACACCATTACCGCTAAGCGCAGCAGTCGCGGCACCGGGCAATGCGGCAAGGGCTGACAAGGTGCCTGCGCCGAAGAGGCCAGCAACCGTGGGAACCGCTGGTACCTGGCTGGTAGTCAAGGACCCTGCGCCGCTCGTCGTCGCGGTCGTTGACCATGACGGTAGTGCAGTCACCGAGACTGTGCCGGAACCCGACAGTGACGCTGAACCCGTAACGGGCAGCAACGTGGATGCTGAGAGGGTGCCAGAACCGGCAGTATTCGCAACGGCCGGGATTGTCGGCCCCGAAGTACCAGACAACGAACCAACACCAGAAACAGCAGCAGTACCCGTGATCGGCAACAAAGTCGCAGCCGACACGGACCCGGCCCCGGACAGCCCGACGGTGCCCGTCCACGACGGAACCGACACTGCGGACAATGAACCCGAACCAGACAACCCCGCAGTAACCGGAATAGACGGTGCCGCAACAGCCGACAGTGAACCAGAACCACCAGTAGACGCGGTCGCAGCATAAGCACCCGCAAACGATGGTGACGCGGAAACCGTGTCAATGTTCCACACACCAGGATTACCCGTATCTTGGGAACCCAACCAGACAGTGTCGATCTGGGTTCCCGCGTACCAGTCCGCCGGCGTATTCGCCGCCGTCAAGTAAGTGACACCGTCAAGTTTCAGGGTTGGTGCACCGGTGGTCAGGTTCCACGTCATTTCGACGTACGTCCACACGTTCAGGTTCAACCTGACCGGGGCCGCAATGAACCAGTAGTTGGAACCACCGGCAGCTTTGACGACACGGAACCAGACGTTCGCGCCGGACGCGATAGCGTTTTGCCGGTACACGTCAACAAGTCGTTGCCCACCATTGAAGAACCGTGCGAACGGGACGTTCGACCCGGACGCACCCTCAGTAGTGACCCGCCACCAACCAGCGACGGTGGCGTTTGTTGAGGGTGTGATGGCCCGTGAGAGGGCCGCTTTATCAACGTTGACAGTAACGTTTTGAGAGAGCGCACCATAGGTGCCGTCATGGGCTGCGGTGGTCGATATCGTCATCGACCCGGCACCAGCAGTGTTGACAGTCCAACCGTCAACGAGCCCATCATCAAACGTGGTGGGGTTGTTGAACGCGACGGTCCCTGTACTGGATAGGGACCCAGTGCCGGACAGGCTGGCCGTGGTGGCAGGGTTCGGTGTACTGGTACCGGAGAGTGAACCCGTACCGGATGTGGCGGCAGTCCCGCTGACAGGCAACAAGGTTGTTGCGGCCAACGAACCAGAACCGGTTACACCAACCGCACCAGTCCACGACGGTGCCGCAACAGCCGACAACGTACCAGACCCGGCAACAGCAGCCGAAGCTGAGAACACCACAGCGGCCGGTTTCAACGCCAGCGTGTATTTCGCCTCGGGGTTCAGTGATGTGGGTGTGGTGGTCCACGTATCGCTACCGTAAGATCCGGCGGCCTGATCCGTTGACTGGTCGGCTTGAATGACCCCGGCTGAAAAGGTGCTGGCCGGGAAAATTGATTGCCGTGTCGTATACCCTGCCGGTGGTGTGGCAGCGGTGAACGTGCCCGAGGCCGGTTTCCCATAGAACAGTTCCACAATGTGCGATGTGATCGTGGTCGTGATCGCCGGGGCCGTGTGCGTGGACGATGATGTGGTGGTGTTGTTCTGCGCGCTCGTATGGATCGGGGACGTGTTGTCCACACCCGTGTACGCTTCCAACGTGATCGACCACTGCTTTGTGGCGGATAGGGTCCAACCCAACACGGTTGACGCCGCAATGGTAGACCCGTCGACAAGGCCCCAATAAATTTCTGAGCCGCCCTGACCGGGTGTGGTGACGTTGACGGACGTCCCGATCTGGGTGACCCCTGTGGGGCGGGCGGTGATCGTGTTGGCGTTGTTGAACGCAATGTGCAGGATGATAATGTCGCCAACACTGACACCGGCGGGGACGGTGACAGCAGGGCTGGTGCTGGACCCGGTTGCGGTGGTGCCGGTGTTGGCGGTGATAGCCATGACGCACCGTCCTTACAGGAGTTTGAACGGGCCGTTCATTTTCGCTATCTGCCGTTTGATGGCGGCTTGCACGTCCGGATACGGGTTGGCCCACCATTCACCGTCACTGTGCCGGTTGTAGAAGTTCACGTGAGTCAAACCGAGCGCGGTGGCCCGGTCGGCTACACCGTCCCACCACGCGACGGCGGCAGGGATACCGGCGGACGTAATGTCGGTGGCTGTCTCCGTCATGGCGCGTGGTACGGAGGCACCCACAAACGTGTCAAGGGCTGACAACCGGCTATTCCACGTCTGGGCGGCCGTCTCGGATGCAGGGTGCGACTTGGACCGGTACGGGTCACAACCCACCACATCAACATGCGAGTCACCGACATAGCAGGAGCGCATGTTCGCTGTGTTGTAACCACCCATCCACCACACCCAAATGATCTTCGGCGCAATGGGGGCCATGACGGACTGCACATGCAACCACGCTTTCGCGTAGGCGGCGCCCGTGTCTGCCGGGTTCAACCGTTGCTTGTTGGTGATCTGCTCATCACCTTCATGGTCCGGACACACCATGACTGGCCCGTTCAGTGCCGCCAGTTTCTGTGCAAACAAAATGTATTGCGCATCATATTTGCCGGTGGCAATATCAACCCACGCCCATTGCAACGTCGCCGTCTTGTAGGACTTCGATTCGCAACTGATCTGCGGCACCGTCCCAGCCGCCACCCGCCGGGACTCCTGGGCGTTGGGCAACTGCCCGTCCGCCATGGAATAGTAGCTGATACCAACCCGTGGCCTGGACCCGATCAGGGCCGTGTACTCGTCATCACCAGTGTCATACGGTGCACCGAGTCCGTTATACACGCCCCATACGGGCCCGGTCACGGGTGCAGTGACCGTGATGGGGATCAGGAGTTTCTTCGTCGAACCATCAGCGGACTTGACCGTTACGGTAACATCCACCGGATCAGGCCGTGGTGGTGACTGATTTGCCGTCCGGAGCGACCGACCACACATGATTGGCCGAATCCGTTGCAGATGCAATTGTCGCAGCGACCTGCACCGTACCCGTCACCGTGATTGGAACAACGGCAGACCCGGTAGCACCATCAGGGGTGGTGATGTTCACGGTTACGTTCATCGCGTTCGCGGTACTCGCCGTCGCAGTGCCCGCCAACGTAATCGTGACATGGGCGCCGGTTGCTACGGTGGAGGGTGATGGGGTGAGTGTGACGTTCTCAAACGTGGTCATGATACTCCTGGGGTTGTGGTGAACTAACGAATGACGGGCCCGCAACCCCAGCGATTACGGAAAGGTGCGGACTAGGACTGTGTGTACGTCGGTGTGATCGTGTACGTACCCGCCGAAGAAAACAACTGCGACGTGATCGCGACCGAGTCACGCACATCAGCAGTCGTCGCCGTCGAAGAGACACAGCAACCCCAATAGGTGACGGTCGTCGACGCCGGCACATTGTAGGCGACCGCGTTACCTGTGATCGTCGCAGTGGAAGACACGGTTGTTGCCGTACCCCACACGATCGCTACCCGGGCATATGTACCACCCGAGACCTCATTCGTTGCCGCACCAGTCGTACCAGGCCCGGTCGACGTGAACAATGCACCATACGGTGCCGCCGTCCCATACGCCGTCGCCAAAGACTTACGTTGTGCATCAGTTGTTACAGCCATTGTTACCCCTCCAAGGGTTCAGTAGTGGTGTCCCCGCCGGGGCCTGGGTCGTGGTCGGTACCTATCTCAACGGCCTGCCACCGGGTCTGTGCATCAGCTACGTAGGCGTCCAAATCAGACACGGGCACGTAATCAACCGCCTCATGGGTTTGAAAACCACCCGTAACAGCGACCGCGTTACGCATGATCACTTTTCGCTTTTCAACAACAGGCAACGGCACTCCTAAAACAGTGGAGACCCGGCGGTTAGGCCAGGTCTCCGTGGGGATGTGGGGATGTTTAGTGGGTGATGTTCACCCGAGGATTACCAGGATCAGGGCCAGACAATCGGCGGGCAACATCACGGGCAGCAATCGTCCCCGCAAACCTCACCCACGCCGCCGCACCATCCAACAGGGCATCGTCACGGACGGCCATTGTTTTCGTGTACGTTTCCCCGTCATGTTCAACGGTGACGGTGATGCGGGTTACTTTCGCTTCGGGCATGGTTTCTCCTAGGGGATTAGGATTTAGTTGAAGCTTCAAGAGGTTTCGTGGGTGGCAACCTCATTCAAGAGGTCAGACCACAGTCAAAGTAACGCCGGATCAGACCAACCAGTCGAAACATGGTTACCCACCAGCAACGCCAGAATGCCTGACGTGGAGTAGCGGCCCGTAGTGTCACGCAACCACTTCGAACCACCATCACAAGACGGGCACTGAGCCACAAACGTAGAGCCGAGGTCGAAGGACTGGAACGAATGCTTGTGGGCGGTAATCCACACCCGCACCGCATACGCTAAAGCATCACCACGAACCTGCCCGTTCAACCACTTTTCGAACCCGTCAGCACCAGCACCAGGTATCTTATGCCCATGGTTGAATCCCATGGGAACACCGGCCGCTGTGGTGTACACGTTCATCTCATCGTTGGGGATGGTGAATTTGACGTGGTCGAAGTCGGGTCTACCTGTGAGTATGCGTTGGAGGGCTTCGGCAAGGAACGCTGACCCTGTGTCGCTGTCGCCCGTGAGTGAGTCTTTCGCACCGCCTTGACGTCCGAACTGTGTGTGGTTGCAGTGGACGGTGACGAACTGGCCTTTGTCGTACTGGGGGAACAGCTCGCGGGAGTAGGTTGTCCACACGTCAAGGACGGTGTTCATCTGCTCACGCAACCCGGCCCCAACGGTTTTGAGCTGGTTCGCGTAGTTCCCTGCGATGCCTTCGAACGGGTCGCCGTTGTTGACCATGACGAGTTCGTCAATGTTGCGTCCGCCCGCCCGCTGCCGGGAAACGTAGGCTTGGAAGTTCTCAAGGCCATCCGTCAACCGTTGCAACGTGCCTGTGAGCCCGTCACCGTCCGGCTTGTGGAGCTGCATATCAGCAAGGTTGAGCACTGATGCGACGGGGGCACCAAGGCCAGTGCCGGGGATGCGGCGCGGTAGCTTGTAGGCGCGGAGACTGGCCTGTGCCATCTTGTAGTCGATAGCGTTATCGGCGGCAACCGTGTCCGGGATCGGCCGGACATTGTTGAGTTTGTTCCAGCACCCGCCGCCAGGGTTGGATGTCCACCCCCACGTGAACGTGACCTTGTCGGGGTCTTGACCGGTGGACCGGATGAACTCACGGTACTGATCAAATCCCCATGGTGTGTCACTGAATCGGGTGTAGCTGCTGGTGCCGTCCGGGTTGTGAGTTTCAGACTCGCCGGCGGGTGACTGTTTTGACGTTGGTACTGTCGTTGATGCGCATGCGCATGTTCTTGGTGTGGCGCGGTGGTCGTTGATTGATGACTTGCCGATGCCGAGGAGTTGCGAGGCCGGTCTGGAAGTCAACCCACCGACCCGGTTGCGGGTTTCGGCGGGGAGTCCTTCGAGGGCTGTCGCGTACTTGCATTTTCCCATGGTGTGCACCTTTCCGGCGCGCTGGATGGCGGCGTCGGTGACTGGGGAGAAGAGTGTTGGTGCTCAACCCGTGGACGGGGAGCGGATGGTGGTCGTCTTGTTTGAGACTTTTCCACCATCAAGATAAATACTGACAGGATTTCTTGCCCGTGTCAATACTTCAAGTGGTTTATTTTCACGTTTCTAGTGCGCGTAATTCTTCCGGGACTACCGTGCCTACTAGGACTTGTTGGGCATCGGTGAGCTGGAGCCGTGTGAAGATGCGTCGCAACACCATGGCGACTGCTTCGCCCGTGCCTTCCTGGATCTTCACTTGACGTTCCATGAACCCGGCGCGGACAAGGATTTCGTAGAGTTTCGCCGTCCGGTCGATGGCGCGTTCGTAGAGGATGACTTCGGCGCGGATGGTTTCTTTGCCTTTGTCGTCCATGGTGGTGACGTCTCGGAGGTGGTTTACCCTGGCGCCGAGTGCTTCCATCATGGCGTGTGCTGCGGAGGCGAGTTTCCCGAGTTCGTCGAGTGGGTCGCCCATGGATTCGAGGCCTTCGTAGGCGAGGATTGCGCCGGCGTCTGCTTCGACTTCTTCGATGATAACGCGTTGTTTTGCCGCGTTCTTGACTTGGGAGGCACCGGCGCCGTGCCATTTGCAGACTGTGAATCCTTCGGCGGGGTACCGTCCGCATTGTTCAAGGGTCCGCTTTGAGTGCGCATGGCACTTCTTTGGATCGGCCCATTCCTTATCGGTCATGGTTTCACTTCTTTCCAGTCACGGTGGGCGAGAGTCCATGTGCCTTCCCGGAACCTTTTGCTGTCTACTGGACGGGCGAGTATTTCATTCTCACCGACAGCAGTTATTTGGATGGTTGTTGGTCCGTATCCCTCATCGCCAACGAGATGTGTTCCGACGCCCCAGCCCATGGCCCGGACTACCTCGGCGGCGCTCATGTGGCGTGACATCTCTCGCGTCCCTCGCTCGTCGCTCATAGCGTTTCCCTTGCTGCTTGTATGATTTCGTGGCCTAGTCGGGGCGTCAGCGGCCATTCGCGGATTGCTCGTGCCGGTGCTTCATCGCCCAGTATTGGGTTCATGCCTTGGAACCATGTTTGGGTGGTGGTTTTCGAGTCGCGCCGGGTCATGATCTTCGCGGCACAATGGGCAATATGCAGCCGTAGGCGCACGGTCTCGGTTGGGTACGCTGACCCGTCACACCATTCGGAGATGGTCGAGGTGCGTGTCTCGGATGCCATGTAGGTAACCAGCTTTGCGCCGAGAATGTCACGCAATTCAATAATCATTGGATCGCCGTTCACCTACTCAGCTCCTCGTGTTTGGTGATGATGTAGTTGACGGTGTCGAGCCAGTAGGTTTGGTCGTCGGGGTGCATGGTCGCCCAGTCGTGGGTGGCACCGTCGTCGGGGTTGGGGCGGGCAAGAAACGCTGACGCAACAGCCTCCGCATGGGCTGGTTCAACCACGATTCGCCACGGCCCCTGCACCAACGAAATAATGTCCCGCAAGTCGCCCGTACCCTTAGCACGCTTCATTGTTCGCTCGGTTCGACGCTTTTGATGGCGAACCCGTAGTCGCGGGCGAAGTCCAACCAGTCGGAAAATTGGAGGGCTTCGAGCGGGTCCATGCGGAAGTCATGGGCTAAGTGTTTGTAGAGTTCTTTCGCGTTCTTGTCACTGACCTCAGCGATCTGATCGTAGACACGGGTTTCTAACCATCCCTTGAATGAGGCGGGGGTGATGTCTACCCCGTACCGGTGGCACTTCCACAACTGCCGGACCTGACCACTGAACTGTGAGTACTTCATTGGAGCATCCCTGCCTCTCTCGCCAACCACTGTGTTGCTGCTGTGCCATCCATAAGGGCGTCGCAGGTGTCGGGGATACGAAACGCCGCATCTTCCAACGTTTCCCGCCTGACCCGGCGATCGTGTGCTGCGACCATGGGGGAGTTGAGAAAACGGTCAGCGAAAGCGAAATCACTGTCCTCGGCCTTCTTGGCCCCACGACCTGCCGCGAGCATCATCGCTAACTGAATGCGCTCAGACATGGTGGCCTCTCAACGCCATAGCCACCCCGATCAGAACCGCGATGATCAGGCTGAACCCGAACGAGATCCACAACGGTGCAAACACCCACCACCACGACCACGCCACCACGTGCGTGACTTTCAGGATGACAAACACGATCGTCAACACTGCCGGGAAACCAATACTGCTGCTTGTTTGCTTCATCAGGTGTTTTCTCCTTGGTCCCAGAGCTGCAAGCGCTCACGGTTTTCTGATCGTTGTACGAGTGCTGCGACGTGGGCGACGATGAATCGTTTGCCGCCGGGTCTGGTGGGTTGCAGGAATCCTCGGTGTACCCATTGGTGGATGCGTTGGGTGGTAATTGCGATGCCGTCGTGGTTGAACGCCCGGGTGAGTGTGGATGTGTCTTGGGCTGTGTTGGTGGCTTTCATGTAGGAGTCGAGTCTTCGCTCCCTGACATCCCATTCGGTGCCGCAGGTCCGGCACCTGACGGTTGCGTGGCCTTCGACAGCCCAAACTGTTTCGGTGCATGGAATGTTGTCGATGCGTGAACCGCAGAGGCCGATGATGCGCCGCCCTGGTTGGATGTCAACAACCCGCCTGCACTGGCCTGTGGCGTACAACACTTCCCGGTAGCAATCTGCGGCGGCTTCATGTTTGGCGAGCCAGTCAACATAGTTCAGAAGGTACGACGCTATCGATTCGGAAGTACCGTCCCCGTGGTACTGATTACCGGTCTGATCCTGAACAAGACCAGCCCAACTGATCAGGATGAGCCGCAAATTGTCTGCGGCCTTCGACGCCCCCACATGGAACGGTGTCGGGGTAGCGTCCTGTTCCGTATCCCCGCCGTGTGACCGTGTCACTGACTGCTTCGTCAACGTCACATCCAGATCAGCTAGCACACTGTCAACTTCGGCTAGCTCCTGCTCGAGCCGGTTACGACACGTCGGGCAAATAACAGCCTTGTTGAAGAACGGCGTGTCACAGGTAGGGCATATCGGGTCCGTCACCATATGGGCTCCCCAAGACCGGAGATGAGGTCCTGCCACTGCTTCTCAGCCGTTGCTACTTCCCGGTTCGCTTCACGCTGGGCGCGGGTTGGACGGTGGCACAGGCAAACCCGGTACAGAGCACATACCTGGAATGGCGTAAAACAGCACCCTCTTTTGCAGATTGAGGAGCTCAGTGGCGGGAGTATTTCCATACCACTAATTATCGCATTGTCAACGTGTAGTCTTGCCGTTTCAAGTGTGTTTTTGGGGCACACTTTTAGCCGTCCAAATCGTTCAGCGCTAACAGTTCTTCGGCATGTTCGATGCGCCGGCGAACCACGGGCACGTCATCCTCGTTACGCAACAGTGTCGGTGCCTCAACTGTTTCGGGTACCCAACGCATTTCCTCAATGGTCAGGATCTCCGACACGTGCACGGCCAACACCACAAAGTCTGGCTCGTCGGGTGCACGGTTCTCCCAGAACTGTACGAATCGTTCCCCGAACACGATCCGGTGTGAATCGACGTGGCGGACATGGGCTGCACCATCGGGGCCCAGTGTTTCGACCTCGAACGTTCTGAGTTTCTGGGGTGACACCCATACGGGTTCGGTGGCGGGTGCTTCTGGTGCTCCAAAGTGCATCATGCTTCACTCCCGGTGTAGTAGCGGTGCCAGCCGTTGGTGTCTGAAACGAGTAGGCGGTGGTTGGGTTCGTTGAATTGGTGGGCGGCGGCTGATCCTGCCGCTTCCGAGACCATGGTGTGCCTGGTTTGCAGGTCGCAGTCCATGCACCCGGCACAAACAACGGGCTGATTCATGACGGTTCACCTAGTTTCTTCGGCGGGTAGTCACCCAGAAGGTTCATGCGCCTCAACTGGTCTGCGCGGGAACTCATGATCTCGTCCGCCTTGGCGCGGATTCTTTCGGCCGTCACATCGCGGGCAAATGCAATCTCCCTGCGCTGTACGATCGACGACCAGAACCAATGGCGCTGACGCAACTGGATCTCCCAGTCTCCATCGTTCACGGCAACCCGCCAAAACTGCCCATCCGGCAGCCCCGGCAACCCAGTCGCGGCGTCTATCTTGATCTCGCTCATGACGGTTCACCCAAACGCATGAGTGCGGCTGACTGGTGACGGGCCAACGCTGTCCGCAGTTCCAACACTTCCACCAACAGTGCTTGCACATCCGCACAATTGAACATTCCCCTGATCGGCAACTCACGCCCATTGCCCTCAATCTTCGCCGCCAACGACTCATGCACACGATCATGCAAACTAATCGCAACCCACACTCTGTCGTGCCCTTCCTGCTCCTGCATTGTCACTGCGATACCGCCCTTCGATTGATGTACCAGTCCTGATCTGACGTGCTGTGCGAGATTCATGCATTCGCCACGTAACGCACCATTCGCTGATCTGACTTCACGACAACTCGGGTCAATGTCGTGGTTATGAACGTTCATTCCTCCACCTCGCACTTGTCTGTCATGCAACCCCAGCAGAACGTGTTGCCACATCTCGGGTGACAATCACACACCACCCACACATGCGCATGAGTGTTCATGGTTTTCTCCTTGTTGGCCCGTTTGCCCAGTTCTTCGGCGGCTTGATCGAATCGCGTTCTTCCCAGCCATGGTTCCTGCCGAAAAGGGTGGAGTGCAGCGGGCAGTACCACGTGTAGCTTGAATGCCACATGTGGTGGTCCTGCTTGAAAGTGCTGTGCCGCCAGCCCCACCCAGCCTCTAAGGCCTTGTCCTCGTGGTACTTGCCTTCAAAGATGGCAGTGGTGGGGCAGTCGTGGTTGAACTCGTTGAGCCAGTCACACGCGTAGGTGACGATCATCTTGCTACCCACCCAGCGCCTCCCGGATCGCGGCGCGGATAAGGTTTGCGAGGTGTTCCATCGTGGCGGGGAGTTCCAAGAAATCTTCACGGATGGGCGCAGGGACGTTCTTCGCGTACTCGCGGTCATGGGCTGCGCGACTTTCCCAAGCTGTGGCTAGATCCTCCACGGCCCGGAGCGCGGCGAGAAGCTTGGGCGCATCATCGTGTGCGAGTTTGTCAGCAGCCCACATCCCAAAGTTGTACGTCCGACAATTCGCGGCTCGTGCATGGATCTCGTCAAGCGGGTTCGCGGTCATCCTCTGCCTTCTCTCATTGCGGTCATGTAGATGTCGTGGGCTTGTGCTTCGGGTAGCGGATCGAGCAGGTCCTCGCGGCCGTAGCGTTCGGCACAGTAGGCACACTCGGCACCTCGGAATGGTCGCTGGTCAACGTAGTGGTGTGCATCTTCACCGGGGAAGATCGTGTGCGACAGATAGATATCACCGGGGCCGATCCTTCGCCCGCAACTGCATCGGTGATACTTCCTTGCCTCGCGACGCTTGGTGACAGTCACCCCTCCACCGCCGTCCATGGCCCGGTGATGCGGGAGACGACACGGCCACCGAATATGGCGACTTTGTTTTGTGCCGTCCGTTTGTTCGGCCAAGTATGGAACTCGATGGCGCGCTTGCCTTCGATCACATGCTCCGTACCCCATTCGACGGCCCCGGCTTCACTGATCGCGGCCAGCACAGCATGGGCCTGGGCGCGGTAGTCGTCCTTGTCGCAATCGGAAGTTCCAGCCAGCGCCTCCATGATGACAACTTCCAGGTCCGGGGCCGTCACGGGGTCACGTCCTCGGGCTGGTGTTCCTCGCACAAGACGTCGCCGCGCTCAGGCACGTCGTCTTCATGGATAGGCGCCAGGCAGTATTCGCACAGGTACACCACCTCGTCCGGTTCGGCCCAGTTGGCCGGCTCAATCCCGCTCACGGGGTCACCTCGGCAAACTCGAACTCGATCCATTCGTCTTCGAATGAGACCGACACGAAACCTTCGCGGTTCATGTCGCGGGGGATGCGATTGTCTTCCCAGTCTTCCGCGTCGTCGCCAATGTAGACGGCTCCCTCAGCGTCGAACCAGCCCTGCATCCAGCACTCGGCGTGGTGGCCTATTTCGTGCCCTGCGCCGTTCTCAGAGTTATGGTCTTCTCCCCATGACTCGCAGTCACAGACTGGGTATGTGCGGCACTTCGCCGCCGTATCCTGGCACTCAAACTTGGCCTTGCCGTCAACGATCTTGACGTAATGAATCTGCTTGCTCATTCGCTTTTCCCTTCGATGGTTGCGGCACGGTTGCGGAGCCAGGCGGTGGTTCCGCCGCGTCGGATTGCCAGCATGGCGTTGTAGTGGTCGCGTTCAGGGGATTCGGGCCGGGCGTACTCCGCACGGTCCAGCACTTGAGCTGCTTCTCTGAGCGCTTCGACCTTGGCTTGGTCTTGGAGTTTGGACACGGAAAAGATGGCTGCAATGACGTGGTGCGCAGGTGACCCGCTGACAGCTGCCATGTCCACGGCTGCTTTCGTCAATGCCTTGTGGTCACGCATTGCCTCCGCCTGGATGAATGGTGCGGCAGCGGTCAGGGCGGCGGTGGCACGGTCTCGATACAGTTCGCGTTCAGAATCGACGCGCCTGCTCCACCCACCTCCCCAGTGGTGCCCGTAGATGGCTACTGCTGCGGCTTCGATTGCTTCGGGGGTTGGGGTGTATGTCATGATGCGACCTCAATATTCAGGCTGTTCAGCAGGTCTCGCACTTCACTGGCGTTGACCTTACCCAATTCGGCAATTGCATCACGGATGTAGTGCTGCTGCATCCTCCCTTTGCCACCCATCTCAGAGAACGCGACCGCCACTCCATGCAGGAACAATGCCTGCTCGTCATTGTCGGCATCAGTGGCGAACATCCGGCCCAACTCCAACCAATCAATTACTGTCTCGGTGTTCGTAATGACTGTAATTGCTTTGCTCATGACGTGGCTCCTGCCGGGTATGGGTTGATCGGGTCGAACTCGGCTATCCCGTATCCGACGGCGTATCCGGTTTCGTAGCCCTCATCCCATGCGTCGTGCAGCAGCCCGTACCCGGCCTTGGCAAGTTCCTGGGCGACATGGGCGGCGAACGTTGCGTCAGCGTATGACCTCCCCGCTTGCACCGCGTGCTCCGGGGAGTAATCGATGCCAAAGAGCAGGTGTCCGCATTCGCACTTATCGAACCAGCGTGATTCGTCGGCTTCCTCTCGGCCGAATTCGTGCCCACCGTGCGCTGCCAGTACTTCTTCCATGCCGCTCATTGGTTGTCACCGCCACGGGGGATGTCTCGCGTCCATGGGGTTCGCTCCCAACCGTCCGGCAACACGTACCGCACCGTGTGCCAGTCATCCGTCAACTCATCCGGGCCACCACCCACAGGCGACGGCTCATCCGCCATCAAAGCTGCAAACCACTTCCTCAAAAACTGGAACATAACAACCACCTTCTGATCGGTAAAACCTGAGTGGGACTGGGAGGAATCGAACCTCCAACCTCGGCGTCAAAACCGCGCTCTAACCGTTGAGCTACAACCCCGATGGCCGGTCCCCGGAGTAGTGAAGACCGGACAAACCGCTAGCTTTGAAACTTCGCCGTGATCTTCACGAACGCCGCATCAGACGCTTCCTGATGATCCAACGCCAACCCATGCTTCGCTGCGCGTTGCGCCGCAGCCCTACCGTGTGAGCAAGCGCGACACTGACGCCTGCCATCCCGCTGGCTGCAAGGGTTTATGTTCGGCATAGACAGTGGATGCCCGTAAGGACAGTGAGTCTTGTTTGACTGAGTGTTCAACCCGTTTCGGACGGCATCGAGATTGTTCTCCCTCCGCGTGCCGTATTCCAGGTTGTCTGCACGATTGTTGCTCTTGGCATCGTCCTTGTGTCGGACATCCAAACCTGCCGGACGTGGCCCGTGGAAAGCCTCGCAGACAAGTACGTGCACGGCTTTTGTGTGCTGGCGTCCTTGCCCATCGTGAAGGGCTAGCTTCCAATAGCCAGTGGTTTTGTCCAGCGTTGACTTGAGCAAGCGTCCGGTGACGGGATGCCGAACAGACGCGGCCTTGCAACGCCGAACCTCGCCAGCATCACTGACCTCATACATATCGAATCCCGCTACCGTACGCCACATGCTAGTCAGCCACGTAGGACCAAGTGGACGCCCATTCGCGCTGACGGCCAACCGTGTACGTGCCCGGCTCGATGGACAGGAAACCATGTTCCTGGTGGGCGAGGATCGCCTTCGAACCCTCAGGCACCGACAGAGTACCCAACACAAGATCCGTGACGGACGCGGCCTCGTTGTAGTCGAAGAAGCACTGACCGTTCGGGTGCAACGTGTGCGTGTTCGACGACGCTTCGGACCTGACGACCATGACCATCTTCGGCATGGGAGTTGTCGCGGCCTTGATGGTGTCGTTACGGAAAACGCTGACGTCGCCCTGGCATGCTGCGGTCGTCACGGTTGGAACTGTCGCTGACCGGTCGAGGTAGTCCAGCACTTCCGTGCTGGTATGGGTGATGGCTTCGGAAAGGGTCATTGTCATTGCGGTAGTGCTCCTTGAATTGGTGTTACTTAGGCTTGGTTTGGTTGGTTTAGCGGCGGACTTGCAGGGATGCGTATTGGTCGCGGGTGACGCCGTACAGGTCAGCTGCGGCGGTGATCGGGTCCTTGTGGTGTCCGGGGACGACCAGACCGTAGCGGTGGCGTGTCCCATCCCTTTCGACGGTGCCGTTGGTTGCGACGAGGACACGCGCTTTACGCATGTACAGCCCGTCGAGTGCCTTGGGCAGGTCGTAGAGGGTGAGTTCGAAGGGTGCGTTACCCGGATCGGGGACAGGCTTGCCGACTGGTTCCATACCTGATTCGGCGATGAACTTGTCCCACCCGGTTGCTTCGATGGCGCAGCGGCGCACTTCGGCGTTGGGTTCTTGCATGACTGCTTCGAGCGTCCAGTCTTTGGTGTGGAAGTCGACGGGTAGCCTGGTTCCGTGCCATGAGTTGAGCGTGTATCCGTCCGCGTACTGGATTGCTGCACCATGCGGGCCGTGCAAGCGGGCTTGGGCGTCCCTCGTGACCACTGTGGGTCGGTCGGTCATGAACGCAACCGCCGCTGTCGGGTACCACCACCCGGTGTTATTGATCGTGTCGATGAACGCGGTGAGCTTGTCGGATGCGGGCAGTTCAGCGATGTTCAAACCGGCCTGATAAAATGCGGTCCAATACGCTTCATACCATGACGTGAACCCGTTGTAATAGGCGCTGTAGTCATCTTTGAGCTGGCCCCGGAGCTGGCCCCGGAGCTGGCCCCCGAGCTGGTCCCCGAGCTGGCCCCGGAGCTGGCC
>Ga0075017_100001061_pt1 | contig 16462 bp, 17 predicted proteins | sample AleBraG_ABR_2012_FD_71475 | JGI IMG/M metagenome (GOLD analysis project Ga0075017, IMG submission 71475) | Freshwater sediment microbial communities in response to fracking from Pennsylvania, USA - Alex Branch Run_MetaG_ABR_2012 | ecosystem: Environmental > Aquatic > Freshwater > Creek >... | reverse complement strand
GTCGTAGTTGGCGACGGCCTCGCCGCCGGCGGCCTCGATCTCGTCGACGACCTGCTGCGCGGGCGTCTGGTCGGATCCCTCACCGGCGCCGGAACCGCCGAGGTCGTTCACCACGACCTTGGCACCCTCCTTGGCGAGGAGCAGCGCCTCGCAGCGGCCGATGCCGCGCCCCGAACCCGTGACGATCGCCACCTTGCCGTCGAACACTCCCATGACCTGCTCCTCTCGGGTCCGGCCCCGTGGTCGTCCGGACACGGCCGCAGACGTTAGTTCGCGCCTCCGGGGCACCGTCTAGCGTGCGGGCCCATGCAGGACGAGGAGATGCTCCCGCGGGCCGCGAACCTGGTGGAGCTGCTCGACCTCGAGGAGCTCGACACCGACCTCTACCGGGCCCGCAACCCGGAGCAGGCGTTCACGCCCCACCTCTACGGCGGCCAGGTCGCGGCCCAGGCGCTGCGCGCCGCCGCCAACACCGTCGACGGCGATCGCCCGCCCCACTCGCTGCACTGCTACTTCCTCCGGCGCGGCGAGGCCGACATCCCCACGATCATGCGGGTCGAGCGCAACCGTGACGGCCGGGCCTTCTCCGCCCGGACCGTCGTCGCGCAGCAGCACGGCAAGGCGATCTTCACCGCGTCGGCCTCGTTCCACGTGCACGAGGACAGCCCCGACTGGGACGGCCGCCCCCTCGCCGCCGACGCCGGCGCGCCCGGGCCGGCCGGGAAGCTCGACCGGCCGCAGCGCCTCGCGGCCAGCACGGTGATCTTCGACACCCGCGGCATGTACCCGCCGGGTCCCGACGAGCAGGGCTACATGCGACCGTCGCGCCGCTTCTGGGCGCGCAGCCCGCAGCCGCTGCCCGACGACCCGGTGGTCCACGCGTGCGGCCTGGTGTACCTCTCCGACATGAGCACCGGGTTCTCCGACACGCACATCGACGACCTGCCTCCGGGCGGGCCGAGCCTCGACCACGCCATGTGGTTCCACCGGATGATCCGGGCCGACGACTGGGTGTACATCGACCAGGAGCCCGTCACCGCGTCGGGCGCGCGCGGGCTGTACCGCGGCTATCTGCACGATTCGTCCGGCGTGCTCGGCGCGACGTTCGTGCAGGAGACGCTGCTGCGCCCGCAGGGCGGATTCCGCCACCGCGTCCCCAGCCCCGACTCCTGAGGCCCGACACGGACGCGCCGCTACCCTCGGGCGATGCCCCGTGCGACCTCCCGCTCCCTGCGCGCCCTGCTCGGCGTCGTGATCGCGGCGATCGCGTTGAGCGCGTGCCTCCCCGCGACGTCCGAGCAGAACGGGCGCCTCGCCGACTCGTCACTCACCACGATCTCGCCGTCGTGCCGCGTCGTGAACGCCATCGCGCCCAGCCTGCAGCAGATGATCGCCGATGCCAACAAGGCGGGATACGCGCTCCAACCCGAGACGAAGTCGTTCGCGCTGGTGGAACCGCCCACGTTGGAGTCGTGCTACCGCACCTACGACGACCAGGTGTGGTGGCGCAACTACTACTGCTTCTTCGGCAACTGCGGCCTGGCCGCGGTGCCGGGCACGAGCGTGCACGGCTGGGGCCGCGCCGTCGACTTCGAGTGCGCCGGCAACGAGATGACGTTCGGCGACCCGTGCTACGCGTGGCTCTACTTCTACGCGCACAACTACGGGTTCGTGCACCCGGCATGGGCCGACGAAGGCCAACCCGGTGCCGAGGCGTGGCACTGGGAGGACGACTGATCGCTACGCGTCGGGCGTCATCGTGCGCGACACGAATCGCCACGCGCCGTCGTCACGCCGCAGCTCGTCGCGGTAGATGCCCGAGATGATGAGCTTCGACTCGGACGCGCCGCCCGCCGTGACCCACGCCTGCAGGTAGACGCGCGAGGTGGCGGTGTCGCCGCTCCCGTCGATCGACAGGTTGCTGATGAGGTGACGGATGCCGGGCACCATCGACGGCAGCTCGCCCGCGAACTCCTTGAGCGCGGCGCGGCCCTCGGTGACGCCGTGACCGACGTCGAGCGTGCCGTCCTCCACGAAGGTGCCGGCGAAACCGTCGCCGTCGCCCGCGTCGATCGCGTGGTTGTAGTCGGCGAGCAGCTTCTGGATGGCGAGCACGTCCTCGGCGGGCAGTGACATGGTGGGTCCTCTCGGGTCGGCAGGGACAGGGCCGGGACCAGCGGTGCCCGGGCGCGCATTCTGGCACCACAGGTAGCCTGCCCGCCATGACCTCCACGCATGACCTCGAGTCCGTCGAACGGGTGATCCCGGCCCCGCCCGAGAAGATCTTCGAGCTGCTGGCCGATCCCAGTCGCCATCACGAGATCGACGGGTCCGGCACGGTGAAGGAGGCGAAGCAGCCCTCGCAGCGACTCGCCCTCGGCGACCGCTTCGGCATGTCGATGAAGCTGGGCGTGCCGTATTCGATGGTGAGCGAGGTCATCGAGTTCGAGGACAACCGCCGCATCGCGTGGCAGACGTGGCCGCCGAACGACTTCGCCGCGAAGCTCGCGGGCGGGCGGATCTGGCGCTACGAGCTCGAGCCGGTCGAGGGCGGCACGCTCGTGCGCGAGAGCTGGGACATCTCGCAGGAGCGGGTGAAGTTCGCGGTGCGCCCGTCCCGCGGCAAGACGAAGAAGGCGATGGAGGCAACCCTCGAGCGCATCGAGCAGGTCGTCAGCGCCTGACGGGCACCGCCTGCCCTCGGCGCTCAGCGGTTCGGGCTGCTCGTCGCCGGCTCACGGGCCGAGGACCACGTTGCGGCTCGGCTCCATCGGCTCCATGCCCTCCAACGACTCGAGCAGCTCCATCGTGCGCTCCGCGTCGTCGGTCGGTCGGGGTGGCGGCTCGATGCGCGGGATCAGGAACGAGAGCGCCAGTCCGATGCCGAGCGCGCCCGTCACGAACAGCAGCGCCACTCGGGCCGCGTCGGCGACGCCGTCGACCAGCGAGTCCTCGAGCACCGCGGCCTGCCGGGCCGGGATGCCCGCGGGCGGTTCGTAGCCGGTGCCGGCCTGGTGCACCTGCACGAGTGCCTGGGCCTGCACGGGCGCGGGCAGGCGCGACGACCGGATGTTCGCACTCGTGTGGTGGATGGTCTGCACGGTGAGGATCGTGCCCACGATCGCGATGCCGAGGGCGCCACCGACCTGACGCACCGTGGTGTTGCTGCCGCTCGCCACCCCGCTCTTGTCCTCGTCGACGTCGGAGAGGACGACGTTGGTGAGCTGCGAGCTGGCCATTCCCACGCCGACACCGAAGGCGGACATCCCGATGCACAGCACGGCGAAGGTGACGCCCGGCGCGATGACCACGGCCATCTGCACGAACGCGACCAGCTGGAGGGAGAGTCCGATGCGGACGGTGGCGGTGGGGCCGATCCGGTGCGCGGATGCGGTGCCGATGCGGGCGCCGACGGCGATGCCGACGCCGAGCGGCAGCAGCCAGAACCCCGTCTGTTCGGCCGAGAGATGGTTGGCGTCCTGGAGGAACACGACGAGGACCAACATCATCACCAGTTGCCCCATCGCGAGGATGAGGTTGGTGAGCAGCCCGTAGCGGAACCCACGGTGGCGCAACTGTCCGAACTCGAACAGCGGGTCGCGCCCGGCGCGTTCCTTCCGACGTTCCACCACGACGAACGCCGTGAGCAGGAGCACTGCGAGCACGAACGCGACCGGCACCGGCGACACGGGCGAGTCCGCGGACCACACCGACCGACCGTCGACCGACACCGCCGCGAGCGGCTTCCACCATCCGTACCGCCCACCCTCGCTGATGCCGAGCACGAACAGGAACATGCCCGAGGCGATGAGCGCGGCACCGGTGAAGTCGAGGCGCGGGCGGTGCGCGGCGCGCGGGGTGGGGCGGAGGAACAGCAGCACGCCCAGCGCGCTGACCGGCGCGATCACGACGTTGATGGCGAACGCCCAGCGCCAGGTGAGCTCCGAGGTGAAGAACCCACCGAGCACCGGCCCGAGCGCGGCACCGACCCCCACCACCGTGGCCCACAGTCCGAACGCGGTCGCCCGCTCGTGGCCATGGAAGGTGGTGGAGATCACCGCGAGGGTGGCCGGCAACATGAGGGAGGCGCCGAGGCCTTCGATCAGCGCCTCCCCGAAGAACAGGCTCGGCACCGACCACGACACCGTCGCGAGCAGGGAACCGACCGCGAAGAGCGTCGCCCCGATCACGAAGGTGCGTCGGTGCCCGTAGACGTCGCCCAGGCGCCCGCCGATGATCAGGAAGGTGGCGAACACCAGGGAGTAGCCGGTGATCACCCACTGCACGCTCGGCAGCGTCGCGTCGAAGTCCTTCATCACCGTGGGGATCGCCACGGTGAGCACCCCGTTGTCGATGGTGACGATCAACGCCGCCATGGCGACCGCCGCCAGCACCAGCCAGCGGCGCGGGTCGACACCGGGGTCAGGGCCGGGGCCAGAGCCGGCATCACCCGACCGGGGATCGCCGCCCGGGGTCGGGCCGGTCTCGCTCATGCGCAGGAGGGAGTTATCATCCGGGTGGATGATAACGAAGTCGGGAGGAACGCGGGAGCGCAACCCCGAACGCAGCCGCGAGCGGATCCTCGCCGCCGCGCTCGAGGAGTTCGCCGCGCACGGGTACGCCGGTGCGCGGGTGAGCGCGATCGCCGAGCGGGCCGGCCTCAACAAGCAGTTGATCTCGCACCACTTCGGCGGCAAGGAGGGCCTCTACCAGGCCGTCATGCGCGACCGGCGCTCCCGCCCGGGCGGCGAGCTCACCGGCCCACCCGCCGACCACCCCGATGCCCTCGCCGCGCTGTTCGACCGCGGCCGCAGCGACCCGCTCTTCGTGCGCGTCCTCCTCTGGGAGGCGCTCGAGGCGCCGGTGGTGGAGGACGCCACCGACGATGCGCGCCGCGCGCTGTACCGCGAGCGCGTCGGGTGGATCCGCAGCGAGCAGGAAGCCGGTCGACTCCCCGCCGCGTTCGACCCGGAGATCCTCTACCTGATGCTCATCGGCGCGAGCGTGTATCCGGTGTTGCTCCCGCGCGTGTGCGAGCTCGTCACCGGCGGCTCGCCGTCCGACGACGAGTTCGCGGCACGCTACGCCGAGCAGCTGCGCCTGTTCGCCCGCACGCTCGCCGGCGACACCTGACCCGAGGTCAGGTGTCGTCGCGGCCTTCGAGGTGACGCGCCGCGTCGGCGGCGATCCGCTTCGCACCCTGCCACTCGCGCACGATGCACGACTGCGACGCGGTCGCGAGCAACGTGCCGTCCTCCGCCCAGAGGTGCACGGTGCCGTGACCGAAGCCGTGGTGCACGGTGTCGACGCGCACGTCGATGAGCACCCATTCGGTGGGCACGAGCCGGCAGATGCGGATGGTGTTGTCGAGGCTGTTGCCGCCCACGTACTCGCCGAGGGCCTGGCCCACGCCGAACGGCACGTAGTCGCCGACGATCGCGAGGGTGGCGGCGGACATGCCGAGGTCCGCGGGGATGCGGGCCCACAGCGCCGCGTGGCCGTCGCCGCGCGTGCCGTCGTAGGAGAAGAAGTCACGGCCGCGGGCGAGGCGCATCTCGAGGCGTTGCGCGATGGAGTCCTCGCCGTCGCCAGGGGTGAACGGTCGCACGCGCGGGGGCGCGTCGCCCGGCATCGGGACGTCGGGCATCACCGCCCACTGGCCCGCGTGCCGATCGGGCCGTTCCCCCAGCGCTGCGTTCACCGTGAGGATCTCGCGGTCGGCCACGTGCGCGACGACTCGCGCCTGCGTGGTGTTGTGTCCGGCCGACGCGACCGTCACGTCGATGTCGACGATCTCCGGCGGGTGCGCGAACGACAGGTACTGCGCGGTGGCCCAGATCGCGGGACGGCCCGTGGTTCGCTCCATCGCGTCGATCGCCGCGCCCAGCGCGCAGCCGCCGAACAGGAACAGCTCGTCGGTGCAGATCCCGGGGACGACCTCGAGGATCCAGCGGTGCGGATTGTGCGTCGCGCGCAGGCCGAGGAACTCGCGGGCGTCCATGCCGGCGATGCTAGGAGCCCGGCCTACGGCCGCCTCACGCGTTCGCCGGCGCCTGCGTCGTCGTGGGAGTCGTGGTCGCCGACGACGCGCTGCCGAGCCGGACCTTCGCGGTCGAGCCCGTTCCGTTGCGGGTGTAGGTGATCGTCACCGCGTCGCCGGGTGAGTGGTCGCGCACCGCCGACGCGAGCTCCGCCGGGCTGGCCACCGCGGTGTCGTCGACCTTCGTGACGACGTCGCCGGCCAGCAGGCCGGCGTCGGCCGCGGGGCTGCCGGGCGCGACGGCGCCGAGCACGACGCCGGTCGTACCGCTCGGCGCGGTCTGGGCCTGCACGCCGAGGTAGGCGGTCGCGCTCGACGAGCTGCCACTCGACGAGCTGCCCGACGAGCCGTTCGAGGAACCGTTCGCGATGCCGTCCTTCAGCCGGTTGAGCAGACCGCCGAGGAGCCCGCTCACCGCGTCGGAGCTGGAGCTGTTGCCACCACCGAGGATCTGTCCGAGCGCGCCGCCCTTCTCCTTGCCGATCGACTGCAAGAGCTCCTGGAGATCGAGCTGGCCGACCGGCAGGTCGCCCTTCGCCGTCTGCGACACCGCGTCGGCGAGCGACGACGGACCATCGTCGGGCGCGGTGGCCCGACCGATGAGGAAGCCACCGCCCACTCCGAGGACCAACACCAGCACCAACGCGACGGCCCACCGGGGACCAGACTTGTGGTGGGCCTCCTCCTCTGATCGCGGCTGCTCCGCAGCCGCGGCTGCCCGCGGCGTGACCGGCCCACCCGCTGCCGCGGCCGCCGCCGGCGACGCGGACTCGGTCGGCACCTCAGCCTCTGATCGCGGCTGCTCCGCCTCTGATTGCGGCTGCTCCGCAGCCGCGGCTGCCGGCGGCGTGACCGGCCCACCCGCTGCCGCAGGCGCCGCCGACGACTGCTGCTCGGTCGGCACTTCCGGGGCTGCCGGTGGTGTCGCCACGGTGGGTTCCTCCGCTGACGGCTCGGTCGGCTGCTCGGGTTCGGGCTGTTGGTCGTCGGTCACTGGATCGCTCCTGTCGCGCGCCTTCGATCGCATGCCCATCGGGGGTCGATCGGCTGCGGATACTCGATGTCAACGCCGGCCCGGCGCCACGGGTTCCCACCCAGCATGACCGCGATGCCTCGGTCGCGGTGATCGCGGGTTCCGGCTCCCTCAGCCGGTCGTCGGCACCACCCTGCGCAAGGCGTGACCCGCGCGGCGTGCCGCCTCGGCGGCGCCGAGCGCGTGCAGGTCGTCGGAGTACACCTCCACCCCGAACGGCGCGGTGCAGCCCTGCTCCCGGAGCGCGCGCAGCAACTCGGCCACGTTCGCCGCGCCCTCACCGGGGAGCAGGCGGTCGTGCATGATCTCGCGCCGCAGGCTCATGGCCGGCTCGGCGCGCGCGTCGTTCACCTGCACCCCGAACACGCGCGTCGCCGCACCGCCGAGATCGGTGCGGCCGGCGTCGGCACCGCGCGTGTGGTGGAACACGTCGAGCAGCACACCGCCGTTGTCACGTCCCGCGGCCACCGCGATCGCGTGGGCGGTCGCGAGGTCGCGGATGCCCGACACCGGGAAGTACTCGACGTGGAGCAGCAGGTCGCGCGCCGCTGCGAGGTCGCAGAGCGTCGCGAACTCCTCGACGACGACGGCGAACGGCAGATCGGCGCCGGCGCCGTCACCGAGGACACGACCCTCGACCTCGATCACCGTGCACGAACGCGCGCCGAGCGCGGCCGCGGCATCGAGGAACTCGACGGGGGACGGCCCGCGCGCATCGCCGGGCAACCAGCGCATCGCGCCGTCGAGCTCCGCGACCGCGAGACCGTGATCGTCGAGCAGTGTGTGCAGTGCGCCATCGGTCCAACCGCGGTCGCGAACCGCGACGTAGTCGTCGAAGTAGACGGACACCGCGCGGAATCCCACGGCGGCCGCGATCGGGACCGCTTCGGGCAGAGGCGCGCGGGCGATGGTGCCGCTGCAGAGAACGAGGTCGTCCCCGGTGAGCGGCGCCGGCACTACTCCTGCGTGGCCTTGATCGCGACCGCGACGATCGCGCCGAGGCCGATGAGCACGAGCAGCATGACGACGAACTTCTTCACGACGGTTCCTCCCGAACGGGCCGATTCGCCAACAGTGTGGCCCACCCGGACCGCGGTTGTCAGGGCCGGACGGCCCGCGTCCGGCTCAGGGCCCGCGGCCCTCGGCCGTCTCGGTCTCGTCGTCGTCCGCCCCGGCGGAAGCACTTCCCGGTTGCACGGTCGGGATGCCCCGGGCGAAGAAGAGGGCGAGCAGGGCGATCACTGCGAGCACCGACAGCGACGTACGCAGGGCCTCGATCCGCGCCTGGGCGTTCTCGTCGACGACGGCGGTCGCGGTGTCCTGCGAGACACCGGCGTCCTTCAGGGCCGCCTCGAGATCGGCATCGGAGATGAACGGCACCCCGGAGGACAGCTGCACCTGCGCGTCGGACGCGAGCTTGTCGGGCACGGCCGGGTTGTTGCTGATGCCGCTGAAGAACGACGCGGTGAGCGCGGAGATCAGGATCGCGCCGGCGAGCGCGGTGCCGATCGACGCTCCGAGGTTGGTGACCGTGTTCTGCAGACCGCCCACCTCGCCGCTCTGCTCGTCGGGCACCGCCGACACGGTGACGCTCCCGAGCTGTGACGCCAGCGCACCGATGCCGAGGCCGGCGAGCAGCAAAGGCCCGGTGACGATCTCCGCGCCCGCACCCGAGTCGAGCGCAGCGACGAGCACCACGATGCCGGCGAACAGCGCGAGAAACCCCAGCCGCGTGACCGTGCGCGGGTTCGCGTTCGGCCACACCTTCGGGATGCCCGCGGCCGCGAGCAGGAGCGTGATCGACAGCGGCAGCAGCCGCACGCCGGTCTCCACCGCGCTGAGGCCGAGCGCCACCGACAGGAACAGCGGGATCACGAAGAAGAGCCCCGCCTGCAGGAGGAACTGGAAGAAGAACGAGGTGAGGCCGCCCCGCAGCTGAGGGATCCGCAGCATCGCGGGGTCGAGCAGCGCACCCTTGCCGGTGCGCAGGCGGTGGCGTTCCCACTCGAAGAAGCCGAGCAGGACGAGGCCGCCACCGAGCATCATCCAGATCACCGGCGAGAGCGACAGCCACTCGGGCGCGCCTTCCTTCGGCTGCACGAAGCCCCAGGTGCCGGCCTTCAGGATGCCGAGGACCACGAGCGCGAGCCCGGTTGCCGAGAGCAACGTACCCACGAGGTCGAGCTTCACGCCCTCCTCTGCGGGCGTGTCGGCCATGCGGTTCGCGAGCAAGAGGATCACGCCGACGACGATCACCTCGCCGAAGAACACGACGCGCCACGACAGGTAGGTGGTGCACAGGCCGCCGATGAGCGGGCCCGCAGCCACCGCGATCGCGCCGGCCGACGCGACGAGGCCGTAGGCGCGCGGTCGCTCCGACCGGCCGAAGTTCGACGCGACCAGCGCGACGATGGCCGGCATGATGAGCGCGGCCCCGATGCCCTCGAGCACCGACCAGCCGATCATGAGCACGGTGAGGCTCTGGGAGAGGCCGGTCACGAACGACCCGCAGCCGTAGATCACGCACCCGATCGCGAACGCCTTCTTGCGCCCGATGATCTGGCCGACTTTTCCGCCGGTGATCATCAACGACGCCATCACCAAGGTGTAGAAGGTGATCGCGGTCTGGATCCCGGTGACGGTGGTGCCGACGTCCTTCGCGACCGTCGCGATCGAGACGTTCATCACCGAGCTGTCGAGCGTCATCAGGAACTGCGCGCTGCAGAGCGTGAGCAACACGATGCTCGCGCCCTTCACCGCCGCGTCTGCCCCGGCTGTGCTCTCGTTGGCCATGGCGCTCATCCTTTGGTGGGGGAGCGGGTCAGACCAGGGCCGGAAGAACTTCCTCGGTGTAGAGCCGCAACGAGCTCCACCCCTCCTCGAGCGGCATGCCACCGACGAGCGGGTGCAGGTTGCACGCGGCGAAGTCGCCCGCGGCCTTCATCCGGTCGACGAGCTCCGTTGGCGTGACCACTTCGTAGATTCCCTCGGAGCGCAGCGCAGCGACGTCGTCGGCGTGCGAGTGCACCGCCGACTTGATGTCGGCCGTCTGCCACGACGAGTAGGTGGTGGCCTCGTGGAGGAAGCAGCCGCCGTGCTCGGCCCAGACCTTGTCGGGGTCCTCGGCGACGTGCGTCATCACCGTGGACGCGCCCGGCATCATGCAGAAGCCCTGGGTGCCGTGTTCCGCGCACTGCTCGTAGTAGTAGGCCTCGAGCTCCGGCAGGTGCGCGGCCGGGAAGAACGGGAGCCCGAAGCGGGCCGCCCGCCGCGCCGCGACCTTGCTGGTGCCGCCGAGCAGCAGCAGCGGGTGCGGCTGCGTGAACGGACGCGGCGTCACCCGCACCGTGGTGCCCCGGTACTCGAACGGCTCGCCGGTCCAGGCCTTCAACATCGTGTCGACGGCCTCGTCCTGCAGCGTGCCGCGGTCGGCCCAGCTCTTGCCGTGCGCCGCGTACTCCTCGGGTCGGTAGCCGATGCCACCGATGACGGTGAGGCGCCCACCGCTCGCGAGGTCGAGCACCGCGATGTCCTCCGCGATGCGCAGCGGATCGTGGAGTGGCACGAGCAGCGCCGAGATCGACACGCCGATCGCCTTCGTGGCGCCGAACACCAGGCCGGCCATCACGAGCGGCGAGGGACTCCAGCCGTCGTCGGCGCCGTGGTGCTCCTCGAGCGTGACGGTCTGGAGTCCGTGGGCGTCGGCGTGGCGCGCCATCTCGACGAAGGTCTGGTAGCGCTCCGCCGTCGCGACCGGGTCGAGCCCCGGCTGGATGCAGTTGAAGCGGACAGCGGTGAAGGGCATGCAGACTCCTCGAGGCGGGTGCCGATGGTGACGGGGACGTTACCGCCGGTGGCACGGAACCGCTCGGGCCCCGTAAGGTCGGCCGCCGGATGCCGGTGACGACCAGCCGGTGGCGACCAGCCGGTGACGAGGGGGACCACGGTGAAGCTCGATCTGCTCTACGAATTCCAGCCCAAGGTGAAGCCGTGGGACAAGCCGCACCCCTACGGGCAGCGTGAGGCCGAGCAGGCCACCTACGACGAGGCGATCGAGGAGATCCAGCTCGCCGACAAGCTCGGGTTCAACACCGTGTGGTGCGTCGAGCACCACTTCCGCGACGGCCGCTCCGCCTGCCCCACCCCGGAGGCGGTGCTCGGTGGTCTCGCCCTGAGCACCGAGCAGATCCGGCTCGGCTTCGGCGTCACCCTCATGCCGTTCGGCTTCGTCCACCCGGCCCGCATCGCCGAGAAGGTCGCCACCGTCGACGTGTTGTCGCACGGCCGGGTCGAGTGGGGCACCGGCCGCTCCACCCCGATGGAGCAGATCGCATTCGGGGTGCCCGCGAACGACCTCTCGCGTGAGCAGTGGAAGGAGGCCGTCGAGATCGTCGTCGGTATGTGGGAGAGCGAGCGCTTCTCCTACGAGAGCGAGAACCTCTCCTTCCCCGAGCGCATGCAGACGCCGAAGCCCTACCAGGACCCGCACCCGCCGGCCTGGCTCGCGGCGTCGAGCGAGACCAGCGCGGCGTCGGCCGGTCGCTACGGCATGGGCCTCCTGTCGTTCGCGCTGATGCAGCCCGTGGCGGCGATGGCCCACCAGATCGACGTGTACCGCGCGGCGCAGGCCGAGTGCATCACCCCGCTCACGCGGGTGCGCAACGACCGCGTCGGTGCGTACACGCTCGTGCACTGCTGCGACGACATCGACGAGGCCGCGGGCTACGGCCTGTGGGACTCCGTCGGCTGGTGGTACCGCCACCTCGCGGAGTTCACGCTCGAGTGGGAGCTGCCCAACCTCACCAAGGAGGAGCAGGACGCGGTGTTCCCGCTGCTCGAGGACCAGCTCGCCGGCAAGATCGACATCAACCGCTACACCGACGAGGACATGATCATCATCGGGACGCCGGAGGAGTGTCTCGAGAAGATCCTGCGCTACGAGGAGGCCGGCGTCGACCAGCTGCTCTGCTACGTGCAGTTCGGCACGCTGCCCCACGAGAAGGTCATGCGGAACCTCGAGCTGCTCGGCACGCAGGTGATCCCGCGGCTCGAGGCGCGCGGCCACCGCGTCGACGCCCGCGCGAGCTTCGGCGCAGCGGCGAACGCCTAGGCACCGGGAAGGAACCGTGGACCTCATCTCCCAACTCCGCTACCAGGCCCAGCGCGACGCCGACGCCGACGCCGACGCCGACGCCGACGCGGCTGCCGCACCGGCGCCATCGCCCGACCCGCTCCCCCGCTTCCGGCTCGACGGCAAGGTGGGCGTGATCACGGGCGGCGCGGGCGGCATCGGACGCCAGGTCGCACTCGAGCTCGCCGCCGTCGGCGCCACCGTGGTGCTCGTCGACCGCGACGGTGCCGACCTCGACGGCGCCGCTGCCGGGGTACGCGGCGCGTGCCCCGACGCGACCGTCGCGACGGCCACCGTCGACATCGCCGACAAGGCGCAGGTCGACGCGCTCGCGGCACAGGTCGTCGCCGACCACGGCGCGATCGACGTGTGGGTGAACTCGCACGGCGTGCTGCGCTACCAGCCGTTCGTCGAGATCGACGAGGAGCACTTCGACACCGTGGTGGGCGTGAACCTGCGCGGCGTGCTCTGGGGCACGGCGGCCGCCGGTCGGCAGATGGCGGAGCAGGGCTCCGGCTCGATCGTCAACATCGCGTCGGCGGGCGGCGACATGCCCAGCCCGAACATCGCCGTGTACGGCCTCACCAAGGCCGCGGTGATGCACCTCACGAAGACGGCCGCCGTCGAGCTCGGCCCGTCGGGCGTGCGGGTGAACGCGGTTGCGCCCGGCTTCATCGACACCCCGATGGTCTCGATCCACTGGACCGACTCCGCCGGCAACGTCGACCCCGAGGCGCGCAAGCACATGCTCGGCGTGCGCGCCGCGCAGTCGCCGATGAACGTCACCGGTGAGCCCCGCGACATCGCCGACTGCGTGCTCTACCTCGCGAGCGACGCCGCCCGTTTCGTGACCGGCCAGGTCATGCGCCCCAACGGAGGAGTGGTGATGCCATGACCAGCGCCGACGACACCGAAGTCCCCGATTACGCCGCGCGCCTGCGCCTCGACGGTCGCGGCTTCGTGATCCTCGGCGCGGGCCAGGGCATCGGTCGCCAGGCCAGCCACGCCTTCTCCTCGCTCGGCGCCGACGTGTTCCTCGTCGACAAGGACCCCGACCTCGCGGCCGAGATCGCGGCGGAGACGGGCGGCACCGCCGCCTCGGGCGACGCGACCTCGCGCGAGGACGCCGAGCGACTCTTCGGAGAGGCCGCGGGCGCGCTCGGCCGCATCGACGGCGTCGTCGACATCATCGGCATGGCGCAGTACTGCGACATCGTCGACCTCAGCGACGACCTCTGGAACTGGCACTTCGACATCTGCCTGCGCCACGCATTCCTCGCGATGCAACTCGGCGGGCGGGCGATGAAGGAGCACGGCGGCACCCTCACGTTCGTCGCGTCGGTGTCGGGCCTCACCGGCGCGCCCGAGCACGCGGCCTACGGCGCGGCCAAGGCCGGGCTCATGTCGCTGGTGCGCAGCGGCGCGGTCGAGCTCGGCCCCTCCGGCATCCGTGTGAACGCGGTCGCGCCCGGCGTCGTGTGGACGCCGCGCGTGTCCGGGTACCTCGGCGAGGCGGGTCGCAAGCACAACGAGGAGAACGCCCCGTTGCGACGAGTCGCGCTCCCGGCCGACATCGCGTCGGCGCTGCTCTTCCTGGCCTCCGACCTCGCCGGGTACGTCAACGGGCAGGTGCTCACGGTCGACGGCGGGGTGTCCGCCAAGTTCCCGTACACCGTGCCCGACGTGTGATGATCCGCTCCGAGTGAGCGAGCCGACACCGACGCACGACCTCCCCCACTTCTCCGAGCACCTCGACTTCCGTTGGGAGTCGGGCGACGGCTCGTTCACCGCGCGCGCCGAGGTCCAGGAGCACCTGCGCGTTCCCGGTTCGCTCCTCCCGCGCGCCGGCGTGCTCGCGATGTACGCCGACAACCTCGGCGGCTTCATGTGCTCGGTCGGGTTCGCCACCCCCGCGCCCACCGTCGACCTGAGCGTGCACGTGTTCCGTCGGCCCGTGTCGCCGGTGCTGCACCTCGAGAGCCGCTTCCTGCGGAGAGGCCGCAGCGTCTCGGTGGCGGAGACCTGGTTCACCTGCGAGGGCGAGTCCGACCCGTTCGCCACCGCGGTCGCGTCGCACATGGCAACGGGCGACCCGGCGGAGAGCGCCTTCGACCTCGAGCACGCGAAGCGGCGTCGCGCGAAGCCCACCGCGATGCTCGACGAGCCCATCGCGGCGCGCGCCGGCATCCGAGCGGTGGGTGACCACACGGTGGAGCTCGCCCCCGCGGCGCACGTGATCAACGGGATCGGCACGCTGCACGGCGGGATGCTGGCCCTGCTCGCCGAGGAGGCGTGCATCGTCTCACTCGCAGGAGCAGACGGCCGCGGCCACGTGGTGACCGGGCTCGACGTGCGCTACCTGTCGAGCCCCCGCGTCGGCCCCGCGCGTGCCACCGGGACCGCGCTGCGCAGCGACGACGCCGGCACGCACTGCTGGGTGGAGATCGTCGACGCCGGCGACGGCGACCGCCCGTGCGTGCACGCGTTCGCGACGACCCGGACCGTACCCGGGCCACCCGGCAGCTCCGCATGACCGCCGCCACCGCGCCGCCGCACTTCCTGACACACTTCGCGATCTCCTGGGAGCTGGACGCCGCGGGCATGACCGGCGGTGCGACGCTCGACCCGCAGCTGTGCCTCCCGGGTTCCTCCACCCCGCGGGCCGCGGCGCTCGCGGTCCTGGCCGACAACGCCGCCGGGTACGTGGGCGCGTTCGCGCTGGACGAGATCGCTCCGACGATCGACCTCAGCCTGCACGTGTTCCGCACGCCCTCGGCGCCGACGGTCGCCTACAAGTGCCGGCCGCTGCGCCGAGGCCGGCGGGTCGCGGTGCTCGAGACCTGGTTCACCACGCCGGGCCACGCCGAGCCCTGGGCGGTGTCGGTCGCCACGTTCCTCGGCACGGGCCGGCCCGACCCCGTGATCCACGTCATGCCCACCGCGGACGAGCCGCCGTTCACCCCGGCGAGCGAGCTCGACGAGCCCCTCGACCGGCGCCTCGGCATCACCGTGCTGGCGCCCGGCGTCCTCGGACTCCCTCGCCGGGACCACGTGTCGAACGGACGGGGGACCGTGCAGGGCGGCATCGTCGCGCTGCTGATCGAGCGGGCCTGCGAGTCCGCACTGGCTGACGCCCGCGATCCTGGCGGCGGTCCCATCGGCGACGCGCAGGTCGTCACCGGGCTCGACGTCCGCTACCTCGGAGCGGTGCGCCGCGGTCCGGCACGCGCCGAGGCCTCGGTGTTGCGCGACGACGACGGCGGTAGCCACCTCTGGGTCACCGTCGTCGACGCCGGCGACGACGACCGCCTCGTTGCCCACGCGTTCGTGACCACACGGAGCACACCATGACCGACCACCCGCACTTCTTCAGCCAGCTCGGCTTCGACTTCGAGGTGCTGCCCGACGACCGCTTCGTCGGGAGCGCGCGCGTGCAGCCCAACCTGTGCGTCCCCGGCACCGTGATCCCCCGGCCGAGCATGCTCGCGACGTACGCCGACATCGCGATCGGCTTCCCCGCGGCGCACCGGTTCACCTTCCCCGCGCCGACGCTCGACCTGAGCATGCACGTGTTCCGCACGCCGAGCATCGCCGACCTCACGATGGAGGCTAAGTTGGTGAAGATCGGCCGGCGCGTGATCGTGGGGGAGTGCTGGTTCACCGCCGCGGGCGAGGACGACCCCTACGCCGTGTGCGTGGCGACGTTCTTCACCACCGCCGATCCCATGCCCGAGGGATGGCGCACCCCGACCGCCGACAACCCGATGTTCTCACCCACGCAGGACCTGCCCGAGCCCATCGCCGCGCGCGCCGGCATCGTCGCGCACGCGCCGGGCAGCGTGGAGATCTCCCTGCAACCGCACATCTCGAACGGCACCACCGTGCAGGGCGGCATCGTCGCGTTGCTCGTGGAACGGGCGTGCGAGTCGGCGCTGGGGGACGAGCTCGCTCCCGCCGGCGCCAGCCACGTCGTGACCGGCATGGACCTGCGCTACCTCAGTGGCCTGCGCGTCGGACCCGCCCGCGCGACTGCTCGTGTCCTGCGCAGCGACGACGGCAGCAGCCACCTCTGGGTCGACGTCACCGACGCCGGCGACGACGACCGCATGATGGTGCACTGCCTCGCCACCGCGCGTCCCCTCCACGCGGTCTAGCGGTCAGCCGGCGGGCGCGAGGTCGATGCCCTGCTCGTCCTCGGGGAGCACCTGGGTGGCGGGACGGAGACGGGCCACGAGGAACGCGTGCACGATCGCGATCG
>Ga0075017_100001060_pt1 | contig 16462 bp, 13 predicted proteins | sample AleBraG_ABR_2012_FD_71475 | JGI IMG/M metagenome (GOLD analysis project Ga0075017, IMG submission 71475) | Freshwater sediment microbial communities in response to fracking from Pennsylvania, USA - Alex Branch Run_MetaG_ABR_2012 | ecosystem: Environmental > Aquatic > Freshwater > Creek >... | reverse complement strand
GAGGGCGACCTCGACGGCGCGTCGCTGGTCGGCTGGCGGCGGTGGCTCACCGCCGCGCCGATCTTCGCCACCGTGCTCCTCGCCGTGATCGCACTGAGCTGGCCTGCACAGCTCGAGAGCTGGATGGAGGCCACCGGGTCGTCGATCTACCAGGGCCGGCACCTCTGGCCGTCCTTCCTGATCGTCCTCGCACTGTGCGCACTCGTCCTCCTCTTGGTCTTGGGCGCGCGCTCGTTGAGTGCGGAGCGACGACGCAGGCTCGTGCTCGCCGTCGTGGTCCTCGACGTGACCTTCTTCTTGGTGACCTCGACGACCGGTCTCATCTCCGGCGGCGCCCCCAATGAGCCCTCGGCCGCTCAGGCGAAGGCCCTGCTCGGCACCCAAGGTCGCTTCGCCCTCGTCGATGACACCTTGGCCAGCTACTACGCGTTCGTCTCCCTCGGCATGCCCAACACCAACGTCTTCACGGGCTTGCCTTCGATCCAGGGCTACGGCTCGCTGATCAACAACACCTACAACACCGCCACCAACTCGCACCCCCTGGGCTCCCTCGACGCCTGCCAGCTGGAGCTCGGGCGGTTTCGCCAGCTGCAGCTGGCCTCGCTCGGCATCGGCGCCAACCAGCTGGCTCCGGTGATCGAGACGAAGGGCCCGCACAGGCTCGTCCAGCCGCCACCATCGGTCGCTCCGTGCCCTGGGGCTAAGCGGATCGCTCAAGGTGGCGTGCGACGCTTCGTGTTCGGTCAGAGCATCGACGTCTCGAGCGTCTTCATCGCAGCGCGCTCAGAGGCGGTGATGCGCGAGCAGCCAGCGGTGGCCCCGTTGCGCCTCGAGGTGCTCGGCAACGACGGGCGCTCCCATGAGGTGGCGTCCACGGTCAAGACGCTCCCGTCAGGGTGGGAGGTGCGTCTGGACCATCCGACGAGGGCGGCCGGGCTGGCCCTGACGGGCCCGGTCGACCAGATCGTGAGCTCCTCAGAGGTCACCGCTCAGAACGGGACCATCTACTCGCTGAACGGTGCCTTCCAAGACGCGATCGATGACGGTGACTGGAACCTCACGGCGACCGCCGCGACCTATCAGGTGTTCCACGCCTCCCAGCCGCTCGTCCCCGCACTGTCACTTCGCGGGGGTCGAGCGAGCTCGTCGGTGCGCGCACGCCACGTGGCGGCCAACGGCGACGAGACCGAGGTCATCGACGCTCGCTCGCCCCTCATGGTGGTGCGCTCGGTGGCTTATGCGCGCGGATGGAAGGCCACCTACACCCCGGTGGGCGGGGGAGCGTCGACCACGGTGTCGCTCGTGGCGCACGACCTTGTCCAGTCCTTCCGGCTTCCCGCGGGTCTCTGGCGAGTGGACATCTCCTATCGGCCGTCCGGGCTCGTCCACGGGCTCCTGCTCAGCGCCCTGAGTGCCGCCGTGCTGGCGGCGCTCTCGATGCTGCTCGTGGTGCGTGACCGTCGCCGTCGTCGAGAGCGCGCACGGTAGGGTTCGAGCCGTGATCAGGGTTGGTGTGGTCGGCGCGGCGGGCAAGATGGGACGCCAGGTGCTCGAGGCCGTCGACGGTGCCGACGATCTGGTCTTGAGCTGCGCGATCGACCCCCGAGTGAACGAGCTCGAGCTCGACGAGCGGGTGGTGCGATCCTCGTCGCTCGAGGAGCTTCCCCACGATGCCGCCGACGTCTTGGTCGACTTCACGAACCCTGCTGCAGCGCGCCAGCACGTGGCTCAGGCACTCCGCCAGGGATTTCACCTGGTGGTGGGAACGACCGGCATCGGCGAGCGCGAGCTGAAGGAGCTAGCCGCCGCCTCCAAGGAATCGGGATCGAACGCCGTGGTGGCAGCGAACTTCGCCATCGGTGCGGTGCTCCTGCTGCGCTTCGCCGCCCAGGCAGCGCCGTACTTCGAAGGCGTCGAGATCATCGAGCTGCACCACGACCAGAAGGTCGATGCACCGTCGGGGACCTCGATCGTCACCGCCCAGGCCATCGCGGCAGCGCGCGCTGACGCTGGCTCGCCGGCGCTGGTGGACCCCACCACCACGGTCGTGCTCGAGGGCGCACGAGGAGCGAAGGCCGACGGTGGGGTGCCCATCCACTCGGTGCGCCTGCCTGGGCTCGTCGCCCACGAAGAGGTGATCTTCGGCGGTCCCGGCCAAGGCCTGACGATTCGTCATGACAGCTACGACCGGGTTTCGTTCATGTCCGGTGTCCTCTTGGCCATTCGTGAGGTCCAAGGCCGACCTGGGATCACCGTCGGGCTCGAGTCTCTCCTCGACCACTGACATGGCAGGTCGGCCCGAGACGAGAGAAGCGCTCATCGCCTCGGCGTACGCCTGCATCGCTCGCCAAGGCATCGCCAAGACCTCAATCGGCGACGTGGCCAGTGAAGCCGGCGTCGTCAGAGCGACGGTCTATCGACACTTCCCCGGCGGACGAGATGAGCTCATCGCTGAGGTTGTCAGCTGGGAGCACCGTCGTTTCTTCCTCGAGCTCTACGTGGCGGTGCGCGACGCGGAGAACCTCGCCGAAGTGCTCGAGCGGGCGCTCTTCGAGGCTCATCGAGCCATCGCAGACCATGAGGTGCTCCAGCTCGTCTTGGCCACCGAGCCCACCGAGCTGAGCACGCTGCTGTTGGGCGGGCTCGCACCAGTCCAGCAGCAGATCGCCGTGTTCCTCGAGCCCTATGTCGAACGCGAGCAGCACGCTGCCCACGTCGACGTGGCGGAGTCGAGCTCGTTCCTCTCGCGCTTGGTGCTCAGCTACATGGGTGCACCGGGTCGTTGGGATCTCACCGATCGGAATGAGGTCTCCCGCCTGGTGCGCACAGAGCTCTTGGCCGGGATCACTGAGCAGGCCGCGGCGAGGGGTGCTCCGGCGGGACGTCATTGACATGAGACAGATGTGGGCTTACTGTCTCATCTTGTGGCGATCGCGTCGGAAACTCAAGAGCGCACCGAGGTGTTGCTCGGTTCGCTGATCTCGCCAGATGAGACCAGCAAGCGCCTCAAGATCGTCGACGCCACCCTTCGCTGCGTGGCCGAGCGTGGCATCAGAGCCACCACCGTCGAGGAGATCGCGTCCGAGGCAGGGATGGCCCGAGCAACGCTCTACCGGACCTTCCCCGGGGGACGCGAGGCTGTCTTAGAGGCCGTGGCCGAGACCGAGACGGCGCGGTTCTTCGCCTCTCTCAGCGTGGAGCTGGCCTCGGCCGAGGACCTCGAATCCCTGGTGGTGGCCTTCTTGTACGGCGTGGCGACTCGGCTTCGAAGCTCAGTGATCCTTCGTGCGTTGAGCCGAGAGCGTCCAGAGCTCTTGCACGCCCGGCTCACCTTCGGCGGCCTTGAGGAGACCTTGGCACTGGGCAGCGACTTCGCGTGGCCCTTCTTCGCCCAGTGGATGGACGAGGATCCCGCCAAGCGAGCGTCGGAGTTCGCCTCCCGTGTGGCGATCAGCTACCTGCTCAACGAGGAGCCGGGCTCTCGCCTCGACGTCGACGCCGACGTTCGCCGTCTGGTGGCGGCCCACGTGCTCGACGGCATCGAGGCACTGGCCCGATGAGCGTGCTGTCCCATCCCGAAGGCGAGGCCCCCTTGGACCCAAAGGCAGCGTTCAAGAGCAACCAAGAGCTGATCGGGCGCCACGAGATCGATGACCTCGAGGCGATCTTCTCGACGATCGGGGCCTCGGAGGACGAAGGCCACCACGCCGTGGCCGACCACTGCCCCGCCGCGTTCACGTGGGACTACGAAAAGGGGAGCCGCTCCCAGCTCGATCGGCTCTATGAGAAGGCCAAGCGCTCACAGTGGAACGGCGCGACCGACCTGCCGTGGGAAACCGACGTCGATCAGGAAGGCTTGGCTCGCGCCGCCTGGGACGCTGGCGCCGTCGGCCCGATGGTGACGCCCGACCTCAAGGGAACGGCGCTGACCTCGTGGGGACCGAACGAGTGGGTGGCGCTCAACATGGAGTACCAGAACTGGATGCTGAGCCAGTTCATGCACGGCGAGCAAGGCGCTCTGCTCTGCACCGCCAAAATCGTCGAGACGGTGCCTTGGATCGATGCCAAGTACTTCGCCGCCACTCAGGTGATGGACGAGGCACGCCACGTCGAGGTCTTCAGTCGCTACCTCGACTCAAAGCTCGACGGCCACTACCAGATGAACGGGCACCTCGGGCTGCTGCTCGACGACATCGTGGCCGACTCGCGATGGGACATGACCTACCTCGGGATGCAGATCATGGTCGAGGGCCTTGCGTTGGCTGCCTTCGGGTACCTGCATCAGCTCACCCAAGAGCCCCTCCTCAAGCAGCTCCTCCGCTACGTGATGGCAGACGAGGCACGCCACGTGGCCTTCGGGGTCCTCTCGCTCAAAGAGCTCTATGCCTCGCTGAGCGCCGCCGAGCTTCGAGAGCGACAGGAGTTCGCGTTCGAGGCGGCCCTTCGCATGCGAGACCGCCTTGCCGCCCAGGAGGTGTGGGAGCGCCTTGGCGTCTCGGCCAAGGATGCGGCCCAGGTGGCCACGCAGGATCCGGGCCGCCTGGAGTTCCAAGCCATGCTCTTCTCCAAGATCGTGCCCAACTGCAAGAAGCTGGGCCTGCTCGACGGAGCAGACGGGTGGCTGCGTGAAAAGTTCACCGAGATGGGTGTGATCGGCTTCGAGAACTTCGTCGACACCCTCGCCGAGCTTGATCTGGCGGCTGACGGTTCGCCGGTCTCACGCCAGCTCGACTGAGCAGCGAGGCACCTCGGAGCCGAGAGGCCCGCTGCTAGGTTGGACCCCTGATGTCCACCGCCACGCCCCGCTTCGGGCGAGTCTCGACCGCCATGGTCACACCCTTCGACGAAGAGGGTGCGCTCGATCTGAACGCTGCCCAGGCTCTGGCCCGTCATCTGGCGTCGCACGGCTCAGAGGCCCTGATCGTGGCGGGGACGACCGGCGAAGCTCCGGTCCTCAGCGATGACGAGCGCCTCTCGCTGATCGCGGCTGTCGCCGAGGCGGTCACCATCCCGGTGGTGGCCGGCACGACCACCAACGACACGGCGCACTCCGTCGGGCTCACTCGCCAGGCCGCCTCGCTCGGCGCAGCAGCGGTCTTGGCCGTCACGCCGTACTACAACCGACCGTCGCAGAGCGGGCTGCTCGGGCACTTCGGCGCCGTCGCGCAAGCGACGCAGCTGCCGGTGATCCTCTACGACATCCCGATCAGAACCGGCCGCAAGATCGCCACCGCCACGACCCTCGAGCTCGCGCGCACCCAGGCCAACATCGTCGGGGTCAAAGAGGCCTCTGGTGACGTGGCGGCGGCGGCGGAGCTCGTGGCGGCGGCGCCCGCCGGCTTCGAGCTCTACAGCGGCGACGACGCGCTGACCTTGGCCCTGATGGCGATCGGTGCCGTCGGCGTGATCTCGGTGGCCGCGCACTGGGTCGGACCAGAGATGGCCGCCTGCCTCGAGGCCTTCGTCGCAGGCGAGCTGGCCCAGGCGATCAGCCTCGACGCGGGGTTGCTCGGCTCGTATCGCTTCGAGAGCACCGAGCGCTGGCCGAACCCGCTGCCGTCGAAGGCGATGCTGAGAGCGCAGGGACATCGGGTAGGCCAGTGCAGGTTGCCCATGGGCCCGGCAGACGCCGAGCTTGACGCAGCGGCGGCGGCCCTGTGCCGAGAGCTCGAAGTATCACGTGGCTGAGAACACGAGCCCGGTTCGCGTCATCTTCTTGGGTGGTCTTGGAGAGATCGGTCGGAACTGTGCGTGCTTGGAGATCGAAGGCCGGCTCTTGGTCATCGACGTCGGCATCATGTTCCCTGAGCCGGACATGCCAGGCGTGGACTTGGTGCTGCCCGATCTGACCTTCTTGCGAGAGAACGCTGATCGGGTCGACGGCATCATCTTGACCCATGGCCACGAAGACCACGTCGGAGGGCTGTCGTACCTCTTGCGCGATCTCTCGGCTCCCATCTACGGCGCGCCGCTCACCGTGGGGATCGCTGCGCACCGGGTCCGAGAGGCGGGGCTCGCTGACAGAGCGCAGTTCATCGAGGTCGCCGACGGCGAGCGCCGCCAGATCGGTCCGTGTGAGGTCGAGTTCATCCCGGTGACCCACTCGGTGCCGAGCGCCTTCGCCACTGCGTTCTACACACCGCAGGGCGTGATCCTCCACTCGGGTGACTTCAAGATCGACCTCGCTCCCGTCGACGGTCGGCGAACCGATCTGGCTCGGATCGGCGAGATCGCCAAGACCCACGGGATCCGCCTCCTGCTCTCTGACTCCACGAACGCCGAGGAGCCGGGCTTCACAGCCTCAGAGACCACTGTCGGCGAGACGTTGCGCCGGCTCTTCGTCATGCGGCCTGACAAGCGTCTGATCGTCGGATGCTTCGCCAGCCACCTCCATCGGATCCAGCAGGTCATCGACGCCGCCGTGGCGGTCAACCGCCGGGTGGCCACCCTGGGGCGCTCGATGAAGAACAACGTCGAGCTGGCTCGTCGCCTCGGGATCTTGGAGGTCCCTGACAAGGTGATGATTGACATCACCGAGATCGACAGCCTCGAGCCCCATCGGGTCTGCGTGCTCTCGACGGGCTCTCAGGGCGAGCCCATGGCGGCGATCTCGCGCATGGCGGCCGGCCAGTCGAAGTTCGTCGAGCTGAGCGACCAGGACGTCGTCATCCTCTCGGCCCATCCCATCCCGGGCAACGAATGGTCGGTGGGACGAGTGATCGATGAGCTGCACCGCCGCGGCGCCGAGGTCATCCACTCCGCCCACGAGGCGGTCCACGTCTCAGGTCACGCCCGGCGAGGCGAGCTCTCGACGCTCTTCAGCCTGACCTCACCCGATTGCTTCGTGCCCGTCCATGGTGAGTATCGCCACCTGCTGCACCACGCGCAGCTCGCAGAGCTGATGGGCGTGGCCTCCGACAACGTGCTGCTCGCCGAGGACGGCGACGTGCTGCTCTTGGACGAGAAGGGCATCAAGAAGGAAGCCACAGTGCCCGCTGGCTACCTCTACGTCGATGGCGCGGCCACCGACGTCGACCACGGGATCCTCCGAGATCGCACCGTGCTTGCTTCCGAGGGCATGGTCATGGTTGTCGCCTCTGTGGATCTGCATGAGCGCTCCGTCACCGCCGGTCCCGAGGTGCTTACCCGGGGCTGGGTGGGCAAGTACTCAGAGGAGCTCTTGAGCCTTGAGGCAGCAGCCAGCGTGGAAGCCGCCCTCAAGGCGGCTTTGGCCGAGGGGACCCACGACGTCGAAGGGCTCAACCGGGTGGCTCGCAAGGCTCTTGGCCGCTTCATCGGGTCCAAGACCCGTCAGCGGCCGATGATCGTCCCGGTCATCGTCGCCACCTGATGGCCAGGTGAGCCCCTCTCAGCCGTCTCGGCTGGGCTCGCCGTGCGCCTGGTTGGCCACCCCATCTCGCCAGTACGCCTTGGCATTGATGGCGTCGGCCTCCAGGCCACGCTCGAGGAGCGCTCCGCGGAGGCCAGCGACCACCTTCATCTCTCCGCCCAGGTAGGCATGCCCCTCGCCTGAGGGCAGGTCGATCGCCTCAAGACCGGTGAGCAGACCGGTTGGATCGGTGAAGACGCGCGCGCCGCGCTCGAGGAAGCACGCGGTCACCCCCACGCCGTCGGGCAGTGAGGGGGTGATCGAGTCGTCTTCGTGGTCGACCTCGAAGACGAAGAGCGCTTGGCCCGGAGGATCGATGCTCTCCGCCATGGCGTAGGCAGCGGCGAGGAACGAAGCGTCACCGATGAACAGGTGCCAGTCGGCCATCTCGTCGAGGAGGATCTTGCCTCGAGGACCGATCGCCTCGATGGTCGAGCCGAGAGGGGCCTCCAGTGCCCAGCGAGCACCGGGCCCAGCGGCTGTCACGTCGATCCAGAGCGTGATCGATCCGGTGTCGAGATCGTGGCGACGGATGCTGTAGCGGCGCCGGAAGGCGCCGTCGGCATCGTCGACGGGAACGGCCAGCATCAGGTCTTGGCCGGGCTCTGACGAGAAGCTGGCCGGAGCACCGACCAGGCACAGCTCGACCAAGGCAGAGGAGAGCCGACGGCGCTCGGTGAGCCGTAGCTCGAAGGCGACCGCATCGCCGAGGCGGGCGAGCAGAGCGGAGGTGTCGGGGGCGAAGTCGGGTGTCATCTCAACGTCTCCTCAGCGGTCAGCTGGCGTGGCCAGCGCCGTACATCTTGTCGTGGTTGGAGGCTATCGGGGCCCTTGGGTGTCCCCCGTTCAGGCCTGCTCTGGCAGTAGTTTCGAGGCACCGTGGCATCTTCGCGCTCTCAGCCAGCCCCCAAGGATCAAACGGCCAAGAAGGCCCCCGCTCGCCGGGCGAGCACGTCGGCACCGGCTCCGAGAACGGGCATCGTGGCATCCCATGGTGCTGATCTAGTGGCCGTGGGGCTCGCGACCCTGGCCATCCTCTTGGCCCTCGCGCTGTGGTTCACGGCCCTCGGACCGGTGGGCCACGGCTTGGATCGGTTCTTGGGTGACCTCCTCGGCTGGGTCCGCTACCTGCTCCCCGTGCTGCTCTTGGGGGTCGTGGCGCTCTTGGTGGTCCATCGAGACCACGTCGAAGCCTCGCGTCTCTGGGTGGGGGGCATCCTCGCGGTCTTGGCCCTCTGTGGCATCGCGGGGCTGACCGGGGGCAACCCTGCGCTCAGCGCTCCTGAGAAGGAGCTCCAGGCTGCGGGTGGGATCCTCGGCGCGCTCATCGGTCACTCGCTGTCGCGGGCGGTCGGGACGATCGGTGCCGGCGTGCTGCTGGCGGCTGTCTTGGTCGTCGCCGGGATCGTGGCCACGGGCGTGCCCATCAAAGACGTGCTCACGGCTGGAGGCCGAGGAGCCAAGCGGGCCGGATCGACCGCCGTGGCCTGGTGGGGAGGCTCGAGCGCTCGGCGCCAAGGCTCTGGCGGGGATCCGGGCTCGGCAGCGGAGGCGCCCACGCCGCTCGTGCCCGCCGAGGCCATGGCGGCCACCGTCGTGTCCGATGACCAACCTTTTGATGACGAAGCGGTCGAACCCTCCGCTGCGGAGTCCTTGACGGAGCCAGACGCGCCGCTCACGCCCAAGCGCGCCAAGAAGGCAGCCAAGGTGATGGTGGCAGCGGGGGAGTGGAAGCTGCCTCCCCCAGAGCTCCTCAAGACCTCGAGCGCGCTGCAAGCCGATCGTCGCCTCGTCGAGCAGGCCGGCGAAGACCTCGTCGCCGCGCTGGCTGCCCACGGCGTCGTCACCTCGCTCATCGGCTCCACGGTGGGTCCCACGGTCACTCGCTACGAGCTCGAGCTCGGCCCGGGGGTCAAGGTGGCGCGGGTCACGGGGCTCAACAAGGACATCGCCTATGCCATGGCCTCTCCCGATGTTCGGATCTTGGCCCCGATCCCGGGTCGCCAGGCCATCGGCGTCGAGGTCCCCAACCGACAGCGCCAGCTGGTCACCTTGGGAGACCTGCTCATCTCGACGGAGGCGACCGAGGACAGCGATCCGCTCTCGGTGGCTCTGGGTCGGGACATCGCCGGGCGCACCGTGATGCAGAGCCTGGCTGAGTTCCCGCACGTGCTGATCTCAGGAGCGACTGGTGCGGGGAAGAGCTCGGCGATCAACTCGCTCATCACCTCGCTGCTCATGAGGACGACGCCCGATCAGGTCAAGCTGATCTTGGTCGATCCCAAGCGGGTCGAGCTGGGCCAGTACAACGATCTGCCGCACCTGCTGACCCCTGTGGTGGTGGACCCCAAGAAGGCGGCCAACGCCCTCAGCTGGGCGGTCAAGGAGATGGAGCGGCGCTATGACCTGCTCGCCGCGCATCACGTCCGCGACATCACGAGCTATCACGAGGCGCTCCTGAGTGGCACGCTCAGGCCGACCGGACCACCCGATGACTCCAAGGCGATCGCCGCGATCGCTGCTCGTGCGCGCAACGCTGCGAGGGGTCCCTTCGACGCCGACGACGTCGTTGAGCCCGAGCTCGACGAGGTCGCTGGCGACGATGAGCTCGATCCGCTTCCCTTCATCGTGGTCGTCGTCGATGAGCTGAACGACCTGATGATGGTCGCTGCGCGCGACGTCGAAGAGTCGGTGGTCCGCATCGCTCAGATGGCACGAGCGGTCGGGATCCACCTGGTGCTCGCCACGCAGCGACCCTCCGTCGACGTGATCACCGGTGTCATCAAGGCCAACGTGCCCAGTCGCATGGCGTTCTCGGTCTCCTCCTTGGCCGACAGCCGCGTGATCCTCGATCAACCAGGGGCCGAGCGCTTGGTGGGCAAGGGCGACATGCTGCTCTTGACCGCCTCGTCGAACGTGGCTCGAAGGATCCAGGCACCGTGGGTCTCGGAGGACGAGGTGCGTGGTGTGGTCTCCTTCTGGCGAGCCCAAGGTGGCCAGAGCGAGCAGGTCGTCGCCATCAGCGACCTCGAGCACACCTCGAGCGGCTTGACGGGGGGAGCGAGCGATGATGATGACGAGCTACTCAAAGAAGCGCGTCGGATCGTCATCGACTCCCAGCTTGGTTCGACCTCGATGCTGCAGCGAAAGCTGCGGGTGGGCTTCGCCAGGGCGGGGCGTTTGATGGACCTGCTTGAGCAGGAGGGCGTCGTGGGTCCCTCGACGGGCTCCAAGGCTCGAGAGGTGCTCATCAGCAAAGACGAGAGCGCCGGCGGCCACTGAGCAATGTCAGAGGAAGCTGCACCGCCCAAGCGCGGTGCGAAGCGGCGGAGGCGACGCCACATCATCACGGTGTCCTTGATCGTCCTGCTCGTCGTCCTGCTCACCGCGGGAGCGCTGGTGGCGATCCTCACCCAACCGCTCCAGGCTGCCACGCTGGCGCCGGACCAGCGGGTGCTCGTCACAAGGGGCGCCGCCCCGGCGGTGCACTGGCCCATCGAGGGTCAAGGAGCGTATGCCATCTCGTCGCTCGGGGTGCAGGCGCATTCGCCCGAGGAGACGCCGATCCCCATCGGCAGTCTGGCCAAGATGATGACGGCTCTGGTGGTGCTCAACGACCATCCCTTGGCAGCAGCCGAGGATGGTCCCAGCGTGACGATCACCGCCCAAGACGTGGCGGGCTTCGCCAACGATCTGGCCACGGACCAGTCCAACCTCAAGGTCGTCACCGGCGAGGTCCTCACAGAGCGTCAGCTCCTCGAAGGACTGCTGATCCACTCCGCCAATGACGTCGCCGACGTCTTGGCCGTCTTCGACGCGGGGTCGCTCTCGGCGTTCGCCGCGAAGATGAACGCCTCGGCCACGTTCCTCGGGATGGATCAGACGACCTACACCGATCCGGCGGGCTTCGACCCGGCGACCGTCTCGACCGCGGCGGATCAGCTGGTCGTGGCGAACACCGCCATGCAGGTGCCCACCTTCGCCCAGCTCGTGTCGATGCCCTCGGTCTCGCTGCCTGTGGCCGGAACGGTCGGGAGCTACACGCCACTGGTCGGCACCAACGGGGTGATCGGCGTCAAGTCGGGGCTCACCACCGAGGCCGGGGGCTGCGACGTCATGGCCACCACGCGCACCGTGGGCAGCCACCAGGTGCTGGTGCTCAGCGCAGTGCTCGGTCAGAGGACCGCGGCGAACCGGCTCGCCGCGGCCGGTGAGGCAGCCTTGTCCATCAACCAGGCCGTCTCCAGGGGCATCGTCGCTGTCCACGCGGTCACCGCTGAGCGTCCGGCGACGAGCGTCGGGTGGCGATCACAGCGCGTCGGCCTGGTCACGGGCCGCTCGATCATCGTGCCCTCGTGGCCCGGTCAGACGGTCTCGCTCTCCTCGCACCTCACCCGACCGATCATGAGCGCCGTGGCGGGTGGTCAGCGCGTCGGGAACATCAGCGTCCGGAGCGGTGCGTTCGAGGAGCTCGGCGCGCTCTCGACCGCACGGAGGCTCCCTGAGCCGAGCATCTTCGAGCGCCTAGGGTGAGACCGTGATCGCGAGTGCGCCGGCCTCATCGGCCAACCTGGGCCCGGGATTCGACACCTTGGGCCTCGCTCTCGAGCGCTACATCGAAGTCGAGATCGAGCCGGCGTCGCACCTCATCGTGCGCAGCGAAGGCGAAGGAGCGGGACTCTCCGACAACGCCAGCCACTTAGCGGCGCGCGTCGCAGTTGACGTCACCGGTCATGACCGCCTGGCCATCACGGTTCGCTCAGAGATACCCGTGGCTCGGGGGATGGGCTCGTCGGCAGCGCTGGCTGTGGCAGCTGCTGCCGCTGCGGGCTCACCTGATCCGCTGGGGGTCGCCGCGCGCCTCGATGGCCACCCCGACAACGCGGCCGCCTCGGTGGTGGGCGGGTTGACCTCGGCCGCGATGGCCGGCGGCCAGGTGCGAGTCGTTCGCCTAGCGCTAGACGAGCGCTTGGAGCTCGTGCTCTTGGTGCCCGATCGCACCCTGCCCACCAAGAGCGCCCGCCAGGCGCTGCCCTCGATGATCGATCGCTCTGATGCGACCTTCAATCTGGGCCGGATGGGCATGTTGCTCGCAGGGCTCGCTGATCACCGGTTCTTGACCAAGGAAGCCACCGAAGACCGGTTGCACCAGTCGTACCGGGCGCCGATGTTTCCCGAGGCCCCAGCCCTCATGGAGGCGCTGCTCAAGGGTGGGGCGCTGGCGTCGTGCTGGTCGGGGGCAGGACCGACTCTCCTGGCGATGTGCGCGCCGGGAACAGGGGAGATGGTGCGCAAGCACGGGCAAGCCGCCATGGCTGAGCATGGGGTGGAGGGCCACGTGGAGGCGCTCAAGGCCGATCACCGGGGGCTGGTGGTCGGTGAGGAGGCTCGAGGTCGAGGCGCCGCACCGAAGTCCTGAGGCTTCGTCAGGGCTCAGGAGAGCCCGTACACTCGACGTCATGGCTCCGCGCAAGTTCCTCATCCGCACCTTCGGGTGCCAGATGAACGAGCACGATTCTGAACGGCTGGCTGGTCTGATGGTCGCTGACGGCCTCGAGCCCACCGATCAGCTCGACGAGGCTGATGTCGTGGTGCTCAACACCTGCTGCATCCGGGAGAACGCCGACAACAAGCTCTACGGGAACCTCGGACACCTCGCCTCGCTGAAGCGAGAGCGCCCGGAGCTCCAGATTGCAGTGACGGGTTGTCTGTCGCAGAAGGACCGCGGCGCCATCCAGGAGCGTGCCGGCTACGTCGACGTCGTGGTGGGCACCCACAACATGGCCCGCACCCCTGTCCTGCTGCGTCGAGCGCTGATCGACGGGCCCCAGCTCGAGATCTTGGATGCTCCAGACCCTGAGGGAGCCCTCGACATGGTGCCGGCTCTCAACGCCGTGCGGGAGGTCCCCTGGGCCGCGTGGATGACCATCCAGACCGGGTGCGACAACTCGTGCGCCTACTGCATCGTGCCGTCGGTGCGAGGCGGCGAGCTCTCTCGTCCCCTTGACGATCTCGTCGAAGAGGCGACGCAGCTGGCAAGCAAGGGCGTGAGGGAGATCACCCTGCTCGGCCAGAACGTGAACTCCTACGGCCGGGACCTCACCAAGCGCCGACCGCTCTTCGCTCAGCTGCTGGTCGCCGTCGGCGCGGTCGACGGCATCGACAGGGTCCGCTTCACCAGCCCGCACCCAAAGGATCTTCGTGAAGAGACGATCGCCGCCATGGCTGAGACCGACGCGGTCTGCAACCAGCTCCACCTTCCTCTCCAATCGGGATCGAACCGAGTGCTCAGCGCCATGCGTCGGGGCTACAGCGCAGAGCGGTACCTCGAGCGCCTCGCGTCAGCACGGGCGGCCATCGACGATCTCGCCGTGACCACTGATCTCATCGTGGGGTTCCCCGGAGAGACCGAAGAGGACTTCGACGCCACCTTGGCCGTAGCGGCCGAGGCGCAGTTCGACAGCAGCTACACGTTCATCTTCTCGCCACGAGAGGGGACGCGCGCCGCCTCGATGGACGGCGACTTCATCGACCCTGAGGTCATCGCCGATCGCTTCGATCGGCTCAAGGCCGTGGTCGAGCGAAGCGCGCTCGGCAAGCACGCCGCTCGGGCAGGTCGACTTGAAGAGGCGCTGGTGGAAGGACCCAGTCGGCGCGATGACGCCGTGACCACGGGTCGAACCCGTCAGGGCAAGCTGGTCCACTTCACCGCTCACGACCACGCCGCACAGGTACCCGGTGCGCTCGTCGACGTGCTGATCACGCGCGGCGCTCCTCATCACCTCGAAGGCGAGATGGTCTCCTTGCGCTCAGCGTCAAGGACGCCCCGGCGTCTGGTGCTTCGCGCTGGCTGAACACCCGTGGCGCGCCGTGGCCGTGGTCGGGGCGACGGCATCGGGCAAGTCGGGCCTCGCCTTCGACGTCGCTCGCCAGCGCGGTGACGTCGAGATCATCTCGGTGGACTCCATGGCGGTCTACCGCGAGATGGACCTCGCGACCGCCAAGCCCACACTCGCTGAGCGCGCCGCGGTGCCGCACCACCTGGTCGACGTCCTCGATCCGAGCGAGGAGTGCTCGGTGGCCCTCTTTCGTGAGATGGCCGAGGGGGCGATCGACTCGATCGCCGCCGCCTCGCACCTGGCGCTGCTGGTCGGTGGCACCGGGCTCTATCACCGGGCGGTCATCGATCGGCTGACGATCCCACCCCAGTTTCCAGAGCTTCGTCGCCAGCTCGATGAAGAGCTGGTCGACGACGGGGCCCTTGAGCTGGCTTTCGCCAAGCTCGTCGCCCTCGATCCCGTGGCGGCCCGCCGGATCGAGCCCACCAACGCCCGGAGGGTTGCTCGCGCTCTCGAGGTGACCCTCGGGACCGGTGAGCCCTTCTCCTCGTTTGGCCCGGGACTCGAGGCCTACCCAGAGGCCTCCGTCCTCCAGATCGGCGTTGAGGTGGATCTCGAGGTCATCGACAGCGCCATCGAGCGCCGGGTGGCCGGGTGGATGGACGAGGGCCTCTTCGAGGAGGTTCGCGCCTTGGCCGGTCGACCCGCAGGGATGAGTCGAACCGCCCGCCAAGCCATCGGCTACCGAGAGCTGCTCGGGGTCATCGAAGAGGGCGACGACCTCGTTCGGGCCCTCGAGGTCACGCGGCAACGAACCAGGGCCCTCGCTCGACGGCAGCGATCGTGGTTTCGCCGGGATCCAAGGGTGCGTTGGGTGGGGCCCGATGAGCTCGAGGCAGAGCTCACCTCTGCGCTCGAGCGCTTGGCCGAGACCCCTCAGGTGCGAGACTGAGACGATGGAGGAGCTGGTGGTCGCCTTGGCGATGAGCAAGCACGAAGGTGCGGGCAACGACTTCCTGATCATGCTCGATCTCGAGGCGCGTGTCGGGCTCAGCGACGACGAGGTCCGCCACCTTGCTGATCGCCACCACGGGATCGGTGCCGACGGCGTGATCACCGTGACCGAAGGGTCTGGCGGTGCCGAGGTGACGATGGAGCTGCGCAACCACGATGGCTCACCGGCCGAGATCAGCGGCAATGGGCTGCGCTGCGTGGCTCATGAGGTCGTTCGAGCGGGGGTCGTGGCCGCCGGAGCGTTCTCGGTCATGACGGGTGCGGGCCTGCGACGCGTCAGCTGCGCGGATCCTGACGGGATCAGCGCGTGGACGACGGCCTCGATGGGCACGGTGGAGGTCACCTCGCTCGACCGACAGGCGTCTTCAGCCACGCTCAACGTCGGCAACCCGCATCTGGTGCTCGTTCGAGAGTCCTTGGACGGCCTCGATCTCGAGGTTGAGGGCGAGGCGCTGCAGAGCACGTTCCCCGAGGGCATCAACGTCGAGTGGATCGCGGTGACGCCCGACGGGCTCGAGCTCGCCGTCTATGAGCGCGGGGCAGGTGTCACGCTGGCCTGCGGCTCGGGCTCGGTGGCCGCCGCGGTGGCGGCGCGCGAGCTTGGCCTCAGCGGCGACGACGTCACTGTGCGCAACCCCGGTGGCCCGCTCGTTGTCCACCTCGAGGGCTTCGACGCCACCTTGTCGGGGGAGGTGACCGTCGTCGCCGATCTCCTCGTGCCGCTGGCGAGGGCTTCGTGACGGCGTCGCTTCCTTCAACGCTGATCGATCGGTCATTTCGAGAGCGCATCATCTTGGTGGGCGTGGTCTTCCCCGGCGTTGATCCCGACGCGCTCGACGCCGAGCTCGACGAGCTCCAAGAGCTCGTGATGACCGCAGGAGCAGACGTCGTCGGTCGTATCGTCCAGCGACGCGACGCACCTGATCCCGCCACCTTCCTCGGCTCCGGCAAGGTCAGCGAGCTCCACGACCAGTGCTTGGTCCTCGACGTGGACACCGTCGTGTTCGACCACGACCTCTCACCTGCCCAGCAACGGAACCTCGAGCGAGCCCTCGGTCGCACCGCGATCGATCGCACGGCGGTGATCCTCGACATCTTCGCCCAGAACGCTCGGTCACCAGAGGGCAAAGCCCAAGTCGAGCTCGCACTCCTTCGCTACCGACTGCCTCGGCTCCGAGGACGAGGCCAAGGGCTCTCTCAGCAAGCCGGTGGCATCGGC
>Ga0075017_100001059_pt1 | contig 16473 bp, 11 predicted proteins | sample AleBraG_ABR_2012_FD_71475 | JGI IMG/M metagenome (GOLD analysis project Ga0075017, IMG submission 71475) | Freshwater sediment microbial communities in response to fracking from Pennsylvania, USA - Alex Branch Run_MetaG_ABR_2012 | ecosystem: Environmental > Aquatic > Freshwater > Creek >... | reverse complement strand
CTTGCCCTATCGAGGGCCGACAGCGCGATCGCACCGTCCGCATCGCCGATCTCGTAAGGAAAATCGCTGCCGAAGAGTACGCGATCCGACCCCATTTGATCGATCAGAAAACCGAGAGCCTTCGGGCTTGACACGGCCGTGTCGAAATGGATCTGCCTGAGATAGTGGCTGGGCGGGTGGGCGATGTTGACGCGGCTCGCAGGATTGGCCTCGTACCGTGGTGCGCTATAGGCGAGATCGAGTCTGCCCAATAGGTAAGGCAACGTGCCGCCGCCGTGCGCGAGTACGAGCTTGAGAGCGGGATGCCGCTCCAGCACGCCGGCAAAGATAAGCCGCGTCACGGCTATGCTGGTTTCTGTCGGCCAGCCAACGATGATCGGCAAGGTGAAATCGCGCATACCAGCGCTCAAATAAGAACCAGTCGGATGCATGAAGGCAAAGAGCTTCGTGTGCTCGATCGCCGCGAATAGCGGCGCAAATGCCGGATCATCCAGCGGCTGGTCTCCCGCCGAGCTGGGAAGCATCACGCCGACGAAGCCATGCTTCTCGACCGCCTCACGTAGCTCATCCGCGGCCCGTGCCGGCTCCCCGATTGCCGGGACAGCCAGACCGGCCAACAATCCCTCGCCGTCGGCGACGAGCTTCGCCGTCGATTTGTTGAGGCGCTGCGTCAGCGCTACATCCGCTGCGTGCTCCCGCGTTGCGACGAGAGGCGGCGGCGGACAGATCAACTGAAGGACCACGCGCCGCGACCGCAAACTTGCGAGCCGTTCTTCCAGATCGTAGAGCAGCGGATCGAGCGGGCCATAGTCGGCGGCAACGTAGTGCCGCGGTCCCGCTATCTCCACCTTCCAATCGCGACCCGGGCCTTTGGCGGTCTCGATGATGAAGTCCTCGGACAGTCCATGGGCGTGGACGTCGACGATCATCCGCCGCTCTCCAATCGCGGTTTGTATCAGGCCTGCCGAAGCTGCTTCAGTCAAATGTTGTCGGGCCTTTGTCGCGGATGAGCTGCATCGTATTGCAGCGTATGCCGCCGCCGTATTTGTGGACCTCGTCATACTCGACCGTGATGACCTCGACCTTGTGCTTTTCCAGGAGCCGCTTGGTCTTCTTCGCGGTGGCGTTCATGATCACCCGGCGCGGTGCGATAGTGATCGCGTTGGTCGGATAAAGATCGATCTCCTCGCGCGGGCATTCGATAAGCTCGTAACCGATGGCGTCGAGCCGGCGGATCGTCTCATAGTCGCACCAGGGCGGGTAGATCATCGCCAGCTTGGCGTCGAGTGGAACGATCCACATGTCGGCGTGCATCCAGCCCGGCACTTCCTCGTGATAGGCGTAGAGCGGGCCGGGACTGTGCGCGAGATGCACCTCCTGGTAGCCCGCGCGCTGCAGAACTGGCATGACCTGGTCGGCGCCTTCGCGATTGCAGTCGGTCGAGAGCATCAGCACGATGAAATCGTCGCTCATCCGCGTCGAGGCGCCGATCTCGCATACGCCGTTGCCGTGCACGGTATAGAGGATCGGGCAACCGAGACCGATCAGAAATTGCGAGACATAGCGCGACCGGCCGCGCCAATAGGGCGTGGCTTCGCGCGGAATAATCGCCCCCCCGTTGATGACGAAGCCGGCAGCGGCCGAAATGCTGCGCTTCATCGGCCCATAGGCCGAGCGTGGAATCTCCTCCGACCATGACGAATAATGCACCTTGATTCCGAGCTTCTCGTAGGTTCGCGCCAGATTGAGGTGCTGCTCCTGCATCAGGCGCAGGTCCGGTGTCGTGCCGTTGAAGACGAAGAAGGCCGAATCCTCCTCGTACAGTTTCCTGACCTCCGTCTCGGTGGGCCGCACCATTGCGACTTCGTGCAAGCGGCCGATGCCCTGCGCGCCCCAGCGCTTTCCCCAGATCAGCTCGAGCTCATCGAGATAGGAAACCTTGGCATGGTATTTGTGATATTGGGGGACCTTGCCTTCCTCGTAGAATGGAAAGCTGTGCAGGGTCGACGCGGCGAGCTCGACATCCGGCGAGCCTGCATCGCGCGCGGGGTCTTTGGGGGGTCTCGTCCGACTGTTCATTCAAGTATCCTCAATGTTTGCAGCCGCGCTGCGAGCGATGATTACCGGCGATCGGCGACTTCGACGACGACCGCCATGGCGATGTCTCCCGCCGCGCACCCGGCGAACAATCCGTAGCCGCCGCCGCGTTGCGTCAGTTCTTCGATGAGCTCGATGACACCGCGGGTCCCCATCGGGGCCTGGGGATGTCCCCAGACCAGCGAACAGCCGAAATTGTTCATCTTTTCCAGCGCGACGCCGGTCTGTCGTGAGAACAGGATGTCGTTCAAGGCGAACGGACTGTGGGTCTTGACGGCGTTCATCCGGTCGATCGTCGTGCCGGCGGCTGCAAGCGCGCGCTGAGCAGCCGGAATTGGCGCTTCCGGCATGTAACCGAGCTGCGCCCGCGCGCTGCCGAAGCCGTGCAAGCGCACGCGGATATTGCGATCGCGGCTCAACTCGCCGGCACGCTCCGGCGCAGCGACGATGATGACGGCATTGCCGTCCGCCGGATGGGTCTGCCCGCCATAGGTCACGGTGCCGCCTGTGAGCACCGGTTTCAAGTTGGCCAAGCCTTGCGGCGTTGAGAATCGAATTCCCTCGTCCGACTCGATCGTACCGACGGTCTTTTTGAATGACGGGTCTGGCACCTCGAACGGGAGACTCATGTAGCGCTTCTGAAAAGCGCATTCGTGCTCTAGCGCGTCGCGGTATTGCCGTTCGCGCAACAGGACAACGTCGTGCTGCTGCTCGGTTGTGATCTGGTGCCTGGCAGCGACGTTCTCGCCCGTTTGCAACATCGAATGCGAGCCGAGCGGATCGCAGCTGAAATTGTCCATCACCCAATCTTCGTGCGCGCCGGTGCCGCCTGGACCTTTGGGATTCGGATAATAGAGATGCGGTCCGTTCGACGTGCGATCGCAGGTGATCGCGAGCGAGGCCCCGCACATCCCCGCTTCTATTTCCTGCGTGGCGGCGAGCAGCGTACGCACGCCCGTGGCGCAGGCCTGCATGATGGTCGGCCCGGCGATGTGACCCAATCCCGCCCGGCCAGCGACCCAGGGTAGGCCGTAGAAGGACTGTGCCTGCGGCACGCTGAAACCGAGAACGCCGTGCTCGATCGCCTCCGCGGGGATACCGCGGCGGCCAAGCTCTTTGCGAACGGTATGCGCGGCAAATTCCAGCGAGTGGAGGTTGGCAAAGGCTCCCTGCCACCGGGCGAACGGCGTGCTCCAGTAGGCGCCGTAAGGTATTTCAGCTTTGTACGGCATTGCCGTTCGCTCGTTGGATCGATCCTAGGCCTGAACTGGCGCAGAAAGTCTTTCGCGAAGCGCGAGCTTGTCGATTTTTCCGACGGTGGTGCGCGGCAGCGCATCGACCAGATAGATTTGCGATGGCACCTTGTATGGCGCCAGATTTTTCTTGCAATGGTCGATCAGGTCGTTCGCGTCGATCCCTGCCCCTTCGTTGAGCACGACGAAGGCGCGAACCGTCTCGCCGTAATACCGATCCGGAGCGCCGGTGCTCGCCGCCTCCTTGACGGCCGGGTGAGCAAACAGCACCTCGTCGACCTCGCGCGGATAGACGTTATAGCCGCCGACGATGACCACGTCCTTCTTGCGGTCCCGGATAAAAAGGTATCCGTCGCTGTCGATCTCACCGATGTCGCCGGTGTAGAGCCAGCCGCCGCGCAGCGCCTCGGCCGTCTCCTGCGGCTTGTTGCGGTAGCCGGACATGATCTGCGGACCGCAGGCGCGAATTTCCCCCATTTCCCCGATGCCCAGCACTTTGTTCCCGGTCTCGGTGTCGACGATCTCGATGGCCGTCAGCGGCAGCGGCGGGCCCACCGAGCCGACCTTCAGCCGTCCACCTTCACGCACATAGGTAAGAACCGGCCCTGCCTCGGTTTGGCCGAAGCCTTCCAGGATCGCCGTGCCGGTGTGCTCGGTCCACCGGCGCAACGTCTCCTCCGGAAGCGGCGCCGAGCCCGAATAGGCGGTACGCAACGAGGAAAAATCGGTCGCCGGAAACTTTTCATGATTGAGCAAGCCAATGAAGACCGTCGGGCCGGCCGGCAACCGCGTGATTTTCTCCGCGGCGATGAGATCGAGGACGGTTTCGGGCCGGTAGCGCGGCATGATCACCAGCCGGCCGCCGCAATAGGCGGCGAGATGTAGACACATCGCCACGGCAAAGACGTGGAACAACGGCATCATGCACAGGATGCTTTCATCCCCTGCCCGCGTCGGCAACGCTGCCTCGCGCTGGCTGATGTTTACGGACATCTGCCGGTGGCTGATATTGACGCCTTTCGGCCGCCCGGTGGTGCCGCCGGTGTATTGCAGGGTCGCAAGATCATCGGGACCCGGCCAGGGCTGCGGCAATTGCCGATCGGCTTCGTCCCTCCAGGCATCGAGGCTGCGGCCGGTCTCGCCGCCGATCCGCACCGCGTGGCGTATGCCGATTGCCGCGAGCAGCGGCTCGACTTTGCTGGCGGTATCGGTGTCGTAGACAATCGCGACCGGATCGGCGTCGTCGAAAATGTAGCTTAGCTCCCGCTCGGTATAGGTCGGATTGATCGGGACTGCCTGCGCACCAGCCGCATGGACGCCGAACATGGCGATCGGCATATCGAGCGAATTTTGGCACACGAGGGCAACGCGTGACCCTCGCGCGCCATGCCGCCTCAATTCGTCGGCGAAGCCGGCCACGCATCGCAGATACTCGATGTAGGACAGACACCGTGCGCCGCAGACCAGCGCGGTCGCGTCCGGGAATCGCGCGCATGCGTCTGCGAGCATGTGAACCACTGTTGGGAACACCCTCGGCAATGCTTCGGTCGGAGACGCGTTCATCCAGTGATCCTCATCGTCGTGCTCGTTGCGATCCGGTTCCCCGTTCGGAAGCTCGGTTGCCCGCGCCGCGCAGCAATCGCCTGATTTCGGGGCGCAGCGCTTTCCGCGTAATTGAGCAACATGTCGGCGAATAGCGTCAGCCGCTTGGCCGGACATGTCGCTTCGCCATTGAGATGAAAATTCAACGCGTAGCCATCGAAGGCCATGAGCACGATGTTGGCAAGTTCGCGTGAACTCATATGTCCCAGATTCGGCAAGCAATCATCGAGCAATCTCGCGAGCCGTTCCTCTATCGCGAGCCGCAGCGTCGGGCTATATCCTTCACGGATCGTCGTTGCTGATATGGCCTGCATCAAATTGTTGGCGAAGCCATTGTCGACCGACGGAATGTCCCGCCACACCGTCGAGAGAATCTTTCGGAGGCGCTGCCGCGGAGCACGGACCCTCCGCAACGACTTTTGCATCTCGTCGAATTGCTTTGTCAGCCAGGGGTCGTAGATCGAAAAGAGGATGTCCAGCTTCGAGCGAAAATAGACATAGAGATTAGCCGGAGCCACTCCCGCTGACCGGGCGATGTCGGTGATGTTGGTATCCGAATAGCCGCGCTTCGAGAAAAGTTCATAAGCGGCATCGAGTATCGCCTGTCTGATCTCTGTTTTCTTTGTTTGTGCCACGTCGATTTCCTGGCCTTTCTAATGACCTATCGCGACCTCCGAACCGGGACATCCGACCTCCATTCCTGCGTTTGGGCAAATAATCAGGAATGGACCGCGATCCGGCGCGCGCAGATGCCCGATAAGTAATATAAGTTAGTGCTCCGAATAAACTGCATTTTTGTGCGCCAGTCAGCGCGGGCCGGCATGACCGATATCACGGCGGATACGAGGCGGAGCTTTTCTGGCCGACGTTGGGAAGTCACCGCTTGGTCCCGCATCCAATGTGCTGTGAATCTTGACACCTTCTAAAATGCGAATATTACTCGTGGCGAAATATTGTTGCGATCTCGGGTATGACGCGGCCCGCTTGGCGGTGACTTAGCGAACATCCTCTGGTGCCATCGAGATCAATGTTCATGACGTCCAGCCCGGCATTGTTTCACCCCCGAAATCTGAGCGAAGCGCTCGACCTGCTCGCGACTACCGCCGACGCAAGACCGCTCTCCGGCGGCGCCTCGCTGGTGGCGATGATGAATGCCGGACTGGTCGCGCCGGCCGCGCTGGTAAGTCTGACGCGAATTCCGGAACTGTGCGGCATCCGCGTATCGGCGGCCGGCGACATCGCGATCGGCGCCGCGACCCGGCACAATGAGATTGCCGGTGATGGCCGGCTCAGCGGCACCGCGGCGGTGCTTGCCGACGCCGCCGCACAGATCGCCGGCACGGCGGTGCGCAACATGGGCACCATCGGCGGCGCCATGGCCCACGCCGATCCGGCGCTCGATTTTCCCTCGGCACTCGTAGCGGTCGAGGCGACCGTCGAGATTGCATCGAGCGCCGGCCGGCGTCTTGTTCCGATTCGCGAATTTTTCGTCGATTGGTACACGACGGTCCTCGCGCCCAGCGAAATCGTGGCGGCCGTTCATATTCACAAGCCGAAGCATGGCGTCGGTATCTATCTCAAGCACGCGCGGGTCGCCGGTGATTTTGCCATCGTCTCGGTCGCGGTCACGTTGGCGCGCGACGGCGAAGTGCATGTGGCCATCGGGGGTTGCGGCCCCTCCCCGCTCGCTTCCGCCGAGGCGGATCGGATCCTGTCTTCCGATCTGTCACGATCCGCCTCGTCTCGCGCCGGCGATCTGTTGGCAGCGCTGGCGAACCCGGTCGACGACGTTCGGGGTACCGCCAAATACCGCAAAGTCCTGATCCCGCGCATGCTGGCGCGCGCGCTGCATGATGCCGTTGCAGCGTCGAGGAGCGCGGCATGAGCGAACGCGCCACGATCGTTCTCAACGTCAACGGCGCCGCGTTCGACACGAGCGCCGTCGCTTACGATACGTTGCTCACGGTCATTCGCGATCAGCTGTTCCTTACCGGCACCAAGCGCGGCTGTAATCAGGGAGTCTGCGGCGCCTGCACGGTGCTGTCCGACAGTCGGCCCGTGCGATCTTGCCTGTCGCTGGCGCTCGACTGCGAGGATAAACGCATCGACACGATCGAGGGTCTGTGCGACCACCCGCTCATGCAGGCGCTGCAGCGCTCTTTCATCGCCGGCGGCGCCTTCCAATGCGGATTTTGCACACCCGGCATGCTGGTGGCGGCGTTCGCCTTGCTTATGAACAATCGGCGCCCTTCCGAAGCCGACATCCGCCGGACACTATCTGGAAATCTGTGCCGGTGCACCGGATACAAAAAGATCATCGAGGCGGTGCTCGGCGCAGCGCACGCATTGCAGGATGGGGACAGACGTGAATAAGCCTTTCCAAGGCGAAGTGGGCAGGCCCGTGCCTCAGCTCGAGGCCCAGGAAAAGGTTTGCGGCAGCGCCCAGTTTATTGCTGACCTCTACCGTCCGAACATGCTTTACGGCGCGGTGCTGCAGAGCCCGCACGCGCATGCGCGCATCCTGAAATACGACTTGTCGCAAGCTCTGGCAATTGCGGGCGTGCGCGCGATCGTGACCGGAGACGATCTCCAGGAAAACTGGCGCATGGGCGCCTTCATCAAGGACGAGCATGCGCTGGCCAAGGGCAAGGTCCGCTATGTCGGCGAGGCCATCGCCGCGGTTGCCGCCGACACTGAAGCCATTGCCCGCAAGGCCGCCGCCGCGATTATCGTCACCTATCAGGAACTACCGGCCGCGCTCTCGCCGGAAGAGGCGCTTTTATCGGATGCGGCGATCATCCACGAAGCAGCGCGCGAGTATGTCAAGGTCTTCGATACCGGAACCAAGGCCAATCTCTGCTCGCGCACGAGCTTCCGTGAAGGCGACATCGATCAGGGCTGGCGCGACAGCGATCGCGTTTTCGAAGCCCGCTATCAGACCCAGGCGCAGGCGCACGTCTCGCTTGAGCCCTGCGGCGCGCTCGCCGAAATGGACGCCAACGGCCGCGTCACGTTGTGGTCTGCGAACCAGTCGGTGTTTCGAGTCCAGGCCAATGTCTCCGAGTCGCTCGGCATGCCGATGTCGCGGCTGCGTTGCCTGACCCCGCGGATCGGCGCCGGCTTCGGCAACAAGATGGAACCGCACATCCAGCCGATCACGGTGCTGCTGGCGATGAAGGCCAAGCGCCCGGTGAAGCTAATCCTGTCGCGCGAGCAGGACTTCGAGATGGTTCGGGCGCGCCATCCGTTCAATATCCGCGTCAAAACCGGCGTTAAGTGCGACGGCACGCTGATCGCCCGTGAAGTCGAGGCCCTGCTCGATTGCGGGGCTTTCGGGGACGATAGTCCGGGCGTGCTCGGCTACGCTTTGCTGATGAGCTGCGGTCCTTACCGCTTCCCGCACGCCTATTGTCACGGCCGGCTTGCCTACACCAACAAGATGCGTTTCGGCGCCTTCCGCGGCTTTGGCGTGCCGCAAATGACCTTCGCGATCGAAACCCAACTCGACGAGATTGCCGATGCGCTCAATCTGGACCCCATCGAATTTCGCCTAAAGAATCTCAAGCGGGAGGGCGACCGCTGGCTTGGCGGCCAGACCATCGCCTCCAACGGATTGGCCGAATGTCTCGACAAGGTGCGCAAGGCCTCCGGATGGAACGGTGCGCGCCGCCGCTCGGACGACGCGGAGAGCCGCCGCGCGTTCGGTGTAGCGTGCAGCGCCCATATCAGTGGACTGCTGTCGACCGGCGCCATCATCCGCCTGCTCGAGGACGGAACGGTCCTGCTCAATACCGGGTCGGTCGATATCGGTCAGGGCTCCAATACGATTCTCAGCCAAATCTGCGCAGAGGCGTTGCGCATACCGCTTGACCGCGTGGGCATCGCCAGTCCCGACACCGACGGCTCGCCATACAATTGGGGCACAACGGCAAGCCGCGTGACGTATATGACCGGAACCTCGGTCGTAGGTGCCGCGGCTGAGGTGGAGCGCAAGATCAAGGATCACGCTGCGGAAATCCTTGAATGCGCGCCGGCCGACCTCGAACTCATTCCCGGCGGCCTCGTCGCCATCAAAGGCATTCCGCATCGCCATGTAAGCTTTGCCGCCATCTCCGGGCGGGCGCACTGGGCCGCCGGCGGACCGATCATCGGCAGTCATAGTTGGGTTTTCGACCAGAAGACGGTCGACCCTAAACGCGCAAGCGTCACCGGGCTGCCGTTTTCTCAGATCGGCGCCTTCGTCTTCAACGCAACGGTGGTCGACGTGGAGATCGATGAGACCACTGGCAAATGCCGGGTCAACCGCGCCTGGTCGGCGTGCGATGTCGGGCGCGCCATCAATCCGCAAATGGTTGAAGGTCAGATCGAAGGAGCTTTCGTCCAGGGCCTGGGCTACGCATTGTTCGAAGAAATCGTGTGGAACGGCGCGCAAATCGCCAATCCGACGCTCATGGATTACAAGATACCGACTTTCGTTGAGGCGCCGTCGGAGCTTTATTCCATCATCGTGGAGTCCAACGATCCCACCGGACCCTATGGGGCCAAGAGCGTCGGCGAGATCGGAATTAATAGTGTCGCCGCGGCCATAACGAACGCGGTCAATACCGGTCTCGGTGTTCGCCTGCGGCGATTACCCCTGACGCCCGAGCGCGTCTTGCAGGCGATGATAGGACCGGAGCAAAACCAAGAGACGGCGCTCTCGAAGTGATCGCCCGAACTTGAGGCGACGATCCAAAGGGGTCGCTATTATTGACACGTTTTGAAAACCGAATATTGTTCAGTAATGTGGGGTGAAGGTGGTCTCTAAAACCACGGACGAGCGGAAACGTCGAAGATGAGTGGAAAGCGCGTCTGGGTGGTAGGCACCGATATCGGCGGCACCTTCACCGACGTCATCGGGGTCAATCTGGAGACCGGTGAGCAACGGATCGGCAAGGTTCCTTCGACGCCGCCGACTTTCTTCGATGGCGTTATCAACGGTTTGGCGCGCGCCGGGCTGCGCGGCGAAGAGACCCTGTCGTTTCGCCACGGCGCGACAGTCTCGACCAACGCAATTCTCGAACGCAAGGGCGTCAAGACCGCGCTGATTACCACGGAAGGATTTCGCGACGTGCTCGGCGGCGGCCGTGCGGAGCGGATTTCGGCTTTCGAACTCGATTGGGATCCGCCGGAACTGATCGTGCTGCGGCGCAATGTGCTGGTGGTGCGCGAGCGCATCAGCCCCTACGGCGAGATCGTCACTGCGCTTGAAGAAGCTGACGTGCAGCGTGCTGCGCGTATCATCAAGAAACGCGGTATCGAATCCGTGGCGGTCGTCTACATGGATTCGTTCATGAATCCGGTCCACGAACTGCGCACCCGCGAAATCCTGCGGGAGGAGCTGCCCGATATCGACATCACGCTCTCGTATGAAGTGCTGCCGCAGATGCTCGAGTTCGAGCGCACGTGTACGACGGTGCTCAACGCTTACGTCTCTCCGATCTTGAAGAATTATCTGAAAGGTCTGGCGGACCGGCTCAAGAGCGATTGGGGCTATGACGGTGCCATTCTGGTGACGACGTCCGGCGGCGGCGTCATCGGCATGGACGAGGCGCTCAAGTTGCCGGCGCGCACCTTCCATTCTTCGCCCGTCTCAGGCGCCGTCGGCCTCGCCGGCTATATCGGGTCGCTTGCCGGATTCGATAACGTCATCGCATTCGAGACCGGTGGAACGACCAACAATGTCTCGATTATCTACCGTGGCAAACCGGCGATCACCCACGAATGGAAGATTCTCTGGAACGTGCCGTGTTGCCTGCCGTCCGTTGACACTGTTTATATCGGCGCCGGCGGCGGTTCGATCGGCTGGGTCGACAAGGGCGGCATCTTGAATGTCGGACCGCAAAGCATGGGCGCCGTGCCGGGCCCGGCTTGCTACGGCGCCGGCGGCACCGAGCCGACCAATACCGATACCCAGATCGTTTTGGGGCGGATCGATCCCAACTATTATCTGGGCGGCGAGATGGAAGTCGATGCTAAGCTGTCGCGTCTCGCCCTCGAAGCGAAGATCGGCCATCATTATGCATGGGACGCCGAAACATCGGCGGCAAACATGTACATGGTGGCAATGACGAACTTGATGATGGCGATGCGGTTGCAGACGGTGAGCCGCGGCTGGGACCCTCGAGACTTCGCCATTGTACCCTATGGGGGCGGCGGCGCGATGTATGCTTGCGACCTCGCCCGGGAAATAGGTGCCTCGACCGTTGTCGTGCCACCGTTGCCGGGTTACGCCTCCGCTTTCGGAGCAATTCGCGTCGATATGAAGCATGAATTTACGATCCCGCTCCACAAGATCGAAGCGGAGATCGACTACCCCATGCTCAACAAGGAATTCGATGGTCTGATCGCCAGGGCGCACGACACGCTGATGCGCGAGGGCATGCGCGCCGACCAAATCGAGATCGAGCGCTATGTCGACGTGAAGTATTTCAGTCAGTCCCGTTTCTTTACCGTTGAGGTCAAGGACGAGCGCATCTCCGACCTCGATCGTATCACTAAGGATTTTATGGCGGCGATGCAGGCCGCCTACGGTTACACGTTGCCGCCGGGTTATGCGTCCGTCGAGCTCGTGAATCTGCGCGTTGTCGCGCTCGGACAGATTCCAAAGCCGCACTTGTCGGAGATCGAGCGTGCGACCACCTTTGCGCAGGCCCACAAGGGCCGCCGCAGCGTATGGTTTCGCGGATCGGGCTTCGTCGAATCCACGATCTACGAACGAGATAAACTGCCGGTCGGCATCGCTTTCGAGGGACCGGCGATCGTCGAGCAGCCAGATACCACGACGGTGATGCCGCCTGGCACCTTATGTACACCTGATAAATACGGCAATTTGATCATCAAGATCGAACGATAGAAGAGCAAGATGCAGCAACAAGCGTCCACCAGCACCAAACATTCCGATGCCGACTACGGCATCAAGGAAAAGCTGACCCATGTCAGCGAAATCGGCATGGACCTCATCACCTTCGAGGTGATGCGCAATGCATTCGTGGCGGCGTGCTACGAGGCGTCGACCACAATCGAGCGGGTGGCGTATCACCCGGTCGTCGGCATGGGACGCGACCGGTCCAACGCGATTTTAACGCGGGATGGCAGGCTGGTCGCGCATGGTCATACCGATGCGGCCGCTCATTACGCGTCGTTCGGTCCTTCGGTGGTCGAGTTGCTCAAGGACCGCCCGATGGATTCGATGCATCGCGGTGATACATTTCTCTTTTCCGATCCCTACCGGACCGGCTCGCATGTCAACGATACGCGGCTTATCCGCCCGATCTTCTTTGACGATCAGGTCGTTGCGTTCGCCTGCACGGTGATCCATTGGGCCGACATGGGCGGTCCGATGCCGGGCACCTTCAACCCGGAGGCAACCACCTGCTATGCCGAGGGTATTCGCATTCCGCCGATCTGCCTCTTCAAACGCGACGTCCTCGATGAAGAGCTTTTTAGTCTCATTGCCATCAACATCCGGGGCGCCATCGAGCGGCGCGCCGACCTCCAGGCACAGGTCGAGGCCTCGAGGCTCATCGACCGCCGCGTGCATGAATTGTGCGAGCGCTACGGCGTGGAGACGCTCTACTCGGCCTTCGAGGAGCAGTTCAACTATTCCGAACGGGTGATGCTGGCGGAACTCGAGCAAATGCCCGACGGTACCTGGGACTTCGAGGATTTTGGCGACCAGGATGTCATGACCGCCGGAAAGCCGCCGATCCGCGTCCATTGCACCATGACCAAGCGCGGCACCAAGTTGACCTTCGACTGGACCCAGAGCGGACCCCAGCCGCGTGGCTCGTGGGGATGCAGCTATGCCACCCTCACCGGCGGCAATTATCTCGGCTTCATGATCTGCTTCCCGCAGCTCTTCCCGCTCAATCACGGCATCATTCGTAATCTTGAAATTCTTTCCACCAAAGGCACCTGCGTCGACGTGGTTGAGCCGGCGCCGACCACCGGATACGCGTCGGGGGCCTTCGACAAGATCGAGGCGGTGACGATCGCGTGTCTCGCCGGCCCGTTGAGCAAGGTGCAGCCTTGGCGCGTCTATCCGGCGGCGGTAAGTCTAACCAATCTCTGCATGGGGGGCTACAATCCGCGAACAAAGAAGTCCTTCGTGCAATATACCTACGCGGTCGGGGGCGAGAATGCGCGAACGTTCAAGGACGGCAAATCGCTGATCTTCATGCGCTTCTGCAATGCGCGAACCATTCCGCAAGAACTCGAGGAGCGCTGGTTTCCGGTGCTCTACACCCGCTACGAGGCACGCACCGATTCGTGCGGCCACGGCATGTACCGGGGGGGCTTCGCACTGCTGCGGGAGATGACCGTGCTCAGCGACGTGACCATGACGATCCACGGCGACCGGGAAAAGTTCACGCCGTTCGGCATGGCCGGCGGCCTCAACGGCGGCGGCTGCAATCTCATCATCAACAAGGGCACCGACAGGGAATTCAACGCTGGCATGTACGCAACCGGCGTCGAACTCAAAAAGGGCGACACGATATTCTACGCCTCGTCAGGCGGCGGCGGCTTCGGCAATCCGCTCGATCGCGACCCGCGACTCGTCCTCGGGGACGTGATGGACGAGTGGCTCACTGTCGAGACGGCGCGGAAATTCTATGGTGTCGCCGTCGACGTCGTCGACCCGGAGGCTCTCGACTACCGTATCGACGAAAGTGAGACGGCAAAGCTTCGCGCCGAGCTTACCCAGGCGATCTTTGTCGAGGGCCTCGGCGCGCACCAGCTTAATCCGAGAACTCGCGACATCAAATTGGCATGGATGCCAACGGAGGAGGAGGTGCAGTCGCATATCACAGTCTCCCGCCCGCCAGGCTGGTAGCCGACCTCTGAGACCCCATGGTCGGCGTAAATGCTCGATTCGGACGATGCGGGCCTGCAGATAGTGCAAATTGGGGTCGGTCACGACGATTGTTCCGTCGCTAAGCTGGGAGAACCACGATGAAATTCGCACTGACACTGGCCGCGACGCTTCTCGCCGCTGGAGCGACCGCTGCGGGGGCGCAGGAGCCGATTAAGATAGGCTACGCTATCTCCAAGACCGGTCCGTTTGCGCCGGCCGCACACACCCAGATCAACACCTACGAGTTGTGGGCCGACCAAGTGGCCGCCGCGGGCGGCATCGACGTCGGCGGCACCAAACGGCCGGTGAAATTCGTCGTCTATGACGACCAATCGGATTTCGCAAAGGCGCCGCAGATCTATGAAAAGCTGATCACTGACGACAAGGTCGATCTGCTGCTGGCCCCGTGGGGCACCCCGTTCCATTTCGCGATCGTTGGGATTCTCGAGAAATATCAGTTTCCCGTGGTCGGCAATTCGGCGGCGTCTGTCACTATTCGCGACATCAAGCCGGGCAATATCTGGTTCCCGACCTCGGCCATACCCGACCGGCTCGCCGCGGAGCTCGTCAAATTCCTGGTGTCGCAAAAGGTCAAGAGCGTGGCAGTGACCACGCTGCAGCTTCCGTTCTCGCTCGAAGTGAAGAAATTCCTGATGCCAGCGCTCGCCTCGGCCAACCTCAAGGTCGTGGTGAACGATGAATACGCGCCTGATGTCAAGGATTTGACGGCGACACTCACCAAGATCAAGCAGGCTGCGCCCGATGCGACGGTGTCGCTATCCTATCCGCCGGATTCGGTTCTCTACATCAAAGGCGCGCGCGAGCTCGACATCACCTCGCCCTTCCAGTTGGTGCTGGTCGGCCCCGCCGACTACTTCTTTTCGAAGATGTTCGGGCCGAACCTCGACGGCATTGTCACCATGGGGCATTGGTCGCCGTTCCAGGCCAAGTGGCCGAAAGCCCGCCCGTTCTACGATGCCTACATGAAGAAGTACGGCGAGCCGCCGGATTACCTCGATTCCGCTTTGGCGTGGATGTCGATCGAGATCCTGGAGCAGGCGGTGAAAACCGCGGGGCTCGACAAGGACAAGATCCGCGAGGCGATCTCGACGCATACCTTCGACACCATCAACGGTCCGGTGAAATTCAAAGGCGTCGAGAATGTCCTCACGCCGACGATGTTCCTGCAATTCCAGAAAGGCGAAGCGCAGATCGTTTGGCCGAATTCCGAGGCGACTGCGCCTTTCGAACCCAAGCCGGCGTGGACCAAATGAAGCCCGCTTGCATCCGCGGTTCCGGCTGCGCCTCACCTGCCCATCTAACGTGCTGATGGAAGGGCGCGGTCGACACAAGGGTGCGCGGGTCAATCCCGCGCACGAGGCGGAAGAAGAATCTGGGTAGTAGAGCGAGCGTTGGACGTGGGCGTGATCTTCTCTAGCCAGCTCCTGGCCTCGGTGATGGTGCTCGCCTCGCTCTATGCGCTGGTCGCGATTGGACTTAATCTCGTCTATGGCACCATGCGGCTCCTAAATGTGGCGCATGGAGAGCTGGTCATGCTCGGCGGCTATATCGCCTATTGGGGATTTGCGCGCTGGGGCATTAGTCCTCTGCTCTCGACGTTCATCGCGATGGTCGCCGGCGCAGCGGTAGGCGCGCTGGTCTATGTTGCGATTATCCGCCACCTCTTTCGATCCACTCGCGTGCTTGCGCGCGTGGAAGCCAATTCACTGCTGGCGTTCTTCGGCATCTCGGTCGTGATCCAGAATGTCACCGCGCTTGCCTTCACCGCGAACCAGCGCGGCTACTCCTACATGGACGAGGTTCTCCTGATCGGCGACTTGCGAATCGCGGCCAATCGCGTCTTGGCGCTGGCGATCGCGGCGACCGCCTGTATCGCTTGCGCGCTGTTCTTTCGTTATGCTCGATCCGGTATGGCTATGCGCGCCGTTATTCAGCAGCGGGACGCCGCGGCGCTTGTCGGCATCGACGTCGATCGGATCAATATCCAGGTCTTCGCGCTTGGTTTCGCGCTCGCGGCGCTGGCCGGGACCCTCATCAGCATGACGCAGCAGATTTCGCCATTTATGGGTTTTCCCTTCACAGTTTCGGCTTTCGTCATCATCATTCTCGGTGGACTCGGAAATCTGACGGGCAGCATCTTCGGTGCGCTGATGTTGGCCGCGGTCGAGGTCTACGGCGCCGCACTGATCTCGCCGAGTTTCCGGTCCATTCTGGTCTACGGCGTCTTCATCGCGGTGTTGCTGCTGCGTCCGGAAGGCCTGCTGGGCCGATCAATTGCGGCGCGATGAAGAGGCGCCGGCAGGCTGGCCTGACGCTGGCCGCCGTAGTGGCGCTTTGCGCGGCGCTGCCGCTGGCGCTGGGCCCTTATACGCTCGGCGTCGGCCTGAACCTGTTAATGTGGATCGCGCTCGCCGAGAGCTGGGCGACATTTTCTGGCCTCTCCGGCTATGTGTCGCTCGGACATGCGGTGTTCTACGGCGTCGGCGCGTATGTGACCGTGCTTTCGTGGAACGTGCTGCCGTTGTGGCTCGGCGTCTCGCTAGGCGGGCTTGCCGCGGGACTGCTGGCGCTGTGTCTTGGTTGGCCATGCCTGCGCGTGCGCGG
>Ga0075017_100001058_pt1 | contig 16481 bp, 14 predicted proteins | sample AleBraG_ABR_2012_FD_71475 | JGI IMG/M metagenome (GOLD analysis project Ga0075017, IMG submission 71475) | Freshwater sediment microbial communities in response to fracking from Pennsylvania, USA - Alex Branch Run_MetaG_ABR_2012 | ecosystem: Environmental > Aquatic > Freshwater > Creek >... | reverse complement strand
CTCCATGAACTGGGAGTTGCCTTGAGCTCGGACGTCGAACAGACGACGAGCCGGCCCGCCGCTCCGGGCGCCTATCGGCTCGAGGACCAGTTCGGCGCTGACGCGGGACGCGTCACGATGAGCGGCGTTCACGCATTGCTGCGCGCCCCGCTCGACACCGTGCGGAGCGACGCCCTGCTCGGCCGACGGACTGCGGGGGTGGTATGCGGGTACCGGGGTTCGCCGCTCGGGACCGTCGACAGCACGTTCGCAGCACACGAGGACGAGTTCGCCGCCCACGACATCCGGTTCGTCAACGGGGTGAACGAGGACCTCGCGGCCACGGTGCTGTGGGGGACCCAACGGTCGCAGCAGGAGGCCACGTCCACCGTGGACGGCGTCCTCGGCCTCTGGTACGGAAAGGCCCCCGGGCTCGACCGGTCCGGCGACGCATTGCGTCACGCGAACCTGTCGGGCGTCCCTCCCACCGGCGGAGTGCTCGCCGCAGTGGGCGACGATCCCGAGTGCAAGTCGTCGACAGTTCCGTCCTCGACCGAGTGGACCCTCGCCGATCTCGCGATGCCCGCGCTCGCTGCAGCATCGGTGCAAGAGGTGCTCGACCTCGGACGCCACGGCTACGAGATATCGCGCCGGAGCGGGTCGTGGGTCGGATTGAAGATCCACAGCGACGTCGCCGACGGGTACGCAACGGTCGAGGTCGGTCGCCCCATGGCCGTGGTCCCGGCGTTCGAGCGAGACGGTCAGCTGTGGTCGGCCCACCTCGACGACCGGATGTTCGCACCGTGGTCGATGCAGCTCGAGGAAGAGGCAATCGGTGCCCGCCTCGAAGCGGTTCACCACTACGTCGTCCATGCCGGGCTCGACGTCCTCCACGGCCAGGGTCCCGCTCGTGTGGGCATACTCGCCGCGGGCAAGACCTTCGGCGACGTTGTCACGGCGCTTGCCGACCTCGGGATCAGCCTCGCCGACCTCGACCGGCTCGGCGTGCGCCTGTTGAAACCAGCGTTGGTCTGGCCGCTCGAACCGACGATCGTGCGACGCTTCGCCGACGGACTCGAGGAGATCGTGGTCGTTGAGGAAAAGCGCTCGTTCCTCGAAGACCAAGTGAAGTCGGTGCTGTACGGGATGGCGAACGCGCCGGTGATCTCGGGAAAGCGCGATCCCGGCGGCAGTCGCCTCGTTCCCGCCGGTGGCGTCCTCGACGTGACGATCGTCGCGGGCGCGCTGCGGAACCGGCTGTCGTGCTACCTCGACGCGTCCGAACTGCGCGCCGCACGTACCCGGATCGTCGTGGCGAGCGACCTTCCGGCCCGTACGCCCTACTTCTGCTCTGGCTGTCCACACAACCGGAGCACCGTCGTTCCCGAAGGTTCGATCGCGGGGGGTGGCATCGGTTGCCACGGTATGGCGCTCTTCACGCGCGATCGCGCGACTGGTACCACGCAGATGGGCGGCGAAGGCGCGCAGTGGGTTGGCGCGTCACTGTTCAGCACCGAGACACACCGGTTCCAGAACATGGGAGACGGCACGCTCGCACACTCGGGCTTCCTTGCGGTGCGCCAGGCCGTCGCCGCCGGCACCAACGTGACCTTCAAGATCCTCGCTAACGGCGTCGTCGCGATGACCGGCGGCCAGCATGCAGCCGGTTCCCTGTCAATCCCTGCCCTCACACGGCAGTTGGAAGCGGAGGGCGTTCGCCGGATCGAGGTGGTGAGCGACGACCCGAAGCGCTACGGACGGCGCCCCGGATTCGCGGCGGGCGTCAGGGTACACACACGAAATCACCTCGACCAGGTCCAACGAGAATTGCGCGAAACACCCGGCGTCAGTGCGCTCATCTACGACCAGGCGTGCGCCGCAGAACTGCGACGCGAGCGCAAGCGCGGTCGCGCCCCCACGCCACCCAAGCGCGTGATGATCAACGAGGCCGTGTGCGAAGGCTGCGGTGACTGCGGCGACATTTCGAACTGCTTGAGCGTCCATCCCGTCGACACGCCGTTCGGCCGTAAGACCCGCATACACCAAGACTCCTGCAATCTCGACATGAGCTGCGTCGAGGGCAACTGCCCTGCATTCGTGACCATCACACCCCGGCGTCGAGCCGAGCGAGGTCCGACGCCGCGCCGTCGCGACCCCGGATCGCCGACACCCCGTGAGCCGCTGCGCCCACCGAGCGCCGCGCTCCTCATAGCCGGCATCGGGGGAACGGGAGTCGTGACCGTCGGCCAGGTGCTCTCCACCGCCGCCAACCTCGACGGACTCACGGTTTCGAGCGTGGACCAGACCGGCATGGCGCAAAAGGGTGGACCCGTCGTATCGCACCTGCGGATCGGCGGCGAGGCGATGGCAGGCGCTGCGCGGCTCGAAGAGGGCCGGGCCGACGCCTACCTGGTCTTCGACCTCCTCACCGGAGTGAACCCCGTGAACCTGGGCCGCCTCGATCCTGCCCGCACCCGGGCCGTGGTCTCGACCGCGCAGGTGCCGACCGGAGCGATGGTGGCGAACGTTGCACTCGAGGAGTTCCCGGACCTCGCCGCACTGCGCGAGCGCCTCGACGAGCAGACCAGCGAGAGCGTCTACATCGATGCCGAAGCGATCGCCCTCGCCGAGTTCGACTCGCAGCCCGCGGCAAACCTCATTGTGGTCGGCGTCGCCTACCAACGCGGTCTGCTCCCGCAGTCGGCCGCGAGCATCGAACGGGCAATCGAGCTCAACGGTGTCGGGGTCGACACGAACACCGCTGCGTTCCGCCTCGGACGGAGGATCGGCGATGACCCGACCGCCGTGACGCGGGACGCACCGTCGTCAACGCCCGCGCTCACCGACGAGGCACGCGCTCTTTGCGCACGTCTTGAAGCCGACGACGACCTGCGCGCCGTCGTGGAGCTCCGCGTGCCCGAGCTGATCGCCTACCAAGATGCGCGCTACGCCGCTCGCTACATCGATGTCGTCGCTCGCGCTCGTCGGGCGGAGCTCGACGCCGGGCGTGACACCAGCGAGTTCTCGGCCACAGCGGCGCGCAATCTCTTCCATCTGATGGCGTACAAGGACGAGTACGAGGTGGCGCGCCTCCACCGCCAAGCCGCGTTCGACGACCAGATCACCGAAGCGTTCGGCGAAGGCGCCAAGGTCGCCTTCCTCCTGCAACCGCCGATCGCGAACCGCTTCGGGCTGCGCCGGAAGCTCGCCGTGCGCGCCGGAGCCGCCAACCCCATGTTCTGGGGCCTCACCAAGACGGTGAAGCTGCGCGGCACCCGTCTCGACCCGTTCGGTTACTCGGCGGAACGTCGCCGCGAACGCCGGCTCATCGACGACTACGTCGCGCTGGTCGACGACCTCGCCGGCCTGCTGGCGACGCCCGCCGCAACCGAGGCGTTGCGCATCGCCGGACTCGTCGACATGGTGCGCGGCTTCGCCGAGGTGAAGCACCGAAACCTCGAGCGGTACCAGTCGGAGCTCGCGAGTGCGCTCGCCGACCTGCCACCCACCACGACCACCACCACCGACCGCTATCAATCGAGGAGTGAACCATGAGCACCACCCGCCGTGTCGCCGTCGTCACGGGAGCGGGCGCCGGGATCGGCCGCGCCTACGCGGAGCGGCTCGCGGCCGACGGCTTCGTCGTCGCGGCCGTCGATCTCGCGGCCCCCACCGAAACCACTGACGCCGTCGCCGCCGCCGGAGGCACCGCTCACGGGTTCGCCGCCGACGTGACCGATCCGGAGGCAGTCGACGCCTGCGTCGCCGAGATTTCCGAGACCGCGGGGACACCCGCGGTCCTCGTCAACAACGTGGGCACGTACCCGGTGACCAAGTGGGACGAGCTGACCCTCGACGAGTTCCGCCGAGTACTGGCAATCAACCTCGAGTCCGCGTTCCTCATGTGTAAGGCATGCACGCCGGCCATGACCGCCGCGAGTTGGGGACGGATCATCAACGTGACGTCTCGAACGTTCTGGCTTCCCGTTCCCGACATGGCCGCGTACCTCGCGAGCAAGGGTGCAGTCATCGGCCTGACGCGAGCGCTCGCCACAGAGCTGGGTGGCCACAACATCACGGTCAACGCCATCGCACCTGGGCTCACGCGCACCGCGACCATGGCGAGCACAACCGCCGACGCGGTCTTCGAGATGACCCGGAACATGCAGGCGATCAAGCGCACCCAGGAGCCCTCGGACCTCGTCGGGTTGGTGTCGTTCTTGGCGGGTGACGATTCGGCGTTCATGACCGGTCAGACGCTCATGGTCGACGGCGGCCAGATCCGTCTCTAGCCAGCATTCGCTGGGACTCTTCGAAACGGGGAACCAGGTGTGTGAACGCTCGCAGGTCGACGACATGTCGGACCAAACTGAGATCGCGATCCTTGTGCACCGTGACGCCACCGGCATTGCCTCGGACCACCAGTTGGTCTCAACGCTCGATACCGTCGCCGACGACCGGGCCGTCCCCCGATGACGTTCGGTTTCGCAACGATCGCCGCCGACCCGGCGGGCGCGTCCGGTGACGGCTTCGTCGCAGTGCGCTCCGGCGATCGCGTCGCCAAACTTGCTGCGCTCGCGAGATGCCCGCGCGGTGCAGACGCTGCGCGCACGTTCGTTGACCTCCTTGCCCGCTGGGACGACTGGTGCGACGAGGTCGAGGGCGCCCTCGCTGCGGTTGAGAGTGGCGGGTGCGACTGGGTCAACAGCGTCGAGTATCTCCCCCCGGTGGCCGCGCCGACGTTGTACTGCGCGGGGGCGAACTACGTCGATCACATCGAGGAGATGACCGGCCATCGTCCCGCGCGCGGCGAGGGTGCGCCGTACCACTTTGTCGTCCCGGGCGGGGCGGTCGTGGGCCACGAACGCACGGTCCGCACGCCCGACGGATGCACGAAGCTGGACTGGGAGATCGAGCTCGCTGTGGTGATCGGCCGGCGGGCCGATCACGTCAAGATTGCTGACGCGCTCGACCACGTTGCGGGATACAGCGTCGCGAACGACATCTCGATGCGCGACTTCGCGTTGCGACCCGATACGCCGTTTGGTGTCGACTGGTTGCGGTCGAAGGCGTACGCCACCTGTCTCCCGTTAGGTCCAGCGGTCGTGCCCGCCCGTTTCGTACCCGATCCCCAGGATCTGTCGCTCCGGCTCTGGGTGGGCGACGAGTTGATGCAGGACTCGAACACCTCGGAGATGTTGTTCAGCGTCGCGGAGCAGATCGAGTACCTGTCGGCCATCGTGCCGCTGTTACCCGGCGACGTCATCTCCACAGGGACCCCCGCTGGTGTCGGGTTCGCTCGGGACCGCTTCTTGCAGCCGGGCGAGGTCGTGACTGCAGAGATCGAGTTGGTTGGCCAGCTCGTCAACCGGATCACCTGAGACGGGCCTAGATCTCGTGCGCGCGGTCCGGAACACTCCCAATGGTCCGGCTGTGGTCGACGTGGCCGAGCCGAGCGGTGCGAACCGCGTCCGCGTCGACGTCGTAGCGTCGGGCATCTGCAGCTCCGATCTCCTCGGCATCGACATGGGGCCGGAGCCCGTAACGCTGGGCCACGAGTTCAGTGCGCGCACGCCGTCCGGCGAGATCGTTGCGGTGCTGCCCAACGTGGCGTGTGGCGAGTGCGACCAGTGCCTCGAAGGACGCGTACAGCTCTGCCGCGAACTCCGGCCGACGATCCACGGGTTCTTCTGCGACGGCGGCATGGCCGATGCCGTCGCCGTCGCGCCGTCGAGCCTCGTTCCGCTCCCGCAGACGGTCGACGGTCGGGATGCATGCCTGGTGGAACCGCTCGCGGTCGCGCTGCACACCGTGAATCGCCTCGCGCTCCAGCCCGGTGCCCAGGTGCTCGTCGTCGGCGCCGGCGCCATTGGACTCTGCTGCGTTGCGGTGCTGCGCGACTTGGGGATCGAGTCCGCGGTAGAGGCGAGGCACGAGCATCAGACGCGCGCGGCGGAGGTTCTGGGTGCCCAGTCCCCGAGGGCGCGCGAGTATGACGCCGTCATCGAGGCGGCCGGGACGCAGAGCGCATTCGACACCGCAGTCGCGCGCGCACGGCCCGGCGGCTCGGTCGCGCTCGCCGCGACCTACCCGACGGGCGTGCGCTTCGGCATCGAGGTGTCCCTGGCCGAGGTCTCCCTCATTCCTGCGTTCACGTACGGCCACCATCACGGCCGCCGGGAATTCGACGACGCGGCGTCGCTTCTTGGTCGGATCCCCGAACTGGCGGACGTACTCATTACGCACCGCTTCCCGCTCGAAGACGCGCCGGAAGCGTTCCGGGTGGCGTCAGACCGGCGATCGGGTGCGATCAAGGTGGTGCTGGAGCCATGACCTCGATCGTCTGACTGAGCGGCCACGCCAACGGTGTCTCACCGTTTCGGGTGTACACAGTGCGCCGCGGTGACGAGGGGCAGGTCCTTGTAGCTGACCACGCCGGGTTTCGCTGCGACAACGTGCGGGATCGCATGCACAGTCGGCAAGGCGGTCATGAGCATTGCGAGTCCCATGAGCAGCTCTGAGTCGGAGTTTCCTTCCGGCGGCCAACCGGCGAAGTGCATCTTGACCGTGGGGATGCCGTCGATCTGCACATGCCATCCATGGCGGACCTCCCAGTTGGGCTCGACGTCTTCGGTCATCTTCCAGATGGTGCCGAGCTCGATGACCTCGGCGCCGTCGACAATCCCGAGCCAGGTGTTCTTCAGGCCTGCGATATGTCCCTGCTTGATGAACATCCACCCGAGATCGAGATCCTTCGTGGCCAGCGCAACCTCGGGCACGTAGCGGATCTCATCAAGCTTGAGTTCCAACGCGTCGGCCATCATCTCGACTGTGTCCTCGAACACGGCCGTGCCTTGGTGGAAGTACTTGTCGAGGTCAGGCTCGGAAGGGTCGTGGCCGAAGGCAACGGTCTCCCAAAGCTCCGGCGAGTCGTAGCCCGAGCACTCCGCCTCCTCCCAGACTGAGAGCTTGGTGACTTCGCTGCACACGCCAGTCGCGGTGAGCATCAGCTGGTTCACGAATCCCGGGTTTACTCCGCTGGCAAAGAGCGAGGCGTTTCCCTTGGCACCCGACTCGGCGAAGCGGGCCTCGGCATCCCACCAGCGTCCCGTGATGAGATTGGCGGTGCTGACCACGTTGATGCCAGCCTCGAGGAACCGACAGATCGTGTCGATGTGCTCGGGGATGGCCGGGGTGCGCAGGATCGGGTAGTAACCCACCACGTCGGGGCGCAGCGCGAGGAGCTCGTCGACGTCACTGGTCGCAGCGATCCCGAGCGGCTCGGTACCGATGAGCTCGCCGACGTCGCGGCCGGCTTTCTCGGGGCTCCAGGCGTAGGCGCCAACGAGCTCCATGTTCGGGTGCTCGACAATCGCGCGCCCGGCAAAGCTCGCAACGTGGCCGGTGGTCCACAAGACGACGCGGTACGACATACCAATCCCTTTCAACGGGTGTTCACGGACGAAGATCAATCGAGAACGCCGGGATCGGCCCGGACGATCTCCTCGCACAATGGCTGGAATCCCATCCAGCCATGAAGGTGCTGACCCACCTGTTCGTGGGTGTGTGCGGCGATGGCCGGACCCAGTGCCCGGTACGGCGGGGATCTGTCGGGCCTGACTGGCAGCGAAGCAAGCAGGAGCTGTGCCTCGCAGCAGCGTTCGAGGAGGTGCAGCCAGAACGCGGCCTCGTCGACGGATGCGCCGACGGTCAGTAGGCCGTGATGCTGGAGCAGCAACGCCTTGTTCGCACCCAGGGCGGCTGCCACAGCACCACCTTCGTCGGTGCCATAGACCACCCCCGAGAAGTCATCGAATACGGCGTGGTCGTTGTAGAACGCGCACGCGTCCTGACTCAGTGGTTCGAGCAGGCGCCCCGTCGCAGACCAGGCGCGACCGAAACGGGTGTGCGCGTGTGCTGCCGCGATTACGTCGGGCCGGGCCCGGTGGATTTCGGAGTGGATCGCGAAGGCCGCAGCATTCACTGCGCCTTCACCCATCACCAATCGCCCGTCGAGGTCCACGAGGAGGAGATCGGACGCGCAGAGATGACGCCAGCTCCGCCCGAACGGATTCACCCAGAACTGCTCGGGGAACTGGGGGTCGCGGACAGTGATGTGTCCGGCAACCCAATGGTCGTAGCCCAACTTGGCGAACAGCCGGTATGCGACTGCGAGTCGACCCTTCCGATGTGCGCGCTCCTCCTCGACCGACGCGAACGTCGGTTCGACAACTGCGGCGCCTGACGGCATCACTCCGGGATGGGCCACGGCTGCTCGGTGATGTTCATCGTGACGTCGTCCGATGTCTCGGCCGATGTGGCGTGCTGCGCCAGCCACGCGCTCGCGGTGACGTGCTGGCCGAGGATTGCCAGCGCCCTTCCCGCGGCGTACACCCAGGCACGGGGACTCTCCCGCGTCGGAAGCGACGCGGCGGGTCCGATCGCATCGAGCGAGACGAGTTGCACTGGCAGACGCCGCGTCGTCGCGCGGTACACAGGTGGTCCCACGATTCCCCCTCGTCGGATCGAGCGGTCTGATGTGCTCGGCGCGCCGTTGCGCTCAATCGGCGAGCCAAGGCATGAAGGGCAAGAGCGGCGTCACGTCCGCGTAGAGCTTCTCGGAGATGAGCTGGTCACCGTCGAACGGGAAGACGCCGACCGACCGAATCTCGAGGTTCTGACCCTTCTGCTGGCCGTCGAACCCATCGTGGAAGATGGTCAGGACTTCAACCACCGTCGCCTCCGGCGAGTGGTAGAAGGCCTGCGCAAGATGGGTGTTCGGCCCCATCGAATCGAAGAAGATCTGGAGGAACTGCCGAACTTCTTCGCGACCGGCGATGACCTTGCCCGCGGGGACGAGGTCATAGACCGGCTCCCCGCTGAAGGTGTCGAGCACCGTCTCCACGTCTTTTCTGGTCTCACCGTCGAGATGAGTTGCGAGCGTCTTCTCTCGCGTGGCGATGATCTCCGGGGTCAACATGTCTGTGTCCTCTCTCGCTGATGGAATCCCAGATCTACAAATGGCTCAGTAGCGCGTCATGGCCTTGGCGACGGCCTCGTCGACTTCGGTGGTCGGGCGGCCGACGCCTCCCGAACAACTGAACCCGCCGTCTACGGGCAGGTTCACCCCGGTGATGTACGCCGACTCGTCGGACGCGAGGAACACCGCGGCATTCACGATGTCCTCGACCTCCCCGATGCGCGGGATCAGGCACTTGCTCGCGAAGAGCGTGCGCAGCGGAGCGTCGGGCTCGTCGCCGAGGAACGGCCGGAGCTGCGGTGTGTCGATCACGCCTGGCGAAATGCTGTTGACGCGGATGTTGCGGCTCGCGAGCTCGATCGCCAGGTTCTCGGTCAGTCGGATCACCGCGGCCTTGGCGACGCAATGCACGAGGTTGCCGGCCGCGTTCCCGGGCATCCCCGACCCGACCATGCCGGCGATCGACCCCACGTTGATGATGACCCCACCGCCGCGGCGCTCGAACACCGGTAGCGCGTGCTGCACGGACAGGAACACCAGCGTCAACTCGTTCGCGAAGTTCCAATCCCAGTCGGCACGCGACACGTCCTCGAGATTTGCCGCCTTTGCGACCGCCGCGTTGTTGTAGAGGATGTCGAAGTCGCCGTAGGCCTCGACCGCGAACGCGATCCACGCCTCGACTGCTCTTTCGTCGGTGAGGTCCACCGGTTGCAACGAGACCATCTCGCCGCCCGCGGCCCGGACCATCGCGACGGTCTCCTCGGCCTCGGCGACCTTGACGTCGCAACCCACGATCTTGGCGCCCTCGGCCGCGAAGTGGATCGCCGCCCGACGGCCTTGGCCGCCCGCGGTACCACTGATCAGTGCGACCTTGTCACGTAGCCGACCTGCCATGCTCTCCCCCCGGATTCCGCACGTTGAGTATCAAGACATTGATCAAGTAGTTGTGACAATACATCCTGACGCAGTTCGGCGCACCCCGGCTCACTCCAATCCGCTGGCCAGCTCCGGGGGCAGCGTGCCCGACATCCAGTCCTGCGCGGTGACGCGCACCGCGATGCGCCATCCCGTGTCGGTGCGAACCAGCTCGTCGAGGTAACGCCCACCGGATTCGAACAGGTGGATGGAACCATCGGGACGGGCGAATCCCATCGGAGATCGCCAATAGGTCACGGACGTGGCGGAGCTGCGGTCGGGCGCGAAGGTCACCACCACGTTCGTGATGTAGTGCTTCCGGACCGGGAACGCTGCGAGCGACTCCTCGCTCCATTGTCGGACCTCGGGCTGCCAGCGTCCATGGGGCCCACCGATCCCGGCGTAGTCGATTTCGCCATCGGGTGCGAAGATCGAGTCCACCAGGTCATAGTCCGCCGTGTCGATCCCCGTGGCGTACGTGAACATCAGCTGCTCGATCTCGTGGTGATCGGACAGCTCTTCGAGCGAGAACCGGGTCATTGCGCCGAATACCCACCGTCAACCGGGAGCACAACCCCGGTAATGAACGCAGCTGCATCGGAGCACAGCCACAACACCGCGTCGGCGACTTCGGGGGCTCGTCCCATGCGCCCGAGCGGATGCATGCCATGGAAGGCCTCGGGCGGCACCTCCATGTTCACCGCGGTGCGTTCCATAAGCGGAGTCTCGATCATGCCGGGAGAGGTCGCGTTTACCCGGATTCCTGCCTGGGCGTAGTCGAGTGCTGCGCATCGGGTGAGACCGGCGACCGCGTGCTTCGTCGAGCTGTACAACGAGCCGTTCGCGGCACCGAGGAGGCCGAGGATCGAGGACGCGTTCACGATCGCTCCCCCTCCGCGCTTCAGCATCGCTGGAATCTCGTACTTCATCGAGAGCCACACGCCCTTCGTGTTGATCGACTGGACGCGGTCCCATTCGGCTTCGCTCACGTCGGCAACGGCCAACGGCGCGGCCTCGATGCCGGCATTGTTGAACGCGACGTCGAGACCGCCGTATGTCCCGACCGCGACCTCGACCATGTGCTCGACGTCCGGAGCGGATGAGACGTCGGTGCGCGCACCGGTGCCCTCACCGCCGGAGTCCTTGATTGCGCGGATGGTGTCGTCGAGTGCAGCGCCGTCGATGTCGGCGACCACCACGCTCGCGCCGCAGGACGCGAATGCGACAGCGGTTGCTCTCCCGATGCCGGAGCCACCCCCTGTGACGACAGCCACCTTGCCGGAATAGTCGTGTTGCATCGCGCTCGACCTCGCAGTTCTCAGTTGAAGGGCAGACGGTTCGTTGTGTCAAGCGTTCGCGGCCGCGCGCCACACCCGTTCGGGAGCGAGCGGCATGTCGAGATGGCGTACTCCGAATCCCGAGAGCGCATCGATCACCGCGGACTGCACGGCCGGGGTGCTGCCGATGGTGCCGGATTCACCGACGCCCTTCGCTCCGAGCGGGTTGTACGGCGTCGGCGTCTCCTGGTGGACAATCTCGAAGTCGGGGAGCTCCACTGCGGAGATGAAGGTGTAGTCGGCGAAGTTCCCCGTGATGGGGTTGCCGTCCGCGTCGTAGGCGAACTCCTCGAGTAGCGCCTGCGCCGCGCCCTGCGCGATACCGCCATGCACCTGGCCTTCGAAGATGAGCGGGTTCAGCACCGTACCGGCGTCGTCGCATGCGACATGACGCACGAGTTCCACCTTCCCGGTCTCGACATCGACGTGCACAACAGCCAGATGGGCGCCGAAGGGGTAGGTCGCACCGGGTGCGACAAATTCTCCTTCGACGTCGAGTGGGAGGTGACCAGTCTCCTCACTGGCCGCCGCGAGTTCGGACCAGGTCTTCGCCAAGGTCGGCGTGCCGCGAACGTGGAACACCCCGGAGTCGGCGTCGAGGACGACGTCTTCGACGGCGGCCTCGAGGAGTTCGGCTGCCAGAGCGCGAGCGCGGTCGACCAGTTCGATGCTGACCTTCTGCACGGCCGCGCCGCCCTGTTGCAGCGAACGAGACCCGAACGTTCCGCCGCCCACGGGAACCAGGTCGGTGTCGCCGTGCACAACCGTGATGCGGTCCATGGGGATCCCGAGCTCGGCCGAGGCGATCATCGCCCAGGAGGTGTCGTGCCCCTGGCCATGGGGTGAGGTTCCGGTGAACACGGTCGCAGTAGCGTCACGGTGAACCTGTACACGTGCGACTTCTTGCGGGTCGAACTCGGTGACCGATTTCCCCGTGATCTCGACGTAGCAGCTCACGCCGATGCCCATCTGCACCTTGTCGCCGCGGTCGCGTCGACGGCGTTGCTCGGAGCGGAGTTCGTCGTACCCCGCCTGTTTCAGCACTGCGTCGAGCGCGCCTTCATAGTCGCCGACGTCGTACACCGCGCCCATCGTCGACGTGTACGGCTCCGTGAAGCGGGGCAGGAGATTGCGGCGTCGGACCTCCACGGGGTCGAGCCCGATCTCGAGCGCGAACAGGTCCATCGCACGTTCGATCGCCGCAACCGCTTCGGGACGCCCGGCACCCCGGTACGCCGCGACGGGTGTGGTGTTCGTGACAACACTCTTGGTCACACACTCGACGTTCGGGATGTCGTACACCGATGGCGCCATGGTGCGCGTCATCAGCACCGGAATGATCGACGCAAAGCCTGGGTACGCGCCGGCGTCCTGCACGATCTTCAGACGGTACGCGAGCACGTCGCCGTCGCGGGTGCCCCCGATGGTGATCTCGTGCTGTTGCGCTCGTCCGTGTTCCAGCGACTGCATGCTCTCGGATCGTGTCTCGGTCCAACGCATGGGTCGCTGCAATGCGGCGGCAAGTCCGCCCAGCAGTAGCTCTTCGCCGTGGACCCCCGACTTTGCGCCGAATCCGCCGCCCACCGCCGGCGTGATGACGCGTACTTCGGCCGGCGCGTAGATCGTCGAGAGCACCATGTGGACGACGTGTGGGATCTGGGAGGTCGCCCAATGCACCAGGCGACCGTCGGCAGTCCACGTCGCGGCAGCCGATCGGACCTCGAGCGGGCAGGGCGCGAGGCGCTGGTTCACCAGCCGCTCGGACACGACGACGTCGCAATCCGCGAACAGATCGGGACTCTCGGCGGGAACTCCCATGAGCGCGGAGTCACCGCAGACATTGGTACCGACCTCGGGGAACAGCAGGATCTCGTCCTCGAGCGCAACCATCGGGTCGACAACGACGGGCAGTGGGTCGTAGTCGACGACGACGAGCTCGGTGGCATCCTCGCCCTGGTCGGCGCGTTCGCTCACGACGGCCGCGATCGGCTCGCCGACGTAGCGCACCACCTCGTATGCGAGCGGGCAGGTGGTGAAGAGCGGTGAGTACATCGACGGCTGCGGCGTCAGGCCAAGGTCAGCCGCAGTGAACACACCAACGACACCCGGCTGCTGCAGCGCATCCGCAATGTCGACAACGGCGAAGCGTGCGTGCGCCATCGCCGAGCGCACGTACGTGACGTGGAGCGCGCCGTCGAGCAGAGGATCGTCGATGTCGCCGACGAACTGTGTCGCGCCGGTGAGCAGGCCGGGATCCTCGACCCGGACGACTCGATTGCCGAGAACGCTCATGACCGCAGGGACCCCCTGGCGTGGGAACGGAACATCTCAGAACACCCTTCGAAGAGCCGCCTTGGTCACAACATCGGCGAGGGTGGCACCGGCAGGCCGAGCAGGAGGTTGCCGTAGGTGCCGTACGCGTTATCGACGCCGAAGCCCACGTGCGCGGCCACTCCGTGCACGTCGCGCCAGCCCTGCTGCACCGGGTGGTGCTCGAAGAGGCCCGTACCGCCGCTGAACTGCATGCAACGCTCGACCACATCGACGCACAGCCGCACCGCGTAGGTCGCGTTGCGGCCCGAGCGCACGCGGAGTTCCTGACCGAGTGGTCCGCGCAAGATCGCCTCGTCGATCTCACGCGGCGTGGTGGTCATCAGCAACCGAGCGGCCTCCAGCTGCGCCGAGAGCTCGCCCGCACGGATCAGCGTGGGGGCCTGCTTGCCCACCTCGACTCCCGTGAACGCTTGCCGCTTGCCCCCGATGTACTGGACCCAGTCGGCGAAGGTTCGCTCCGCGGCGCCCAATGCCGGCGCCGAAAGGTAATAGGCGAGTGCCGGACCAAAGGGCAGGCGGAAGAGCGGTGCCGGGTTGATCGCGGTGCCGGGCGCCGTGCCCGCGCTGACCTCCCAGGGGTTGATGCAACGATGATCCGGAATGAATGCGCCGTCCACGATCAGCGTGTTCGAGCCGGTGCCGCGCATCCCGACGGTGCGCCAGTCGTCGTCGACCCGGTAATCGTCGCGGGGAAGGAGACCCCAGACCAGCGTCGGCGGCTGGTCAGGTCCGTCCGGGGGGAGAACGAAGCCGAGCATTGCCCAGGTGCAGTGGTCGGAGCCGCTCGAGAATGGCCAGCGCCCCGTTACCCGGTAGCCGCCCTCCACGCGTTCGCAGGTGCCCTCGCTCGGGGCGAACGACGACGACATCATCACGTTCGGATCGTGGCCCCACATCTCCTCTTGTGCTTCGGGCGGGAACAGGCAGACCAACCAGAAGTGGCTCGCGATCAGCCCGAAGACCCACCCTGCTGACGCGTCACCCTTTGCGATCTCGGCGATCACGTCGACCGCGGCCTCGGTCCCGAGCTCGGCGCCGCCCCAACGTGATGCTTGGTTGAGGCGGAGCAGCCCGCTGGCGACGAACTCCTCCATGGTCGAGTCGGGTACGCGCCGCAGCTCCTCGGTCTCGGCACGCCGTGCCGGTAGGAGAGTGGCGAGCTCCTGCGCCCGCGCGACGGCGTCCTCACGCGTCAGTCCGGTGAGACGACTCTGTGCACCGGTGACAGTCATCGTCGGGTTCTCCGTTCTCGTGGTGTGTGTGTTTCGGATAGCGGTTCGGGGGCTGCGTTCATAGGTCGACCATGAGCTTGATCGCCTCGCCTCGGTGCAGTCGTTCATATGCGCCGAGCTGGTCGTCGAAGGGCACCCGTTCGACCCATCCATCGATCGGATAGCGGTCTGCCGCCATGTGGCCGATGACAGCGTCGAACTCGCCGTTGTACGAGAAGGACGAGACGATCTCCAGCTCGCGCATCATCGCGTCGGTCGGGTTGTAGCTGACCGGCTCCATGTAGGCGGCGACGGTGACGATGCGAGCGCGCGTCCCGGCGACACCGAGCGCGGCGGTGAACGAACTCGGCACTCCGGCGGCGTCGATAACGACGCGCGCGCCGGCGCCACGCGTGAACTCCTGGACTTCCTGGCGGACGTCGCCCGCACCGGGATCGAGCACGCGCTCGGCACCAAGATTCGCGACGGCAGCACGGCGCTCGGCGGCCGGTTCGACGACCGTCACGTCGTCGATGCCAATCGCGCGCAGTGCCAGATACGCGCCGATGCCGATGGGGCCCGCTCCGAAGACCACGGCCGAGTCCGCGGGAGTCGGCTCCGCGCGCAGCACCGCCCGGTACGAGACCGACATCGGCTCGACCAGCGCACCGTGGACCGACCCGAGGCCTTCGGGCAACTTGTGCGCCATGTGCTCGCGGACCACCGTGTACTCCGAGAGTCCACCGCCCGGACCTCCGAGCCCGTGGCAGAGAACTTCCCAGCACAGGTTGGGATCGCCGTCAGCGCAGGGTGCGCACTCCCCACACGGCCACAGGGGCTCGATCGCGACGAGGTCGCCGACGGCGACGGAGGTCACGTCACGACCGATATCGACGACCTCGCCCGAGAACTCGTGGCCGATCACCGTCGGAAGCGCCGCAGGGCTCATTGGCCCGACGAAGTACTGGTGCAGGTCGGTCCCGCAGAGCCCGTTGTGGAGTGAGCGGACCTTGACCGACCCGGGTCCCGGGTCGGGCTCGGGAATGTCCTCGAGCCGGACGTCTCCCGGTCCGTAGTACAGGGCTGCGCGCATTGTGAGAGTTCCCCTGTCGACGTCCGCGGTTCAGCGGACGTAGTCCTGACCGCCGTCGACGCAAAGGCTGGTTCCCGTCACGTAGCTCGCGGCGTCGGAGCAGAGCCAGACCACTGCGGGACCGATGTCGCGTTCGGAGTCGCCGATGAACCCGAGCGGGATCGCGCCGAGCACGCCGTCGAGGGCCTCCGGATGCTCGTCGAGGAACCCTGCCATGCCCGGCGAGAGCGCGAGCGGGAGCACCACGTTCACGCGGATGCCGTCGCTACCCCATTCGCACGCTGCGGCTCGACTCATCGTGCGGATCGCCTCCTTGCAGGCGCCGTATGCGCCGAAGGCGGTGAGGTCCGGGCGGATCGCCGAGCCCGAACCCATGTTCACGATGACGCCCCCACCCTTGAGGTGCGGGTAACAGGCGCGCATGAACCGGAACGTGGCCAGCGGACCCGTGTTCCAGCCCGCTTCGAAGAGCGCCTCGGGGATTTCCGCTATTGGTCCGAGCGGCGGCACGTGCGCGTTGTTCACGAGGATGTCGACGGTGCCGAACTCCGAGACCGTGCGTTCGACGCAGTCCTGGACGTCGTCGGGATTCGTCACGTCACATCGCAATGCGAGCGCGGTGCCACCTCGCT
>Ga0075017_100001057_pt1 | contig 16483 bp, 18 predicted proteins | sample AleBraG_ABR_2012_FD_71475 | JGI IMG/M metagenome (GOLD analysis project Ga0075017, IMG submission 71475) | Freshwater sediment microbial communities in response to fracking from Pennsylvania, USA - Alex Branch Run_MetaG_ABR_2012 | ecosystem: Environmental > Aquatic > Freshwater > Creek >... | reverse complement strand
AGTACTGCTCGAGGTTTGCAAGTCTCCGTGACAATCAAACCGTCTGCAGCCCCTTCACTGATCTTCGGTGATACTAACTCACTCACCAAGCAGTGTTCGACGAGCGTCCTTCAAAAGAAGCACGAGGTGGAGTTCATCGGTGGGGCTCTGCTCTAGTTCGGGGATGAGGTGCAAGTAGAAGTCCCGAGCAACCGCACTCTCCGCGTGGATGAGTAGTCCCCGACAACCAATGTCTTCGCTGAGGGTAAGCATCCGGCCCACGGCGTCAACCAGGAGAGCGGCACCGAGTCCTCTACCCTCGTGCCCCGTGTCAACACCGAGTCGAGCGAGCAGCGCCACCGGTTGCGGATAGCGTCCAGCCCCCTTTCTCAGACGGCCGGGTGCAGCCTCCAGATCCAACTGGGCCATACACCACGCGTAGTAAGCGACGACCTTGGAGTCACCCTCGTGCGTGACAACGAAGACCCGAGTCGTGTTGGTCAACGATGACTGCTTGGCGTAACGGCGAAGCCACTGAGTCTGCTCAGTGGACGCGCAGCTGAACTGGTCCACCTTGTCGCTCGCCGCGATCAAGCGAGGCGACCGGTAGAGAGAGGTCACTCGCCGAAAGGCGATGGGCGATTCATGAGGCGGCGTAGTCCGCTCAGTTCATGTGCGGGTAGCTCGTTCATCTGGTCCCACTGCGATGCCGCCTCGATCGAGAGAACGAAGTGGTCGCGATCAGCCAGGACCTGACGCGAGGCGTCCACCAAATTCGCCACGACAAAAGTCGTGAGGTCGGTGCCGACCTCTTCGACTGCACGATTGATGAGGTCACGCTCTTCCTGGGTCGTCCTCACCTCGAGTCGCTTATCCCTTGTTCGAATGGAACTCGTCATTATCTCTTTTCTCACCTTTACTGTACGGCCATTGTACGGCCAACTTGACTCGCAGTCAAGGGGAACTTGCGACCTGAATGAGGACGGAACATCCTCGCGTCAATGCGCCCCTCGACGATTTCAACGACGCCCGTTCTGGTCGAGAACCGCCACTTTCACCCCAACTGTTGGCACTGCGTCAGATTCTTGGCGTTCTTTGAGGCAAACTTGAAGCACCGTGTGCACCATTCACGCGACGAAGAAACTCCTCGATCGAATGAAATGACCCTTCGCCCCCGCCGTTGAAACCCCCTCCACACCACTCGGCAACTGGTACGCCACTGCCGTCTTCTGGCGACCTCAGGTCGCTTTTTCGTCAACGAGCGAACGCTGCTGCCACTCCTAGTTACGTTGGCTCCTGGGGCAACACGCTTGGAACGTTTCCCCGAGAGTCTTGGTGAGTTGCTCGGGTGTCTTGGGGTCAATCCCTCATTCCTCGCCGCCGAGCGATGGGCCATGAACGAGGGCTCCTACGCCAAGACCGCCAATCACCTGGTGCTCGGAGTCATGAATCGTTTTGAATTCGAACTCGAGAACATACGCGATTGCTACGAAAGATGCCCAACGAAGTGATCATTCCTCCTCAATCAAAGTTTGATTTTGGGGAGTGACTTTCGGTTCTACTGAGCTATCGCATCCGCCAGATAAGATAGAAGCAGAGGCGAGATTCTCGTGGAGAGTATGCCACAGGTTTTTCCTTGTCACTCCAGAGACTTGGTGACCGTACCGTCACTGAGGAGTCTCTGATGCCAATTCAACACGCTGACCTATGGCGATTCGCCGCAAAGGCGCCGCTCGCGCCATGACGATTGACAACGACCCAAATGGTGCCGAGACGAACTTCTCGCGACGCCGTCTACTCCATCTCCTTGGAGGAGGATTCCTGACTGTAGTCGTGGCCGGAATCGGTGTCGAGACTTACAACGGCTTCACCAACAAGATCATGAACTACTCGAGTGGGCACGCCTACGACCCCTGGCGCGATTGGCAGTCTCAATCCGGTCCCCTCGCCCTCGTCGCCGCCGCCATTCTTGCGGCCAATCCCCACAACACGCAGCCCTGGAGGTTTCAGGTCACGTCGCACCAGATCGACCTGTTCTCAGTGCCGTCGCGCACGACCGGATCGACCGATCCTTTGGACCGCGAACAGATGATCGGACTCGGTGCAGCGCTCGAGAACCTTTCCCTGGCCGCGCCGCCTCAGGGGTTGAACGCCGAGATTACGCCGTTCCCCTCCAGCGATCCCACCCACGTGGCGCGCATCGACCTGACCTCGTCGACGTCGAATCCTTCCGGGGCGCTCTACGACGTTATAGGTAAGCGACACAGCAACCGTGGGCCCTACGATTCCTCACCCGTCGACGCCGCGAAAGTGGCCCACCTCCAAGCGCAGGTCGACGCGACCGATGGATTCACTATCAAATGGTTCACCTCCGTGCCCGAGCGTCTCGCCATGGGAAAACTAATGATCGATGCAGCGCAGGCATTGGTCAATGACACCAACCAATCGATCGACGGGTTTCGCTGGTTTCGTTCGTCCGAGTCCGCCATTGAATCACACCGTGACGGATTGACTGATTGGGGCCAGGACCTCTCGGATTTGATCTCCAGTGGCGCGGTGCTGCTGCCGCCCACGAGCCGGCACGCCGGCGACGAGTTCTGGCTCGGCCAGACCCGCAATGTCCATACCAAAACCGCCGCCGCCTACGGTGTCCTCCTGGTGGACGACCCCGCGTCGCTTCTCACGCGTCTCAACGGAGGACGACTGCTCGAACGACTGCATCTCACCGCGGTGTCCGACGGCGTCGCGTTCCAGCACATGAACCAGATCACCGAGCGCATCGATCGCGACGACACCACCGGGGCTCTGCCGACCATGAAGCACCGGTTCAACGACCTGCTCGGATCGCCACCGGGTCAGCCACTCGTGAGTTTTCGCATTGGCAATCCGGTACGCGCCGGCCGAATGTCGCCGCGCCGACCTGTCGCGTGGGTGAGCGCATGAAGGACGTTCTTCTCACTGATGGCGCCGCCGTTACGGGTCACCCGTGGATGGCGACGCTGGTCAGCGTGCTCGGCCTCTACCAGGTCATCTTGTCGCTGCACGCGGGCTCCGCGATCATGGTGAGCGGCATCATCGGGGGAATCCTCGTCGCCGCGTCACCCTGGGTCATGCACCGATCCACCACGCTGGGTGCAGCAATGCTGGTAGTTGGCACCCTGGTCTGGGCGACGCTCGCGTGGTGGAGCATCATCGCCCCGCTGACCGCCATCGTCGCCCTCGGCATCGGAGGCTACGTCTTGTTGCAGACTCGTGCGCTCACGCGCCAACGGTCGTCCGCGTGACGCGCAACCGGTGGTTCTCGGGTCCAGTCGCGAGGAGAGCGTCGACGTGATCGAAGCACACAACCTGACGAAACGCTACGCCAAGACCGTCGCAGTCGATGATCTGAGTTTCCAAGTGCAGTCGGGACAGGTCACCGGATTCCTCGGACCCAACGGCAGCGGCAAGTCAACGACAATGCGCATGATCATGGGCCTGGACCGGCCCACGTCGGGCACGGCCACCATCAACGGCCAGCGCTACGCGAATCTTCGATTCCCGCTGCGAGTGGTCGGCGCCTCACTGGACGCGGGAGCGCTGCACCCTGCTCGAAGTGCGCGCGACCACCTCGAGTGGATCGCCGACTCGAATACGATCCCCCGAGCGCGGGTCGATGCCGTTCTGGCCCAAGTGGGTCTCACCGAAGTCAGTCACCGCCGGGCCGACGAGCTGTCGCTCGGGATGGCCCAGCGACTGGGCATCGCGGCCGCGTTGCTCGGCGACCCCGAGGTCTTGATCTTCGACGAACCGATCAACGGCCTGGACCCGGAGGGCATCCTCTGGGTCCGCCACCTCCTCAGGTCGCTCGCGCGCGAGGGGCGCACCATCCTCGTCTCGAGCCACCTCATGACCGAGATGGCCCTGACCGCCGACCACCTCGTGGTCATCGGCCGAGGCAAGCTGCTCGCGACCGGGAGCGTCGCCGAATTCATCGAACGGACCTCCGGCCATCACGTTCACGTCGTCTCGCCCGACGCGAGCGCGCTGGTATCCCTCCTCGAGCAGAAGGGCGCCACCGTCATTCACGCCGACGACGGCGCCCTGGATGTTACGGGGATGGACGCCGAGAACGTCGGCATCATCACCGCGAGTGCCGGCTTCACCCTCTACGAACTCACCACCACCCAGGCGTCGCTCGAGGACGCCTTCCTCGAGCTCACCCGCGACCACACCGAGTTCCGCGTAGGCAACGACGTGAAGGTCCCGTCGTGACGACCGCCACCGCGCACCCTACGGTCGCCGCCGCGACCACTCCCGCCTGGCGCCGGGTCTTCTACGCCACGCTCGAGTCGGAATGGCGCAAGCTTCGTTCGGTCAAGTCCACCATGTGGACCGTGGCGTTCGGCGTTGTGAGCACCGTCGGTTTCGGCGTCCTCCTGACCGCCCTCGAGGTGAGCCGGTGGGATCACCGCAGCGTGCTCGAAGTCACGGGTTTCGATCCGATGCTCTACAGTTTCGCCGGTCTCAACGTTGCCCAACTGGTCTTCGGCGTCCTCGGCGTGCTCGTGATGACCTCGGAGTACTCATCGGGGACGATCCGCATCACCCTCGCCGCGACCCCGCAACGCCGCCTCGTGCTGCTGGCGAAGGTCACGACGTTCAGCGCTCTGATCGCCGTCGTCAGCCTCTTGTCGTGCTTCGTCACCTTCTTCATCTGCCAGGCAATCCTGGCGCCCAAGGGGGCGGGCCTCTCGATCGGCCAGACCGGCGTGGCGCTCGCCGTGGTGGGCGGCGCCGTGCACCTGGTGCTGGTGGGAATGATCGCCGTCGGGCTCGGCGCGGCCATGCGCCGCACGGCGGGCGCCGTCGCGGTCCTGTTCACCGTGTTGCTGATCGTGCCCGGGCTCGTGTCGCTGCTCCCGTCACCGTGGAACAACGACATCACCCGCTACCTGCCTAACTCCGCCGGCGCCGCGATGTCGGCGGTTGTTCGATTCCCAAACCTGTTGTCGCCCTGGGCCGGCTTTGGGGTGCTCGCCCTCTACGCACTCGCGACGCTCGCCGTCGCCTCCCTCGTCCTGGTGCGAAGTGACGCGTGACCATACTTTCAAATAATGAGTGAGGTGCCACACATGAAGTCGACGACCAAGAAGTTCCATCCCGGAGGCATCCAGCGACTGGCGAACTGGTACTTCACCCGATTGACCGGATTGGGCCTCGGCCTCAAATCGCGCCACGTCCTCACGGTGCGTGGACGAAAATCGGGCATAATGCGCTCCAACCCCGTCGATGTCATTGACCTCGATGACCACCAATGGCTCGTCGCGCCCTACGGCGTCGTCAATTGGGTCCGTAACGTTCGCATGACCCACGAGGCCACGCTGCGCCGAGGCAAGGTTCAAGCAACGTATCGAGTGGACGAAGTGGACGCAAGCACGAGCGTGCCGGTGATTCGCGAATACATCAAACAGATTCCCGTCACCCACGCCTACTGGGAGTGTGACGCGGACGCAAGCACGGACGACATCGAAGAGCTGGTGCCACGACACCCGGTATTTCGATTGACGCGAGACGCAAGTTGACAGGCCGTGTGTTGTCACGTGGTGAAACTCAACTTTCGCCACTTTGATCTGGATTTCAACTGTGGCGCGATTCAGCGCTACCCGATGAGAGGACGTACATGAACTCACGCACGATTAGAACAATGTCCATTGGAGTTCTCACCGCGGGTGTAGTGAGTTATCAGTGTCTAGGCCGTCGGGCCTGCCTCACTTGGGGTGCCACCCGCGAGGAAGCGGAGCGAACGGTGGCCGGCGACGATCTGCTGATGAATCCGGACATCGTCACGACGCGCGCGGTCAACATCGACGCTCCCCCGTCAGCAATTTGGCCGTGGTTGATGCAGATGGGTAGTGGCAAGGGCGGCGTCTACACGTACGACTGGATTGAAAACCTCTTTGGCCTGCATATGCACAGTGCGCGCGATGTCTTGCCACAGTTTCAAGACCGTGAAGTCGGTGACGTTGAGCAGTTGGGGACACACGGCCCCCGCCTACGGGTGGCGATCCTTGAATTCGAACGAGTCTTCGTGCTCCACTCCGAGGACGGAAACTGGGTCTGGGCCTTCGGTCTGTATTCGTCTGGCGAGAGCTCGACCAGGCTCATCAGCAGGAATCGAATCGCCATCCCAGGAGATTCGTTTCTTCGAAGGGGCTTCTACTCCGTAGTGATGGAGCCCGGCAGCTTGGTGATGGAACGCAAAATGCTCCTCGGCATCAAGGAACGAGCGGAAGCCCTGGCGCAAGGAAGGGACGGGCGGAGAGTGACTATTTTGAAGCCAAGGCACCCGAACGAATCTTGGGCGACTCGAGTTCCAAGCGCAGGCTACCCCACGTAAATTGGTCATGCAGCGGGTATCAAGCGTTGACGTTTCACCACCCTGACCACGGTGGATGCACGACTCGAGGGTCGCACGAATCGGCATTGACCAACGGGATCCAGCTGGTTGATTGCGACGTGACGCTGAGCATTCATCTTTCCTCCGGTCGGGGGCGTCCCCACGAATGGTGTGCACGAAGGTGTCACTACGTCGCCGTCACGCCGTTCAACTGGTGATCGAACTCGGACCGCCCATGTCTGACCGGCCCGCGTCTGATGTCGGACATCTTCCGCGGAACTCTCCGAAGTCAGACGTCTTGACGGGCCATCATTGCCGCTCCGAGTGCTCCGGCAAGATTTCCCAGCGCACTCTCCACGATGGGGATGTCGAGGGCGAAGGCTCCGTTCCTCCTCAGACTGGTCATCATGGAGTCTCTGAAGAAGTGGAGGAGCTTGGCGACACTCCCCCCCAATACGATCCTGTCCGGTGCATAGGCGACGGCCAGTACCAAAAGACCTCTGCCGACATCCGCACCATATTCTGCGATGAGATCTTGAACACGTGAGTTCGCATCAGCGTGTTCCGCAAGCCACTTGAGCCGACCAACGGGTTCGACATCGCTGGGTAACACTGTCGACGCCGAACGCTCCAAAGCAGTACGCGACGCCATCTGTTCCCAGCAACCCAGAGCACCGCAGTAGCAGTGTTCAGCGGATCGTCCGACGCCGATATGGCCGGCTTCGGGATGATGACCGTCGACACCTCTATATGGCGTGCCATCTTCAATCAACGCAACGCCGACGCCGGTACCAAGGGTGACCATCAAGAGGCGGCGACTGCCCACACCGCTTCCCGTTGTGTATTCTCCCAGCGCGGCGCAAGCAGAGTCGTTGTCCAAGAACACCGGAACGTGCAGTCGTGAGATGAGTTCGGTTGCCAGAGGAAAACCGGAGAAGCCCGGCAGCGTGTCCGGATTCATGATGACCCCATTGGCCATGTCGATTGGACCGCTCGCACCGACGCCCAGCGACGTGAGCGCGCCGGCGTTGCCGGCGACTTCGAGTAGCGCGGTCACCAATCGATCCAAGGTCGCGCCGTATGACGCCTCAACGAAGGTCTCAGTCATCACCGTCTGACTCGCGACGAGTTCGCCGGACGATGCTTCAACAATCGCAATCCGTGTTGCCGTACCACCAAGGTCTATGCCCGCAACGAAGCCGGAGCGGTCGTTCACACCGCCTCGGTGATCTTTTGGCCGAACAAGAACGCCCCCGGCTCGATCAGCGATTGCCTGGCGAGGGCGACGCTCAATCGCTGAAGCGCGATGGTGCCAAAGAACTGAGCCCTGAGTCCCCAAGCCTCGTCTGAGTCGTCATGCCCGAAAGGTTCACGCAGTTCGGTTACGCGAGAACCGGTCTGGCGCAGTTCGATCGACAACCGTCTCAGGTCATTGCTGGCGGAGTCCGGGTCCACCAAGATGATCGCCGCCAGACCTGGTCCCGCGAGCTCAATCGGTCCGTGTCTGAACTCTCCACCGAGATAAGCCTCCGCCTGCTTCTTGGATGCCTCCTTGATGATGAGTGCACCGGCCAACACCGTGGCCGCGTGCATGCCGCTACCGATCAACACGAGTCTGCTGTTCGCCTCTTGCAGCCCCAGCTCATTGAGGTTCAACGGATCATCGTCCTTCAGCCACATTTCTACGTCACCCGCCATTTGGACGAGCGAGCTTCGGATCGGGGCGCAGTGGCCTTCGACCAACACCGACGAAAGCTCTGCATGGATAACCAAACTGTTCAAGTAACTCTTCGTGCTGACCGTGGCCTCGTCACCAGCACTCATCGCGATGAAGACGTTAGCCTGATCGGCCAGCGGACTCTTCTCATCGTTGACCACACCGACGACGACGCACGACCGTTGATGGATCTCCTTCAGCAGCGCGACAATCTCTCCGCTTCGACCAGATTGGGACGTGACGATGAGCAGCGTGTCATCGGTGATGAGCTCGGGCACGTCCAGCAGTTGACTCGTGTCGATCCACCACGCGGACTGGCCGGCATTGACGAGCGACTTCCACGTCGAATAGCCGGCGTAGTGCGATGTCCCCATTCCGGTGATGACGATCCTGGAGAATCGTCGGGCGAATTGCTCCTCGACACTTCTAGGAAGTGAGGCGAGGCTGAGCGCCCGCAGCGCTTGGGGCTGACTGGCAATGTCAAACTCATAGGGACTGGTCACGTGATGCCGACTTTCTCAAATTCGTCATGCGATTTTCAATAACCCGCCAGCGGCGGCGATCGTGGTGCGTTCGTTCTGGGCGAGGTTCGCGTCGCTGACGATGAGGTCGAGCTGGTCGAGGTCGCACACGCGACCAAACGCGACCTGCCCGAACTTGCTCGCGTCACAGGCGACGACCTTTCGCTCCGCCACGTCGATGCCGGCCCTCTTGACGGCAGCGTCCTCCACGTTCCATTCGGTGAGCCCGGCGCGCGCAGTGATACCCGACGTCGTCAGGACGAAGACGTCGAATCGGTAGTCCTGAAGGGTACGCAGCACTGGTGGGCCGATGAAGGACAGTTCGTTCCTTCGAACAAAGCCGCCCGGCAGTAGAAGATTGATACTCGACGACGCCGCCAGGACGGTCGCCGCCCTGAGACTCAAGGTGCAGACTGTCAATTCCCTCGTCACGAGCGCCTCGGCGATAGCGAGGCCGGTGCTTCCGCCATCGAGCAGGACTGTCTCTCCGTCGCTGATCGATTCGCTGATGGCTTGCGCGATGCGCAGTTTGGCCTCGGCGTTCTCTCGCATTCGAACGGAGAAGGGCGGTTCGAAACTGCTGCTGCTCGCCCGAACGGCACCTCCATGAACCCGGCGCAGTGACCCCTCTTGTTCGAGAGTGTCGAGGTCCCTGCGAATCGTCATTTCCGAGACGTGGAGCCGAGAGCTGAGCTCGGCGATGGTGGCGCGGCCGGACGCAGCGATGGTCTTCAGAATCAGTATGTGACGATCAGTTACGTTCATTGAACCCTCTCAAACCACTACGTGCTCATCGTAATTTGTGGCACTTCCCCGCGCCGAACCGCTTTGGGGATCGGCTCGACGCGGGGGTGCGTGTCAAGCCACGTCGGGCAGCTCGCCCGCTCGTTCCATCCAGTCGCGCTGTCCGGATCGTGTCTTGAAAACTAGGTAGCCGATCCCCGCCGCGATGTAGAAGATGGTGATGAATGGCCCTATCGAGACGGGCCAGGACGGCAGCGGGTGGAGCGAGTAGTAACCGATGGCGATCAACGACGCGGACGTCACGATGGGAAAGATCACGTGGGGGAAGATCCTGAACTCATCGCGCTTTCGCGTGCTGAAGAACCGGAAGGCTGCGACGTTGGTGATGATGAAGATCACGATGTACGTGAACGTTCCCGCGATGCCCATGATGTTGAAGAGGTTGTACGGACCAAGCGGCAGCCCGATGAAGAGGACCGTCAACGAGGTCGCCAGTGTCTGGATCAGGATCGCCTTGTCAGGGGTGCGATTCTTCGGATGAACACTGCCAAGTATCTTCGGCAGCGCCCCCGTTCGAGCCATCCCGTACATCGTTCGACTCGACGCCGTGGTGCACGCGATGCACACCGAGATCCCACTGTTCAACAGTGCGATGAGGATGAAGAGCCATCCCGCGCCCCAAACGCGTTGCGCCAAGACGAAAGCGGGAGCGGCCGAGGACGTCGCCATGGAATTCAGATTGTCGACGCCCCAACCCATCTGAAGTCCCCACGAACAGAACACGTAGAACAGGCCGATCGCGACGACTGACCACACGATCGAACGAGGAATGATTCGGTGCGGGTCACGGCTCTCCTCGCCGATCGTCGCCGCCGACTCGAAACCGGTGAATGCGAAGATACTCAACACGACGGCCAGGAAGAATCCGGACGTGGACGTGATGCTGCTCGGCAGGAAGCCCCGCAGCGTGACTCCGCCTGGTCCCGGATGCAACACGCCCGTCGCCGCCAGGCTGAGGCCGACGATGATTTCGAAGAGTCCCATCCCCATCATGAACCTGGTGGAAACCACGATGCCCCGGTACGCCACCAGAAAGACGAACGCGAGAATCGCGAATGTGTAGACCCACCACGGAAGGTTGAACCCGTATCTCGAACTCAATTCGTCGTGAATGACGGCACCGGTGAACGCGGCTAGTGCGCCGGGAACGAGCGCGACCATCACGGCGTACAGCCAACCGGTGAGCCAACCGGGTCGAGGTCCCAAGGCGTCGCTCACGTAGGTGTAGAAGCCGCCCGCCGAAGGCAGGTTGCGGGCCAGTCCCCCCAGCGTGACCGCGAACGCCGTGCAGACCAGAAAGGCGACGAGGTAGGTCAGCGGTGCGGCGATACCCGCCTGCGCGGTGTTGAACGCAATCGTGTAGAAAATGCCCAGCGTTGGCGATATTTGCGCTACCGACTGCATCAGAACGCCACCGAGACCTACGGAACCGGAATTCAGTCGATGCTTATAGTGTTCTGTCGGTGCTCCATATTCTGCAGCATCGATACTGACACCCTCAAAGTCACTCATGTGACCCCCCCATTTCCTTTTCGTGTTTGGTTGATGCATTTGAAACAAAGAAGCGACGTCTCGACCTGGATCAACTCTCGACCCACGCCTGGACGGCATCCAAGTACTCGTCGGTGATCGGGACGTGGACCGATGCGGTGTACCAAAGATTCCCCGCGGTCTCCCAGTACGCCGGCATGTTCTTGAGTCCGTCGCGCACTTGCTCCCACGTGATCCCCATATCAGAGGGCCGGTAGGCGACGCCCATCGCGTCGAGCTTGCCCTTGATGAAATCTGGATCGTTGTCCTGCAGGTAACTCATGAGGAGAACGCCCAAACTGACAATCTGCCCGTGGAGGAACGGCTTCTTGACCTGGTACTCCAACGAGTAGAAGAAGGTGTGTTCGCTCCCCTCGATTGGCCTCGGATTCCAACCGGTGTTATTGAAGGCCGAGCCGCCCCATCGCAGCGCTGTCATGAGCGTTCGTATTCCGAGGTCCGTCACGCCGAGAATTTCCTCCGGCACGGCGAGCACGCTGTCGAGCACTCGCTTCGCCTCATCGACCCACTCCTGGTCGTAGGGCCACTTGGCCTCACAGCGACCCACCTCATCGGCCATGACCCAGTCCCAATGAGCGGTGTAGTAGCAAACGATGTCACCGACGCCTGATCGATTGATGTGCTGGGGCGCGGACCGAATGACGTCATAGTCAACGTAGACCGTTTCCGGCACGGCCCAGCCCGTGTATCGAAGGACGCCTTCGTCGCGGACGGCCGCGCGTTGCGCGAACGGAGCATTTACCGACATCGACGTCGGGACCTGGAAGAGCGGAATATTGAGACGCCAGGCCAAGTACTTCGCCACGTCGATGGCCATGCCACCTCCCAGTCCCACGATGCTTCGCGTTTCCGGTAGATCCACCACCAACTTCTCAAGGTCATTGATCTCGAGCGAATTGACGAAATGAACGTGGCCAGGCTTCGGCGTAAATTCACCTTCAAACTTCGGCCACAGGTCTGCCATGGTCACAACCGTGTAAGGACGGCTTAAGTTATCGGGAAGCGCCTTGATCAGTTCTCGACCAAAGACAACATTGAATTGCTGAAGTTCCATCTGGTTCTCGCCTTCTCACATATTAAGTGAGAAGAATAACATCAAAAATGTCCGAACTGACTGTAAATGTTTGTTTCTCTGTGAATTTCTTCACTTGGAAAACTGTCGAACTGTTCTCTGAGGTGGCGCCTCTGTAACTCACCTGACCGAAGTGCAAAAGCCAGCTGGGAGCGGTTGTTCGAAGGCGTCATCCGAGGTAAGCGGGAATCTCCCCTTTGAGCGCGTGTCCACCAGAAGCAGCGATCAGCCTTCGGCGAAGTCGGTCATCGAGACAAAAGTGGTGACTTGACCGACGTTGGGCAAGTCGGCGAGCTTTTCGGCGTGGAAGCGCTCGTAGGACTCAAGGTCGGCAACCTCGACGCGGAGCAGATAGTCGAAGCTGCCGGTGACATGATGAAACTCAACGACCTCCGAAATCTTGCGCGCACCCTCCTGGAAACGTTGGATGTGCTCGCGCTGATGACGAACGAGGCGGACCGCGACGAAGGCGGTGAGTCCACGGTCGTCCATTTTCGGGTCGATAATCGCTCGGTAACCGCGGATAACTTGATCCTCCTCAAGTCGCCGCAGCCGGCGCGAACACGCCGACGGCGAGAGGCCCGTCGCGTGGGCCATCTCGGCGACAGAAGCCCGTCCATCGTGTCGCAGCAGGTCGAGGATCAAGCGATTAGGAGCGTCGAACCTTTCCATAATCGAGAGATTACTGCACGAGTACTGGTCTAGACGCATGATTCATGTGTCTAATCTGAATATTCTTGCACTTACTTGCTTAATGCAAGGATGAGATGCAAACTTCCTGCATGTCAAATCATCATCGCATGCCGTCCACTTCGGCCATACATACGAAGCGCCCGGCGTTGTTAAGTCGACCGATTTCGTCACCGATCTTTCAGACGACGACGTTCGCACTCCCCTCTGCGGCCGACCTCGCCCACGCGGCGGTCGAGGTCTCAACACCGGGTTTCTATACGAGGCACGGCAATCCGAATCACGCGGAGCTGAGCGACGCCGTGGCCGCGCTCGAGGGGGCCGAGCGGGGCCTCGTCTTCAGCTCGGGGATGGCCGCACTAACGACGGCGGTGCTCGCGTTGGTGCGCTCGGGCGACCACGTCGTGGCGCAGAGAAGCATGTACGGGGGCTCGCTCAGTCTCGTGCAGGCGTTGCTGCCGCGCCTCGGCGTCGAGTGCACACTCGTCGATCAGACGGACGTCAGCGCGTGGGCGCGCGCCGTGACACCGACGACACGGCTGTTCCTGATCGAGTCGCCGAGCAACCCACGGCTCGAAATCACCGATATCACCGCAGTCGCTGCATTGGCTCGCGAGCGCGGCATCGTCTCGCTGGCGGACAACACGTTCGCCTCGCCGGTCAATCAGCGGCCGATAGACCTCGGCGTCGATCTCGTCTGGCACAGTGCGACGAAGTATCTCGCTGGCCACTCGGACGCGTCGGCGGGTGTCGTCGTCGGGTCCGACGCGCTGATGAAGACAATCTGGAACATGTCGCTCACGGTTGGTGCGGTGCTGGGTCCGATCGACGCCTGGCTCGTGACGCGTGGAATACGGACACTGCACCTGCGGGTCGAACGCCACAACACGACCGGCGCCGTGCTCGCCGAGCACTTGTGCAGGCCTGGCGAGGTCACCGTCGTTCACTATCCCGGTCTCGCGACGCATCCGTCGCACGCAGTCGCCGCACGTCAGATGGACGGGTTCGGCGGCGTCATTAGTTTCGAACTGCGCGGCGGCTTCGAAGCAGCGTCACAATTGATCGAACGGCTCGAGCTGTTCCAACTGTCAGCCAGTATCGGAAGCGTCGAGAGCCTTTGCGTGCATCCGGCGTCGATGTGGGGGGCCGTGCTCACTGACGAGGAAATAGTCGCGGCCGGTCTTCAACCCGGACTCGTCCGTTTGTCCTGCGGCGTAGAGGACCCGACGGACCTGATCGATGACCTCGATCGTGCGCTCGACGCACTTAACCACTAGGTGGTCAGATCTCGACCGTCGCCGCCTTGGTAGGTCACCCTGAGCGACTTTGGCTCAGCAACCCGAAGTGGACAGGCCCAGTCTCCCCAACTGGCTTGGAAGGCTCGAATAGAACACCGCCAGTCGTCGGGGCGGTATGAATGACGGATTGTCGTACTATCCGGCCATTAGATAAGCGTGGACGATATTGCAACGAAACTTGGACGATGAGGCTGAACAGCAACTTCGAACGGCGGACCGGTTTCGACGCGCTGTTCGCGGCTCATTTTCGCTCGATCTGGAGTTACGTTGCACGTCGAGTACCGGCCGGAATGGTCGACGACGTCGTCTCTCGATGTTTCACCATCGCATGGCAGAAATTTGCGGCGATTCCGCCATCGCCGCAAGATCGATTGTGGCTCATCGGAGTCGCCCGTCGATGCATCGCTGATCAAAGGCGATCTGACGGGCGTCGCTCGCGACTCGTCTCGAAGATCGCGTTGGACGTTCCACGACAATGTTCCGACGCTGATCGAGTTGAGGATCCTCGACTGGCGACGGTCCTCGACTCGATCAGCGAGCTCTCACCACTCGATCGCGAGGCCCTGCAGTTGGTTCTGTGGGATGGATTGACGCACGAGGAGGCCTCCGAGGTCATGGAATGCAGTGTCGCGGCGTTCGAAAGTCGCTACCGCCGTGCCCGTAACGCCGTTCGACTATCTGTCGCCTCTGAGTCGGCGACAGCGCAACTTCTCAACCGCACCACCCGATTGGCAGGAGATGAATCGTGAACATTGACGAACTAATACGAAGCTTCGATCCGCTGAGGGATGAGGACATCCCGGGAGTCCACTCGCTTCGCGCTTCGGCGATACTTGAACGCAGCACTTCGAGAACCGATCCTCGGGACCGCGGTGTGCCGCGACGTAGGTCCGGCCCGCGGCGCGTCCCGATCACGTTGATTGGCGTCGCCGCGTCGATTGCCGTCGTAGTCTTCGCCGCCGTCCCAGTGTTGACCCCTTCCTCGCCGGTGAAGAATGATGTCGTCAACGTTCCGAACCCGGTGAAGGGGCAGTGGAGCCTCGCCGGCTATATCACTGAATCGGGGTGGCAGGCGAACTCCTCAACCGGGCCACTGCCGACGTCGCTCCAGTTCGCAACGCAATTGGTGTGTCCCACCGCCAGGACCTGCCTCGCCGCCGGCAACGACAATCGTGCCCGTTTTCGGAATTCCCAAGGCGTCATTGCCGTCACTCACGATGGTGGGCTGACCTGGAAGCGTTCGTTGGCGCCCTACAACGGCACCGTCTTCCAGAGCGTGTCGTGTGTCTCGGCGACCTCATGTATGGCCATCTCCAACGGTGTGAAGTTTCACACTCCCCCCGTGCTGTACACGACGAGTGACGGGGGCGAGAGTTGGCAGAGCTCCGTCGTCCATGGCGCCAAGTACGGCATGTTCGACCTCTCGTGTTCCAACGCACGCCGCTGTGTCGTCTTCGCGATGTCGCCGACGCCTACGGCCCCGTACAGCGTGATCGAGGGCTTCGTGACCAGTGACGGTGGCCGGAGTTGGAGATCGGTGAAGCTGCCCCCCGACTTCGCTCCCAGTGGATCAGCGCAGTCCGCGCTCCAGTGTTTCGCGAACGGACACTGTACCGCTTCGGGTATACGAGCATCTCGTATCGGCTTCCCTGGGCACGCCGACATGATCTACAGCAACGACGCCGGCGCCACGTGGTCAACGTCGTCGGCGCCACCGGTGAAGACCAATGGATTGCTGATGACATGTTCCAGCGCCAATCACTGCTTGACGGTCGTCGCCAACGAAGACCCCAATGGCCTCTCTACGACGAGAGGAGTGATGACCTCCAGCGATGGCGGTGCTACTTGGGTATCGACCCACTCCACTGGACTTCACACATCGATCAATGGCCATCCCTTCATCGTGGATGCGGTCACGTGTGCAGCCGTTGATCAATGCTGGGTTTCGGGACATCTGATCACGAGTATGTGCCAAGGGACGTGTCCGTACGCTCCCAATCAAGCCGTGATGTTTTCATCGACCAGTTTCGGACGCGCGTGGAAGCGAGTGCCGCTGCCAACCCCACCGAGCGCCACGCTTGAGTACGAGTCGGTGTGGCCGTTGGGATGCGCAAGCGCAACTCATTGCTTCTCAGTGGGTTGGCTCGCGACGACCAAGGCCAGCGCCGCACGAGGTACCGCCACTGTTCAACAAGACGTTGTACTCTCGTGGATTCCGAAATCAAGTGCGCACCCTGAATCGACGACGAATGGGGCGACTTCACCAGTTTGAGTTGTCGAAGGAGAGAGTTTCCGATTCGGAACAGGTATTACCGTGAGTGTCCGCCATATCTCTACGGGAGACCCTGACGACAGCCTCGAATATCCGAAGGGGCCACGAGAGAATTCAGTCTTCGTTTCTCGACCGGTCAAGCATTGCCTCGATTGACGATTTCGGGCTCCATTTTGATGTACCTGAGATCAAAGTCAACC
>Ga0075017_100001056_pt1 | contig 16489 bp, 18 predicted proteins | sample AleBraG_ABR_2012_FD_71475 | JGI IMG/M metagenome (GOLD analysis project Ga0075017, IMG submission 71475) | Freshwater sediment microbial communities in response to fracking from Pennsylvania, USA - Alex Branch Run_MetaG_ABR_2012 | ecosystem: Environmental > Aquatic > Freshwater > Creek >... | reverse complement strand
GTTCCGGGAAGAATGCCCAACACTCCGCCCTCGGCACAACTGGGGACCAGTCCGGGAGGCGGTGGCTCCGAATACAGGCAACGGTAACACGGGCCGCCGGGATAAGAAAATACAGTCGCCTGGCCCTCAAAACGAAAAATCGAACCATACACGTTCGGCTTGCCCAGTAGCACGCAGGCGTCGTTCACCAGATAGCGCGTAGGGAAGTTGTCGGTGCCATCCACCACAATGTCGTAGGGCCGCAGAATTTCCATCGCGTTCTGGCTGGTAAGCGCGGTTTCATAGCGGTCAATGTTCAGGTAAGGGTTGATGTCGAGCATCGTTTCGGCTGCCGAGTCTAGCTTCTTCTTTCCCACGTCCTTGGTACCGTGAATCACCTGCCGCTGGAGGTTGGTAAAGTCGACTACGTCGAAATCGACCAAGCCAATGCGGCCGATGCCTGCAGCCGCCAGGTACAAGCCCAGCGGCGCTCCCAAACCACCGGTGCCAATCATGGCTACCTTGGCGTTCTTGAGCTTCAACTGGCCCTCCATGCCCACTTCGGGCATGATCAGGTGGCGCGAGTAGCGCAGGATTTCGTCCTTGCTCAGCGTCGCAGGCTGCGCAGGAGCTTCCACGCTCGCGCCCCCGGCGATGCTAGGCACGATCGAAACCGTATCGCCATCTTTGACCGGCGTGGCATCCTTCTGCAGATAGCGGATGTCTTCGTCGTTCACATAGACATTCACAAAGCTGCGCAGCTTGCCTTCATCGTTGTAGAGATGCTTCCGCAGATCGCCAAACTGGGTGGTCAGCGTCTTCAGCGCCTCGCCGACAGTGGAGCCAGCGATCTCGACCGAATCGAGTTTGTCCGCATACTGCCGCAGTGGCGTGGGTATCAGAATCTTAGCCATAAATTAATTCTTCCTTGGGAGCGGCGCTGGCGTCAAAGTCCGGCCGGTAGCTGTTGGCGTGATCGAAGCGGCCCTGCTTCACCGAAAGCACAACGTAAGAATACCAGGGACAGGAGTGCTCCAGATCGCGCTTGGAAAAGTACGCGTCGCAATCGGGGTGGGAGTGAAAAATGCCAATGATGCCCAGGCCGGCTTGCCGCGCCTCGCGGTCGGCGCGGGCCAGATCCAGCGGATCCAGCACAAAGAAATCTTCCTGCGGCCCGGTGTAAGAGTTCGGCAGCGGAACGGCTTGCGTGGCAAGTTGATCCGTGCCGAGCATCACGCCGCAGCCCTCTTTGGGATAGGTGCTCTCCACGTGGGCGACCATTTGGGCCCAGGCGGTCTTTTCCACTTTAATCATTCCAGAATGGTTCGCTGAGATACTTGTAGGCGCTGTCGCAGAGGATGGTGACGATCACTCCGGATTCGCCTTTGTCGTGCAAGCTGCGCGCGACTTGCAAGGCTGCCACCAGGTTGGCGCCTGAGGAGATTCCCAGTAACAGAGCTTCTTCTTGCGCGGCCCGGCGGCACATTTTATACGCATCTTCCGTCTCGAGCCAGACGTTGTGGTCGGCTAGCTCCGCGTCATAGATGCCCGGCACAATCGCTGTAGGCATATGCTTGAGGCCTTCGAGGCCATGAAATCCCGAGGATGGCTGCGCGGAGATGCAACGTACCTGCGGGGCGTCGCGCCGGAAGCGCCGGGTCACGCCCATGAACGTTCCACTCGTGCCCATGCAGGCGACAAAATGGGTAATACGGCCCTCAGTCTGCTCCAGAAGCTCCAGCGCCGTACCTTCGTAGTGTGCCTGCCAGTTGGCCGGATTGTTGTATTGATCGGGGTAGAAATACCGATCGGGGTCGGCGGCATAGATCTCGCGGCACAGGCGAATAGCGCCGTCCGAGCCTTCCCCGGGATCCGAAAACACCATCTCCGCGCCAAAAGCGTGCAGGATGTGCTTGCGTTCAATGGAGGCGTTCTTCGGCAGACACAGTTTGACGCGGTATCCCTTGAACGCGCCGATCATGGCGTAGGCGATCCCGGTGTTGCCGCTGGTGGCATCCAGGATGATTTTGTCTTTGGTGAGTTGGCCCGTCCGCTCCCCTTGCACCAGCATGTTCAGCCCGGCGCGGTCCTTGACAGACCCGCCCGGATTGAAGAACTCCGCCTTGCCAAAGAGCTCAATTCCAGGAAACTCCCGAACCAGCCGCTCCAGGCGAAAAAGAGGCGTATTCCCGATTTTCTCGAGCAGATTGGAGGCGGAAAGATTGGCTACGGGGGCGGCCAGCATGGGTTGCTTTTACGATCCTATCACCTGAAAGTCGGTTGACAAAGATGTGATGCTACCGGGAGCGTAAGGGATGCGCTGGCTTTCCCTCCAGGAATCACCTGACTCTGCCGATAGTACTCGCATGGAATCGACCAAGTTACAGGTTCCGGCCGAAGAAGCGACTTCCCCGAACCCAGTGAGCCCAATTGACGCCCAAAAACAGAAACGCAAAGTGATTTTGGCCATGGTTTTGACCTTGTGCTTCGGGTTGCTGCTGGCGAGCCTCTATCTAGGCGGGAGGTTTTCTTCCCGGCATCCCATGCCTTCTGAGGCATTTGCGAAACCCAGCCCGCTCACCGACGCCGTGCCACTGCCAGCCCCCGCGCGGGTCCAGGCGAAAGCGGAGGCGAATAAGCCCAATACTCCTCCTCTCTCAGTGGCTCTGCCTGCACCCAGCCCGCTGGCCGCCCAACCCCCAGCCCCAATCCCAGCCGATGCCCGAGCCCGGGTAAAGGCCGAGGTCAAGCCCACTAACCCTGCTCTCTCGGCGGCTCTGCCGATATCCAGCCCGTTGGCCACCAAACCCGGGTCAGCGATCACCGTACCCGCCAAAGACAACCCGGTCCAGGCGACTGCCGCAATCCAAGCGAAAGCTGTCAAACCTGCGTCACCAGTTCCAGCGGCGGCCGCAATCCCAGCCGATGCCCGAGTCCAAGCCAAAGCCGAGCCGAATAGGCCCACACCCAGCCCGCTGGCCGACAAACCCAGGTCAGCGATCGCCATACCCGCCAAAGACAACCCGGTCCAGGCTACTGCCGCAATCCAAGCGAAAGCTGTCAAACCTGCGTCACCAGTTCCAGCGGCAGCCCCAATCCCAGCCGATGCCCGAGTCCAGGCCAAAGCCGAGCCGAATCGGCCCACACCCAGCCCGCTGGCCGCCAAAAATCCGGTCAAGCCGCCGGTTGTTCCGGAATCGGAGGCGGGGAGCGGCCTTGCACATCCGAAACCCGGCGATGCCTATGTGCAAGTAGGAGCCTTCGTGTCTCCCTATGCGGAGCGGTGGGTCAATGTCCTGGAACAGCGCGGTTTTCATCCCATCGTCGCCGAAGGTCCGAATTCTACCGTCCATCGTGTCTTGTTAGGACCGCTGGGGCCTGCCCAGGTTTCCGATGTGGAAGCAAAGCTTCGCGAGGCGGGCATCGAGCATTTCGAAAAGATATATTAATTTGGTGAGCAGGGTACTCTGGCCATCACGTCCGACACAATTCACCCATCCGCTCTTCTGGAACTTCGATTCTCCCCAGATCAGCCTTGCGGACATGGCAGGTCCGGTGTTGGGCAACGCTTCTTTGGCGCCTGTTCAGCCCACTGGAAACAGGCTGAGCCGCTCCTGGCAACGCTCGGAATCACTCGACGCTGTTTACAGTGGGCGTGCGATTCCAGTGAGGCCGACCCTGTTCTGCGACAGGCGGGGAGGCTGCTGCAGCCGCTCGGAATAACGATAGAGCACCTTCGCATTGTCCGTCCTAGGGGCCGAAAACGAGGTTCTCGCCGCACCGCTGGCGACTCGCGAGCAGAAAAAAGGCCGGGTTACCGATCACCCGGCCTTTCACATAAGGAGGGTCTGCAATTATCTGGCGGCTAGGAGTGCCCTAAGATGCCGCGCCCGCTCCGGAGAACGGAGTTGGCGAAGAGCCTTGGCCTCAATCTGGCGGATTCGCTCCCGCGTCACATCAAATTCCTGTCCGATTTCTTCCAGCGTGTGCTCGCGCTCACAGCCGATACCGAAGCGCAGGCGGATCACCTTCTCTTCCTTGGGAGAAAGCGTCTTCAAAATGTTCGCCGTCTCATCGCGAACGTTGGAATCAATCACCGCATCGACGGGCGAACCGACCCAGCGGTCTTCAATCAGATCGCCCAAAGCCGATTCCCCATCCCGGCCAACCGGGGTTTCCAGGGAAACCGGATCGCGGGAGATGGTCTTCAGCTTCTGCACTTTTTCCACCGGGATATCCATCCGGCGGCTGATCTCTTCGTTGGTCGGAACCCGCCCCATTTCCTTCTCCAACTCACGAGTGGCACGCAAGAACTTGTTCATGCTCTCGTTCATGTGGACCGGAATACGGATGGTGCGCGATTGGTCGGCGATGGCACGGGTGATCGCTTGGCGGATCCACCACGTGGCATAAGTAGAGAACTTGTAGCCGCGGCGATACTCAAATTTGTCGGCGGCACGCATCAATCCGATGTTGCCTTCCTGGATCAAGTCCAGGAGATGCAAGCCGCGATTCACGTACTTCTTCGCCACCGAGACCACCAACCGGAGGTTGGCCTCGACCAGATCTTTCTTGGCCCGCTCGGCTTCCACTTCGCCATGGCGAATAACATTCAGGCTATGTTTCAGGTCGACCAGAGGAGCGCCGGCCTCGGCTTCGCGCTTGCGCACTTCCCGCCGCAGCTCGCGGGTGCGGCCTTGAGCCGCCGATCCATTGCGTTCTTCGAGCTTCCGCAACTCGGCATCCAGTAGAGCAATCTCCTCCACCGCCCGCTCGATTTCGCGGCTGAAAACCTTCCAGCGAGAACTTTGCCAGGGAACCCGGCGCATTACTTTGGAAATCTCTACTTTGCAGCGGGCAAACTTGCCCATCCAACGCCGCCGGATCTTCTTGTTGCTGAGAGCGATGCCGCTAACTTTCTCCCCGAGCTGCTGGTGCTTCTTATACAGCGCCAGAATATCGTGGAACATCTGCCGCACTTCGGCCTGCCTCTTGGCAGCCGCCGGCGTGCCTTCCTCCACATCGCCAAAATCAACCAAAGTCTCCAACTCCAACTCGCCGCGCTTGATAGCTTCCGAAAGCTCGACCAGCATCATCTGCACCAGTGCAGACCGGCTGATCGATTTCTGCATTCTCAGTTTTCCCCGCTCCATTCGGCGGGCCAGATTCACCTCGCCCTCTCGAGTTAAAAGCGGGACTGCGCCCATCTCGCGCAGATACACCCGCACCGGGTCGTCCGTGTAGATGGACTCTTCCACCTGCTGCGCAGCAGGGAATTCCTCGCCTTCGGCTACTTCCTCGGGATGAAAGAAGGTGGCTTCTTCATCGAAAGGAATTCCGATGGGCTCGTGAGCGTCGGGTAAAAATTGATCCTCGAATTGATCCACTAAGAATCACCTCCCCCAAACAAGAACATAACTTCGCCTAGTCTTCGTCCCTTAAGTGTGGGGTATCAAAAAACGCAGGTTGACTGCTTCGCCAACGTCTTCAGACGAGTTCGCCAGACCCGAAAGCAGCAACCGATTATAGCACCGAACGTTTTCGAAGTTAAGTCCCTATTTAAAAGATGTTTCCATTTGGCTTTGGTTACACGAAATTAGAACCACCTCGCCCAGGTGGTAGTAGAATCTCCTAGGTACGCTTCAGTAGTACTAAGTTCTTCAATTCGTTGAGGAAAGCCTCCACGTCCTGGAAGTCCCGATACACCGAGGCGAACCGGACGTAGGCGATCTTGTCGAGCGACTTCAGGTGCTCCATCAGCATTTCCCCGATCTGTGTAGTAGAGATTTCGCGGTCGGGGTTATCGGCTAACCTCGCCTCCACGACATCCACGACCTCGGCCAGTTTGCCCATGGCAACCGGTCTCTTCTCACAGGCTTTCAGGAGTCCTGCCAGCACCTTTTGACGATCAAAGCGTTCCCGCCGGCCGTCTTTTTTGATGACCATGTAGGGGATCTCGTCGCTTCGTTCGTAGGTGGTAAAGCGGCGTTCGCAAGCCAGGCACTGGCGGCGCCGGCGAATGGAATCGCCCTCCTTGCTCTCGCGGGAATCGATGACTTTGTCTTCCTTGTGGCCGCAGAAGGGACACATCATAGGGCGACCTCGTCTTTCAAGTGTCTCAATTTACGCCAGTTGATGCCCTGGTGGAGGGCCAGCGGCAAACCGATCGGCACGATCGCCACAAAGCTCAACAACCACACGACCAAGGCCATACCGGCGGCAGACTCCAACTTCAGGCCAAAAAGTTCGGTTAACACCACTACCGAGACCACTTGGACTCCGCCGCCCAGCCCAGGAATTTGAACAATGCTTCCGAATGCGATGAAGCCAAGAAATACCAGCACGTCGGTCAGACTGAGGTCGCGGGTAACGGCGAACGCGTGAAAGGTCGAGTACATCGATCCTGCAATCACCGCCCATTCCAGAGTGCTATAGATCAGGAGGAGGGCCAGATTCCCGCTATTCCGCGTCACTTCCATGCCCATGCTGAAGGAACTGAGCGCCTGGGAGACGCGGAAGCGGAAGGCGTCCGGCAGAAAGCCGATGGCGCCCATGATGCGCTGCTGCGCGGTCTCCGAAAAATTACGAAACGAAATCAACACGAGCAGGCAGACAACTCCAAGAGCTGTAACCACATACCCGCCGGCCGCGAATACCCAACGCAGCGACGGGCCCAACTGCGCGTCGGCCGAACGGCTATGGGTTAAAGAATAGCCGAAGATCAGCAGGACGAACAGAAGGTCGAAGATCCGCTCCAGAAGCCAGGCGGCCATTTGGGAGGAGAAGGAGAGCCGTTCCTTGGCGGCAATCAGGTAGGGTCGAACCAGTTCTCCCGGCCTTCCCAACAGGAACACGGCTGTAAACCCTATGATGGTGGCGGCATGGATGTTCCATAAGCCTGGATTGGGTTTCAGCGGTCGAAGCATCACGCGCCAGCGCAAAGCCCGGCCTGAATAGCTGAGATAAATCAAGGCGACCGCCGCCGCAAACCAGTTCCAATCCACACCCAGAAACGTGCGCTTGAAATCTTCCCAGCGAAACGGGCTCTGCCGGAGGCGATAATAGATCAACCCGGCGATGATGGCGAGCAGTAAGCCAGCCAGGAGGGCGCTCTTTTGCCATTGGGTTTGCCACTTAGGGCGGACTGGGGGCTGAGGGCGGAGGGGCTCCACGTCGTAGACTATGATTCTAAGCGAACTTCTCATGATAAACCTTCGTTCCTCATAGTGAAAGCTGTGAAGGACCTGCGTGGCAGGAACTTGAGGAGATTCGGACGGATGGCAACGGCGGCAATTCCGGTATCAAAATGGAGTTGGGCGCCCCCGCGAACGCAGGCAATCAGCTTGGATGCCGATACTAGTCTTGTTGAGCGATGCCTGAGCGGCAACGACGCCGCCTGGGAAGACATGGTAAAGCTGCATACCCGGCGTGTATATGCCATCTGTTACCGCTTTACCAACAGCGAGGCGGAAGCGCAGGATTTGGCCCAGGATGTCTTCATTCGGGTTTTCAAGAATCTCAAGAGCTTTCGTGCGGGCGAGGGATCGTTTTCGGTTTGGCTGACGCGTCTGACCCGAAACTTGTTGATCGACCACTATCGGCGGACCAAGCTGGACCGGATCACGGAATCCTTAGAGGATCAGGTTTCCGTATTGGAAGAGAAGACCGCAGCCATGTCGAAGACGGATGGCATGCTGGCAGGCCGGGAGGCGAGCGAAATTCTGCAGGCTGGCCTCCAGAAGCTCTCTCCGGAATTGCGCGAGACTGTTATTCTGCGGGATTTGGAAGAACTGGAATATCGCGAGATTGCTGAGATTCTGAACGTGCCGGAAGGGACGGTCAAATCGCGGCTGAATCGGGGACGGGCGGAACTGGCCCGTGTGCTGAAGCGCTGGAAGGTGTGTGGCGCGAGGGTGAGTGGATGACCTGCGCTGAATTCGAAATTCTGTTGTGCGATCACCTGGATGGCACGCTCCGCGGCGAAGACCAAGCCGCGTTTGAGCTGCACCGGTCCACGTGTGTGTCGTGCGCGGAATATGCCGACGACGTGGCTGGCGCGGTTTCTTTTGTAGAGAGGGCGGCGCTGGTGGAACCCCCAGCCGAACTCCTGACGCGGATTTTACATGAAGCGCCGCATGGGGCCAGCGGGGAACGCCGCTCCTGGTGGCGCAGGATTTTCGGCGGCGTATTCGAATCCATATTGCAGCCGCGCTATGCCATGGGTATGGCGATGACGATTCTTTCGTTCTCCATGGTGGCGCGCTTTGCCGGCATCGAGCCGCGGCAGTTGCACGCAGCGGATCTGGACCCGGTGAAAGTCTGGGCCACGATGGACGATCATGCGCACCGCACCTGGGACCGGGCTGTGAAGTATTACGAGAACCTGCGGCTGGTGATGGAAGTGCAATCGCGGTTGAAGGATTTTAGCGACCAGGAACAGGCGCAACAGCAAGACAGTGCAAAACCAAAAGAAGTGCAGCAGAAGAAATAAGAGGCGGAACTTATGAATTGCGTAACTCATCCCGAATTACCGGCCATCGCTTATTGCCGGACGTGCGGCCGGGCGCTATGCGAACGTTGCCAACGTAGCTCGCAGGACATCATTTACTGCGAACAGCATTTGCCGGTGCCGGCAGGAGCGGGCGCTCCTCCGGCGGGAGATCCGGCGTACTCGCCCTACACCGCCCCGCTGCCGACCGCGGCTCCGCCACCACGGCCTGAAGGCGCGTCGCCCGGCTTGGCTTTCATCCTTGGCCTGATCCCGGGTGTCGGCGCGATTTATAACGGCCAGTACATCAAGGGATTGATCCATGTGGTGATTCTTGGCGTGCTGATCGGCATTATCGACAGTGGCCAAGCGTCCGGAGGCATGGAGCCGTTGGTAGGGATGCTGATCGGCACGTTTGTGTTTTACATGGCGTTTGAGGCGTACCACACGGCGAAAAAGCGCCTCCATGGTCAGGCTGTGGATGAGTTCTCGAGTATTTTACCGATGCGGAGCCACCGCTCGGGCTTCCCGGCGGGTCCGGTGGTTTTGATCGCGGTAGGAGTGCTGTTTTTAATGAATACGCTCGGCTGGCTTCGTTTTGGCGAGATCATCCGGTTTTGGCCGCTGGCTCTGATCGGGTTGGGGGCCTATATGCTGTACGAGCGTTTGGAGCGTGGCGGCCCATCGGCTGCCGCTCCCGATCGGGAGATGAGCCATGAACGGCAGTAGCTTTCTACTGTTGCAAGCCACGCGCGGGCCGATTCTGCTGATCGTGCTGGGGCTGCTTGTGCTGATCGACTACATGGGGATTTATGGATTTAACCGTACTTGGCCGGTACTGATCATTCTATTTGGCGTGATGAAGTTTTTAGAACAGATTACCAAGACGGCGCCTCCGCCCCCGCCGCCCTACGACTACACGACGCCGCCGGGAGGAAACGCCATATGAAACGCGGATCGATTGTCGGGCCAGTGATTCTCATTGGCTTGGGCGTTCTGTTTCTCGTGCGGAACATGATCCCGGATTTTCCGGTTTTGGATCTGCTGTCGCGCTTCTGGCCGTTGCTGCTGATCGTCTGGGGTGGGTTGCGGCTGTTGGAAGTTCTCTTTCTGGCGGCTACCGCCCGGCCGCTGCCGCGAGCCGGCGTCTCCGGCGGCGAGTGGATCATCGTGATTCTGATCTGCATCGTCGGCGGTGGCGCCAACGCGGCGCACCGCTACCGCGATTGGTTTCCCAACCAGCGCGCTTTGCGCGGCCTGGTGGTGAATATGGGCGAAAGCTTCGACTACCCCATGGCGGAGAGCGAAAAACCATGTTCCGCTAACTGCAAGGTGGTGATTGAAAATTTCCGCGGCAACGCCAAGATCGTGGGCGCCGACACCAAGATGGTGAAGTTGAGCGGGCGCAAATCCATTCGCTCCTTCCAGCAAACAGAAGCGGACCGCGCCAACACGGACACGCCAGTGGAGCTGATCGTGCAAGGTGACCAGATCATCGTGCGCACCAACCAGAGCCGCGTGAACGATTCGCTGCTGGTGTCCACCGATCTGGAACTCCAGGTCCCCTATAATTCTTCCCTGGAAGGTCACGGGCGCAATGGCGACTTCGACGTTCAGGCCCTTAAGGGCAACGTGGACCTGAGCTCGGACAATGCCGGCGTCCGGCTGGAAAAGATCGGCGGCACGGTGCGTGTGGACACGCGGCGCAGCGATATCATTCGAGCCACGGACGTAAAAGGGTCAGTGGATTTGAAGGGACGCGGACAAGACCTGGAATTGACCGACATCGCCGGACAGGTGACGGTGAACGGCACCTACGTAGGCCAAATTCAGTTGCGCAACCTGGCGCAGCCCGTCCGGTATGAAGATCCCCAAGTGACTCTCAACCTGGAGAAGCTGCCGGGGCAAGTTCACATGGGCGCGGGTGAGGTTACAGGCGAAAACCTGATCGGGCCAGTGCGCTTGACGGCGCGGTCGCGCGACATTCATCTGACCAATTTCACGCAGTCGCTGGAACTGAACCTGGATCGTGGCGACATTCAAATCTCTCCGGGCAAGACAGTTCCAAAGATGGACGTGAAGATCGCCCATGGCGGCGACATCGAGCTCGGTCTGCCGGCGAACGCAAAGTTCGACCTGAAGGCGAGCACGGCGCGCGGTGAAGCGCACAACGACTATGGTTCCGCGCTGACGGCAAGCGAGGAGCGCCACGGAGCGAGCATTGTGTCTTCCGGTTCCAACGGGGGCGGTCCGCAGATTCGGCTGGATACGGCGCGCGGCACGCTGACTGTGCGCAAGGGAGAGATCGAAGAGGCGGAGGGGGCATTGTCCGCGCCGTCCGCGCCATCGGCGCCATCCGCGCCGAAACTTGCAAAGCCGCCGGTCAAGATCGAGGATCAGTAGGATTCTTTGCGAATGGTACAAGCGGCGTAACTAATGCCCTGCGCGCCTCGATGGGGGCGTTACTCTCCGGCTTAGCTTAGTAAACTCTTTCGGAAGTTCGGCCTCGTATTGCGCAAACCCCTCCCTCACGGTCGGGGCAAATGGCGCGCGGCGCAGCGGTTTGGGATTCGAGGGCGTATTTGTGAAACGGCGTACTTAGCTTAGTGAGCCGAAGACGGCGAAGGATGCCGACTGAGTGCCCTCATGTTTCTCACGGCGAAGCCGCGCATCGGTTTTGAGAGTTACCCTTGGAAGGAGGAGGCGCCACAATGTCGGCTCTTGACTGGTCACAATGCTCCGCCGTAGAAAGCATCCCCGGCAAGGTTAGTTAGCGGCGCGTGGGTGTTCCGGGATACTCGTATGCCGGTTTCCATTGTGTTTGAAAATCTCGAAGCGGGTGCCACCATCGACGAAATCACGGAATGGTTTCACTTGAGCCGGGAACAGATTGTGACGGTACTTGAATTTGCGGCGCGAAGCCTCGATCCTATCCCGGCCCCGCATGCGACGCCATCAAGCGTAGAGGCTCATCCTGTTTGACCAAAGCACGCCCGCCCCGCTACGATATGCGCTGAAAGGCCATGTCATCGTCCGGTTGAACGCGGATGGGAGAGGCTGGTTAACGGCGCTCTGCTCGATGCAGCCGAGGCCGCTGGCTTCGAACTGCTTCTCACCGCCGACAAGAACATTCGGTATCAGCAAAATTCTAACGAAGCGGGTAATCGCTATCGTTGTTATCGGAAATGCGCAGTGGCCTGTTCTGCGCCGGTATGTTGACAGGGTGGTGGTCGTCGTCAACGCGGCCACCCCTGGCAGTTTCGCCGAGGTCGAAACTCCACGCCAGTAACCTCGGATTGTTCTCGGACCCTCGGCCGGTCGTGGCCGTTAGGTGGCCGGAAACCCGGCGTCCCCTCCCTTTTTCGCGAACTTCGCCATGAGATATACGCAGCTTCTACTCGGCTCGGCGGCTTCTGTATTGGCGTATCCCGTCGCTTACTACATTGGCAGCCAGCGCGACCGCCTCAAGTATTTGGGGATCGCGTTATCCGAACCCACCAAAACGCAGTTAGCCGGTTACTTCCGCCAAGCCGATCTGGACCGGACACGCGTGGTGGAAAGCGATCCTCTCCCCATCCCCGCTCCGCCATTTCGTAGAACTGCGCGGCGCTTGGGTCTGGATTTTCCGGAGCTGTCACAGGTCGCGGCCATCACCCTCGATTCGGTGATCGCCTCGCGTGGACCTTTGGGTTCGAGCCTGCTCTTCCACGAATTGGTGCACGTTGTACAGTTTCGCCTGTTGGGCGTCAAGACGTTTGCGAGACTCTACACTCGCGGCTTCCTCGACACAAGAAGCTACGACGGCATCCCGCTGGAGCGTTGCGCTTGCGAACTGGAACACCGGTTTACTAATGATCCGAGACCTTTCGACGTCGAGGCCGAAGTGGCGGCATGGATGGAGCGGAATCGCTTTTAGAGGTGGCGCGCCAATACGCTGAGCTGCGGCTTTTCCGCCTGGAACAAAGCGTCCGGTTGAACGGAGAGCGGATAGTCTCCCCACCACTCCCCTGCCGACCAGTACGTGCCGTCGAGCGAAGCTGCATCCAGAGCTTGCAGGAAGCTTTCCAGAACGTCTTGCCAGCGAGGATCATCGCCCGGAATGCCATACTCGCCTACGTATCCGATCACATGATTGCGGGAAAGCCAATCGGTAAACGGGCGCAGACGATCGACGCCGACGGACGGCAGCCTTCTATTTTGGCGCAGTTCTTCGTCGTAGCTCAGAAGATATTTTCCGCTGCGGTCGGCGTCGAAATACAAATGAGCCTCATAGGCGAAACGATTCGCCGGATCGTCGATCCAGGAATCCGGACCGTGGACCTCCGGCCATTCGTCGGCGTGGGACCAGTTGTCGCCGGCGACCATGATCAGCGTGCGATCGCCGCTGTCGCGCAGCGCGGAGAGCGCGAATTGCGAAATTTCCTTCCAGTCCGCTGCCGGCCCGAGGTCGTGCGGCTCATTCATCAGACCGAAGGCGTAGAGCGCGGGGTGATCGCGGAGTTCGGTCGATACGCGAACCCACAGATCCGTCAGGCGCTGTCGGGTGATGGCCGGTGAATTATCGAGGATGTATTCGAACCCGTTGATCTGGTAGCGGGCAAAATTTTGTAGATTGACCACTGCCGCCCCATCGGCGCGGCCAGCCCAGTCGAGATTGCGGCGCAGGCCGTCCAGGTAGGCGGGATCGAGCGGGCCGCCGGGAACCGGCTGCAGGCGCTCCCACTTCACGCCGATGCGGAAAAGATTCAGTCCGCGATCGGCGAAGTAACGATACGTCGCTTCGCTGTTGAAGGTGTAGTCGCGGCCCAACACCCCGGGCAGATTCTGCTCACCGAAATCCGCGCCACTGATATTGACTCCACGTCGAAGTTGGGGCATTGGATCGTTATTTGGTGTGAAGAAATCTTGGGGACGTCGCGGGCTAGCGTCCGTATTCCTTCGCTCTCAAGGATCGCAGCCTCGTCCCCAAGATTTCTTCACACTGTCCAGACTGTATCCTACAATTAGCTTGATCAACAAACTAGTTCTGGAGAACTTGAAGCATCGCTGGCTGCGAACCGCCTTGAGTATTCTCGCGATCTCCATCAGCGTAACTATGGTTCTGACGCTGGTCGGCCTGAGCCACGGCGTACTGCGCGATCAGGCGTCGCGGACTACCCGGATCGGCGCCGACATCCTGGTCCGTCCTCCGGGCAGCAGTTTGCTTTCTTTTGACATGGCCATGCCGGCCGGTGTGCTCAAGAAAGTGGAAGAGCAGCCGCACGTGGTTTCCGCCAGCGGCGTGCTGATTCAAGGCACGGGACTCTTCGCCTCAATCACCGGTATCGATCTGCCGTCGTTCAACCGGCTGAGCGGGGGCTTTCGTTTTCTCAGCGGCCGGGCGTTTCAGAAGACGGACGACTTGATCATCGATCAATTTTACGCCGACCAACACAAGCTTCACGTGGGAGATGTGGTGCAGGTAGCGAATCGGCCTTGGCACGTCTGCGGCATCGTAGAGCCGGGCATGCTCGCCCGCATGTTCGTTCAGCTTTCCGTATTGCAGGAATTGTATTCGAGCCCTAACAAGCTTTCCATTATTTACGTCAAGCTCGACGACCACGGCCGAACCAATGCGGAGGTCGAGGCGTTCAAGGCGGTTCTCAAGGATTACCAGATTTACTCGATGGAGGAATACACGTCTCTCTTCACGGAGAATAGCGTGCCTCTGCTGAAGCAGTTCACCGTCGTTATTATTGCGCTGGGCGTGCTGGTGGGATTCCTGTTCGTGTTTCTGTCCATGTACACGGCGGTGCTGGAGCGCACGCGGGAGATCGGCATCTTGAAAGCGCTGGGGGCTTCGCCGATGTATGTGCTCAACGTGTTGATCCGCGAGACGCTGATGCTGGCCTTGGCGGGTTCGATTGTGGGGATCCTCTTGTCGTTCGCTACTCAGTGGGTGATCAAAACCACATCGCCCGGCGGACTGATCCAAGCGATTGTGCCCGATTGGTGGCCGATTGCAACGGCCATCGCCCTGGGCGGTTCGCTGCTGGGAGCGATCTATCCGGGATTTAAGGCGGCGCGGCAGGACGCCATTGAGGCTTTGGCCTATGACTAAGCCGCCGATGATCACGGCGCGCGGCTTGGAGAAAACTTATCGCACTGGTGAGGTAGCCGTGCAAGCGCTGCGCGGCGTCGACCTGGAGATCGGCGAGGGCGAGTTTGTCGCCATTGTGGGGCCGTCCGGGTCGGGCAAGTCAACTTTGTTTCACATTCTGGGAGGCTTGACACCGCCCAGCAAGGGCGCCGTCACGATAGCGGGCACGGAGTTGGGCAGCATCTCGGATTCCGGCCGAACCGAACTGCGCAAGAAGACGGTCGGCTTCGTTTTTCAAAAATACAACTTGCTGCCAACGTTAACCGCCCGCGAGAACATTGAAATCGCCCGCGACATTGCGGGACGCAAAGGGCCGTTGCCGCCGGAAACCGAAGCAATTATCCAGTTGTTGGGCCTGTCTCAACGGATGGACCACAAACCGCGCGCGATGTCGGGCGGCGAGCAGCAACGCGTGGCGATTGCGCGGGCGATCGTGAATCACCCGGCGATTCTGCTGGCCGATGAACCGACCGGCAATCTCGATACGGAAAACTCGACTATTGTTTTGGGGCTTTTGCGCGAGTTGAACCACCGCTTTGGACAGACGATTCTCATGATTACGCACAACCCGGAAGCCGCCGCCTACGCCGACCGGATCGTCACGATGCGGGACGGGCGTGTAGTGTAGGATGACGGAACGCGGTATCACGCCCCACGAGGCCGCGATCATTGAGTGGCTACTGCAACACGCATCTGTGTGCGATGTGACTGGATACCGAACGAAGCTCGTTGCGACGTTGCGCGTTGTCGGTGGCTGCGATTGTGGTTGCTCCAGTCTCGACTTCAGTGCAAACATCCGCGGTCCCAAGACGATGCTCGCCGACGCGGTGGCCGTGTATCCCGACAAGCAACAGGCCGGGCTGATCTTGTGGGGCTGCGACGGCGAGATCGTGATGCTGGAAGTTTACGAAATGCATCCGGTGGCGGATCGAATACCAGAGATCACCGATTTGCGGCGATACGAGGACCTTGCGTAAGCCCCGACGCTCACCGTTGCGCCACGGCCACCAGCCTCTCTGCACCCACATCGTAAGGGTTGCCGCGGAAATTCCCGAACAAGCGAACCGAGGAGAAGCCGCACTGCAGCAGCATGTCCTTGAGTTCGCGGCCGGAGTAAACAAAATGCTCAAACCGGAAAGTGCGGGCATGGCCGTCCTTGATCAGGGTCCACTCGTTGCGGATTCTCGTCCAGTCGTCGCAAATCCTCGGCCGCTGCAGCCACTGGATTCCGTCCGGGTGATCGGTGCAGATCGCATCTTGACGGATGCGGGCCAGGCGTTCCTTGCCGAGCACGTCGATGACAAATACGCCCGCTGGGCCGAGACTCGCATGGATATTCTTCAAGACCGCCTGATTCTCTTCGTCGTCTGCAAAGTAGCCAAACGATGTGAACAGGCAGCAGACCATATCGAAGGAGCCGGGCCGCGAGAACTCACGCATGTCCTGCTGAACCCATTCCACGGCGTCAGAGCTTTCGCGGGCCTTCCCCAGCAAAAACGCGGAGCGGTCCACGCCGGTCACGGAGAGGCCTCGCTTGGCGAACTCGACAGAATGCCGGCCTGGCCCGCAACACAGATCGAGGACTCTTGGTCCGACCGGCTTGGTCAATAACAGAATCTGATCCACTTCTTGCGAGGCCGCGGCAAACCGCTCCGGGGGAAACATGACGGGATAGAATTCCCGCCAGAACGTTTCATCTTCGAACCAGTTCATTCCGGCTCACACTATTCCGAAACGATTGGTTCCGGCATGTCTTCGGTTCGCGCCTGCAGTTCGGGATGCGACGACAGAAAACGCACGCAGGTATTCCAGCGCAAAATGGCGTCGTCGTTGCCGGCGGGCCGCAGTGTTTCGGCCTCGGCAAAGAGATTGAGCGCTTTCAC
>Ga0075017_100001055_pt1 | contig 16498 bp, 13 predicted proteins | sample AleBraG_ABR_2012_FD_71475 | JGI IMG/M metagenome (GOLD analysis project Ga0075017, IMG submission 71475) | Freshwater sediment microbial communities in response to fracking from Pennsylvania, USA - Alex Branch Run_MetaG_ABR_2012 | ecosystem: Environmental > Aquatic > Freshwater > Creek >... | reverse complement strand
CGCCACCCCGACGCACGACCTCACGTCGGCGGCTCTTCGAGGGCTCGTCACGTACCACGCCAGCCCCGTGACCTGCGGAAACAACGAAGCCGACCCTGCCCGTCGGCGGATCGGCTTCATTGTGCTGCTGTCTCAAACAACGCGCGCCCGAGAGGACTCGAACCTCTAACCTTCTGATCCGTAGTCAGATGCTCTATCCGTTGAGCTACGGGCGCGTGCCTGAAGGCTGGCGAAGTCTAACCGCAGCGCACCGCCGAGCGGAAATCCAGCCATGGCGTAGCGGCTCCCCCCGCCACGGGCACGCACCCGTCGGCGGCGGCGACGAGATCCGTCGCGTGGAGCGGCGAGGGGCGGACGAGCGGCCGCCTCCGGCGGCGTCCGCGGGGTCCGGGGGCTCCTCGCACATCCCGCCGCGGGGGAAGACGAGGACGCCGCCCCCTCACGGGGGCGGCGTCCTCGTTGGCGGAGGCGGCGAGATTTGAACTCGCGAGGGGTTTTGAGACCCCAACCCGCTTAGCAGGCGGGCGCCATCGACCGGACTAGGCGACGCCTCCAGCGCCGGGCCAGGGACATGCGTCCCCGCTTCCGGCCCGCACAGGATACCGGACCTCCCCGGCTGCTCCGAACCCGCTGGACGGACCCCGCGATCGGGTGACCGGCGGCGCGCGATGACGGCAGAGTGGTCCCCGCGGCCGACGTCGGCCGTGCCACCGGCGTACCCCTGGAGGACCACGTGAGCGAGCCCGTGCGCATCGGCGTCGTCGGCTACGGACTCGGCGGTCGCGCGTTCCACGCGCCGCTGATCGCCTCGGCGCCCGAGCTCACGCTCGTCGGTGTCGTCACCACGAGCCCGGAGCGTCGCGCCCAGCTGGTCGAGGACCACCCGGGCGTTCCCGCGCTCGGCGACCTGGCCGCGCTGGTCGACGCCGGCGCCGAGGCGGTCGCGATCTCGTCGACGACCGGGACGCACAGCGAGGTCACCGATGCCGCGCTCGACCTCGGGCTGCACGTGGTGTGCGACAAGCCGCTCGCGATCGACGCCACCGCGGCGGCGGCGAGCATCGCGCGCGCCGAGGCCGCGGGCCGGCTGCTGACGGTGTACCAGAACCGTCGCTGGGACTCCGACTTTCTCACCGTGCGACGCCTGCTCGACGAGGGCGCACTCGGCGAGGTGTACCGGTTCGAGTCGCGCTTCGAGCGCTGGGCACCGGGCGCGCCGCGCGCGTGGTGGCGCGCCGAGCTCCCGACCGAGCAGGGCGGCGGCGTACGTCTCGACCTCATCACCCACCTGCTCGACCAGGCGATGCAGCTGTTCGGCGCGGTGGCGACGGTCTACGCCGAAAGCGGCGTGCGGCGTCCGGGAAGCGTCGCGGAGGACGACGTCGCGGTGATGGCCGTGCACGCGAACGGCGTGAGCTCGCAGCTGTTCGCCAACACGATGTCCGGCGACGTCTCACGGCGTTTCCGGGTGTCCGGGACGACCGGCGCCTACGTCGTCGGCGGGGTCGACGGCCAAGAGGACGCGCTGCGGTCGGGTCTCACGCCGGCCTCGCTCGGCGACGCGTGGGGCGTGGAGCCCGAGTCGGCATGGGGGGTCGTGGCGCGTGGCTCCGAGATCACCGTCGTGCCCACCGAGCGCGGACGGTGGGACACGTTCTACCCGGCGTTCGCACGCGCCGTGCGCGGCGAGGGTCCACTGCCGGTCGACCCGCGCTCGGCGCTCGACGTGCTTGTCGTCCTCGACGCTGTTCTCCTGAGCGTCCGTGAAGGCCGCGTCGCCGCGCTCGTCTGAGCCGTGGACGGCTCTCGCGCTGAAGGCGGAGCGTGGTGCGCTCCAGGCAATCCAGGCGTCCTACCTCGCACTGTCGGTCAGTCGAAGACGGCTTCGCGGAACTGCTCGCGCTTCTCGCACGCGACCTTGATCGCCTCGAGCTGGTCGTCGGTGCAGTCGAGGTCATAGACGTCGCGGATGAACTCCGGGAGGTCGGTGCGGTAGTCGTGCCCCCACGGCTTGTAGGAGTCGGGGAGCTGCGCGTTCTTCATGTCGACGAGCAGCTGGAAGAACGTCGTCACCGGGCGCCAGCGCATCGAGGCCGGAATGCCGCGCGGTGACCGGCCGGGCAGCTCCTCGACCCGCGGACGGTCCGGGCCGAGCCAGTCGGGACGACGGTTGATCAGGCTCGCACCGAACTTCGTCACGCCGTCGTTGTCGTGGCTGAGCAGGACGTAGTGCGCGTGCTCCTTCGCGTCGTAACCCAGGGCGAGGAACTCCTCGTAGTCGTTGACCACCGCGACCCGGCTCCGGTCGACGTCGGGACGCTCGCGGCCCACGAGCTCCTGCCGCCACTTCGAGCCCTCCGGCGTTCCGATCCACAGCGCGCGGTCGATGCCGAGGGCCTGCGGGCCGAGCGTGCCCCAGCCCTCGAACGCGGCCTGGCTGGTATGGGCGCCGAGGGACTCGCCGAAGATGACCACCTTCGGCCGGTCCTCAGGCGCCATTAGACGCACGCGCTCGAGGATCTTCAGCCACAGCAGGCGATTCTGCTCCTTGGCCTGCCCGACCTTGGTGAGCGACAGCGGCGACGGGCGCTTGGAGTACTGCAGCGTCACCGACGCCATGTTCCCCAGCGTCATGTACTGCGCACACGCGATCGCGACGTAGTTGACGTAGCCGGTTCCGGTAGGCGACGTGAGCATGATGAGCTCGCGCGACCAGGCGTCGGTGCGGTCCATCTCCTTGAGCGCGAGCTCGACGCGCTCGGCGGCGGTCTGGGCGCTGTCGAGGCCGACGAAGATCGCGATCGGGGTCGCCTTCGCATCGACCTTCATGACGGTCTTGATCGACAGCTCGGGGCGCTCGACGCCCCTGACCTCGTTGGGCTTGTCGAACAGCGGCTCGGGGCGCACCCAGGTAACGACGTGGCGACGTCCCTCGCGACCCATCGAGCTCCACGGCACGTAGCTCGCGGGATCGCCGGACTGGTACGGCGAGGTCCACAGACCCGACGCCGACTCGTCCATGCCCTCGTCGTACTGCGCGGTACCGGACTCGATGCCGTGCATCGCGCGCTTCCACAGCTGGTTGGTGCCCACGGTGACCCCACCGAGCGCCAGCAGATGACCCACCCGCCGCCACGTGGTCTCGGACCCGGGAAGAACCCGGCTGCCCACGGTGCCGAGGGCGCGCGCCGCCCGTGCCTCGCCGATCGTGAGGCCGGCCAGAGTCAGGACGACGCCAGCGCCAGCGGCGAGGCCAAGCAGCGGGCTCGACTTGGCCGGGTCGGAGTAGTGCTCGGCCGGCGTCTCGCGCTGGCGGACGCTCTCCAGCACGAGCGCCGTCGCGATGCCCACCGGAATCGCGAGCGGGAACTTCTCGATCTTCCCGTTCGCCCCGAGCGCGTCGTCGAGCCAGCCCGTCGTCGCGAGGGATGCCGCGAGGATCGTGGCGCCTAGTCCGGTGACGGCGGTGCGCCAGCCGAGCTGGCGCAGCAGGCCGCGCGCCGCGGTCTCGTTCGAGCGGTGGCCGACGTAGGCGACGAGGCCGAAACCGAGCGGAACGACCGCGAGGTCGAGCAGCAGCGTCGCCGCCTGCTCGCGCTGGGCGTCGGTCCAGGTCGCGGGGAAGGGCAGCACGGTCGAGAGCGCCCCGCCGCCGGCGTCGATCGCATCCTGTGCCATCACGGTCAGCAGGAAGTGCGTACCCGTCGCCAGACCGGTGATCATTCCCTGGTCCATCCAGGTGCGCTCCGACAACGAGCGGGTGAAGGTCCCCGGAACCGCTGCCGAGGCGAGCACCAGGCCCACCTGCTGTCCGCGACCGACGATCTCGCGCCCTGCCATGACCCCTCCTCGTACCGCGTGATGATCTCCAACATGGGACCGTAGGCCATCCCACGAGAGCGGTGCAGCGCAGATGGTCACAACGGTGAGCCGAGGTGTCGGCTTCACCCTGCTCATCGGCGGCGTGCTCGGTGGCTGGCTGCTGCTCGGCACCTATGGCGCGATCGCGGGCGTCCTGGTCACGATGCTCGGCTTCCAGATGCTCACGCGTGGCGTCGAGGGCGCGCCGTACATCGTGGCCGGCATCTCGGCGACGGCGGGGATCGCGTTCGTGGCATGGCACCACCACCTCACCTGGACCGACATCGGGCTCGGCCGGTCTACCTGGGTGACCGGTGCGCTGTGGTCGCTCGGCATCGTCGTGCTGGTCGGCACCGTGATCGGCGTCGCCGGCGCCGTCCCGCGTCTGCACCACCTGTTCGCCGACGACCGCATCACCGAGGTGAGCGGCGCGGAGACGGCGCGCAAGGCGCTGCTCGACATCCCGTTCGGCACCGTCCTCATCGAGGAGTTCGCCTTCCGCGGCGTGATGCTCGCGCTCGTCTCGACGCTGACCGGCACCACGTGGGCCATCGTGGTGACGTCCGTGCTGTTCGGTCTCTGGCACATCAGCCCGGCGCTGGAGATGCACGACTCCCACAACGCCACGAACGGGAGCTCGTGGGTCACCGTGGTGGGCACGGTCTTCTTCACCGGGCTGTCCGGTGTCGGCTTCGCCCTGCTGCGGCTATTCACCGGCAGCCTGTTCCCGCCGGCCGCGCTGCACTGGGCGGCCAACGGCACCGGAGTCGTCGTCGGCTGGGTCGTGCACAACGTCACCCCGCGCGTTGCCGACGTCCTCGACGGTGACGACGACGAGGAGGAGTCCGGATGAGACTGAGCGGCACCGTCCGCGCGGATCGTCCGCTGCTCGCCGTCGCGCTCGACGAGGAGGCAGCGCAGCTCGGCTCGGCCCTCCCGGTGCTCATCACCGGGGTGGGGAAGGTGCGGGCCGCGACCGCCGTGTCGCGGTTGCTGGCCACGCAGGTCCCGGCGTACGTCGTCAACATCGGCACCGCCGGCGGGCTGCGGCACGGGCTCGACGGCGTCCACGAGGTCGGCACCGTGATCCAGCACGACTTCGCGAGCGCCGCGATCGAGAGGGTCACCGGCATCGGGTTCGGCCCACCGATCCGCCTCCGGGCCGACGGCCTGACCCTCGCGACCGGCGACCAGTTCGTCGCGGGCGGACCCGTGCGCGAGGCGCTGGCCGCGCAGGCCGACCTCGTCGACATGGAGGGCTACGCCGTCGCCGCCGCCTGCCTCGAGGCCGGCGTATCCGCGCGCCTGGTGAAGCTCGTGAGCGACGACGCCGACGAGCACGCCCTTCGCTCCTGGGTCGACACGGTCGCCGACCACGCCCACACCCTCGCGCAGTGGGTGGACGCGAACCTCTGACTCCCGGTCCCGCTGCCGCATCTGCTGCCCAGCGGGCATGTTCCGCAGCAGACAGGGCAGCGGCGCCGGAAGTGCAGAGGGGGGTCAGACGCGGAGGACGGGCCTCGTCATGCAGGTGGGGCCGCCCTCGCCCTTGTCGCTCTGCTCGGAGTCGAAGGTGTGCACGTCCACGCCGCGCTCCCGGAGCTTGCCGGCGGTGCGGACGTTGCGCTGGCCCATCACGACGACGCCAGGGCGCACGGCGAGGATGTTGCAGCCGAGCGTGACGTACTCCTCGTCGTCGACCGAGACCCACTCGATCCCGCGGCGCGAGAGCGCGCGCAGCATCGCCACGGGCGCGAGCTTCTCGTAGACCACGGCGAGGTCCTCGCGGATCGGTGAGATCACCGACATGAGGTGCAGGCAGTACTCCGGCCCCATGTCGTGCGGGACGTCGAACACCTCGACGGCCACTCCATCGGCCGCGAGGATCCCGCGCAGCTGGTCGACCGCGTCCTCGTTCGTCCGGTAGCTACGGCCAATCGCGACGGTGTCAGAGTCGAGCCAGAACATGTCCCCGGCGTCGGCCGTGGCGTCGCCGACCAGCCGTCCCACCGTCGGTACACCGGCCAGCTCGAGTCCCGCGATGAGGTGCTCGGCCTCGCCCACGCGCGCCGCCTTCGCGGACCGGAACGCCACCGTGCCCGACGGGATCACGAACGCCGGGTCGTAGACGAACACGGCGTCCGGCAGGCCCGGGACCGGATCCAGCGAGATGATCTCGCAGCCGAGGCCGGTCAGCGTGTCGACGAACCCGGCGTGCTGCGCGGCGAGACGGTCGAGGTCCGGCGTCTGCCAGTGCGCCCGCTCGTACTGCGCGACCACGTCCGGACCGCCGACCAGGGGGCGCCGCACCGCGACCCGCTTCAGCTCCGCGACCGACGACCTGACTCCATAGCTCCGCTGGCTCATGGGCGGCACCCTGCCAGGTCGGGGCGGCGATCGCCACGGCCGACCCGGGCGGGGCGTCCACGACCGCGACGCAGGATCGGGCAGGATGCCACCAGCCAGGGGGATGTGGGGGCCGATACTTCAAGCCGAGGGGGCCGGGTGCGCACGCTGTCACGGCGACGCTTCGTGACGGCCTTCCGGCCGTGGTCGTCGGCCATCGACGACCCCCGGTTGCGGCGTCCCACCGACATCCTGCTGCTCATCGGCACGATGCTGCTCGCGATCGCCATCGGCGTCACCCTGCGGGCCCAGGCACCCACCGCCCCAGCCACGACGGGCACGACGGCGATCAACGACATCGTGACGTGGACGGCCGACACGGTCTACGGGCTCGTCGCCGTCTGGGCCGCGGTGCTCCTGCTCCTTCCGCTGTTCTCCCGCGGTCGCCGCCGGCTCCTCCTCGACTACGTGCTCGGCGCGGTCATCACCCTCATCGCAGGGCTGCTTGTTTCACGTCCGTCCTCGGGCGGGTGGAAGGACACGCTGCACTCGATCGTCACAGCGGACCCGCAGCCTGTCGACGTCGTCGGTCCGCTCGCGATCGCGACCGCGATCGTGGTCATCGCCTCGCCGCACCTCACGCGCCCGCTGCGCTGGACCGGTCGTCTGCTCGTGATGCTCGGCGCGGTCGCCGCGGTGGCGCTCGACGTCACCCACGTGCTCGGCGGCCTCACCCTCATCATCGTCGGAGTGCTCGGCGCCGCCCTGACGCACCTGCTGCTCGGCACCCCGTCGGGCCACCCGACTGCCGACGCCGTGCTCGAGTCGCTCCCCGACGTCGGCGTCGCGCTCGAGGAGCTCGACCTCGCGATCCGGCAGCCGCTGGGCGCATCTCGCTTCGTCGGTACGACGCAGGAGGGCCGCGAGCTCGTCGTGACCGTCTACGGACGTGACGCGTGGGACGACCAGCTCGTCGGCTCCGTGTGGACCGCGTTGACGATCCGCGGCGAGTCGATCGACCTATTCGGCGGTCGTCGGCGGCGGGTCGAGCACGAGGCGCTCGTCACCCTGCTCGCCGAGCGCGGCGGAGCACCCGTGCTGCCCGTCGTGACGGCGGGCGTGGCGGACAACGGCGACGCCGTCGTCGTCACCGAGCGTGCCGCGCAGACCCTCAGCGAGCTCCCGCGCGGACACGTCACCGAGAACGACCTGTCCGAGCTGTGGGCGGCGCTCGCGTCTCTCCACGCCACGGACATCGCGCACCGGGGCATCGACCGGTTCACCGTCGTACGCCGGCACGACGGCGCCTGGGCCTTCGGAGACCTCGACGACGCGCGGATCGCCCCCGACACCAGCGCGTTCATGATCGACCGGGTCCGGATGCTCGTCGCCACCGCGATCAGCGCCGGGCACGATGCGGCCATCGCCGCCGCCGTCACCGCGCTCGGCGCCGACGGCATCGCGGAGATGCTCCCCTACCTGCAGTCCGCGGTCCTCGACCGTGCTGCGCGCAGGGCGGTCAGCGACAGGGAGTGGGAGCTCGACGACCTGCGCGCGTCAGCGGTCGCGGCCGCCGGCGTCGAGGCGCCGCCGCTGCTCAACGTCCGTCGCGTGACGGCGAGGTCGATCGGGCTCGTGCTGCTCGTCGGCCTGATGGCCTACGTCATCATCGGCATGCTCGCCGGTGTCGACTTCTCCCAGATCCAGCAGGAGCTGCAGAACGCAGACAAGGTGTGGCTGCTGGTCGCGCTGTGCATGTCGCCGTTCGTGCAGATGGCGTTCGCGTTCTCGACCATCGGCGCGTCGATGGCACGCCTGCGCTACGTCCCGGTCCTGATGCTGCAGTACGCGATCCAGTTCATCGCGTTGACGCTGCCGTCGACAGCGGCGCGTCTGGCCCTGTCGGTCCGCTTCTTCCAGCGGTTCGGCGTACCGCCCGGCACGGCCATCTCCATGGGCATGATCGACAGCTTCAGCGGCTTCCTGGTGCAGGTCGTCCTGCTGCTCGCGATCACGCTGTCGAGCCTGCCCGGGCTGACCGCGCCGCTGCGCGGGACCGAGAGCTCGAGCAGCTCGTCGAGCAGCTCGTCGTCGCCGTCGCTGATCGCGGTGCTCGCGGTGCTCATCGTTGTCGGCGTGGTCGTGACCCTGCTGGTGCCGAGGCTGCGCCGCCGGGCCTTCGGCCGGATCCCGGCGATCCGCCAGACCCTGCGCGAGCAGCTCGACACCGCGAAGTCCGGCCTCGAGGTGCTGCGGCACCCGGCCAAAGTCACGACGATGCTGCTCGGCAACCTGACCGCCCAGGTCCTCCAGGCGACGATCCTCGGGGTGTGCCTCTACGCCTTCGGCGGTTCAGCGCACCTCTCGCAGCTGATCCTCATCAACACCGGGGTGAGCCTGTTCGCCGGGCTCATGCCGGTGCCGGGAGGGATGGGCGTCGCCGAGGCCGGCTTCACGGCGGGCCTGCAGGCCATCGGCGTCGACAGCGCGGTCGCGATGTCGACCGCGATCGCCTTCCGCCTCGTGACCTTCTACCTGCCGCCGATCTGGGGCGGGTACGGCATGCGCTGGCTGCGTCGGCGCCAGTACGTCTGACCGATCGACCGCCCGGAGTCGCAGACGCACCTGTCAGAAGGACGACCGTGCTTGTCGCGCTCCTGCCAGCGCCTCGCGTCTAGAAGCGGGGGCGGGGGCGGGCGTCGGGGCCGGCGGGCCACCAGCCGCGGTCGTCGTGCGCGGCCTCGGAGCGGGCGTCGGAGCTGTCCGTGCCGAGGAGCGGCGCCAGCACGGCGAGGAGCAGGAGAGCGGCGAGGAAGATCAGTGCTGCCATGGGACTCACATCCTTCGATCTCGAGGGTCCGCCCGGTGGCGTCCCCACAGCCAGGATGAACGCTCAACCATGAAAGGACAAGCAACAATCACTTCACTTCCGTTCGGCGATGATGAATGATTGGGTCATGCTCGATCTACGCCGCCTCCAGGTCCTCGCCGCCGTCGTCGACACCGGCTCCGTCACGGCCGCTGCGACCCGCCTCGGCTACACGCCGTCGTCGGTCAGCCAGCAGCTCTCGGTGCTCGAGCGCGAGACAGGCGTCCCGCTGTTCGAGAAGCACGGGCGCGGCATCCGACCCACCGAGGCCGGCGTGCTGCTCGCGGAGCACGCCGGCGGGGTGCTCCGGGCGGTGAGCGACGCCGAGGACGCCATGGCCGACCTGCGCGAGGGCCGTAGCGGACGCGTGCGGGTCATGTCGTTCACGAGCGCCGGGGACACCCTGCTGCCCACCGCCGTCGCGCGGCTGCGACGCACCCGGCCCGGACTCCACGTTGCCACCACGATCGGCGAGACCGAGCAGGCCTACGAGATGCTGCGCGCCAACCAGATCGAGCTGGCCGTGGTGCTCGAGCCGTTCGCCCTGGGCGACGAGCCGCACGACGACCTCGTGCGCGTGCACCTGCTCGATGACCCCTACCGCGCGATGCTGCCCGAGGGACACCCGCTCGCCGACTCCGACACCGTCGAGCTCACCGACCTCGCGCACGAGGACTGGGTCGCCGCCATGGGCGGCAACGGCTTCTGCCGCGACGACACCATCGACCTGTGCCGCCGCTCCGGATTCACCCCGCGCTTCGTCGCGCACGCCGTCGAGTTCCCTGCGGCGCAGGCCTACGTGGCAGCAGGCATCGGCGTCGGGCTCGTGCCCGTGCTCGCGCTCGGCACCGTGCACCGCGGCGTCTCGGTCCGACGGCTGCGCCGCGAGCCCGAGCCGCGCCACGTGTGGGTCGTCACGCGACCGACCATCGCGACGACGCCCACCGTCGTGGAGACCCTCGACGCGCTGCGCCTCGCGGCGTCCGAGCACACCCGACGTTCGGCGGGGCACGTCACCCCGCAGGACGCCGAGCTCGCACCGGCGTAGGCCTGGGTCGGGGGTGTCGATTCCCACGATCCTGGTTCGTGCAGGGGGTGAGAGGCTGCGTCCGCAGCCGGTCTCGAGGAGGACGTCATGCCGTACTACCAGCTCTCGGTCTGCTACCCCGCTGGCGCCACCCCGCCACCGCCGCCGGAGCTTGAGGGCATCATGGAGCGGGTGGCAGCGCTCAACACGGAGATGAAGGCGGCCGGCTCGTGGGTCTTCGGCGGCGGTCTGCACGATGCGTCGTCGTCCACCGTCGTGGAGGCGCGCGACGGCGAGGTCGTGATGACCGACGGGCCGTTCATCGAGTCCAAGGAGCAGGTGGGCGGGATCACGATCGTCGACGCGGCGGACCTCGACGCGGCTCTCGACTGGGCGATGCGCTTCACCACCGCGATCGGCGTACCGATCGAGGTGCGACCCTTCGCCGGCTGGGCGAACTGAGGCTGAGCCGGCCGGCCGTGGCACGCGGTCGTCCCAGCCGCCAGGATGGGGGCTCCGACGACGTCGCCCATGTCGGTCCGGACCGAAACGTCGAAGGGTGCGGCGCCGGTTCGTGCACCAGGTGAGGGACCGGGTGGGCCGGTCCCACCGAGAAGGAGATCCCCATGCCCCACTACCTGCTCTCCGTACACAACGACGGAACCAGCCCCTACGCCAGCGAGGCGGACATGGAGCGAGCCTTCGCCGCGACCGGTGCATTCAACGAGGAGGTCCGGGCCGCCGGCGTGTGGGTGTTCGCGGGGGGCCTCGAGTTCCCGGACTCGGCCAAGGTCGTGCGCCGTCGCGACGGTGCACTCGAGCGCACCGACGGGCCGTACCTCGAGAGCAAGGAGCACATCGGCGGCTTCTGGATCATCGAGGCGGCCGACATGGACGAGGCGCTCACGTGGGCCGAGCGTGGCGCCACCGCGTGCGAGGGCGACGTCGAGGTCCGCCCCTTCCAGGGCCTCGGCTAGAGCCGGGCCGCGAGCGTGCCCGACCTCCCCGACGCCAACGACCGTGATCACCCTCTCCGGCCTGGAGGGGCCCCTCAAGGGCCGGATCGGCCCTTCGAGGGTGATCTGGGGAGCTCGCTCGCGGCGGTCGAGGGGGTGTTTCGCGAGGGGTATGGACGTGCGGTCGCGACGCTGGCGCGGCTGCTCGGCGACATCGGGCTCGCGGAGGACGCGGTGCAGGGCGCCTTCGCCGTCGCGCTCGAGACCTGGCCGCGCACCGGCGTCCCGCCGAGCCCGACCGGCTGGATCATCACCACCGCCCGCAACCGGGCGATCGACCGCTTCCGCCGCGAGGCCACGCGCGACCAGCGCCACGCGCAGGCCGCGCTGCTGTTCGCGTCCGACGAGCTGGAGGAGGAGAACACCGTGCGCGACGACCGGCTCCGGCTCGTCTTCACCTGCTGCCACCCGGCCCTCGCGCCAGCCGCGCAGGTCGCGCTGACCCTGCGGTTGATCGCCGGGCTCAGAACGCCGGAGATCGCCCGCGCGTTCCTCGTGCCCGAACCGACGATGGCCCAGCGGCTCGTCCGTGCCAAGAACAAGATCCGCGACGCGCACATCCCCTACCGCATCCCCGACGAGCACGATCTGCCCGACCGGCTGCGGCCCGTCCTCGCGGTGATCTACCTCGTCTACAACGAGGGCTACGTCGCGACTTCGGGCGACTCTCTCGGCCGGGTCGACCTCGGCGCGGAGGCGGTCCGCCTCGGACGGCTGCTCGTCGAGCTGATGCCCGGCGAGGCCGAGGCGCGCGGGCTGCTGGCGCTCATGCTGCTGGGCGAGTCACGTCGTCCCGCGCGGGTCGCACCCGACGGCTCGCTCGTGCGCCTCGTCGACCAGGACCGGTCGCTGTGGAACCGGGCGCTCCTCGCCGAGGGGCAGTCCCTCGTCCGGGAGTGCCTGCGGCGCAAGGCACCTGGGCCCTACCAGATCCAGGCGGCCATCGCTGCAGTGCACTCGGACGCCGCGACTGCCACCGCCACCGACTGGCCGGCGATCGTCGCGCTCTACGACCAGCTGCTCGTCGTGGCGCCGTCGCAGGTCGTCCGTCTCAACCGGGCGATCGCCCGTTCCGAGGTCGACGGTCCTGAGGTTGCTCTCGTCGAGGTCGACGAGCTCGACCTCGACGGCTACCACCTGCTGCACGCCACCCGTGCCGAGCTGCTCGTGCGACTCGGACGCGGGACAGACGCGGCGTCGGCGTACGACCGTGCGATCGCCCTCACCGACAACGCCGCCGAGCAACGCTTCCTGGCAGCACGGCGCGACGCCGCGGCTCCATGTCACTGACGTAGCTGCGACGCCGGCTGCCTCCCCGTCGGCACCCGCGCCAGAGACGTGGAGCCGGGACGGCAGACGTGCCGACGCCGGTGGGTGAGCGGCGTCGGCACCTCGGTCGTGGTGCGGGCCGGGTGCGGCCCGCGTGCCAGACCGGGTCAGGCCTGGACGTCGGCGGAGCCGAGGGTCACCGGCGCGCTGGCCGGCTCGCCGTCGCGCTGGTGGCCGATCGACCGTCCGACTCGGGAGCGGCGAAGCGCACCGTGGCGTCCTCGGGGGTGCGGTCGTCGTTGTCCGTGACCGACTGCTGACCCGTGACCGGTGAGCGCACCTCAGGAGCGGCCGAGGGCACGCTCCAGGATCTGGTCGCGGACCTCGCGGTGCACGACCTTGCCGACCATCGAGCGTGGCAGAGCCTCGACGACGTACACCTGGCGCGGCACCTTGTAGCCGGTGAGGTGCTCGCGCGCACCCGCGCGAACCACGTCGGGATCGAGCTCGACACCCTGCTCCGCGACGACGGCAGCCACGACCGTCTCGCCGCCCGACTCGTGCGGGATCCCCACGGCTGCGGCGTCCAGCACCCCGGGAACGCGACGCAGGGCGTCCTCCACCTCGGATGGGTAGACGTTGAACCCGCCCGTGATAATGAGCTCCTTGATCCGATCGACGATCGCGATGAACCCGTCCTCGTCCATGACCGCGATGTCGCCGGTGCGGATCCAGCCGCCCTCGAGGAGCACCGCCGCGGTCTCCTCAGGGCGGTTCCAGTAGCCGGAGAACACCTGCGGGCCGCGCACGAGCAGCTCCCCGGGCTCCTCGACGCCGAAGTCGTGCGTCGGGTCGCGCGGGTCGACGATCCGGACGTACGTCGACGGGAACGGGACTCCGACCGTGCCCGGGCGTCGCGTGGTCGCGACCGGGTTGCCGACGGTGACGGGCGACGTCTCCGTCATCCCGTAGCCCTCGACGAGCACGCCACCGGTGACGGCCTCCCACTCGTCGACCACCGCGGGCGGCAGCGACATCGCACCGGAGATGGCGAAGCGGATCGAGCGCAGGTCGGCGTGCCGCTCGACTGCGGCCGTCGCGAGCGCCTGGTAGACCGGCGGGACTCCGGGGAGGAACGTCGCGGGACGTCGCCCCATCGCCTCGAGCACCTGGTCGACGTCGAACCGCGGGAACAGCACGAGCACGGCGCCGATGCTCATCGCGAAGGTGAGGCAGAGCGTCAGGCCGTAGGCGTGGAACAGCGGCAGCACGGCGTAGACGACCTCTTCGCCGTCGCGCAGGCCCGGCACCCAGGCGCGACCCTGCGCGGCGTTGGACCGCAGGTTGCGGTGGCTGAGCATCGCCCCCTTCGGGATGCCGGTGGTGCCGCCGGTGTACTGCAGCAGCGCGAGGTCATCGCAGGCGGGCCACGGGTGATCGGACGGGAGCGGCGACGTACGCCGCAGCAGCGCGGCCCACGGGAGCGCTCCGTCGGACGGACCGGTCATGGCCGCGCGTGTCGCGCGTGCCCTCGCCACGGGCAGGCGCAGCATCCACTGCTGCTTGCGCGGCAGCGCGGCGGTGAGGTCGACCGCGATGATCGTGCGGACCGAGGTCTTCGTCGCGACCTGCTGCAGGGTCGGCACCACCTTGTCCCATGCGATCGCGACCGTGGCGCCATGGTCGGCGAGCTGACGCGCGAGCTCCTCGGCCGTGTAGAGCGGGTTGTGCTCCACGACGACGGCGCCCAGGCGCAGCACGGCGTAGAACGCGGCGACGTGCTGCGGGCAGTTGGGCATCACGAGCGCCACGCGGTCGCCGGCCACGACGCTGCGGTCGGCGAGCACCTGGGCCGCGCGCGCGACCTGGTCGCCGAGCTCGGCGTAGGTGGTCTCGCGGCCGTAGAAGTCCAAGGCGACGTGGTCGGGGAAGCGACGCACCGCGGTGTCGAGCAGGTCGCAGAGCGACTCGTCGTGGATGTCGACGTCGGCCGCGACGCCCGGGGCGTACTGGGACAGCCAGGGACGGGGCTGGTCGGTGGTCATGGCTGCCTCTCGCGAGCGGGTTAGTCCTACCTTGGCACGCCCGTCGCCCACCGTCCGAATGGCCGAACCCGCCTGAGGGCCTCGGTATCGAGTCGGAGTCTTCGCCGACGTTCGGCGGCGGAACGGAGTACAACCGCCGTGGGGTTCTCGAGGTCCTCGTCCATCGCCCCGCGCTGTCGGACGCCGGACCGCAGGGATCACCGTGACGAAGCACGCACGCAGCACCTCGCGTTCGACCCGCGTCGCGACGGCCGCAGTCGCAGGCGCAGCCCTGCTGCTGTCCGGCTGCTCGTCCTCGCCGGCACCGGACAGCAGCGCCACCCCGTCGGGCGGCGACGCGGTAGCCCAGGCCACCGCCGTGGCCGCACTCTCCCCCGAGGAGCGCGAGGCGCAGCTGCGCACGCTGTCGGCCGACCTCGAGCGCCAGCTGGTCACGCTGTCCGGCCTCGAGAAGGAGCTCGGCGGTCCGGAGAAGGCGACCGCGGCCTACACGGCGATGACCGCGGCGATGGTCACCCAGGTGCGCAGGCGCACGGCCGCTCCCAGCTTCGTGGGCAGGTTCGGCGGTCTGGCGCCCCGTGCGGACACGCCGTCGCTCGGCGGGATGATCTTCGCGGGCTGGATCGCGAGCCAGCTCGGCACCGAGGGCATCGTCTCCGCGACGAACGACTTCAAGGCCGGCGAGCAGCCGGTGCACGACGTCTCGACGGACGCGAGCGGGACAATCACCCGGGATGGGTCCGTGGCGACGGCAGGTATGGACTTCAACATCGAGACGACGGCCAACGGCGTGACCGGCAAGATGAAGGTGAAGATCGACGTGAAGCCCTGCCCGGATGCGACCGGCACCTTCACCGCGCACATCACCATCTCGGCGTCGGCGACGTCGTCCGCCGGGCGCGTGGGATCGAACACGACCACCGACGTCACGATCACCGGGCACGTCGACGACAACGCGAAGCTGGCCGGCTACGACACGGCCGCGAACACGCAGGCCGCCGAGTTCGGCGGCGGCGGCAACAAGTGGGCCGAGTACACCGCCACCACGTCGTGGTCCGGGAGCAGGGTCACCGCGGCCACCCGCACCTTCGGCCGGACGTCCGGCGCCGTCACGCCCAAGTTCCAGCAGGACTGGGCGCAGATGGGAACGCTCACGGAGTTCATGGTCACCAACACCGCGCTCGAGGCGGCTCAGAAGGCCTGGGAATCCGGTCGTTGCGTGGCGCTGGTGCCGACGACGTCCCCGGACAAGCGCAGCGGGCTCGACCCGTCGGCCGCGGTGACCATCACCGCGGCGCCGCGCAGCAAGATCGACGGCGGCCAGGTCGGCGGCACGGTGACGGCGACGCTGAGCGGGCAGACCTCGATCGACCCCGCCGGCTCGAAGGTCCCCGCCGACGCGACGTTCCACTACGTCGCGCCCGGCGAGAAGGACAAGTCCGCGAGCGTCGCGCTCGAGGCCAGGTCGAAGCGCGGAGTGGCGAAGGCCAGCGTCGACCTCGACACGAAGTCCGGTTCCTACGAGGTGACCGGCACGATGGCGTCCGCGCCGTCGGGCACCACGTTCACCGGCACCATCTGCGGGCCCGCGAAGCCGTTCACCGTGCAGACGACGGGCGACATGGTGGGCACGGCCTCGTTCGTCCCGAAGAGCGCGACCAACGGCAGCGTGACGTTCAAGGGCAAGGTCGGCAACGCTCCACTGGCGATGGTCGGGAACGGCAGCTACACGCTGACTCCGCCTGCAGGCTCCGGCACCGGGACATTGGCGATCACGTGGAAGCTCACCATCCAGATCCCCTACGTAGGGGACCAGACCCGCAGCGGACCGGCGACCCTCACCCTGACTCCGGCCGCGAGGTGCTGACCGCGGGTTAGGGTCGTGCATGCGCACCGTCACCGCCTACGCGACCTCCGGCCCCCGATCCCCGTTCGAGCGCACGACGATCGAGCGTCGTGACCTCGGGCCGCACGACGTCCTCATCGCGATCGCCTACGCCGGGATCTGCCACTCCGACATCCACACGGCGCGCGAGGAGTGGGGCGAGGCGATCTTCCCGCTGGT
>Ga0075017_100001053_pt1 | contig 16500 bp, 15 predicted proteins | sample AleBraG_ABR_2012_FD_71475 | JGI IMG/M metagenome (GOLD analysis project Ga0075017, IMG submission 71475) | Freshwater sediment microbial communities in response to fracking from Pennsylvania, USA - Alex Branch Run_MetaG_ABR_2012 | ecosystem: Environmental > Aquatic > Freshwater > Creek >... | reverse complement strand
AACTCCCACTGCTCCTCCGTCAACAGCTTCTGTCGCTTCTTCATGACAGAAGCTCACCAGCTAACCCACCTCATCCGTAAGTATCTGCCATGAGGCCGAACCTATTTATGAAATACGCTCCAGTAACTAGAAGCTGAACTTCAACGCAAACTGAATCTGTCGGGGTGGCCGCGCTGCCGTCAGGCTCCCGAATTGAGATGTTCCTAGAATCGTGGCGTTGTTTCCGCTCTGCGGGCCGCTGTTGGCAAACAGAAAGTTTGTATGGTTCAGCAGATTGAAGAACTCCGCCCGGAATTCCAGGTTTGTCCGCTCGGTAGTTCTAAAGTTCTTGAACACGGACAAATCCCAGGTCGTTGAGCCGGGCGCTTGAATCGTGTTCCGGCCCACGTTGCCAAACGAACCTGACGGTGGATTGACGAAAGCGCAGGTATTGAACCATGCCGTCGGCGTGTGAATCCGAGTGGGCGCCTGACAGGTAGGATTCCCGGCCACCAGTCCGGGCTTATTCGGATCGCCTACCCGGTCCGGCCGCTGCGATACGCCGCCTGCGCCGCCATCAGCATTGGCAAAGTTGCCGTTCGCATCCAGTACGGTGTACCAGTTGCCGCTCGAGACGGCGACGATATTCGCAATCTGCCATCCGCCCACAATCTGGTTGGCCACACCAGTCGCGTTCCCCAGGAAATGCTTGCCGTGTCCCAGCGGCAGCTCGTAAATCGAATTGACCACGAACCGGTGGCGCACATCGAAGTCGGAATTTCCGTATTCCTGCTGTGGTTTGCGGAAATCGCGGAAGTCGCTGTTGTTCTGGGTTGGCCCCAGGTTCGCGTTCGACGCAATATCGAGCGAGTGCGCGTAGGTGTACGAAGCCTGGTACTGCAATCCTTTCGAGAAACGCTTCTCTAGTCTCGCCTGCAGTGAGTGGTAGTTCGATTTCCCCGTCGAGCGGAACCAGTCGATGAGGGTATCAAAGACGGGTGCACAGCTGTCCGGCGTGGTCATGGAGCACGGAGTAAGTGCTCCGATGAGGGTGGCAAACACTGGCCGCCGCGGTGCCGTGGGTATCGTGGGATCTGTGGTTGGTGCCGCCTGGTTCCCGTTGAAGAACGTGTACAGTTTCGTACCTTTCGATCCCGCGTACGTTACTGCTAAGACGCTGTTGCCCGGCAGTTCCCGTTCAAATCCCAGGTGCCACTGCTGCATGTAGGGCGTCCTCAGGTTCTTGTCCACCGAAAAGAAGATCGGCGTGTTCGGGTCAACCAGAGCGTCCGATGGGAAACCGCCGGCGAGGGCCGGGAGGCTGGCCACGCGGCAATCCAACGTAGCGTTTGCGGACGGCGAACTGCAGGGTGCCACCAACGACTCGTTCACAAAGAACGGTGGGTTGAATCCCGGGCTGGGGTTCGAGTACGGTCCGTTCTCCTGCCCGCCATAAAAAACGCCGTACCCGGCGCGGAGCACTGTCTGCGGTGTGAACTGCCAAGCCAAGCCGATGCGCGGGGCAAAGTTATTCCGGTCGGAGTTGATCAACCCCCTGCTTCCGGTGGCGCTGACTTTTACGTATTGCGCGATGAAGGGTGTAAGCTGCGCCGTCTGCCCCTTAGGCAAAACAATGGTCGGGCTCGCCGGGTTTGAGAGATCGAAGTTTCCCATATCGTTGTGGCGATCCGACACCGTACCAAAAAGCTCGTACCGCAAGCCCAAGTTCAGAATCAGGCTCGGAGTAATTTTCCAGTCGTCCTGCACATAGAACGCATAGGTATTCCGGAAGTAGTCCACATTGTGCAGGTTGTTGATGCTCCCGCCATCGGTGAGCCCCGCCATGAACGATGCAAAGCCAGTGCCGCCCGTCCCAATGGCTACCGGATTGTCAGTAAGCGTGCTGCTAAACCCCAGTGTGCCGCGCGGAGCCGCCGGCTGAAAGATCGTGAACTCCTCCCGCCGGATCTCCGTCCCAAACTTCCACGTGCTGCGGCCTTTGACCCAGGTGAGATTCTCCGACAACGTATATGAGTTCTGGAGTTCTCTCGAAGGCAGAAACGTCGGGCTTCCGAGCGTTGCCACGTCACTGAAGTTCAGTTGAGGCAGCCCACCGATTCCCGGCGCGAAAGGAACCCCTGGGAAATTGATAGTTGGGTCTGCCGACACATTCGTGTTCGCGTTCAGCTCCAGTCGGTGCGCATTGACGCGGTTGTAGCCTAATCGAAACTCGTTGACCAGCAATGGCTGGAACGCGTGCGTCCAACTGGTGGCAAAGCTACGATACGAAAAATCCTCGTCGCCACTGAAGAACCCGCCGCCGTCGGCCAACCCACCAAAAGTTCCGGGAATGAAGCTCGGCTGGTGTTCAAAGCTGAAGCGGAAGAATGTGTTGTCCTTTTCAGAGAACTTCTGGTCGACGCGCGCGTCGAAGTTATTGCGCGACTCCCGGCGAACCGGGTTCGCCAAAAAGTTCGTGCCGTTCGATTGAATTGGTCCCGCGGTCGGGTAGAGCGCAGCCAGTCGCAGCGCCAGCGGATCCAGTGACCCGCCGCCTAGGACTACAGGTGTCGTCGGAATGATGTTTAGCGGTTTGCCTGTACCGTCGTACTGAAAAGGGACGCCGCAGGGGTTTGGTCCGTTGAACTGTGCCAGCTTTGCGTCGAAGATCTCACCTGCATACGTGTTTCGACCGTTGCAGTCCGTTCCAGTCACCATGGTGTAGTCGATCAAACTTGAGAAATCTCCAGTTCGCCACTCCGTCGGCGGCACAAACGCCGTCTGAGTCTGCGCTTGCCGCACGCGAAGCCCTTCGTAGTCTACAAAGAAGAAGCTCCGGTTTCGCCCATCATAGAGATTTGGAATATAGATCGGACCGCCGAACGTCGCTCCAAACTGGTTCTGTTTGTAGGGCGGAACCGGCTTTGTCGGGTCATCAAAGTAATTCCGGCCGTCCAGTTTATTGTTGCGCAAGAATTCCCACGCCGAGCCGTGAATCAGGTTCGTCCCCGACTTGATTACCGCATTCACGATCGCGCCGTTACCCCTGCCGAACTCCGCGCCGTATGCGTTCGTCTGTACCTTGAATTCCTGAAGCGCTTCCACGGGCGGCTGGATAACAAAGTTGGTCTCGTTCAGCAGGTCGGGCAGGTTCGAGTTGTTGTCCACCCCGTCCAGCAGGAAATTGTTCTGTAGCGATCGGGCTCCGTTCGCGCTGAACCCGTATCCGCCTTCATCGCGGGCGCCCGGTTCGCTAGGCGCTGTGCCGGTGCTCAGCAGCGCCAACTGAGCGAAGTTGCGTCCGTTCAAGGGCAGGTTGCTCACGCGCTTGCGATCGACCACTTGCCCCAACTCCGAGGTCTCGGTCTCTAGCAGTGGTGTTGTGCTGGTCACGACGATCTGTTCGGTCGACTGTCCGACCTGCAAGGTCATGTTCACGGCTACGCGTCCCTGCACGTTTAGTTCGACCGCTTCTGAAATCGCCTTCTTGAATCCTGCCTTCTCCACTGTCACGCTGTAGCGACCGATGCGCAGCGGGCTTGCCACGAACTCACCAGCGTCGCTCGTGGTTGTCCGGAAAGTCTGCCCGCGTTCCACGTCATTCACCGCAACGCTGGCAGCCGGTACCACTGCGCCGCTTTGATCCTTCACAATGCCCACGATGCTTCCGGTGTCCTTCTGGGCGAAACCGGAGCCGCTGATGAGGCAGACGACGACAGAACTGAGAAGCAACAAACGGGTAACCCGCATAGAATCGCTCCTTATTCGCGCCAACTACACGGCGCGCGGCCTGGCCGGTTTTCAGACCCACGACGGTTGCGAAACCCGACGAACTCCTGGTTCAGGTGTTACGAACTATTACTTTTAATTTCGTTTTGGAGCAATGTCAAGGTCAAACTACTGGGCCATTTCGTCGCACACTCGTCCGGAAGGGAGCAGCTTGAGCCTTGGAGCACCTAGCGGCTGAGGGCAATACGTGCCTCATTCCCCTTGAACCGAACTGTGGCACCGTTGTCCTATACGATTTGCCCGCCACTACCATATTCCCTCGCCGGTAAGTGTTTGAAGACGCCTCCACTTCGCGACCAATTGCCCTTGAGAAGGCGGAGCATGATGTGAGGGGCATATATTCAGTCCGGCCACCAACCCCTACTTGATTCGCGCCACGGGCCCCGGATCGAGCCGATCCGCAGCCAGGCCGCAGCCTTGCCGATTGTGTGCCGCACTCGCCAGCGACACGGTGCAGTTCGTTTTTTTGTTTTGTATTGTGCTTCTATATATTACGAATCGCTACGTTTTGATCCTTTTCCGAGTCTTAGTCGATGGTTCCGATTGCATCGATCAAACCAGATGCCTGATCCGTCATGCGCTTGTCGAGAGTTCCGGCGGGTGCGCGGAAGCTCTGCAGGGCCCGCATTCCCCAGTTGGTTTGTGTCAACTGACCCGACGACAGCTCTCGTACATGAACTTTACTTAAAGCTTCTGAGCCAGAAGAAAGTCGCCTATGAAGACCGGCTGCATTTTTATACGTTCGCAGCCAAGGTGATGCGCAGGATTCTGATCGATCACGCGCGTGGAAACCAGGCGCAGATGCGTGGAGGCGGCTGCGTTCACGTCCCTCTGAGCGACGACCTCCCGTGGGTGGATGTGGGCAGCGAAGACCTCCTCGAACTCAATCGGGCGCTCGATGAACTGAATATCGCCGACCCATACAAGGTTCAGCTTGTGGAATTGCGCTACTTTCTTGGGTGCACCGGAAGCGCTCTCGGAAGAGGTCAGTCGCTAGAGGGAGATCAATTAGCTTGATGGCTACCTGCTGCTCGAAATTCCCATCTGCGCGATGAGCCACGTACACGGCGCCCATACCGCCGCGCCCGATTCGCCGGTCAATTTCGTAGGCGCCAACACGCTTCTTCTCGTCGCCGGCCAATGCGGCAATGCGCGATTCCCGAAGGCGGGCGGCCGCAAGCAACTCTTCCGCCGCACAAAAGGCCGCGCTAGCTGACGATCAGGTGCGCTTGAGCACCGTTGAACAGGATTTGAACATTTCAGACGATTCCGCGGCCCTTGCTGCGACTGGCCTCGCGACGCTGAAGGAGCTGGCCGCAAAGCACCCGAATTCCCTCTTGATAATTGATTCGGAAGTAGCCGCTCTTCTCAATGTGAAGCCCGTCACGCTACGCGACTCTTCCTTGACGATCGCGTGCGCCGAGCGCGAAGCACTTCTGACTAAGCGAAAGAGACCAAGCGTCCTGCTTTCCCTGGCGCAGGCATAATTCTCCGCCGGTCAGATGGAGCAGTCTCGTGCAGCTGCCAAAGAGGGACTGGCCTTACTTCCCGTCGTAAGCGCCGGAACTCCGCTACCACGCACTCGCAAGTTGTTGGAACTGGAAGCAGAAGCGAAACACGCTGCGAGATGACCTCAAATCGCGACGGGACCAAAACAGAATATCTCGCCGTGGAAGCGGCATCGCTTCCGATTAGCTGACCCAGTCAGCACCACCGGTAAACACGCCACCGAGAGCAGGGAACAAATGTCAGTTGACATGTGCACGCCTGGTCCCGCTCATCGGCCACAACTCTTCCTCTCTATAGAATTTCAAGAGATTCCAAGCACCACGCACTGCAGGGCTACTGTCGCTTAGCCTTCGCTTCGTTGACTCGCAACGCGTGTCCGCCCAGGTCGCTTCCACTCAATGCCAGACAAGCTTTGTCCGCCGCGCTTGCCTCGGTCATCTCGACAAATGCAAAGCCTCTCGACTGTCCGGTCTCTTTGTCCATCACGATGTTGACCCGCTCGACTGCTCCGTGCGTTTCGAACAGACTGCGGAGTTGCGGTTCGGTTGTGCTATGCGGCAGATTACCAACATACAGATTTTTCACAGTGTCTCCTCGATTTGAACTTCGCTAAACGCCGTTCTCAGGTTCTCCTCGACTAATTCGAGTGGCTTCGCTCTCAGAAAACCTATTGCGGAGTTGAAGTGCCTCCGGCTGGGACCCTGGCTGCCTCCGCGGGCGTGAGCTGCGAGCGATCGCAGTAGCCGTGCCCTTTGGCGCACGCGGCATAATTCCGGACGTGGTCAGCGGCGGCGAAATTGCGGATTTCCGCCGGGGTAAGCTGGGAATGATCACAGAAATCCGCGCCGTCCTGGCACGACGCGAGAGCGCGCTGGTGCTGGGCGCGGGCGACAACGCCCGTTTCCTGCTCGTCCAGCAGCGCCGGGTCGCAGGTCTCGAAACCATCCTTACACTTGTCAAGGTTGCGGCCGCGCGCCGCAGCCACGACCGCGCTTTCTTCCCGCCCGCTCAGCTTGGAGTGGTCGCAGGATTCCATGCCAAATCTACAGTCCTCAAGATTCTGCGTCCGCTCACCTGCCGCTACAGCCCGCGCCGCCTGAGGGGAGAGTTGCGAGTGATCACAGATGGCGTAGCCCTCCAAACACTCGGAGACATTCCGCTTGCGGGCGGCCACAGCCATCGCGGCCTTTTCCCGCGGAGTGAGTTTGGCGCCATCACAGTCGCCATAGCCACTCATGCAGCCATCGAGATTCCGGTCATGTGCGGCGGTGACCACAACTCCCGTTTCCCGCGCCGTCAGCTTCGACGGATCGCATGACCGGCTGCCCATGGTGCAATCGGCAAGATTGCGCCGACGCGTGTTCTGAGCCACAGTACTCGTTTGCACCGGGTTCAGCCGGGCGGGATCACAGGGGTCGAAGCCCTCATTGCAATTGGTAAAATTACGCTGCCGCGCAGAACGCTCTGCGGAGGCCGTTTCCGCGACGGTCAGTTTGCCGTGATCGCACTCGCTGTAGCCCGACAGACAATCCGAGACATTGCGCTGGCGTTCTGCTGTGCCCACGGCCCTCGCCTCAGCAGGAGTCAGCGTTGCGTGGTTGCAGGACCCGAAACCCTCCCTGCAATTGGATAAGTTGCGCCGACGCTCGCCCGCCGCCACGGGGCCGGCTTCGAATTGAGTAAGCTTGCCATGGTCGCACGTGACCAAAGCGTCCGTGCAGTCGGAGAGGTTGCGTTGGTGTTCGGCAGCCGCTACGGCGCTCGCCTGCTGCTGGTTCAGTTGAGCGTGGTCGCAGGATGTGTATCCGCGCACGCAAGCCGATAAGTTCTCTGCATTGGCCGAAGACTGTGCGGCAACCAGGGCTGGCCCCATCATGCTGCACACTAAGACAACCCAAAACGATGCTCTCATGATCGCCTCCTGCCTACCTTGCGCACCGCCCAACACTACAGCGACTCGCTTCCCGGCATACGGCCGGTGATCGAGGCTATGGACAGTACGGGTCTCGGCTGCAGTCGCCTCAGCGAAAAGAAGAAGAGCAGCACGGCGGAGGTACTGGCTACGCCGAAGACGTAGTTGGAGAATGGAACTGGAAAAAATGGATTGAATAGCGCCGCAACAACAAGAAACAGTGCCATCCAAACGTAGCGGCCCATAGTGACCGCCTGCACGAGAACGACAACTGCCGCTGCCACTACGACGAACCGTAATGCCAATCCAAAATCCGGCCAGGGTCGCGAGAGAATGCCGCCGATCAAGGCCGCAATGGCACTGCACTTTATTACTTTGGTTAACATTGATTTCACCTTTTCAAGATTTCGAATATTACTTCGATCAGCCCCGGGCCCAGTCCGCAGCGCGCTGAGCCGCTCGCCGTGTTTCGATCTCATCCAGTTGGCCGCTCTGCTGGATGTGCCGCGAATGGGCTGCGACCGTGGCATAGGGCATCCCCCAGAAACTCTTGGCCACGATTCCGGTCACTTCCAGGCAGTTAAAGTCCAGGTGCTTCACTTTTTTCAGGATCCGCTTCAGGGCCTGCTGGACTCTCTCAGCGCCCATCTTCCCGAGGAACGTCACCTTTACTTCTGCCGCCAGGAAAAAGAAATTCCATCCGGCAGCGTGGATCTCGCGATCCAGAGCTTTGCTATCGAGATTTCGGAGTACACTCCAATTGCCCGAGTACCGGTCACTACTTACCGCGAGCACTCGGCTGAGCTGTGGCTCATCGCCGATCAGAATCGTTCCGACATGAATGTTGGGTGTCATATCTCTCTCCGGATTCTGCTGTCCAAGAGACAGCGAAGCGGCTGTTGTATCATCCCAAGATCGCAAGCGGAACCGTCAGTCGGCAGCAACCGCGGCCGGCGGGTGGAGAGTCGAGCTGATCACATTCGATGTTCTTACTTTGGGATTGCCATCTATCACTTTGTTCAGGGTCTTCAGCACCGCGGGATAGCCCGTCGTGCTGTAAGCTTCCGCGTGCTCTTTCGTATCCCAAAGGCTGATGGCAACCACATCGGTTCCGGACCGGGTAAGGAACGTGATCTCATCCTGGAACCCAGTCTGCTTTCGCAGCACGGGAAGGACTTCTTTGTCGAACAGCAGCCTGAATTCGCTCAGTGTATTCGGCTTCAGATGGATGGCGACGCTGCGTGCAAACATGGTGGTCCTCCGCAAGATGTTGGGTGATCTAAGAGGGGGTGCTCCAGATAGGCTGACTTAGCTCAGAGGACCTGAACGAGAGACAAGCGATATTCGCTCTACTTCGACGTTAAGGCCATCCAGCACGAAATGTCTGATCACTTTTGACCAGTTTTCCTTCCTCAAGAAAGGTACCGTCATACACAGGGAAATTTCCGTTTGTGAGGGCGTGCCTACAGCGCGTCGAGTCAGCCAGCTTTATCCGTAGTTAGCGCGGACGAGCGTTGTCACTCTGAAAACCAACTTCTCTCCTCGGGTCTGAGCCAGTCAGGAATCGATGTCGGCAATACAAAAAGAATCTTCGACCGGAACACCCGAACCCGTTAATGGGCGCACCGCGGCATCTCTGAAAGCGCCTGCTCCGTCCGTTCGCACGCACTCGGGTGCGGGACTTCCCAGCCGGATCGCCGTCGTTGGCAACTATCTTCCGCGCCAGTGCGGGATCGCGACGTTTACCACCGATTTGTGCGATGCCATTTCTGCGGAGTATGGGGCGGCACGATTGTTTGCCGTGCCGGTCAATGACATTGAATCGGGGTATTCCTACCCGCCGCGGGTCAGACTTGCGCTGGCCCAGGACGATCTGTCCTCTTACGAACGAGCGGCTGACTTTCTCAATTTTGCTAATTTCGATTTGGTCTGCCTGCAGCACGAATATGGAATCTTCGGCGGCCCGGCGGGCAGTCACGTCTTGGGATTGCTGCGCCGCCTGAAGATGCCGGTGATCGCCACGCTCCACACCGTTCTTCGCGAACCGAATCCGGACCAGCAACGGGTGATGGAGGAGATCGCAGCGCTATCGGACCGTCTCATCGTGATGAGCGAGCTGTCCTCCCAGTTCCTGCAAGAAATATTCAAAGTACCCGGCAGCAAGATCGACATGGTTCCTCATGGCGTTCCCGATTTGCCATTTCTGGACCCCAATTTCTATAAAGACCGCTTTGGCGTGGAAGGAAAGGCGGTGCTACTCACGTTCGGCCTGCTCTCGCCGAATAAGGGAATCGAAAACGTCATTCAAGCGTTGCCGCATATTCTGGCGAAGCACAAGAACGTTGTTTACATGGTCGCAGGCGCGACCCATCCGCATATTCTCCGCCGCGAAGGCGATCACTACCGCGCGGGCTTGCAGGCCCTTGCGAAAGAAATCGGCGTCGAGTCGAACGTCTTCTTCCACAACCGCTTCGTCAGCCCTGAGGAAATGCTCGAGTTCATTGGCGCGGCTGACATCTACATCACACCGTACCGTCATGAGGCACAAGTCGTTTCCGGAACACTCGCCTATGCAGTCGGTGCGGGCAAGGCGATCATCTCGACGCCGTACTGGCATGCCATCGAGTTGCTGGACGGAGGCCGAGGCGCGTTAGTTCCCTTCCAAAATCCTGAAGCCATAGCACGCAAGACAGTCGAACTCCTGGACACACCTGCCATCCGCCACGCGATGCGAAAACGTGCCTACCAGTATGGCCGCAACATGGTCTGGAAGAGAGTGGCCCAGGGTTACATGGCAAGTTTTGAGCACGCCCGCGGTGACCGGATGCGGGAACCACGGGTGATGTTCACAGATGGAGCTGTCGAAAAGCGTCTCGACACGCTGCCCGCACTGAAGCTGGATCACCTGCATCGCTTGACCGACGACACCGGCATGCTGCAACACGCGACCTTTGCGGTACCCAACTACGCCGAGGGGTACACCACCGATGATAATGCGCGAGCTCTCATCCTGACCATTCTCCTCGGGCAACTTGGAGCAACGGAGCCGCTGGAAACTGCCAACCTGGCTTTTCGGTACATGGCGTTCCTGGGACACGCTCTCAATCTGGCCAACGGCAGGTTCAGAAACTTCCTGAGTTATGCGCGCACATGGAGCGAAGAGCAGGGGTCGGAAGATTGCCATGGGCGGGCGTTGTGGGCGCTCGGCACTGTTCTCGGACGCTCCAAGGATCAGGCGCTCAGAGGAGCCGCGGGGCGTCTCTTCGAGATCGCGGTCCCAGCGGCTGTTACCTTCAGCAGTCCACGTGCCTGGGCCTTCGCCTTGCTCGGTGTGCAGGAGTACCTCGACGGCTTCCCAGGTGACCGGGAGGCTCAGCAAGTGGCATCCATCCTCGCCGCTCGCCTGGTCCGAATTTATGGCGGGAACCAGTCCGCGGACTGGACCTGGTTTGAAGATGTCGTTGCGTATTCCAACGCCAGGCTGCCGCAAGCTGTTTTGATTGCGGGGCGTCGCGAGTCCGATTCCGCGATGGTCGCTGTCGGTCTCGATGCGCTGAATTGGCTCAGCGATGTACAGCGTTGCGCAGAGAAAGGTCATTTCGTGCCGATCGGGTCGCAAGGCTTTTACCGCAAGGGCCGCGAGCGAGCCCGCTTCGATCAGCAACCGGTGGAAGCCGGCGGCGCGGTTTCCGCGTGTCTCGCGGCCTATCGCGCGACGGGAGATAATCGTTGGCGCAAGGAAGCCTGGTCGGCCTTCAACTGGTTCCTGGGAGACAACGATTTGCAGATTGCGCTGTACGACCCCACTACGGGCGGATGCCGAGACGGACTGCACCCCGAGCGTCTGAATGAAAATCAGGGCGCAGAATCGACCTTGGCGTTCCTGATGGCGCTGGTCGAAATGCGTTTGTCGGGAGAAGTTGAAGGTCCACGATCCAGCCCCGACCTGGTCGGCGCTTGCCGTGACGAGGTTGCTGCCAATGCAGTTTGAGTTTGTTCTTTTCTCCTCTGGAAAATCCTTATGAGCCTTGCCATAACAACTCGTTACGAGCCACTCCTTCTTCGCCACCCCGCCAACCCAATCCTGACCGGCAAAGACTGGCCCTACTCCATCAACAGCGTCTTTAACGCAGGTGCGACGCTGCTCGCTGACGGCTCGACACTGTTGCTTTGCCGGGTCGAAGATCGTCGCGGCCTATCCCATCTCTGCGCTGCCCGCTCTCGAAACGGTGTGGACAACTGGCAAATTGACGCCGAGCCGACGCTCATGCCGAACCCCAAGGACTATCCCGAAGAAATCTGGGGTATCGAAGATCCTCGTATCACCTTCGCTCCCGAGCTGCAGCAGTACGTAGTCACGTACACCTCCTATTCGCGCGGCGGCCCCGGAGTGTCTCTCGCTCTGACCAAGGACTTTCGTAGCTTCGAGCGCTACGGTGTCATCATGCCACCCGACGACAAGGACTCCGCGCTCCTGCCTCGGAGAATCGGCGGCTACTGGGCGCTCATCCACCGCCCCATGACGAAACTTGGAGCACACATGTGGATTTCTTACTCTCCGGACCTGCGGCATTGGGGTAGCCACAGACTCATGCTGGAAGCGCGCCGTGGCGCATGGTGGGATGCCAACAAGATTGGCCTGTCGCCGCCACCGATCGAAACGTCCAGGGGTTGGCTGGTGCTCTACCACGGTGTCCGGCACACGCCCTCGGGCTGCCTGTATCGCCTAGGTCTGGCTCTGTTCGACCTTGAGAATCCGGAAAAATGCCTACTGCGAGGCGACTCGTGGGTCTTCGGGCCAGAGGCCGAATATGAGCGCAACGGCGATGTGAAGGATGTTGTATTCCCGTGCGGGTACACCATGGATCAGGACGGCGACACCATCAACCTCTACTACGGAGCTGCGGATTGCGCGATTGCTCTGGCTCGGGGCAGCGTGCAGTCTCTGCTGAATTGGCTGGATGCAAACGGAAGCAGCAGTGAGCGAAGGCGAGAACAAGACCGATGAACCCGCTAGGCTGGATCTTCCAGTTTGCCTTCGGTTGTCATCATCGTCACATGAGCCGAGTGTTTACCATCAAGAAGCGGACTTACCGGGTCTGCTTCGATTGTGGACGAGAGTTTGAGTGCCAGAACGTCGATGTAGTCCAGCCTTGTCGATAACTCGCGCGCACCGCCGGACACGCTCAACAACTAAGCGCTGCGTTTGGCGCTTTTGCCCACGGCCACAAGGAAAATTGCACTCTTGCCTTCGGCGTGTGGAGAGAAGAAGCGGGTCACCTCGTCGTCGTAAAAGGTGAGGCCGGTGGCACCCAGGCGCTGGGCGTAGGCTGCAATATAGATCTTGCCGCCCAGAACGCCCGCTTCCAGCTGCACGGCGCGATATCCACGATTGCCGAAGCGCTCGAAAATCGGCCGCAGGTCTGCCAGGAAGAAAATGTCCACGGCAGCGTCCGCCGGCAACTGCTGCTCCAATCCAAGGTAGCCTGCTTGATCGCGGAAATCCCCCCGTTTCAAACACTCGAGTAGTCCCCTGTTGCGGTGAAAGACGTAAGCTCCGGAATCAAGTCCATCCACGGCATGGACAATCAAGTAGAGGTCGTTCAGTTGCGCTCCCCTGGGATCGAGAAAATCAGCGGGTACACCGCGGGTAGCTCGTTCGAGCATGGTTGAGAGCTGTGGCAGAGTAATCGGCGTGCGGGCAAACTGGCGGCTGGAGCCGCGTCGCAGGATGACTTGCTCGACGGGGTCGCGAGGCAATTCCCCGTCGGATAATGCCTGAAGATGGACCACCTGTCCGCTGGGTGGCGAGAGGCTGCCTAAGGGAGCACCGCTGCGCCACAGTTTAACTGCCTCGCTGGAATGCAGCGAAGAGGCAGCGTGCATTTCACGCATGAGTGGATAGTCAACCTCATGCGGCGAGAGCGGGACAGTTTCAAGGCTGAGCGGCGAGATCTCTGTGGTGGGCTGCGGGGCCTGCACAGAAGAGCCGGACGCGTCGCCGAGCGCCACCATGGAGAACGCGACCTCGCGTCGCGAATCAAGGTCCAGCAGATTGTTCACGGCCGCGTCCACAAACCCGCACACCACTTTGGCCGGCAGACCCAAGGCTGTGCCAACGGCCAGCAGGTTGGCAAGCAGAGTGCCGTTGTCCCAGCCGAAATGCCGGTAGGTGCGGTCCTGATACTTCCAGGCATTGCGCCAATAGGTGCAAGTGCAGACGATCGTAAGCGGCGCGTGAGCGATAGCGGGCTCACCGCCCGTGGCCTTAAGCAAAACACCGCGATAGTCTCCAACCCGGAGCTTGCGCAAGCCAAACTCGGCGGGCGCGAACTGATAGACCCCGGCTGGAAGGTTGATGAGATCGCTGCACACCAAGTACAGCTCGACCTCATAGAGCGCTCCGGTGCAAGCCGCTGCTCGAAAATAAATCTCACCGCCCGAATACTTCCGCTGCCGGGTGATACCGGCAGAAAGATAAAGAAGTTGGGCTACCGTATCTAGATCCGGGGCCGTGCCTGCGCGGGCGGAGGCACTCGCGGCAATGGCAGAAAGTGCCGCTACCCCGGTCTGACGCATCTCGTCAGGCAGGCGGGACGGCTCGAGCGTGGGGTAGATTTTGAAGGGCAGGGGCTGGTTTGCGAAATCCAGGCCATGTTGGTTGGCACGAATGCTGGCGTAGGAATGCTTGGTGGCGTTGTGATAGTTCCAGGCAACTTCGGAATCACGGTTGTCGCGCATGGTGGGAGGGGGCGTGGCTCTCGTCAGTATATTAATACCCGGGCGTTCGGGCGAGTACGGCCGGAGCGATTTGCCTGACGAGCCTATGCGGTTTTGATAGCGGCGGATTTCGCACGCTTATTATCGCGGATCTGTTCCGCGGTGAACCCGTGTCCACAGGTGCTACAACGCCAGAAGGTCGACGGGCCTGCCACCATTCCCGCTCCATGTTGGTTGTCGGGGCGCCTGGCTAGCACAAGCTCGCTATTGCACTCTGGACACTGCCGCTGAGTCATAACCCTACCTGCACGCAAAGAGACTTCCGCACACTGATTTTCATATTCGCCGCCTTTCACAACCTGAGGAGAGCTGGTCGAAACCATATGTGGTCTCGACCAGCGGGAATTCAGTCTCGCGCAGGCAGACTGTTGCGCACCTACTTCTTGTCGTCTCTTGCCTCTGCAATCCGTGCCTGTCGACCTGCATCAGACACAGCCTTCATGAATACTTCCGCACTCTTCGGCGTTGCCACTTTGCCCGAAAGGATGTTGCGGAACTCCATGTCCTTGCCGTAAATAGCCTTGGTGGAGTCGTCATCCTGCTGCACGACGGCACCTTCGAGGGTCAGGCCGGCGAAAACGCCCTTGGAGCGCGAGTAGGTCAGCATTTCCGTATTCATCTTCCAGTCGGTGCCAGCTGACGCATGACGGCCAACCGGGCCGGCGGCAACCGAACCTTCACCCGTAAGCTCGAACTTGCTGGAGAGCAGATGCTGGAAGCCCTGGTCGTTCATGACCAGCAAGACCAAGTCCACGCCTTCGACTCCAATCTGCAATCCAAAACTTCCCCCACCGACTGAGACGAACGCGGGCGCACTCCAGCCGTCCGCTGTGCGGCAAGAAGCCACGCCACGTCCGTGCTTGCCGCCGACGATGAAGCCACCTTTAATCAGGTCCGGCACTACGAGGATGCACTTGGCATTGCTCAGCACTTCTTCCGGGATGCCTTTGTCCGGCGCCGCCATAACGGCCTGAAGAACATCAACCGACTTTTGCAGGCGGTCAACCGTGTCCTCGCGGGCGGTGCCGGCCCACGCGTAGGTTCCAACCAGGCCCATGAAGCCCATCAACAGCAGTGACATTGTTTTTTTCATGATTTTTCCTTTAGGAGATGTGGAGCTAAGGAGGAGCGAACTTCAGATGGGCTGACTTAGTTCAGAAGACCTGAAAGAGAGAGAAGAGGTGCTCGTCTCTAGCACCATGATCGCCCAGCCACCACGGAATAACTGGTCCAAAGTGCTCACTTCTGTCGGGCCTTGATCGGACGCCCGCTTGTCACCATGACGCATTAGATTTTGAGAATGAGCAATGCGGCTCAGTATTGCGACCGGCGATCCAGCAGAATAGGGCTTGCTGAGCAAACGGAAACCCGCGATTTGAACGCTTTCGGCAAGATCGAGAACGCAGTGACTATCCCGACTTGGTGGAACAATGAGGTCCGTCTTTCGTTCAATCCGTGATCGTCTTCGCAGGCGGGCGGCTACCATCACCGCTTCCCTCACGCATCTGACTGCGCCCCTGAAGCGGCGGCCCCAGGATTTCCAATCCCAAAGGATGTGTCCTTATTGTGGGTTGATTACTCCGCGTTTCAAAATGTCTTGCCTGGAATGTGGGAAGCTGCTCACGGCGGTCTAGCCGACTTGAAGGAACAGCACGCCGATCGCAATCAGTGTGGCTGCTGGTCCGGTTAGAAGCGTACCGTTCCATTCCGGATGCTTCTCCACACGCTTGGCGACAAAGGAGCATCTTTCTCGTCCGTGTCAGATGGCAGAGTATCGGCCGGCATACGATCTGCCACTTTCCGCGATCTGCCAGAACGACGAAGACGTGACGGAGATTGAGCGCTTACCTTTCCTTCATGACGCTGTTTCGGCTTCACATTCAGTACGAAATGAAGAGCCGCCATCAGGAACTGAGGCCCGTCGGACTTGGCCACGAGCGCATCCACGGATTTCAGAGCATCCTCCGGCAGTTCCACGTCCTCCGCGAGCATGACGATGGGGACTTCTGGTTTGACATGCTTGATCTCGGCAGCGATGACGGACCCATTCAGAAGGCCAAGGTGGTACTCGAGCACAATTGCATCCACCGGCCGCGTCATGAAGAGCCGCAGGCCTTCGTAACCATTGCTCGCGGTCAGCAGGTCGTATCCGTTTTCCTGCAGCAAACTCAGTTGAGCCGCGTCCCGGTGTATGCACAGTAGAGTGTTGGAGCCCATGACATCTAAGTGTGCAGCGACCTGCTCCCGCAGGTCTGCTCACAATTGCTCACAAGCGGTGGAGTCATCGCCTGGGCGGCTTGCAGCCCTAAACTCCGAACTGGTTTCAGACACGTGGGGTGAGGCGTCATTCTGGATTCTCACGTCGTCACTACCTATCTAAGTGACTCAAAACCGAGGATTTGCGACAACAGGCCATCCAGCACGCTGTACCTGCCGCCGGAGTAGCGGCCGTATTGGTAGCGGCTGCCGTAGCCGTCTTCATAGCCGCGACGGAAACCCTCGCGGAAGTAGTAGTTGTAGTCGTCCTGGTC
>Ga0075017_100001052_pt1 | contig 16514 bp, 11 predicted proteins | sample AleBraG_ABR_2012_FD_71475 | JGI IMG/M metagenome (GOLD analysis project Ga0075017, IMG submission 71475) | Freshwater sediment microbial communities in response to fracking from Pennsylvania, USA - Alex Branch Run_MetaG_ABR_2012 | ecosystem: Environmental > Aquatic > Freshwater > Creek >... | reverse complement strand
GCTATGGCCTGGAAGTCACCATGATTCTTGCCAATGTTTCCTGAGAGCCGGTCGAACGTGGACGTTGAATAGCTGAACAGGCTGTGCTCGGAACCACCCACCCAGACCCGGTCCCCCACTTGGCTGATTGCCTGCTGGTAGGTGTTGGAGTTGCTCCAGACCGGGTTCCATGGCGTGGCTGCCAACGGTGCCCCAGCCGCCGTTTGGACCGCTGCAGCTTTGAATGCCGGCGCCGTTCCGGCGGTGGTGAAGTATCCCGCCGCATAGAAGCTGTTGCCGTCGCTGGAGGCATCCACGGCAACTACTGTGCCATTGAACTCGGGGTTCCAGTTGGTTCCCGGTGTTGCATTGGCCAGTGAAACCCTGCCCGCGCCCTTGGCATAGACCGGCGAGTTGGGCGTGCTGCCACCTGTCAAGTGGGTGAAGGAGCCGCCCAGGTACAACCAGTTGCCTTCAACGGACATTGCACTGACCCGTACCACCCCGGCGGCGGTCCGGTCCTCTATGCTGAGTTTCCAATTGGTGTCTGTGGCGCCCGTGGTCGGGTTCAGTGCCACGATGGCCGTGGCCGGGACCCCGTTGACCGTGCTGAACATTCCTCCGGCCACCACGTCACCGTTGGGCAGGGCTGCCAGGCTCATCACCGAGCCATTGAGTTGGGGGGTGAAGGACCGCACAAGTTCGCCGGTGTTGACGTCAAAGGCCGCCAGGAACGACTGGGCCACTTTGTCGGCGCCGGTTGAGTTGGCGGCCCGTTGGACGGAAGTGAAATTTCCCCCCACATACATGATGTTCCCGCTCTGTACGAACGCCTGCGTCTCAACGTCACCCTCGCGTTTGGGTGACACGGCGCCGGTAACGCCCCACGGGCTGTTCAGCGCCAGGGAACTGGCTACCGGGGTATTCGTCTTGACGGCGGTGCCTGAATCGGCAATCCGGACGAATCCTGCATCGCTTGAGCGAACATGCGGGCGGAGGTACATCTCGGTGTAGGGCCGGGCGCTACCTTGGCCGTTGCTTGCCGACCACAAGTAGGTGTCACTGGCGTTGGTGCCCGTTACCGAGCCGCCATACGCAAAACCGATGGTGTAGCCCTGGGTGCTGCCCTCGGAGGCGTTGATGTGATTGAAGGCGTTGTCGGGGCCGAAGTCAGAGGTGAGCCCGCCGGTTCCGCGGACGCCGTTGAATGAATACCACGACACTTGGTGTTCGGCGCCAAAAGTCCACACCCAGCGATCCATCTTGTCGGTGTTGAACCGGGATTCCTGCCACGCGGTCCCTGCCGCGGTGGTGGCCCTTTTGAGACGGATGCCGTCCGTCAGGGAGTCGGGTCTTTGCCCGTTCAACAAGGCGTCCACAGTGACCGCGGGCATCTGGGTGGTGTTTCCTGACATCGGCGTAACCCCGGCCGTGCGCAGTGCCGTCTGGGTCCCGGTGCCGCCATTGGCCTCGGTCCAACCTTCCCGGCCCTTGCCGATGAGAACCCAGCCACCGCCGTCGGTGGTCATATCGCAGTAGAACTGTTGGGGCGCAGCCATGGCCGGGGTCAGCAGCCAGTAGGTGCCATCCGTTGCCGCAGGGTTGTCTTGTTTGATTTGCCAACAGGAGCCGGCCGCCAGGGGGGCGCTCAGTCCGTCCCGCTGGACCGGTGCTGCCTGGGCGACGGTTGCAACGAGAACGAGTGTGGATATGGCCATTGCCGAAGCAATGGTCACGCCCAGGCCCCTGACAAATTTATGGGCTTTAAACACGTGCACCCCTCATACATCTTGCGGAGCCATTCCCCAACGTTCGACTCCAAGACCGGAGCTCATGCAGATCTGCAGAGTGTGCTAAGGCTATGACCGCCCGGCCGCCAATGTAAGCGAGGTTTGTGCGTTTTTGTACCCGATTTTCCCCCCGGACTACGTGCTGGAATCTGTGCACTACTCGGCACGGTTTACCCCTTACTTGCCAAGGAGCTCCCAGTCCCTGGTTTCGGGCCGAAAGCCGTGCGCTTCACGGGCTGGCGCTTGGAACCCAAGGTAAAGCCTGTTGGGTCGGGCTCCCGCAGTCCCAGGGCTCCTGCCACCATCACGATCACCAGGCCTGCCCCGAGGATGCCGTAGTAGAAAACTTCGATGAACGACACCAGTAGCAGGGCGTTGCAGACCAGACCAACCAAATCGGTTCGTCGAATGGTCCGCACGAAAAGGAGCCCCAGCCAGGCAAGGAACAGGCCCAGGCCGACAAACCCGTGGGAGAACATCACCATCCAGACCTGTCCCTGGGTTCCGGCCGAAGGCTGCCCCTCACGTTCGGAGGGTCTGGGCGCGCCGTAGCCAAACAGTGGCGATTCCATGGTTCTGTCAAAGGTCTCAACGTACAAGTTCCCGCGGTCATCGATGCTCTCAACCTTGGAGGTCCGCTGGTCTATGCGTTCCTGGACGGGAAGTACCACGTAGCTGGCACCGGCAACCAACGCTATGGCCACGATGGCGAGCAGGATCCGTCCGTTGCCCAGCAGGGCCGCACGAATGCCAATGTAGAGCATTGCAATGCCCAATCCCAGGAACATTCCCCGGTTCAGGGTCAGCACGGCAGGAACAAAGGAGAGCGGCATGGCGATCACCAGGAGCCAGAACTTCGGTCCCTTCCGGACCATGGCCGTGTAGAGGATGGCCACAGGCGTCAACAATGAATAGACGTTGCCCCACCCGTTGGCGTAGAGGAACGGCGCACTGGGCCTTGGTGCGGCAATGACGTAGGCGTAGGGGTTGGGGTTGAACTGCGTCAGGCTCCGCACGGCCATGTCATGCACGTAGGAGTTCTCCAACAACGATTGCGGCAGGATGTAGGCAAGGGGCGTCTTCAACTCCCAGACCGGGAAGGCCAGGCCGGCGTACCCGCCGGCAACCACCACAAGCCAGAAGATTGTCAGAATTCCCAAGATGCGCCGCTCGGTGAGGAATTTACGGGCGTTGTAGACGTAGATGAAGAAGACCGTTGCCGCCAGGTAGAGCGAATAACGGTAGGCAAACCCGATGATCCGCACACCCTCATCGATCTCAATCACCGAACACAAAACCCACACCATGAAAAGCATCCACATGCCAAAGCCACGCGGGGCCTGCAGGCGCTTGGTGCGGGCGAGTACCAGGAACATGAACAGTGCAAACAGGGGCCAGGCCATGTCACCAAGCCCCAGCACCCACCACAACGGAAACCCAACGAAGGCAATGGCAACGGGCCATGCGGGCAGGTGGCCGGGAGATTTTTGTTTCTTCCCCGAAGTGCTGCCGCTGTCTTGGGAGGCAGGCACAGTTTCCTTGACCATCGGCTGACGCGGCAGATTCGACATCGGATTCCTCGCACTCTGGGAATATGAGACCTCAAGGGATGCGGACCCCGTGCAGGTAATCGCATTCTCTCATGCCGCATCCTGATTGTGGCCCATCATTGATACACTCGCCTCCATCACCTAACTTCCTGATAGGGGCGAGGCTTTGAGCAACCCAGCAAATCATCCTGTAGCAAGCATGGAAGCGCCGGATCCTGCCCGGGTGGGGGCCCTGCCCGACGTCGGGGTGGTGCTGGCAACCCACAACAGGCCGGTGTTGATGCGCAGGGCCTTGGACTCGATCCTGGCCCAGGACTATGCCGGGAGGATCTTCGTGGTGGTGGTCCATGACCAATGCGATGTCGATGCCAGCCTCGCCTCAAGCAGCGAACGGCGGACCGTCAGTGTCGTTCAGAACGGACGGACGCAGGGTCTGGCCGGCGCCCGCAATACGGGTGTATTGGCCCTCCAAACGCCTATGGTCGCTTTCTGTGACGACGACGACGCCTGGTATCCGGCGAAACTTACCCGCCAGGTGGCGGCCCTGCAGGCGGTGCCGGGTGCCGAGTTCTCCTCGACCGCCATGCTCGTGGACTATGAGGGCCACGCCTCGATCCGGCTGGCCGGCACCGATGCTGTTGCCCATGAGGACTTCCTGCGCTCGCGCATGTCCATGGTGCACTCCTCGTCGTTCCTGATCAAGCGCGATGCCCTCATCGACGGGATTGGACTTGTTGATGAGACGATCCCCAACAGCATGTGTGAGGACTGGGACCTGTTGCTCCGGGCGTCCTCGCGCCATCCAATCGTCAATGTGGATGAGCCGCTGGTGCGGATCCAATGGGGTGGCACCTCCTATTTCTACCAACAATGGGAGATCAAGAACGCAGCCCATGCCTGGATGATCGAACGCCATCCGGATATTCTCGCAAACGCCGTCGGGACCGGCCGTATCTATGGCCAGCTCGCCTTCGGGCATGCGGCGCTGGGCGACTCCAAGGCCGCCCTGACATGGGCGGTCCGCTCGCTCCGGGCCAATCTGCGCGAGCCTCGCGCATTCCTTGCCGTGCTGGTGGCGTCGAGGATCGTTTCGGCCGGTTTTGTGGTGGGCCGGCTGCAGCGCAAGGGCCGGGGAATCTGATCGAATATAAGCTGTGCCCGAATTGCTCTGCTAATTCCGGCAGAAAGAACTTATTCTGGAGTTGCACGCCATGGTCTCAAAGTACGGTCGGGGTGCAATTTCGGCTTTTAGTCGCAGTTTCTTCCAGCCGCCACTATGTCGGCGCTATCTTGTGGGGGTCACATGAACGAGCAAGCATCTGTTGGTCTGGGCTACTACCTGTTTGTGCTTCGGCGATACTGGGTAATGATTATTGCAATGGCCCTGATGTGCGTCGTCGCCGTGGGTGGCTACCTGATCATGGTGCCGGGAAAAATCCTGGCGTCCACCGTCATCAACGTCAACGTCATTGTGGCCGACCCCTTTAACCCCTCACGGCCCGCCTCCGGGTTGCTGGATGCAGCCACTGAGGCGAAGCTGGCCTCCTCCTATGTGGTGGCAACCGCTGCAGCCAAGTCACTGAACGGCACCGAAACTGCCGCCGATCTGCGCGACGGCGTATCCGTCACCACTGGCCTGAATGCCACCATTGTGACCATCTCGTATGTCTCCAGCACCGCTGACAGGGCCAGGGCCGGCTCGGACGCCATTGCCACCGCGTATATTGACTACCGCCAAAGCAATGCCGAGGCCACGAAGAAGAAGATGATTGGAAACCTGGAAGAGCAGCTGGCGGCCTTGACCAAGTCCGCGACTGGCGATAATGCGGCCGTCAGCAGCAGGATTTCAAACATCGAATTTCAAATTAACCAGCTCACCACCATCGACACAAATGGCGGTTCCATCATTACCCCGGCCACCCAGAACCCGGTGGCCGTCCAGCCCCAGCCGACCATGCTTCTGGCGACCGGCCTGCTGGTCGGGACGTTCCTGGGGATCATTGCGGCCTTCATCCTCAACTCAATGGCTCGGCGCGTGCGTGATGCACACGACGTCGACGCAGCCGGTGCGGGCCCCGTCATTTTGGCGATGGACTCCCCCGGTGGCAGCCTTCCCCCGCAGGGGAGCGATCTTGCAGCCTACCGGAGCCTTCGGGAGCGGCTTTTGGCGGCCACGGACTCCAATATTGGTGTTCTTGCCGTGCTGGATGAAACGGTTGATTGGGCGGCATCCGGTGTTGGACAGGGGCTGGCAGTCGTGCTGGCACAGGCCGGCCACGACGTCGATCTCGTGTTGGTGGGCGCCACCCTTGCGCAACAGGAAAAGTTCAAGCGGGTCCTTGGGCTGACACCGGCTTCCTCCGGCGACGAGCCGAAATCACATGTCTTGCAGTCGGGACTCATACCCAGGCTGCGGGTGGTTTTCCCGCTGGGCAGTGGCACCGAGTCCGACACTGACGACCACGAGATCGAAGTGGTGCGGCGGCGGATTGAGGACCGTCTGCCGGGGGTGGCGGTGCTGCTGGCACTGCCGCCCAATGCCAGCGATTCCAGCCGGTTGGCCGTGGCCAGGTTGTCCCAAGGTGCGCTACTGGTTGCCCAACAGCGCCGAACGAAGATCGCCACCTTGACTGAGCGGGCACAAGAACTCGCTGATGTGGGCACCGCTTGCCATGGTGTGGTGATGGTGAAGGTGTCCCGGGAATCCGGCCGCGCTGCCCATGCGGCGACGGATTTCAGCAGTGACCTGGACAGGCACCCTGTCACCCTCTGAGGCAGTGCTACGGAGCCGGAGTTCCCGGCTCCGACAGCTCGCCGGCAACCCGGTTCAAAAGGCCCACCAGGTTCGCTGGGGTCAGCCATGACGAGCTCCAATCCCCGCGCGCGGCGGCCAGGCTCCAGGCCCGCTCGGCCACGACCAGTGCGTAGACGCCGGCAATGTCGTCCCAAGCGGAGCGCGGTATGGCAGCGGCCTGCAGATATGGCTGGATCTGCCGGCCTGCAGCACTCCAGTCTTCCTGGGAAAATGAGCCTTGGGATTCCCGGCGCACGCTCACGGCCCAATGCCAGGCGTCAAGGCCGGCAACGGCGTCGGGCTCCGAGGTTTCCCAGTCCCAACACCACAGGGTCCCGGAACTTTCCCGGGCCATGTTCCACGGAACCATGTCCCCATGCCAGCGCTCCGCTATTGGCACGCTCGAATTCCGCATGCGCAGCAAACTCTCAAGCCGCCGTGCTGCCTCGCCAAGGTTCTCCCCGGTGGTGTCCACAAGCTCACCAAGCCGCCAGCCCAGGGCCTTGAAATGCGCACTGTCCGCGACAGTTCCGAAGCGATGCACCGCGCAAAGGGAAAACAACTCCTGTGGCGTTGGTGCCCCAACACGTCCCCGAACGGCCCGAACATCCTCCGGGAGCGGGGTGGAGACGAGATACGGGTAGCCGTCCCACACGCCTTCCCCGGCCAGGGCCGGAACGCGCATGGACGCGGACCCACCCGCCACTGCCGATAGGACATCACGTTCGGTATCCACATAGTCACGGCTGGCAGCATCCCAGGCGATTTTCGCGTAACCTGAAGGCCGCCCGCCGTGATCGAATAGTTGCAGGGTCGCTTTCCTGTTGTCTCCCAGCCGAATGCCGATGGCCGCGCTCAGTTGTTCGGACCCAAGACTGCTGGAAATTTCAGCCAGCGGCAGCGGCGCCTTGGCGGCCAGCCCGGCCCGGCTCTGAACGGAGAGAGTGTCCCTGGACAAGGGCAGCCCCGACCGTGCCATCCATCCCAAACCGCCCCGGCCAATGCTGACTTTTTTGGGGCGCAGCCTGCGGTAAGCGAGCAGGGAGGCGGCGGTGACCTTGCGGTTCCCCCGCGGAATCAACATGCGGGGCTTGGCAAGCGAGGGCAGTATCCAATACTGTTCCTCGTCATGCCAAGCCTTCGACCGCCTTGGATTTGCCACAATCCGTACGTCCCCGGAGGCCACGGGGGCACGCCACAGTTGCTCCAGCAACGAGTCCAGGGGGGTATCCCCATGGCCCGTGAGCACATGCTCCCTAAAGAGTTTCGACATCGCAGCTCCCCCTGGTTGGTGCGGCCCACCCGGTGTAGCCGTCACAAGGACCTAATCATTGACGCCCGTTCGAGTCAATGGCCCAGAACCTCCCCGTGCCCTATGAACGGATGGAACTGTCCAACCAGAGGTGGGCATAGGCCGGTGGGCCATCAATCAAGTACCGGCGCGAGAGCCGTTTCGGTTCAAGGGCAAGCCGCCACGCCCACTCCATGCCATGGGCACTCACCCACCGGGGTGCCCGTGCAACCCGACCGGCCAGGAAGTCCACGACAGCTCCGAAAGCCAACAAGACCCCGGCCCCGGTCACGGCCCCGTACTCGGAGATCCAGAGCTCCTGGCGGGGTTTCCCCAGCCCCACCACCAAGATGTCAACACCCGCCCTGGCAATTTCATCGGCAATCGCCCGGGAAGCAAGAGGGTCCGCGAGCGCGGCCCGGGGCGGCGCCCACCAGCCCGCAACCACAAGATCGGGCATGCTCTGTCCCAGTTTCACCTTGAGTAGCCGGTGGGTTTCCGGGGCTCCCCCTAGAAAGCCAACGCGGATCTGCCGTTCAACCGACTTCTCCAACAGCGGTGCAATGAGGTCACTTCCCGCCAAGCGTGGCCAGTTTTTCCCCGTCATTCTGCGGGCCGCGGACACCAGGGGCGCCCCGTCCAAGAGGCTCAGCCAGTCCACGGGCCCGCCTTGGGCGGGTTCTGCTGTGACGCCGGAATCACCCGCTGCCAGAACCCGGGCCCAGGGTCCGTTGGTGCCGAAATGTTTGACGTGATCAAGGTTCGCGGAGGCAACGGCAAGCGGGTTTTTCCCAGTCGCTTGCGCCCGGCCAATGATCAGTTCCACGGCGGAATCAAATTCCATCAGGTCAACCACCGTACCGCCCAGAACTACGCGCGGGGCTGGAACATTCATGAGCAGGACCCCTTTCTGGCTGGAGGAATTAGGGGGAGTATTCAGTCACCGGAATCCGCGGGAAAGGGAATCTCGTACATCATAATTTCCGCATCCTTTGGGTCAACACTAAACACGCTATTCACCACCCCGTATGGCATCTGCCGAACAATGCAATGGCCTGCACAACGGCGTCCCTTGGGCCACAGCTATGAGGTTCGCACCATCATGCCCGCGCCCACCGTCCGGTTGGTTCGTTCGTCAATGAGTACAAACCCTCCCGTTTCCCGGTTTCTGCTGTACAGGTCGGCAAGCAGTGGCGTGGTGGTGCGGATCTTGATCCGGCCAATCATGTTGAGCCGCAATTCGCTGGCACTCTCGTTCCGGTGAAGGGAGTTGACATCAAGCTCGTAGTGCAGGTCCTTGACAAAAGCCCGGGTCCGGCGTGTTGTGTGCTTGATGGCATATTTCGCTCCGGCCCGCAGCGGCTCTTCCCCCATCCACGCCACCATGGCCTCGATGTCCTGGGTGACGTCCGGCTGGTTGTTGGGCCTGCAGATCATGTCACCACGAGAGATGTCAATGTCATCTTCAAGGCGGACCGTCACTGACATGTGCGCGAAGGCTTCCTCAATTGGCTTCCCACCGAAGTCGATCCCGGCAATCCGGGACGACAGGCCGCTGGGCAAAACAATCACCTCGTCCCCCACCTTCATGACACCGCCGGCAATTCGACCCGCATATCCCCGGTAGTCATGGAACTGATTCGAATGCGGCCTAATTACACACTGGACAGGAAACCTGCCATCCACAAGATTTCTGTCGCTGCCCACATACACATTTTCCAGATGGTTAAGCAAGGGCACCCCCTGATACCACGGCATATTGGTGGAGCTGGTGACCACGTTGTCCCCGGTGAGCGCTGATACCGGAATGATGGTCAGATCCGGGATTTCCAATTTCGCAGCAAATTCGATGAATTCCTGCCGGATATTTTCATAGACTTCCTGGGACCAGCCAACAAGATCCATCTTGTTGATGGCCAGTACCAGGTGCGGTACCCGAAGCAGGGAAATCAGGAACGCGTGTCGACGGCTTTGTTCCAAAAGCCCCTTCCGGGCATCAACCAAAACTATGGCGAGGTCTGCCGTGGACGCACCGGTCACCATGTTCCTCGTATATTGGATATGGCCTGGGGTGTCGGCAATAATGAACTTTCGCCGCGGGGTCGCAAAATAGCGGTAGGCAACATCAATGGTGATCCCCTGTTCCCGCTCGGCACGCAGTCCGTCGGTCAGCAAGGCCAGCTCCGTGTACTCGGCACCCATGTTCACGCTGGCACGCTCAACAGCTTCCAGCTGGTCGGTGAACACTGATTTTGAATCGTAGAGGAGCCTGCCAATGAGGCTGCTTTTCCCGTCGTCAACTGATCCGGCTGTGGCAAATCGAAGCAAGTCCATCAGAAGTACCCTTCCTTTTTCCGGTCTTCCATGGCGGCTTCGCTGAATTTGTCGTCGCCCCTGGTGGCACCTCGTTCAGTGATCCGGGTTGCACTGATTTCCTCTATGATCTTCTCCACGGTGTCCGCTTCCGAAAGCACCGCCGCCGTCAGTGTGGCGTCACCAACTGTCCTGTACCGGACTGATTTCATCGATGTCGGCTCGTCCTTGGTGGGCTGGCAGAATTTGTTGGCCGCGAACCACATCCCGTTGCGTTCGAAGACCTCGCGCTGGTGTGCGTAATAGATGGGCGGGACATCGATCTTTTCCGCTGCGATGTAGTCCCAGATATCCAGTTCGGTCCAGTTCGAGAGTGGGAACACGCGCATGCTCTCGCCGATGTGCATTTGGGCGTTGAAGATGTTCCACAGCTCCGGACGCTGGTCTTTGGGGTCCCATTGCCCAAATTCATCCCGGAAGGAAAAGATCCTCTCCTTGGCCCGCGCCTTTTCCTCATCCCGCCTGGCTCCGCCCAACAATGCATTGAAGCCGTGTTTTGCCGCCGTTTCCAACAAGACCGGGGTCTGGATACGGTTTCTGGATCCACTTCTGTCCTCAAAGACAACATTGCGGTCAATGGCGTCCTGCACGGATCCAACCACCAGGTTGACCCGATACCTGGAAACACAAGTGTCCCGGAACTCCAGGACTTCTGGAAAGTTATGGCCTGTGTCAATGTGAAGTACGGGGAAGGGAACGCTCGAGGGTGTAAACGCCTTGGCCGCAAGGTGAAGCATGACAATGGAGTCCTTGCCGCCGGAGAACATCAGTGCCGGGTTCTCAACCTCGGCCACAACCTCCCGGATAATGTAAATCGCCTCAGCTTCCAAAACCTCAAGCTGGGATTGATGGCGGTTTGTTCCTCGTTGGTCTGAATCGCTCATTTCATGGTCCTCTCCCCTGAGGTCAGGATTGTTTCCTGGCAGGCACGTTGGGCCCGCCCGATGGCCGCGATGATCAGCCCACTGATGTTTGGCCTGCACACCAGCAAGTCGGGCAGGTACGGCTTCGCCTGGTTGTACAGCAACGCCGAACCGTCAATCCTGCTTGCATGCATGCCACCTTGGCGTGCGGCAAAGACCGGAGCCGCGGAATCCCATTCGAATTGCCCGCCGGCATGGACGTAGGCGTCGACCCGGCCAGTAGTGACAGCCCAGGTCTTGTAGCCTGCGGATCCCATGGGCACCAGCTCCGCCCCAAGTTCCTCGGCAACTTGTTCCACGAATTCCGGCGGCCTGGTGCGGGAGACCGCGATCCGCAGCGGATCCTGGCGGTTGCCGGCCGGCCGGGCGGCCCGGTCCTGGTTTCCCATCATCGCGCCAACGCCGGGAAGTGCCACGGCCCCGGCCACTAGCTGCCCCTTTTCCCACAGCGCCACATGGACCGCCCAGTCGGGCCGTCCTTCAGAAAATTCCCTGGTTCCATCCAACGGGTCAATGATCCATACGCGATCTGCGAGAATCCGATCCGGGCTGTCGGCGGCTTCCTCGGACAGTACGGCATCTTGCGGGCGTTCCCGCCGCAAGGAGGTGTCGAGGTAATCCTGGGACGCGGCGTCGCCAATGTCCTTGAGTCGAAGACTGGAGATTTGGGTCGCCTCAGCATGCCGTTGCAGCTCCTCCAGCAATTCGCCGGCTTCGCGCGCCAGGCTGAATGCCAATGCCTGGTCCCGGCACCTTGCCAGTGGTTCGACGCCGGCGAATGCGAGATTTCCTAAACGTTGGTTGATGATCATCAGTAAGCCCCCTTTGGTTTTACGAGCATCATGGCGGTGCGGATCAGAATCAGGAGATCCCCGGCCAAGGACCAGTTCTCGACGTAGTACAAATCCAGCCGTACGCTGTCTTTCCAATTCAATTCCGAACGACCGTTGACCTGCCACATACCCGTGAGCCCTGGCTTGATGTACAGCTTGCGCCTGACCTTGGATTTATACGTTTCGACTTCGCTTGCCAAGGCCGGCCGTGGACCAACCAAACTCATGTCGCCAATGAGCACATTCCAAAACTGGGGCAGCTCGTCCAGGGAATACTTGCGAATCCACCGCCCGACATTCGTGACACGAGGGTCATCGCGCAATTTGAAGAGCGGCCCGGACCCTTCATTTCTTTCCAGCAGTGCGGAGAGGTCGGCCTCGGCGGTTTGGACCATGGAGCGGAACTTGTAGATGGTGAATTTTTCCCCGGTCCGTCCGATCCGTTCCTGCCGGAAGAGGACACCGCCCGGGCTGTCCTTGTGGATGAGCACGGCCAGGACGGCAAAGACCGGAAGGAGCACCAACAGGGCCAGTGCTGACAAGATGATGTCCAACAACCTCTTGAGCACATGCTTGGGGCCGGAATATTGCGGCAACTCCACATGCATCAACGGCAGGCCCTCAACCGGCCGGGTATGGATCCGGGGGCCGGCCACACTGGTCAGCCCCGTGGCAAGGACCAGTTCCGTGGCGGATTCTTCCAGGTCCCATCCAAGCTTTTGTATAAACTTGCTGCCCCCGTGAACCGGACCCGCCACGATCACGGCATCGGCGTTAAGTCTCTGCACGGCGTCCACCACTGTGAACATCGAGGCGACCACTGGGACGCGCTGGTTCCCGCTCGTGAGGAATTGTTTCGGGTTCCCGTACGGAATCGCGGCCCCGATGATTTGGTAGGCGGCGCCGGACTTCTTCTGTATTTGTCCAATGACGTACTCCGCGTCCCTGGCGTGTCCCAAGACAATGACGCGGGAAAGGAAATTGCCGTACTGGCGTTGCCGTCCCAGCCAGCGGCGTAGGATCCACCGAGACACGATGAGCCCGGTGATTCCGAGCGGAAAGACCAATGCGATATAGCCCCTGGCTACGTCCAGTTTGAGGGCGAGCGCCAGCACGGCCAAGGTGCCTATCAGGGCAACTGTTGCAGAGAGAACGCGTTTGTATTCATCCAGGCCAATCCCAACTACCTTGGCATCCCGGCTTCGATACGCGCCCAGAATTGCCAGCCACAGCAGTGCCAGCCCCAAAGACAGCGGCGTGTAACCAATGGCCACCTCGCCGATGAGGATTTCGCCACCTGCCGCGCCAAATCGCAAGTATGTGGCAGAAAGGAGGACGATCGCTATGACCACGGAGTCCGATGCCCAAAGATAGCGGCGGTAGCGGGTGGCCCACGAGGCCCCTGACCGTTCGAGATTGGAGCTGTTCACTGCTGATCTTTGCCCGGCCCCGAAGCGTAGGCCCGCTCTCAAATTGACGGGTTCATCAAGCTGGCTCATGCTGGCCGGCTTACTTCGGGGCTGGTGAGACGGGGGGTCGACGACGGCTGGGGGAAAGTCTTGGTCTCAGAAGACTTTACCGCCGCCGACCCCGAATGTGGGAGCTTCCCGCCAACGACGTTCTTGTCGTGGACGGGAAAGGCTCGTGCATGATTGGTGGGAAACTGTGCCATCGGTAGCTTTGTTTTCGGGGAATTCCCGGGAATAGTCCTGCAATCTGAGCGCATTTTCAAGACCCCCTGAGACCCTGCGAAGTTTTCCAAACGATGTGATGCCCCCACGCTATTGGGGCCGCGGCGCCGGCGCACGGGTATCGTTCACCTGTCTTGAAGCTGCTGGCTACGCATACACGCCACAGGACTACCTGTTTCGCCCAAGAACCCGGCCAAAGTTGCCAACCGGCGGGCCCACTGGACTGTCGATGCTTGTGGAAATCACTTGACGGCAGCAAAAACTACCCATTCCCCGTGCCCATGACTGATGGAACAATCTGCTTTTATGGACATTTGGATTGGTGTGGCCGCGTTTGGGGTCGGGATAGTCGTTGGCCTAACAGGCATGGGCGGCGGGGCATTGATGACCCCGGCCCTTGTCCTCATCTTTGGTGTCCCGCCACTGGCGGCAGTGTCAAGTGACCTTGTGGCCAGTGCCATCATGAAACCCGTCGGTTCCCTGGTCCACTTGCGCCGCAAGACTGTCAATTTGGACCTGGTCAAGTGGCTGGCGGTGGGCTCAGTGCCGGCCGCCTTTTGCGGAGTGCTGATCCTGAAGTGGATGGGACCTGGCCAGGCCGTCCAAGCGGGCGTCCAGATAGCCTTGGGGGCTGCGCTACTGCTGTCGGCATTCCTCTTGACGGTCCGGTCCTACATCAGGCTCCTCCAGCGGGTCAACGAACGCACTGCCCCGGGCTCCCCTGCCGCGGAATCGGAGGTGTTGCGTCCACGCCCGATCCCAACAATTCTCCTGGGTGTGGTTGGCGGGGTCATTGTCGGCATGACCTCGGTGGGATCGGGTTCAATCATCATCATTGGCCTCATGGTGCTTTACCCGCACATGAAAACCAACCAACTCGTTGGCACCGACCTGCTGCAGGCCGTGCCGTTGGTTGCCGCAGCAGCCCTTGGGCACACATTTTTCGGTGACCTGGACTTGGGACTCACCATCCCCCTGCTGATCGGCAGCGTCCCGGGTGTTTTCCTGGGTGCACAACTCTCCAGCAGGCTCAATGGCGGTTTCATCAGGCGGGCCCTGGCCTTTGTGTTGCTGGCCTCCGGCTTGAAGATGCTTGGCGTTTCCAACCAGGCAACCGGGCTCATTCTGGCCGTCGCATTGGTTGTTGCACCGCTGATCTGGATGGCCCTTCGTCACCGCCACGGGCTTCCGGCCCTCGTGGCAACAGAGAACCACCAAAGGCGCCAAATGGCGGCATCGGCGGGCGGAAGCACCGGAACAGGGAGCACTGGATACCATGACAACTGATCATCAGCTGCGGACGGTGCCGGCTTTCGCCCTCTCGGGCGGGAGGCTGGATGAACTGGAGCTTCTAGCTGGCGGCCTGTTTTTACCGGCAGACGGGTACTGTCTGCCCGCTGCCGTCCCTGAAGGTTGGCCGGCATCCTTTGAACTGGAAGTTCCACCCGGGGTGGGATTGGAAGCGATGCTGCACGGGGTCCTTCTGTTGACGGACCCCGATGGAACACCATTGGCTCAATTGGCCGTCGTGGCCTCCGAACCTTCCCGGGACAAGGACACCGTCCACCTGGCAGGTACGCTGTCCCGGCTGCGCAGTGCAGAACACCCGCCCGCCAGGGCGTTGCGGATCACGGCGCCCTTGGTGGCGATGGCCGGGGGCCGACCCGCCACGGTTGCCGCCGTGTTCGCCAAAACCCCCCTTCCGTGGCAGCTTGCGGCGGCGATGACCGCGGCCCACGACGCCGAAGCCGTGCTGTGGCTGATAGCCGTCTGCGGTCCGCAGCCTCACGGCCGATACACTGTGCTGCCACTTCTTCACGAGTTGGAGTCCGCGAGGTCCCGCATTCACCAGGCCCGGACCGGATTGCTCGTAATGCCAGCAGACGCCGCGAATGGCTCAGCCATCGACCGGCGACTCCTGCGTCATGCCCTGGATCATCTGGGTGTGGGCAGTGTCCTTGACTTTGCCATGGAGCCCGAACCTCCCTGCACGCACGGCGGGTCGCCGGCAACGGGTTCGGTAGTCCTGCTCACAGGGCTGTCCGGTTCGGGAAAGTCGACGGTGGCCAGGGCACTTGCCGAAAGTATTCAGCAAGAATGGGGCGGCCCTGTCACATTGCTTGATGGCGACGATGTCCGCAGGATGCTCTCGCCCGGTCTCGGTTTCTCCAAGGAAGAGCGTGACGCCAATATACGGCGGATTGGTTGGGTTGCGGCCTTGATATCGTCCGCGGGAGGCACTGCCATTTGCGCCCCTATTGCACCCTTTGATGTGACCCGCCAACAGGTTCGCCAGATGGCCGAGGAGGTGGGAAGGTTCATCCTTGTCCATATTTCCACACCGCTCCCGGAGTGTGAGTCACGGGATCGAAAGGGACTTTATGCCAGGGCCCGCAGGGGCGAAATCAAGGACTTCACCGGCATTGATTCACCTTATGAATACCCTGACGACGCCGACTTGCATCTGGACACGAGCCGGATGGATGTCAAGGAAGCTGTCGGACTGATCCGTCAATGCCTCAGCGCAAACCGTTCGGGCGCCGCACCCAGGGCGACTCTTCCCGCCTGATGATTGTTGGTGTTGGCCGGGCCGGGCCATTCCAGCCACGTCCCGGCCTTCACGCCTACGCGAGGCTGGCGGCCGGCAACCTCACCGACGTGCCAAAGCGGGCTTCTCCAGCCCTAGACGAGCGTCTCGCGGAGTTCAGCACGGGAGCTGACCTGCAATTTGGAAAACACCTGGTAGAGGTGCCCCTCCACTGTCCTGACGGAAATGTGCATCCTCGCGGCGATCGACTTGTTGCTTTCGCCCGCGGCAGCCTGGCTGGCAATTTCCTGTTCCCTGGTTGTCAGGACCTGGCCGTCTTCGCTGCTGACCTTGACGTTTCCCAGCTTGGCCACACCACCTCGAATGAGCTGCTGAGCCATGCGCATGCTTTCCTTGTCGGCGTTTTCACTCGCGACCTTTAAGGCAGCACGCGCTACGTCCCGGGAGAGCAGGTCGTCACCGAGATTGGCGGCAGCTTCAGCCACCCGCAACAAGGTGACGACATCGCTGGCCAGCAGTCCCTGGCCGAATCCTTCACAGATCCTCCCCATGGGTCCCTGCACACGGCTCGCCAGCGAAACCAGCCGACTTGCCCCAGCTGTGCTGCCAAGCCGTACGGCGGCAAGGATGAATCCCATTTCCACCGCCGTCGTCTGGAAGCGGCGTTCGTCATCGGCAAGGGCGAAAAGTCTCACAATGGCCTTTTCCTTGGATGCGAGTTCGGCCATGGTCAGCACCTGAA
>Ga0075017_100001050_pt1 | contig 16516 bp, 14 predicted proteins | sample AleBraG_ABR_2012_FD_71475 | JGI IMG/M metagenome (GOLD analysis project Ga0075017, IMG submission 71475) | Freshwater sediment microbial communities in response to fracking from Pennsylvania, USA - Alex Branch Run_MetaG_ABR_2012 | ecosystem: Environmental > Aquatic > Freshwater > Creek >... | reverse complement strand
CGTCGAAGCCGACGGCGCGGTGCTGCGCGTCCGCCTCGACCGCCCCGAGCGGCGCAACAGCCTGACCGACGCCATCGTCTACGCCCTCGTCGACGTGGTCGACGCGGCGGCCAGTGACGAGGCGGTTCGCGTGATCCACCTGAGCGGGACGGGCGATCATTTCTGCTCCGGCTTCGACCTGGCCGAGCGGACGGGCGGCGCGGCGCGACCGCGGGTCGGCTCCATCCACCGGCGGATGAACGGTCACGTGAACCGCCTGGTGCCGGCCCTGTTGTCGGCCCAGACGCCGATCGTGTGCACGGCCCGGGGGTGGGCCATCGGCCTCGGCCTGGATCTGCTCCTGGCCACCGATTTCGCCGTCGTGGCCGACGACGCCCGCCTGTGGGCGCCCTTCACCACGTTCGGGTTCACGCCCGACAGCGCGGCGTCATGGCTCGTGCCCCGGCTCGCCGGCGTGACCCGGGCCCGGGACATGTTGCTGCTCGGCACCAAGGTGACGGGGCGGGAAGCCGCCGCCTGGGGGCTGGTCCACCGCGCCGTGCCGGCCGGCGAGCTCGACGCCGCAGGCGAGGAGCTCGTGGCCCGCCTGGCCGCCGGCCCGACCGTCGCCCTCGGGCTCACCAAGCTGCTGATCCACCGCGGCCTGAGCGCCGATCTCGAGCGCCACCTGGCCGACGAGGCGTGGGCCATGGAGGTGTCGAGCCGCTCGGAGGACTACAAGGAGTACGGGCGGGCGGCCCATGAGGGGCGGGCCCCCCGCTTCGAGGGCCGCTGAGCGTCGCCGCTCGGGCCCGATCAGCTGGCCGTGGCCCCGGCCGTGATGTGATGGGCCCGGAGCAGGGCGATGACCCGGCCGGCCTGTTCCACCTCGGTGGCGATCCAGGCCCGCTCGGCCGCCTCGGCGTCGCCGTCGCGCACGGCGCGGTGGAGGCGGGCCACGCCGCGCTGCTGGGCCACGACGGCGTCGGGCACGGCGGTGTAGAAGTTGGCCGGAACGATGGGCACCATCGAGCGCAGGGCCACCTCCAGGCGGGCCGAGCTCGAGACGGCCACCAGGCCATCGACGTAGGCGCGGCTGGCCCGCTCCGTCTCGGCCGGGCTGACGGCGCCGGCCAGGCGCTCGGCCAGACGATCCAGCTCGGCCAGCTGGGTCGGCGACATGCGGGCGATGGCCCGCCGGGCGGCGAAGCCGACATAGCGGCCGTGCAACTCGTAGTGGTCGATCACCGCCTCGTCGTCGAGGCCGTTGACGAAGGCGCCGCGATGGGGCTCGACCCGTAGCCAGCCTTCCCGTTCCAGGGCGATGATGGCCTCCCGGACGGGGATGCGACTCACCCCGACGGCCGCGGCGATCTGATCCTGGGGAAGGCGCTGGCCTTTACGCAGCACGCCATCGATGACCAGCTGACGTACATGGCGGGCCACCGCGTCGGCACTGGTCTCCCCCATCGACCGCGACACGTCGGTCCGCTTCTGACCCCGCGCCAACGCAACCACATATCGAGTATACGTTTCGGCCGGGGACGGACGGCCGGTTAGCCGGGGGTGAGAAGGCCCCGGGCGGCGAACGCCCCCGCCACCGCCTCGCCGTGCCGGGCCAGCACCGCCCGCATGGTCCGATCGGCCCGGGCCGGATCACCGGCCTTGACCGCCCGGATCACCGCGGCCAGCCCGCTCTCCTGGATCTCGCGAGCCCCGGGCACCAACTCGAAGAAGTCTTCCGGGATGATGCTCGGGGTGACGCGCAGGGCGGCCCGCAGCCGGGGCGAACCGGCCAGCGTCACCAGGAACCGCAGGATCTGATCGTTCACGGCCGCGAACTCGGCGCCATCGGCGGCCGCCCGTAGGCCACGTTGCAGCCGGCCCAGTTCTTTGGCCGGCGCCGGTCCGGCGGCCCGGGCCGCCCGGCTGGCCACCAGCCCGAAGACGATGCCGCGCAGCGCGTAGTGGTCGACGATGTCCTGCTCGCTCAACCCCGTCACGTACGCGCCCCGATTGGCTTCGAGCTGCACCCATCCTTCCCGGTCGAGGGCGATGATGGCCTCCCGCACGGGAATCCGGCTGACCCCGAGCTCGGCGGCGATGTCGTCCTGGCGCAACCGTTCACCGGTGCGCAGCTCCCCGCTGATGATCGCCCGCCGGATGAACGAGGCGACCTGCTGGCCGCTCGAGGCCCGATGGAGACGGGCCCGCCGGGGCGCCAGCCCGATCCCGGCCACGGCGGCGTCGTCCCCGGCTGCCATCAAGACCCTCCTGTCGGGGTCAGGCTACCAACCGTTCGCCGGCCGGGGGCGTTCCGGTCCTACGGTCGCCGGGTCCTGGGGCGGCCCGGCGGTCCGGCGGATGCGCTCGGGTAGCGTGACGAGGTGACCACCCTCGTCCTCGTGCACGGAGGGTCGGTGACGTCGCGCTGCTGGGACCCCGTCCTCGGACACCTCCGCTCACCGGCCGTGGCCGTCGACCTGCCCGGCCGACGGCATCGCCCGGCCGACCTGTCCACCCTCCATCTGCAGGACTGGCAGCGGGCCCTGGCCGACGACGTCGCCCGCCTCGGCGTCGAGGCGGTGGTGTTGGTGGGTCATTCGTCGGGCGCCTACGTTCTGCCCGGGGCGGCCGCCCTCCTCCCTGCCGGGCTGGTGCGCGCCCTGGTGTTCGTGGCCGGCACCTGCCCCCGCCAAGGGGAGCGGCCGGTCGACGCCCTGGCGCCGAAGCTGGCCGCGCTCACCTTGGCCAACGCCGACCGGCTGCGGGAACGGGCGACGGGCCGGACCATCGGCGACCTGCGGCCCGGCGAGGCGCCCATCGACACCGATCTCGAGATCGTGGAGCCGGCCACCTCCATGGGTGTCGAGGCGCCCGGCCAGCTCTACGACCCGGTCAGCTGGGCCGGGGTGCCGCCCGTGCCCCGCACCTACATCCGGGCCCTGCGCGACCGGGTCATCCCCCCCGACCACGCCCTCGTGATGGCGGCCAATGCGGCCGCCGACACGGTCGTTGACATCGACGCCGACCACGATGTGGCCGCCTCGGCACCGGAGGAGCTGGCCGGGCTGCTCGACCGGCTGGTCGCCGAGGCGGTGCCCGCCCGTCCGGCCGGCTGAGCCGGCGCGGGCGGGCTGGGGCAGCGCCCGATCACCGCCGCGTCACTGGCCGGGGCGGTGCCGGCTCGCGTAGGGTGAGCGGCTCGTGGGAACGACCCGGGGGGGGCGACAACGGGACGCGGCGGGCGTCGCCCCGTCGGTGCGCCGCCGGTGAGAGCCATGGCGGCTGACGCCGCCAAACCCAGCCACCTCCGCCGGTCCCCGACCCGTCGCCAACCCGGGCCGGCATCGGCCGACGGGACTCCGGCCCGCCTGGCCGACCTCGACGGGCTGCGGGGCGCCGCGGTGGCCGCCGTGGTCGCCTTCCACCTGGCCGCGCTGGGCGACGGGTCCCGGCGCGGCCTGCTGGCCGGAGGGTGGCTGGGCGTCGACACGTTCTTCGTCCTGTCCGGCTACCTGATCACGTCGCTGCTGTTGGGCGAGGCCGAACGGTCGGGCGGCATCGACCTGCGCGGGTTCTGGCGGCGCCGGTTGCGCCGCCTCCAACCGGGCGCCCTGCTGGCCATCGCGTTCGCGGTGGCCACCGCCCACTGGTGGGCGCCCGGCGGCACGGCCCACGCCGTGCGGGGGGAGGCCCTGGCCGCCCTCAGCGCCACGGCCAACTGGCAGTCGTTGTGGGCTCATCACCCCTACGCCGCCGGGGTCGCCCCCTCAGCCTTCGAGCATTTCTGGTCGCTGGCCATCGAGGAGCAGTTCTACTTCGTGTGGCCGCTGGTGCTGGCCGCCGTGGCGGCCGTCGTGCACCGCCGGCGGCGCCGGCCGGCCCGGGCCCGCCTCACCGTGGTGGTCGTGGCGCTCAGCGGGGTCGTCGCCTCCTGGGGGCGGCTGGCCTCGGCACCTCTGCAGCGCGGGTACCTGGGGACCGACACCCGGGCCGGTTCGATCCTGCTCGGTGCCGTCCTGGCCGCCCTCCTGCCCCTGGAACGGTCGGCCGCCCCGAGCCTGACCACGCGGCGGGTGGCCGCGGCCGGCGGCGGCGCCTGCGTCCTGGCGGCCGGGTGCCTGTGGGCCCTGGCCGGCTGGCCGCCCCGGACACCGCTGGTGGTGTTCCTCGCCGCCAACGCCAGCCTCACCTGCGGGATCATCGCGGCAGCGCGCCTCCACCCGGGCGGCGTGGTGTCGAGGGCGCTCGGGTCGGGCCCGCTGGCCGGGCTCGGGCGGGTGTCCTACGGCGTCTACCTGTGGCACTGGCCGCTGTTCGTCCTGCTCACGCCGACCCGCCTGGGCGTCGGGCTCGGCCCGACCAACGTCGTGCGGCTGGTGACCCTCGCCGGCGTGGTGAGGGTGACGGGCCGCCTGGTCGAAGTCCCGGTACGGAGCGGCCGGCTGTTGCGTCGGACCCGCACCGGCCTGCCGTTGGCCTGGTTGGGCACGGGCGCGGTGATCGTGGTCGGCCTGGCCCAGGTCGACCCGGCCCCGGCCTGGGCCTCGGCGCGTGGCGTCCTCATCCGGTCCACCACCCCGGTGCCGCCAGCCACCCTGACATCGCGGCCGACGATCGCCCCGGCGGGCCGGCTGGTGTGGCCCGCCGCCCTGGCCTGGCCGGGGCTGCTCGGCCTGACCGGCGCCCTCGCCACCTCCGGCCTACCGGGGCTCGTCGGCACCGGAGCCGGCCCGGGCCCGTCCGGGGGGTCCCCGGCGCCCGGCCCGGCGCAGGACACCGGCCCACCCACCGCCGGACCCGTCCGGGTCCTCGTGGTGGGCGACTCGCTCCCCACCTCGCTGCTCGAAGGGCAGGACGCGGCCCGGAGCCTGCAGCCGGGCCAGGGTCACCTGCTCAGCCAGTTCGCCCAGGCGGGCATCGACGCGGCCTCGATGACCATCAGCGGCTGCCCCGTCGTCGACGAGGCGGTGGTCGAGCTCGGCGAGACGAGGCGGTACTGCCAGACCGAGCTGCGCCAGCTCCTGCCCCGGGCCATGGCCTCGGTCCGGCCGACCATCGTGGTGTGGTACTCCACCGCCGAATCCAACCCGGCGCTGCTCCCGGACGGGACACTCAGCGATCCGCTGGCCAGCCCGGCCGACGCCGCCCTGCTCCGCCAACGCTACGAGGAGCGTGTCCGCTGGTTCGCCGGGCTGGGGGCGAGGGTCATCCTCGTATCGCCCGGCCCGAACGCCGACGGCCACGACGCCAAGGACGGGCACGGCAGCTCCTTCCGGTCGATGACCTTTCTCGACGACCAGCTGCACCTGGTGGCCGACGCCGACCCGGCCGACGTGGTCGGCGTGGTGGGGATGGGCGACCTCGTGTGCCCGGGCTGGCGGGTCCTGCGCCGCTGCGCCGACACCATGGCGGGCGGCGGTACCTTCCGCCCCGGCGACGGCCAGCATTTCGGCGCCGCCGGCGCGCTGGCCGCCGGGACGTGGCTGGTGGCCCAGGTGGCCGCCGACGTCGCCGACTTGGCCGGGGCCGCCCCGGCCGGCGGTCCGGGGCCCGACGCCGCCACCGGGCGCCCCAGCCGCTGGCCGGGCGGACCGAGCTGACGGTCCGGCCGGGGCCGCGCCTCAGGAGGCCGCTCGGCCCGACGTCAGGGCGCGCCGGCGGGCGCCACCCGCTCGGCGTGGGCCCGGGCGTGGGCGATGGCCTCGCCCAGGGCGTCGAACAGGTGCTCCTCGTGGGCCAGGTGATCGAGGGCGCCGACGGCCCGCAGGACCCGCTCGTGCTCGGGATGCAGACCCTTGATCAGCACGGTGATGTGGCGGTCCTCCAGTTCGGCCACGATCTGCCCGAGAGCCTGGGCCCCGGTGGCGTCGAGGACCTGGAGCTCGGGCATGCGCAGGATCACCACTCGCACGTCGGTCACGTTGGTCAGGTCGGTGAGGAACTTCTGGGCAGCCCCGAAGAAGAGTGCCCCGTCCATCCGGTACGCGACGATGCGCTCGCGCAGCAGGCCGTGCTCCCCGTCGGCGTCGAGCCCGTCGGGATCCACCCCGGCGCTGTCGGGCCGGCCGCCGTCGGGACCATCGCCGACCGGGGTCTCGACCGCCGTCGCGCTGCGGGCGATGTTCCGCAGGGCCAGCAGGGCGGCCACGCCCATGCCCACCTCGACCGCCAGGATCAGGTCGAAGGCCAGCGTCGCCGCCGCCGTCAGCACGAGGACGAGGGCGTCCCCGGCGGTGGATCGGGTGACGGCCCGCACGTTGTGGGCTTCGACCATCCGGCTGGCGGTGACCATGAGCACCGCGGCCAGGGCGGCCAGCGGGATGCGCGAGACGAGACTGGCGCCGAAGGCCACCACGAGGGCCAAGGCCAGGGCGTGGATGGCGGCGGCCACCCGGCTGCGCGCCCCGGAGCGGACATTGACCGCCGTCCGGGCGATGGCCCCGGTGGCCGGCAGTCCGCCGAAGAGCGGCGAGACGATGTTGGCCAGTCCCTGCCCGACGAGCTCCCGGTCGGGGTCGTGGCGGGGACCGCCGGCCATCCCGTCGGCGACCCGCGCCGACATCAGGCTCTCCAGGGCGGCCAGGATGGCCACCGCTCCGGCCGCGCCGGCCAGCGCCGTCATCCGGTGCAGGCCGAGGGCCGGCAGGGCGGGCGTGGGCAGGGCCGAGGGCAACCTGCCGATGACGGCCACCCGGAGGTGGGCGAGTTGGCCCACCACGGTGGCCGCCACGACAGCGATGAGCGACGCCGGGGCGGCCCGGTGGAGGCGGGGGACGACGATCATGATCGCCGCCACCAGCACGACCAGGGCGATGTCCTGGGCGCGGATGAGCCGCAGGTGGGCGAAGCAGCGCACGGCCACGGCGACCACGTTCTGCCCGTGGGGCTTCGGCACGCCGAGAGCCGGCGGTACCTCCTGGAGGAAGATGGTGCCGGCGATGCCGACGGTGAAGCCCTCGATCACCGGCCACGGCACGTAGGCCAGATACCGCCCGAACCCGGCCGCCCCGGCCAGCACCACGAGAACCCCGGCCATCAACCCGACGGTGAACACCGCCGAGGCGCCGTAGCGGGCCACGATCGGTACCAGCACGACGGTCATGGCCCCGGTGGGACCCGAGACCTGGACGTTGGAGCCGCCGAACACGGCCGCCACCAGGCCGGCCACCACCGCCGTGATCAGGCCGGCCCGGGCTCCGAGCCCGGTGGCCACACCGAAACCGAGAGCCAGCGGGAGGGCGACGACAGCCACGGTCAACCCGGCCACGAGGTCGTCGCGCCAGGTGCGAGGGAGGGTGGCGTAGTCACGCCGCCCGGGCAGGAGCCGGGCGACCCGCTCGACGAGCCCGGTCGGTGGGCGACCGGCCGACCGCTGGCCGCTCCGGCTCCACCACGCCGTCGACGGCTCGGCCGACCGGCTCACCGTGCCCTCCGGCCCGTCGCGGCGGCGGTGGTGGCCGCCCGCAGATCGGCCAACAGATCCTGGGTCTCGGCCAGGGAGTTGATCAGCAGCAGCTTGGCCACGGCCAGCAGGGTGGTCACCTGCGGATCTTTGATCGCGTAGATGACCGAGGTGCCTTCCTTGCGGGCGCTCACCAGCCCGGCCCGCCGCAGCACGGCCAGCTGCTGGGACAGGTGGGACAATTCGATGCCCACCTCCGGCTGCATCTCGCCGACGGCCCGCTCACCTTCGCCGAGGACCTCCAGGATCCGGATGCGGGCCGGGTGGGCCAGGGCCTTGAACAGCTCGGCCTTGATCACGGCGATGGGTTGGCTCAGGTCGGCCAGGTTGCCGGGGGGACCCGACGGCAAAGGAGACTCCTCTAATATGATTGATTTATCAGATTAGCAGGTCCGCGGACAGCGGTCGGTGCCACGGGCCGCCGAGCGACCCGTGCCGACCGGGGGCCGGGCGGTCCTACCGGGGCGGCGGCGGCGGGACGGGCACGGCGGCGAGCGTGTCGCCGGCCAGTACCCGGAAGGCCTCGGGCCCCCGGGCCACGGGGCGGCCCACGGCGGCGGCCAAGGCGACGGCCGCCCCGACAAGCTCGGCGTTGGTCAGCCGGGTCATCCCTGCCGCGTCCTCGATCCCGACCCGCAGGTGACCGCCCCGCTCGAGGGCGTAGCGGGCCAGCGGGGTGTCGAGGAGCGGGTCACCGAACAGGCTGACCGTCCAGGGCAGGCGGCACGGTCCCATCATCGACAGGTAGACGTCGAGCGCCTCCGGCGTCGGCGGCAGGCCGAAGTTGATCCCCGGTTGCCCGGGACGGTCGACCATGTGGGCCCCGCCGAAATACAGCTTGATCATCGTCCCTGGCGAGAACCCGCCGGTCCGGTCATAGGCCACGATCCAGCGCAGCTGCCCGGGCTCGAACACCCCCAGGGAGATGGGCACACCCACCTCTTTCGAAAAACAGACCAGTTCGTGAGCGTCGTCGAAACGCAGCCCGTCGGTGTAGGTGCGGGTCGGCAGCCCCTCGCCGTCCAGGCTGGCGAAGGCCGTGATCCCGGGATCGATGGCGAACATGGTCAACAGGCCGGCGGCGACGGCCGGCCGGAGGTGGGCGTTCTCCTCCCACGCCCGGCGACCGGCCAGGTAGTCGGTGTACACGAGGGCACGCGGCTCGACGGCCTGGATCCGCCGCCCCGTCTCGATCAGCTGCTCGACGGCAGCCGCCTCGTCGAGGCGCATGTCGTGGTGGTGATGGATGATCCCGGCGCCGGCGGCCAGGCAGGCCGACGCCTCCGCCACCATCTCCTCGACGGTCTGCGCCGGTTGCCCCCAGCGCAGCGGACTGATGGCCGCCTCCACGACGACCGGAGCGGCAGTGCCCCCGGTTGCACCCATGCGCCTGCGCCTTCTTCCGTTGACGGTCCGAGGCACCGACGCATCGCTCCGCCCCGAGATGTTACCTTCGGCCGATCGGTGGCGTCCCGGGGCCGGCCGCGGCCTCGCCCGGTACCCGTCGCCGTACCGCCCCGGGCCGGTACCGGCCGGCCGCACGGAAAGGGACCGCAGCGCCCATGCCCTACGACCTGACCCCCCATCTCGAACCGGCCACCACGGCCGTCGTCACGCTCGAGGTGCAGGAGAACCTGCTGCTGCCCGAGACCGCCATGATCCCCGGCCTGGCCGCCCACGCCGCCGCCATCGGTCTGATCGAACGGCTGGCCACGCTCTTCGACAGTGCCCGGAGGGTCGGTGTGCGGGTCATCTACGTGACCGACGAGCGCCGGGCCGACGGGTTGGGGGGCCCGCGCCAGCTGATGGTCGACCGGTCGATGGTCGGCGTCGGACGCTCCGCCGGCCACGGCCCCGTGGTGAGCCAGCTGCGGCCCACCGCCGGCGACATCCACATCGAGCGCCAGCAGGGCATGACCGGCTTCTTCTCCACGCCCCTCGACGCCTACCTCCGGAACCTCGGAATCCAGACGGTGATCATCACGGGCGTGTCGGCCAACATCGCGGTCAACGGCACGGCCATCGAGGCCATGAACCGCGGCTACCGGGTCATCGTGCCGAGCGACTGCATCGCCGGCGATCCCCCGGAGTACGTCGAGGCGCTGTTGCGCTACACCATCCGCAACGTGGCCCTGGTCGCTCCGGCGGCCCCCATCGTTGAGTTCTGGGACAACCTGGCGCGGCGCGACTCGACGGCGTTGACCTAGACGACCGGGCGCGGCGGGCCGCCGGTCGTTTCCACCCATCGCGAGGTCAGGGCGGTGATCCGCTCCCCGGTGGTGTCCCGCAGCTTCACACCGATGAGCCGGGCCACGCCCTCGCCGGTCTGGTAGCGGAACAACGGTTGGTCGGCGGCGGCCACCGCGCACAGCACCTCGGCGACCTCGGCGGGGCTCTGCGCCGTGGCGTAGCCCGCGTCCTGAGCGGTCTGGAAGCGCTGCCGCGCCGCGGCGTAGGGCCCGCCGGACCGGCCGGCCGGCGGCCCCGAACGACGCTCGAACTGACCGGCGACCGGGCCCGGCTCGACCACGGAGATCTTGATGCCGTAGGCCGCCACGACCGGCGACAACGATTCCAGCAGCCCTTCGAGGGCGAACTTGGAGGCGCAGTAGGCGTCGTTGAACGGGGTACCGATGACCCCCGCGGTGCTGCCGACGGCGATGAAGCGTCCGGCCCCTCGGGCCCGCCAGGCCGGCAGCACGGCGTGGAGCAGGCGGACGCTGCCGAGCAGGTTGGTGTCGAGCGACCGGCGGAAGTCCTCGACCGTCAACTCCTCGGTCGTCCCGTCGATGCCGACCCCGGCGTTACTCACGATCACCTCCACCGGTCCGACCCGGGCGGCCACGACCTCGAGGGCGCCACGTACCGAGGCGTCATCGGTGACATCGAGGGCCACGATCTCGGCGGACACGCCAGCGTCGCGCAGGGCGTGGCGGAGCGGCTCCGAACGGTCGACCCGGCGCACCGTGGCCACCACCGTCCGGCCCTGCCGGGCGAACTCGATGGCGGCGGCCAGGCCGATCCCGCTCGAGCACCCGGTGATCACCACACACCCCCCGCTCACGGCAACCACCGCTCGGCGAAGCGACCCAGACCGGCCAGCACGTCGTCGGTCGAGGGGGAGGCGGCCAGGGCGACAGCGGGCAGGATCAGGCCGTCGACGCCCAGGCTGTCGAGAGCGTCGACGTGGCGCAGCACCCCCGGGGTGGCGGCCAGCAGGGTCTCGAAGGCGTCGCCGCTTCGGCCCGCGGTGCACCGCTCGGCGCCCAGGTCGCCCACCAGCCGGCCGACGTCGTCGAGGTTGGTGTACGTGCCGATCCACCCCTCGTTGCGGGCGGCGCGACGGAGGGCGGCCGGCGAGTTCCCCCCGGTCAGGATGGGTAGGGCGGGCACGGCCGGGCGCATCTGCACCGGACCGAAGCTCAGCTGGCCCCCGGCGAAGTCCACCGTCTCCCCGCTCCACAGCTGCCGGAGGGCGTCGATCATCTCGTCCAGGCGGGCGCCCCGGGTGGCGAAGTCGCGCCCGACGATGTCGAACTCCTCGCGCAGCCAGCCGGCGCCGAGACCGCACGACACCCGTCCCGGCCCGAAGCCGGCGGCCGTGCCCGAGGCCTTGGCCAGACTGAACACGTCCCGCAGGGGGGCCACCAGCACCGCGGTGGTCAACCGCAGCCGGGTGGTGGCCTGGGCCAGGGCGGCGATAGCCACCCAGCAGTCGGGCCACGGCGCCGCCGTCGGCCAGGCCACCGCCCCGTCGGCCGAGTACGGGTAGGGCGAGTCGACCTGGGCGGGAAAGAACAGGTGGTCGGCCAGGGCCACGCCCTCGAAGCCGAGGTCCTCGGCCGTTCGGGCCACCGGCACCAGTTGGGCGACCTCGAGGAACCCGACGTTCAACCAGTACTTCAAGGCGGCCCGGTCCCCTCTCGACACTACTGTCAAGTTCATGCTACCGTCGGCGGCCGAGCCAAGGGGGACACGCCATGACTGAGCATGGTCGCGAGGAGATCGAGGCGGCCTTCCGTCACTATTTCCTGACCGGTCCGGTCCTCGAGGACTGGATCGGCTGGTCGCAGCTGTTCACCGACGACGCGGTGTACTTCGACCACTTCTACGGCCGCTTCCGCGGGCCGGCCGAGATCCAGCTGTTCCTCGAGTCGACGATGATGTTCGGCCGCCACTGCTACACCGCGCTCGAGTGGTACAACATCGACGGGGACCAGATCGTCTGGAAGGGCATCAACCGCGCCGATCACCCCGACCCCTCGAAGCCGCCCTTCGAGTTCCCGTCCCTGCAGATCCTCCGCTACGCCGGCCACGGCAAGTGGCGCTCCGAGGAGGACTGGTGGATCGCCTCGGAGATGCGCAGCTACGCCAAGGGCTACTGGAAGGCCTGCCAGGCCGTCGATCCCGACTACCCGGCGCAGCTGTCGCGGCGCCATTGGGGTGACATCGACTGGGCCCGTCCCCCCGCCGGTCACGTGGCCCGCCCGTCGTGGTACGGCCGCGAGGACGAGATCGCCGTGGTGCGCCGGGTCGAGGACATGACCTTCGGCGAGCGGGTCTGAGGGCCTGACCGGCGCCATGTGGGACCGGGAGACGGGGACCAGGCCATGACCGGCCCGCCAGCCAACCTCGAGCGCCTGTTCCAGCCCCTCGACATCGGCCGGATGAGGCTGCGCAACCGGATCATGGTGCCGTCGCACGGCGCTCGGACCGGATCGATCGTCGGTTCGGAGTCCGAAGCTGCGCAGTTCCGGGCCTACTACCTGAGCCGGGCCCGGGGCGGGGCCGGTTGGGTCGGCGGCAGCAACGCCTTCGTTGCCCAGCCACTGCCGGCCGGCTTCGAGCCGACCGGGGTGGGGGCCTCGACCACCGGGACGTTCCGCCATCCCCTCTTCGTCAGCCGCTACCGGCGGTACATGGACGAGCTGCACGCCGAGGGGGCGGTCGGGACGGTGCAGATGATCCTGCAGGGCGGGATGCCGCTCGGACCGTCGGCCGGCCGGGCCAGCGGCTGGGCGTCGAGCGTCACGGCCCACGAGATGGAGCCCGGGGAGATCGCCTGGCTGATCGCCGAGTACGGCGCCTCGGCGGCCCTGGCCGCCGAGGCCGGCATCGACGGGGTCGAGGTGCACGCCAACCACGACGACCTGTTGCAATGGTTCCTCTCGCCACTCACCAACCGGCGCGACGACGACTACGGCGGCAGCCCCGAGAAACGGATGCGCCTGCTGCTCGACATCCTCACCGCCATCCGGGCCGCCAGCGGAACGGCCCTCACCGTCGGCGTCCGGCTGTGCATGGACGAGCTGCAGGACGGCGGGTACGGGGCGGCCGACGCCCAGGCCATGATCGCCACGCTCACGGCGTCGCGCCTGGTCGATTACCTGAGCCTGGATGTGGGCAACAACTGGGGCGCGCCGAGCTACATCCCGCCTCCGGTGTTCGGCGCGGCCCACTGGGCCGGGTTGTGCGGTCAGCTCAAAGGGACCACCAGCCTGCCCGTGGTCTACGCCGGCCTGGTCACCTCCGCCGCCGTGGCGGCGGCCGTCCTGGCCGAAGGCCAGGCCGACGTGGTCGGGCTCAACCGGGCCACCATCGCCGACCCCGAGCTGCCGGCCAAGGCCCGGGCCGGGCGGCTGGAGGAGATCCGGCCCTGTGTCGGGGTGAACGACTGCATCAACCGTCTCGTCGTCGACGGCCTGCCCTTCGGGTGCGCGGTGAACCCGGCCGCCGGTCACGAGCTCGAGCCCCTCGAGCCGGCCGCCGAACCCCGCCGGATCCTGGTCGTCGGCGGCGGGCCGGCCGGGCTGGAGACGGCCGCCCTGGCCGCCGAACGGGGCCACGACGTCACCTTGTGGGAGCGGGCCGACGAGCTCGGGGGCCAGATGGCCCTGGCCGCCCGCACCCCCATCCACGCCGCCTTCGGCCGGCACATCGAGTTCCAGCACGGCCGCCTCGACCGCCTCAAGGTGGCGGTGCAGCTCGGTCGGGCGGCCACCGCCGAGGACATCGTCGCCTTCGGGGCCGAGGCCGTCGTCCTGGCCGTCGGGGCACCGGCCCTGCGTCCGGCCATCCCCGGGGTGGACCTGCCCCACGTGGCCCAGCTCGACGAGGTGCTCGGCGGCGCCCTCAGCCCGACCGGCCGGGTCGTCGTGGTCGCCCAGCACGACCACATGGCACCGTTGGTGGTGGCCGACTATCTGGCCACGGTGCTCGGTGCCCGGGTGATCCTGGTCCACCAGTCGTTGGCCCCCGCCCCGCTGGCCGGCCGGTACACGGTCGGCGCGGCGCTGAACCGTCTCCTGGCCGCCGGGGCGGACATCCGCACCATGACCCGGGTGGTGGCCATCGAGCCGGGGGTGGTCCGGGCCCGCGACATCTTCGCCGGGACGGTCCGCGACATCGACGACGTTCAGGCCGTGGTCCTGGCCTGCGGACGCCAGCCGGACCCGACCCTGCGGCGCCAGCTCGACGGTCGGGTGGCCGAGCTCCACGTCATCGGCGACGCCTACGCCCCCCGGCGGATCACCTTCGCCACCCGTCAGGCGTGGGCCCTGGCCCGACAGCTGTGACCCGGCTCGGTCGGCCCTCGAGTCCGAGCAGGGCCAGCTCCTCGGCCACCGCCGCCCGCTGGCGGGCCGGCGACCACGACGAGGGATCGAACAGGGCGTGGCCGGCGATCCCGGGAATCAGGGCGCTGAGCCGGCGGGCCGCGCCCGCCACATCGCACGAGGCGGCCAGCCGACCCGTGGACCCGAGGACCTCGAGCATGGCGGTCAGCCGTTCGGTGGTCCAGCGGGCCCGGGCCCGCTGATCAGCGCCGAGTGTCTCCGAGCTCAACGCCTCGCTCCAGAAGGCGAACCAGACGGCCCAGTCCCGCCGGCGCTCACCGTCGAGGGGCAGGAGAGCCTCCACGAAACCCTGCACATCGGTGGGATCGCCGCTGGTCACTTCGGTCAGTCGGGCGCCGGCCCGGTCGGCCGCGGCGGCGTAGGTGGCGTGCAGCAGCTCGGCCATGTCGGCGAAGTAGTGCGACACCACCTTGGTCGAACAACCGGACGCGGCGGCAACGTTGCGCACCGTCAGGGCGGCCCGGCCCCGGGTGGCCACCAGCTCGGTAGCCACTTCCGTCACCTCCCGGCGACGCTGGTCATGATCGACGAACCGGGGCAACGCCGCCTCCCCATCCGGGTCTTGTGCCGGCTGATCGAACAGCCTACGTTTGTGCAACAGTTGTTGCATTTCTCGGGTACGGCATCTCTGTAGGTACGGCATCTCTCTTGGGTACGGCACCCGGATGACCCGGATGACCGGACCCGGGCGGCCCGTCGGGTCGCCCTCTACCGAGGGGAACAGGGGACATGGAGCGCGTGGACATCGTCGTGCTGGGCACCGGCGCCGCCGGGCTGACCGCGGCCATCGCCGCCCACGAGGGCGGCGCCACCGTCGCCGTGTTCGAGAAGGCCGATGTCGTGGGGGGCACGACGGCCTGGTCGGGCGGGCAGGTCTGGATCCCCAACAATCCCCACATGGCCGAGGTCGGGGTGGCGGACAGCCGTGACAAGGCCCTCACCTACATCATGTCGTTGTCGCGCGGCCTGCTCGAGCGCCCTCTCGTCGAGGCCTTCGTCGACGCCGGCCCCGAGATGGTCGAGCTGCTCGAGGCCAAGACCCCGGTCCAGTTCTACGCGGTGGCCGGGATGCCCGACTACCACCCCGAGTTTCCGGGCGGCAGCCCTGAGGGCGGCCGGACCCTGGAGTGCCCGATCTATCCCTTCGACGACCTCGGGGAGTGGGCGGCCCGGGTCACGCCGTCGCCCTACTTCGCCGATCCGCACATCACCATGAGCGAGACCCCGCTCGGCAAGGCGGTACCCGAGCCGCCCACGGCCGAGGAGCACGCCCGGCGCGAGGTCCGCAACGAGCGGGGATGCGGGCAGGCTCTGGCCGGCCGCCTGCTGCGGGCCTGTCTCGACCGTGGCATCGAGCCGCGCACGGGCTGCGCCGGTCGGGAGCTCGTGGTGGAGGACGGCGCCGTCGTCGGCGTGGTCATCGACACACCCGACGGTCCCCTCGAGGTCCGCGCCACCAAGGGGGTCGTGTTGGCCTCGGGCGGCTTCGAATGGAATGAGGACCTGCGACGCGCCTTCCTGCGCGGTCCCATGACCCACCCGGTGTCCATGGCCACCAGCACCGGCGACGGTCTGCTCATGGCCATGCGGGCCGGCGCCATGTTGGCCAACATGCGGGAGGCGTGGTGGATCCCCGTCGGCGTCGTGCCGGTGGAGTCGAACCCCATGGGCCGGATCCTGGTCAACGGCCAGCGCACGCTGCCCCATTCGATCATGGTCAACCGCCGGGGTCGGCGCTTCACCAACGAGGCGGCCAACTACAACGCCTTCGGGGCCGCCTTCCACGTCGAGGACGTGGCCCGCTTCGAATACGCCAACCTGCCCTGCTGGCTGGTGTTCGACCAGACCTACGTCGACACCTACGGCTTCCGGGTGTCGGCCGGGGGCTCCGGTCGGGACGTGCCCGGGTGGGTGCCCCGGGGGGAAAGCCCGGCAGAGCTGGCCGACGTGCTGGGCATCGACGGCGCCGAGCTGGAGCGCACCATCGAACGGTGGAACGGCCTGTGCGCCGAGGGTCACGATCCCGACTTCGGGCGGGGTGACAGCGCCTTCGACCGCTGGTGGGGCGACCCGTACCGGAAGGGCCGCCGCGACGCCACCCTCGGCCCGTTGGAGCGCGGCCCGTTCTACGCCTTCGAGATCCACAGCGGGGCCCTCGGCACCAAGGGCGGACCACGCGTCGACCCCGACGCCCGGGTCCTCGACCTCGACGGCCGGGCCATCCCCGGTTTGTATGCGGCCGGCAACGTCATGGGCTCGCCGTTCGGGATGACCTACGGCGGACCGGGCGGGACCCTCGCCCCCGCCATGGTCTTCGGCTATCTGGCCGGCCGGCACGCCGCCGGCCGCGGCGGGCCGACCGGCTGAGCCGACGGCGGGAAGGCCGGCGCTAGGTTTGTCGGCATGGGGGATCGGGGGCTGGGCGGGCCGACGG
>Ga0075017_100001049_pt1 | contig 16531 bp, 18 predicted proteins | sample AleBraG_ABR_2012_FD_71475 | JGI IMG/M metagenome (GOLD analysis project Ga0075017, IMG submission 71475) | Freshwater sediment microbial communities in response to fracking from Pennsylvania, USA - Alex Branch Run_MetaG_ABR_2012 | ecosystem: Environmental > Aquatic > Freshwater > Creek >... | reverse complement strand
TCGTGGTCGTGCTCGCCGATCGGCCGTGCGGGGCGCTCGAGATCGCACGCGAGGCCGGCATCGCCGCCGTGCTCGTGGAGCGGACGGATTTCGGCGCCACGTTCGACCGCGTCGCCTACACCAAGGAGGTCGTGACGGCTCTCGAATCCGACGCCGTCGACCTCGTCGCGATCGCCGGGTTCGGCACCATCCTGGCGGAGCCCTTCGTCGACGCGTTCGGCGGCCGGGCAGTGAACACGCATCCGGCGCTGCTGCCGGCGTTCAAGGGCTGGCATGCAGTGCGCGACGCGCTCGCGGCCGGCGTGAAGGTCACGGGCTGCACCGTGCACCTCGTCACCGAAGAGGTCGATGCGGGCCCGATCCTGGCCCAGGAGGCGGTTCCAGTGCTCGAAGACGACACCGAAGAGACGCTGCACGAGCGCATCAAGGAGGTCGAACGAGACCTCTTTCCCGACACGATCCGCCGACTGGTACGAGAGGCACGAACGTGAACACGAAGGTCGAACGCGCGCTGCTCTCGGTCTGGGACAAGACCGGCCTCGTCGATCTCGCGCGTGCCCTGCACGAGCTCGGGGTGGAGCTCGTGTCGTCGGGCGGGACCGCGACCGCGATCACCGAGGCCGGGATCCCGGTGACCACCGTCGAGGACGTCACGGGGGTGCCCGAGATGCTCGATCACCGCGTGAAGACCCTTCACCCGATGATCCACGGCGGTTTGCTGGCCGACCGGGGCAAGGAGTCGCACCGCGCCGACCTCGAGACCCACGGGATCCGGCCCTTCGACCTGGTCGTGTCGAACTTGTATCCGTTCCTCGACCGGCCCGACATCGAGACCATCGATATCGGCGGCCCGGCGATGACCCGCGCGGCCGCCAAGAACCACGAGTGGGTCACGATCGTGACCAGCCCGGATCAATACGCCCCGCTGGTCGAGGAGCTGCGCTCGCACAACGGCGAAGTCACCGACGGTACGCGTCGCGCGTTCGCGCTCGAAGCGTTCGCGCGCACGGCCGCGTACGACGGCGCGATCGTGCAGTGGTTGCAGCAGGGCGAGCAACTTCCTGCTCATGTCGTGCTCGCGCTCGATCGCACCGGTGAGACGCTCCGCTACGGCGAGAACCCGCACCAGCCCGCGGCGCGCTATCGGCGGCACGGCACCACGAGCTGGTGGGACGGCGTGAAGCAGCACGGTGGGCTCGCGCTCTCGTACCTCAACTACTACGACGCGGATGCCGCGTGGAAGATCGTGCATGATCTCGGCGACGGTCCCGCGTGCGCGATCATCAAGCACGCCAACCCGTGCGGTGTGTGCCTCGACGCCGACCTCGCGGTGGCCTACCAGCGTGCGCTCGAGTGTGACGAGCGCTCGGCGTTCGGCGGGATCGTCGCGCTGAACCGGGAGATCGACACCGCGACCGTGGAGCGGATGGTCGCGGGCCCGCAGGCCGACGTCGTGATCGCGCCGGGGTACGCGCCCGGAACGATCGAGGCCCTACAGAAGCGTCGGAAGAACACGCGCATCCTGGAGGCTCCGGCTCCCGAGCCCGACCCCATCGACGTACGCCAGATCTCCGGCGGGTTCCTGCTGCAGGCGCCACACCATTTCGAGGCGTCCCGCAACGACTGGCGGGTCGTCACCAAGGTGGCGCCCACACCCGAGCAGTGGCGCGATATCGAGCTCGCGTGGCGGATCTGCGGGCACGTGAAGTCAAACGCGATCGTGCTCGTGAAAGACGGTCAGGGCGTCGGGATCGGCGCCGGCCAGCAGAACCGGGTCGAGTCCGGACAGATCGCGGCGCAGAAGGCCGCGGGTCGCGCGCGTGGTGGCGCGTGCGCGAGCGACGCGTTCTACCCGTTCGAGGACGGCATCGAAGCTGCTGCTGCCGCGGGTGTCGCCGCGGTCATCCAACCCGGCGGCGGGATGCGCGACGACGCCATCATCGGCAAGGCCGACGAGCTCGGGCTCGCGATGGTGTTCACCGGCGAGCGGCACTTTCTCCATTGAGCGCGATCCTGATGCCGGGCGGCCCCGTCGCGGAGGCCACGTTCGCCGACCTCGCGCCGCGCATCAAGCGGCTCGTCGAGCACGGCGTCACGCCGGGGCTCGGCACGATTCTCGTCGGCGACGACGGTGCGAGCGCCGGCTACATCCGCATGAAGCAGGAGAAGGCCGCGGAGGTCGGGCTCTCGTCGCCACACGTCCACCTGCCCGAGGACGCAACCCAGGCGGACCTGCTCGCGGCAGTTCGCGCCTTCAACGACGACCCGGCCGTCGACGCAATGCTCGTGCAGCACCCCGCGCCGCCGCAGATCGACTACGAGGCCGCGCTGCTCGAGATGGATCCCGACAAGGACGTCGACGGGCTGCACCCGGTGAACCTCGGTCGGCTGGTGCTCGGTGTCCCCGGCCCGGTTCCCTGCACCCCCGCCGGCATCGAAGCGCTCCTCGCGCACTACGACGTCCCGGTGGCCGGGCGCGAGGTGGTGATCCTCGGACGCGGGTTCACGCTCGGCCGGCCCCTGGCGTTGCTGCTGTCGCAGAAGCGGCCCACCGCCAACGCCGCCGTCACAGTCGTGCACACAGGCGTACCAGACTGGCCGCGCTACACCCAGCGCGCCGACATCGTCGTGGCCGCCGCCGGCGTGCCGGGGATCCTGCAGCCCGAGCACATCCGGCCCGGATCCGTGGTCGTAGGCGGCGGCGTTCGTTACGAAGGCCGCAAACTGCTCCCCGACGTCGACGAGGCGTGCAACGAGGTCGCGGGCTGGATCACACCCCGGATCGGGGGCGTCGGGCCGACGACCATTGCGATGTTGTTTCGAAATGCCGTCGAGGCAGCAGAACGGCGCGTCGGCATCGTAGAGTCCGCTGGATGAGCGCCCCCCTGCCGCTCTCCGGATCGAACTGCACGGTGTGCGGTACCGAAGTGGAGATCGACACCAAGCGGTGCCCCGCCTGCGGTCTCGCCCGACCCGCGGCGCGCGGCACGGAAGTGCTCGGCCGCAGCGGGCTCTGGATGCTCGGCATCGCGCTGCTCGCGGTCTACGGCGTCACGTTGCTCATCGTCGCGGCTGCGCGCTAGCCAGGCGCAGATCCGGAGGCCCGGACGAGGCGCGAAGTCACACGGGCGATCGAGGGCCGGAGGTCGGAGCCGAGTTGTTGTCGTCTTTGATCCACACTCGCAACACGCCGAGTGACTCGAAGCCGCAACGCCGGGCCGCGAGGAGCGCGGCGCCCGACTCGTAGCCGACGATCGCGACGCCGGGGAGCCAGTTCGTCGCCGCGCTGACCGCGGCCTCCCATGCCGCGTCGAGGTCGCCGTCGAGGGCGAAGACGTTCGAGCAACCGATCACGGTCGCGCTCCTGTTCAGGATCGCGCCCGAGACCACGGCGCCGCGACGGCCACCGGCGACCACGATCACGTTCGGTTGATCGAGCAGCCCCGGCCCGAACGGCGACGAATCCTCCGGGCCGTCGGCCCACGCCGCTCCCCAATCGGCGAGCTCGGAAGCGTCCTCGACGGTTCGCCAGGGTGTCGTGATGCGAGCTCCCTCGGTGCGATCCGCGGCCCGCCCGATCCACTCGGAGCCGAACAGGACCCGGAACCCCTGCGACGACAGATCAAAGCTCGTGAAGCTGTCCTTGACCGAGCAGCCGGCGCTCGTGTCGACGCGGCGCAGGATCGCGTCGGCGGTGGCGGTCGGCGCCAGCGTGACCGCGTCCGGGTAGTACGGCGGCGATCGCCGCGCAGTTGTCCATGCGTCGTCGCGGAACCGGCCGGCGCACCCGTTGACCTGGCAAACGGTGTCGCACCATTCGGCGTTGTTCCTTGCCGCGGCCGCAACCGCCGGCAAGCTCATCTCGTTCCTTCGGTCATCCGCCGCCGCACGCGGTCGGCGAGCTGCACCGAGTCGGCTTCGGGGACGTCGAGATATCCCTTGGGCTCGTGCATCAGGGCCGCGAACTGCTGTTCGCGGTACGGGACGCCGGGTGGGAGCGGCGCGAGATGCCAGTGCACGTGGGAGTTGCCCTGGTGACTGCCGAGGCTCAACACGTAGAGGCGCTCGGTCGGGACGCAAGCCGAGACCGCGCGACCCAGGCGATGAACCCGGCGTTGGAGTTCGACGTATTGGCTCTCGCTGAAGCTTCCGACCGCGTCCGTGCGATGGTCGAGCGGTGCGAGGAGCGAGTAGCCGAACAACGTCGGCCACCGGTCGAGGAATGCGATGCAGAGGTCGTCTCGGAACAGCACGAGATGATCGTCCCGCTCGCCCGCGACGATGGAGCAGATGAAGCACTCGTGGCGCTCCGCGTCGGAGCGGACGCGGTGCTCGTAGGCCTGGGCATCGAACGGGACTCGTGGGTAGCCGGGCATTCCCTGAGTCTGGTCGCGGCCGGCCCGGTGTGCGCCGGACCGGCCCCATCCGGCAGCATGAGCGGGACCGAACACTGGTCGGGAGGGCCTTCGTGCTGCTCGCAGAGTTGATCGTCCGGCATACCCGTCGACACATGCCGACGCGACGGGTCGCGCTCGAGAGCGCCTATCTGCCGACCTCCGGCCCTGCGCACGGTGTCGCGCTGCTCGCCGCGGTCATGGCGACCAACCTGGCCGCGGTCGACGACGACGAGCGCGACCTTCTCGCGCGGCTCGTCGACGACGCTCGCGGTGGTCTCTCGATCCCCCGGATCGCCCTCCGCCACCGGCTGCAACGCGACGTTCACGGGCTCGACCGGTCGCGTCACCGCCTGCTGGGCGAGGACGGCCGGCTCGTGCTCGAGCTCGACGCGCACGGCGCGCAGATCCCGCAGGTGTTGGGAGCGGTGCTCGGCGCCGCGTGGCTCCCGTCGTCGGGTCGCAGCGTGGCGATCGACGCGTTGCGCAGCGTCGTGAAGGGCCGGTGGGGCGGGCTGGCGCCCGACGTCGAGGTCCGCTTCGTCGCTCCCGACATGTGGGACTACCTGCGGCCCCCGCTGGCCGCGGCCGGAGAGTGGACGCCGGGCGGCCCACCCGAAGAAGAAGGTTGGCGCGGCGTCGCGGCCGACCAACGCTGGGCCATGGAGGTACTGGGATTGCGCGCCGGCATGGAGGTCGACCGGGAAGACGTGAACCGTCGGTTCCGGCGGCTGCTCCGCGATGCCCATCCCGACAGCGGCGGCGCGGCCGGCGCCGCGGCCGCACGTATCGCCGAGCTGACCGAAGCGCGCACGATCCTGCTCGACCTGGCTTCGTCCGAGGTCGCGGCCCAGGGCTAACTTCACCGGTCATGAAGCAACCAGTGCGCGTCGCCGTCACGGGCGCGGCCGGCCAAATCGGCTACAGCCTGCTCTTCCGCATCGCCAACGGCGATCTGCTCGGTCCGGATCAACCCGTGATCCTGCAGCTCCTCGAGATCACGCCGGCGTTGCCCGCGCTGGGCGGCGTCGTGATGGAGTTGACCGATTGTGCGTTCCCGCTCGTCGCCGGCGTAGTCACCACCGACGACGCGAACGCCGCGTTCGAAGGTGTCAACTACGCGCTGCTCGTAGGCTCCCGGCCGCGCACGAAGGGCATGGAGCGCAAAGAGCTGCTCGAAGTGAACGGCGCGATCTTCACTGCGCAAGGTAAGGCGCTCGCGGCCGGCGCAGCCGACGACGTGCGCATCCTCGTCGTGGGCAATCCTGCGAACACGAACTGCCTGATCGCGATGAACAACGCAGGCTCGATCCCGCGCGAACGGTTCACAGCAATGACCCGGCTCGATCACAATCGGGCGAAAGGTCAGCTCGCAGCGAAGCTCGGCGAGCCGGTCGCGTCCGTGACCCGGATGACGATCTGGGGCAACCACTCGGCCACGCAGTATCCCGACTTGTTTCACGCGGAGGTCAACGCCAAACCTGCCGCGGATCGAGTGGATCAGGCGTGGATCGAGAACGACTTCATCCCGACCGTGCAGCAACGCGGCGCGGCGATCATCGAGGCGCGTGGCTCGTCATCGGCGGCATCGGCCGCCAACGCCGCGCTCGATCACGTGCGCGACTGGGCCCTCGGCACCGCCGCCGGTGATTGGGTGAGCATGGCGGTGCCCTCCGACGGCTCCTACGGAGTGCCCGAAGGCCTGATCTCCGGCTTCCCGTGCACGACGAAGAACGGCGATTGGTCGATCGTTCCCGGCCTCGACGTCGACGCGTTCTCGCGTGCCCGCATCGACGCGTCGGTGGGCGAGCTCGGCGAGGAGCGTGACGCAGTCGCGGAGTTAGGGCTGATCTAGACTCTTTTGGTGCATCGATCCATCAAATTCCGGGCGGCGGTGGCGGTGGTGTCGGCGGGCGTCTGTCTGCTCGCCGCGTGCGGCAAGTCGGGCTCCGGGCAGTCGGCGACGACCAAGACGATCGGGAACTCCGTGCCGCTCTCGGATCCGGCAACCACACCACTCGTGCCGATCGCGCCCGCCGCTTGTTCGGCCATCACCCCCGCCCGGATCAAGAAGATGCTCGGCACGGCTGCAGTCCCCGCGGAGATCGATCAGGGGCCCGGCTACAAGAGCTGTACGTGGACCGGGACCCAACCTGCCGCAGGCGGGAGCGCCAGCAAGGTGTATTTCGGGTTGATCCGCATTGGAAACGGCCAGACGGGCTTCGGGACCACGATCGTGGACTTGACCCCGACCGTGGTCCGGGGAGTGGGCGACACCGCGACCTACTCCTCTGGACGAACGTCAAAAGGCTTCGAAGACCGGCTCCTCGTGGCGAAGAAGGGCACGGTGAGCATGTCGATCAACGTGGTCTACGGCTCGACCTCGAAGCCGTCCGCATCGGTCAAGGCCGCCATGCTGGCGGCGGCCAAGGCCGCGTTCGTCAAGGTGCACGCGTAGCGCCACCGAGTGGTGCCCGGCGCTAGCTTCACGCCGTGAAGCTGTGGCGGCAGTCCAGTCCGTTCGGTGACGTTACGGTTGTCGTGTCCGAGCGTGGCGTCCGTGAGATCAGCCTCCCGGGCGACGACCAACCGGCCGGAGACGTCGGCGCTCCCGATCGGGCGGTCGCGCGTCAACTCGACGACTGGTTCGCGGGCAAGCGGCACACGTTCGATGTCGCCCTCGATCTCGAGGGTCTCGACGGGTTCCGGCGTACCGCGCTCGAGACGCTCGCGCGTGAGGTCGGTTGGGGGGAGACCGTCACCTACGGCGAGCTGGCCGACCTCGCGGGCCGGCCCCGCGCCGCGCGCGCCGCCGGGAGCGCGATGCGCGACAACCCGTTGCCGTTCGTGATCCCGTGTCATCGTGTGGTCGCCGCCGGCGGCCGCATCGGCGGCTACGGCGGCGGTCGCAATGCGGTCGACCTCAAACGCCGGCTGCTCGCCCGCGAGGGAATCACGAACCTGAAATGACTAGCGGAGGGCGACGGGCTTCGAGACCTCACTGAAGAAGTCGTTGCCCTTGTCGTCGACCACCACGAAGGCGGGGAAGTCGACGACTTCGATCTTCCACACCGCTTCCATCCCGAGCTCGGGATACTCGAGCACCTCGACCTTCGTGATGCAGTCCTTGGCGAGCCGGGCGGCCGGCCCTCCGATCGACCCGAGGTAGAAGCCGCCGTGCTCCTTGCACGCGTCGGTCACGGCCTTCGAGCGATTTCCCTTCGCCAACATCACGAACGAACCGCCGTTGCGTTGGAACAGGTCGACATAGGAGTCCATGCGTCCGGCGGTCGTCGGACCGAACGAGCCCGACGCGTAGCCCTCGGGCGTCTTGGCGGGGCCGGCGTAGTAGACGCAGAAGTCGCGCATGTATTGCGGCAGACCGTCGCCGGCGTCGATGCGCTCCTTGAGCTTCGCGTGCGCGATGTCGCGCGCGACAACCATTGGGCCGTTCAACATCACGCGGGTCTTCACGGGGTACCGGGACAGGGTCTTGCGCACCTCGGCCATGGGCTGCGTGAGGTCGATGTGCACGACCTCCTCGCCTTCGAGGTGCTCATCGGTGACATCGGGGAGGTACCGAGCGGGATCGGTCTCGAGCTGCTCGAGGAAGACGCCGTCGGCGGTGATCTTCCCGAGCGACTGGCGGTCGGCCGAGCACGAGACGGCCAGCGCGACCGGGCACGACGCGCCGTGTCGCGGGAGCCGGATGACCCTCACGTCGTGGCAGAAATACTTGCCGCCGAACTGGGCCCCGATTCCGAACTCCTGGGTGAGCTTCAGCACCTGCTGCTCGAGCTCGACGTCGCGGAAGCCTCGCCCGAGCTCGTTGCCGGTCCGGGGCAACGTGTCGAGGTAGCGGGCGGAAGCGAGCTTCGCGGTCTTGAGTGATTGCTCGGCCGACGTGCCGCCGATCACCAGCGCCAGGTGATAGGGCGGGCACGCCGCGGTGCCGAGGGTGCGCAGCTTCTCGTCGAGCCAGCGCATCAGGGAGCTCGGGTTGAGCAAGGCCTTCGTCTCCTGGAAGAGCAGGCTCTTGTTGGCCGAGCCTCCGCCCTTCGCCATGAAGAGGAGCTTGTAGGCGTCGCCGTCGACCGACTCGATCTCGATCTCGGCCGGCAGGTTGGTTCCGGTGTTCTTCTCGTCGTAGGTGGTGATGGGAGCCATCTGCGAGTAGCGAAGGTTGTCGTCGGCGTAGGTGCGGAAGATCCCGCGCGCGATCGCCTCTCGGTCGCCGCCCCCGGTGAGCACGAGCTCGCCCTTCTTGCCCTTGACGATCGCGGTGCCCGTGTCCTGGCAGGAGGGCAAGATGCCACCGGCCGCGATGCACGCGTTCTTGAGCAACTCGGTCGCGACGAACACGTCGTTGGGAGAGGCCTCGGGATCGTCGAGGATGGCCGCCAGCTGAGCCAGGTGACCGGGGCGGAGGAGGTGCGCGATGTCGAACATCGCGGTCTTGGTGAGCAGCGTGAGCGCCTCGGCGTCGACCTGCACGAACCGCCGGCCCCCGGCCTCGAACGTCGACACGTAGTCGGCGGTGAGCAGGCGGTAGGGCGTCTCGTCGGCGCCGAGCGGCAAGACCTCTTGATAGACGAACTCGGTCATGAGATCACCGTAGTGGGCCGTCCTCGACATACGGTTCTCGGGGGACCGGAAGAGGAGGCGATGTGACCGAGTACCGCGTCGAGCACGACTCGATGGGCGAGGTGCGCGTGCCGGTCGAGGCGCTGTGGGGCGCGCAGACCCAGCGTGCCGTCGAGAACTTTCCGATCTCGGGCCGGCCGGTCGACGGCCGCGTCATCCGGGCCCTGGCGCTCGTCAAGAGCGAGGCCGCCAAGGTGAACGCCGGTTTGCGCGAGGTGCCCGGCGTCGATCGCCGGATCGCGAACGCGATCGCCGCAGAGGCCGACGAGATCGCCGGCGGCGCCTACCTCGACGAGTTCCCGATCGACACGTTCCAAACCGGGTCGGGCACGTCTACGAACATGAACATGAACGAGGTGCTCGCGTGCCTCGCCACCGCGCGTCTGGGTGAAGCCGGTTCGGTGCACCCGAACGATCACGTCAACGCGTCGCAGTCGTCGAACGACGTGTTTCCCTCGGCGGTGCACCTGGCTTCCGCCCTGGCGATCAAGAACGATCTCGTTCCGGCGGCCACGAAGCTCGCAACCGCCCTGCGCAAGAAGCAGCGGCAATTCGCCCACGTCGTGAAGGCCGGCCGAACCCACCTCATGGACGCGACACCGGTCACGTTGGGCCAGGAGTTCGGGGGTTACGCGACCCAGATCGACGACGCGATCGCGCGGCTGAACGACGCGTTGCCGCGACTGTGCGTGTTGCCGCTCGGCGGCACCGCCGTCGGTACCGGCATCAACGCCCCGAAGGGTTTCGCGCGCAAGGTGATCGCGAGGCTCGCGGAGCGCACCGGGCTGCCGCTCGTCGAGGCGAAGGATCACTTCGCGGCGCAAGGCGCGCGTGACGGGCTGGTAGAGGCCAGCGGGCAACTGCGCGGGCTGGCCGTCGCCCTCGTCAAGATCGCCAACGACCTGCGGTGGATGGGCAGCGGCCCGCGCGCCGGGCTCGCCGAGATCCGACTTCCCGACTTGCAGCCGGGCTCCTCGATCATGCCGGGCAAGGTGAACCCGGTCATCCCGGAAGTCGTCACGCAGGTCGGTGCGCAGGTGATGGGCAACGACGTGACCATCGGGTTCGCCGGCGCGCAGGGCAACTTCGAGCTCAACGTGTTCGTTCCGCTCATCGCGCGAGACCTGCTCGAGTCGATCGAGCTCTTGGCGAATGCGTGCACCGTGTTCGCGGAGCGGTGTGTCGCGGGGATCGAGGCCAACGTCGAAAAGCTGTTGGAGTACGCGGAGTCGTCACCTTCGATCGGGACCGCGCTCAACCCCTATATCGGGTACGAAGCGACGGCCGAGGTCGTGAAGGAATCGGCGCGCACGGGCAAATCGATTCGTCGTATCGTGCGCGAGCGCAAGCTGATGACCGACGCCGAGCTCGATGGTGCGCTCGATGTCGAGGCGATGACGCGCGGCGGCATCGTGGGATGAGGGCGAACCGTTCGGCGAGCAGGGGTTGAGCGGGTGGATCACGGTTCGAGGCGCGCGATCGTCGCCGCGTTCCTCTCGAATCTCGGGATCGCGCTCAGCAAGCTGATCGCTTTCTTGCTCACCGGCGCGGCTTCGATGCTCGCCGAGGCGATTCACTCCTTCGCCGACACCGGCAACCAGGGTCTGCTCATGCTCGGCGGCGCGCGGTCGCGTCGCCCCGCCGACGACGCGCACCCGTTCGGATACGGGTCGCTGCGATACTTCTGGGCCTTCGTCGTCGCGCTCGTGCTGTTCAGCGTGGGCGGGTTGTTCGCGATCTTCGAGGGCGTCGAGAAGCTCGTGCATCCTCACGAGATCGACTCGCCGGCAGTGGCAATCGTCGTGCTGATCGTGAGCGCGTGCCTGGAGGCGTTCTCGCTCCGTACCGCGCTACACGAGAGTCGCGAAGGGCGCGAAGGCCGATCGATTCTCCAGTTCGTGCGGCGCACGAAGATCCCGGAGCTGCCGGTCGTGCTGCTCGAGGACATCGGTGCGTTGGTGGGCCTCGCGTTCGCGTTCGTGGGCATCGTGCTGGCGGAGGTTCTGAACGAGCCACGATGGGACGCCGCCGGCAGCCTGGCGATCGGGCTGTTGCTCGTGGTGATCGCGATCGTGCTGGCCGTCGAGATGGCCAGCCTGCTCGTCGGTGAAGCAGCGGCGCCCGAGATGCTCGAACAGATCCGGTCGATCCTGGGGGCCCACCCCGACGTCGAACGGGTCATTGCCCTACGCACGCAACACACCGGACCGGAAGACCTCGTGGTGAACGCGAAGCTCGAGTTCCGCTCGACGCTCACCGCACCCAGGGTGGCGGACGTCGTGAACGAGCTCGAGGTCACGCTGCGCGAAGCGGTGCCCGAGGCGCGGACGATCTTCATCGAGCCCGACGTCTACCGGCCTCCGGACGAGCACGCAGCCGATTGACACGACCGGCCGGACGCAATAGACACGCCCGCAAGCCGGTGGCGTGTGGGGGCCGAGCCGCGAGCCGGCACGTCGAAGGGGAGTGCGATGTCTGAACGAGGTCGGATCGCGTTGGCCGAGGCCATCGGGACGGCGATCCTCATCGTCGGGGGCCCGGGTACCGCAATCCTCGCGACGGGGGGATTCCTCACCACGAGCTCGGTCGGTGAGCTCGGTGTCGCGATCGCCTTCGGGCTCAGCCTGCTCTGTGCCGCGTACGCGATCGGCTCGATCTCGGGCTGCCACATCAACCCCGCGGTGACCGCGGGCCTGTGGGCGTTGGGGAAGACGAAGTCGGGCGACGTTCCCTTCTACATGGGCGGCCAAGTGGTCGGCGGGATCATCGGCGCGGGCATCATCTTCGTGATCGCGCACAGTCACGCGGGCTTCAGCGCCAAGGCGAGCGGGTTCGCATCGAATGGATACGGCGCGCACTCGCCCGGCGGGTTCAAGCTCCCGGCGGTGATGCTGACCGAAGTCGTGTTCACGGGTTTGTTCGTGTTCATCATCGCGAGCACCAGCCGCAAGTCGATGTCGCCCGGCCTGACCGGCGTGACGGTCGGGCTGATGCTGACGGTGATCCACCTCATCACCATCCCGGTCGACAACACGTCGGTGAACCCGGCGCGCAGCCTGGCCACCGCGATCTTCCAGCACGGCTGGGCGCTCGGCCAGGTCTGGGTGTTCATCGTGTTCCCGCTCATCGGCGGGCTGGCCGGCGGTCTCGTGTGGAAGGTCCTCGTACCGGCCGACGACGCCTGAGCCGCGCCGCCGCGGCTCGAGCTATTCCTCCGACGCGCGGTCGCGGCCGAGCGCGAGCAGAAGGTCTTCGTGGAGCTGCATCCAGACCGTGTGGTACGAGTCGATGCGCGGTGAGGTGAGCCACTCGGCGTCGCCGTTGTCGATCCGGCGACGCGCGTCGCGCAAACGGGGGCGGTAACCGCCGAACCGGACCATGAGCCGGCTCAAGGCCGAGACGATCGGGCCGACCCGGTCGTCGATCGTGTCGACGCGGTCGACGACCGCCCAGTCGTAGGTCGGATCACGGTGGTCGTTGGGGACCCCTCCGGGCCGGACCTGCCAGTCGTTGCACGCGCGGATCAGCTCGCGGTTGAGCCCGAGGAATCGTTGGTAGGCACGCGCTACCGACGCTTCGAGCTCGCTTCCCGGCGGGACGCGCGCCCACGTGGTGTGCGCCTCGCGTCCGATCGGGGTGAGCCGGATGCCCTTCGGGACGCGGGCGACCAACCCTGCCTCCTCGACCCGCCACGCGGTGCTCCCGTCGAGGTCGACCACGCCGCGGAGGCGCACCTCGTGGAGCAACAGCCAATGCTCGTCATCGAGCTCGTCGCTCGCCACGAGCGAGCATCGTACGCAACCGCGTCGTCGTGGTTACAGTGCCGCCCGATGGTCGACCTGGCTGTAGGTACGAAGGTGTTCGATGCGCCGCCCGTGCAGGGGCTCTGGCGCATGTTGCGCTCGCCCGACGACGTGCTCGAGCTCATGGACACGAGCGCCGACGGTGTGGTCGCGTGTGTGGCCGACGCCGGCGCGACCTTCCTCGCGCCGATCTTCGACGAGCTCACCGCGGTGGTCTGCCTGTCGGGTACTCCGCAATCGCACATCGGGATTGTGAGCCGCGAGTACCAGGTCCCTTGCGTGATGGGAGCCGCGCTCAGTGGGGAGGAGCCGACCGACGGCGACGCGGTCGAGGTCGACTGCTCCGGCGCGCAGGGCGTCGTGCGCCGCGTGTCATGAACGGGCCCGGGTCGGGCTGGGACAAGGACCGCGTCAATCGCGAGATCCATTACCACAGCGAGATCTCGCTGACGTTGACGTCGCAGCGCACCGCGCTCGAGTCGGCGTTGATCCCGGTGACTGCGTACATCCTGGTCGCGTGCGTGGAGTGCTACCGGCGGTACCCCGAGATGATCGAAGCGATCACCGACGCCATGTCGCCCGAAGAGCTCGGCCGGGCCGGGCATCGGTTCGGCACCCAAATCGACAACGTGCACCTGTGGGCCGTCCCGAACTTCGCCCTGATCGGCCGCAAGGTGCTCGGGGCGGCCGGGATGGTCGACCCCGACGAAGACGCGCGGCGGATGGCCGTCGTGCTCGACTTCTGGGATCGCGCCGCGCGCGCCTATCGCTTCGACGACGGGAGCCGGCAGGCTTGGGACGCCGGAGGCGTCGCGACGCCGTACCGCGGTCACGTCGACGAGATCGTCGGGCAGTGCCGACCCGTCGACGGGGATCGGCTCGGACGCGTCACCCGGTTGAACGCGCTCCTCACGTCGTACCTCTTCCTGCTCTGGTTCGACACTCGATCCGGCTATCAGGACACGGGCCCGTACCTGCTCGACGACGGTCGGGTGCTGCTCCTGCGCGCGTTCAACGGGCTCGGCCCGTCGCACTTCCCGTGGAGTGCGGCCGTCGCCGGCGACATGCCGTACTCCGATGTGCTGGCGGCCTTCGTGCTCGATGGTGTCGACCTGCACGTGACCGACTTCGGGACGTCGGTGACGATCCCCGAGGACTACTTGTCGCGCGTCGCCGAGTTCGCGGTCTTCGACGTTGGGTCCGGCGCTCCGCAACCGATCGACGACGACGGCATCGACGCGCTCGCCGCCGCGGCCAAGGCCGCGCAACGCCAGCTGTATCGCACGATCGCGGGAATGGAGCGCCGCGCCAAGATCGACGCCGGCGCCTACGTGTACTTCACGTTCCTCCGGCCCTTCGCCGAGCTCGCGGGCGTAGAACTCGATTGGACCGTGCCGCGCGACAGCACGGATCTCTACCCGTTCCTGGAGCTCATCGACGGTGAGATGCCGGGTGGCGTCGCGGAAGAGACGGTCGAGACGTACTACCCCGCGATCCCGTGACCTTTGCCGCGGTCGACGAGCGTGCACACGTTCCCGCCGACGCGCCCTGGTGGTGGGAGACGTGGCATCTCGACGTCGCGACCGATGGCGGCGTCGGGCTCGCAGTGCGGCTCGCCTGCGCGCCCGCGCTCGGCGTCGCGTGGTGGTGGACGCATCTGCTGTCTCCCGACCTCGACGGGCCGCTCGTGGTGCGTGATCACGAGGTCGGGTTGCCGCGCCAGGGGCTCGAGGTGCGCGCCGACGGGCTCTGGGGCGAGCTGTGGTGCGAGTCGCCGTTCGAGCACTGGACGTACGGGCTCGAGGCCTTCGGCGTGATGCTCGACGATCCCGCCGATTCGTTGCGGGGTGAGATCGGCGAGCGGATGCCGGTCGGTCTCGACATCGAGTGGGAGGTCGACCCGAGCGCGACCGTCGCGCGTCGGCTCGGCGCGAGCGACAGTGTCGACGGGTACGAGCAGTTCGGCATCGCGCACGGCGACGTGCTGCTGGGCCGATCTCGATTCGAGCTCGACGGCGCGGCACGGCGCTCCCACACGTGGGGCGTGCCGCGCGTCGACCTTGCGGCCCGCGCCGCGTGGCTCCGCTCACCGGCGCTCACCTTGAGCTTCGCCGCGGTCGAGCAGGAGAGCGTCGACGGTTGCGTGGCGCCGAACGGCGTGGCCGCGGTGCCGGTCTCGAAGGTCGTGAGCGAGACGCACCGGCGCGCCGACGGGCTGCCGGTCGCGGCGCGGCACGTGGTCGATGATCGGATCGAGATCGACGTGGACGTGCTCGGGCTGGTCGCCGTACCGATCGCCGGCCCCGACGGCCGGGGGGCGGTTCTCTCGCGCGCTCTCTGCCGCTACGAAGTGGGCGGATCCGCGCTCAACGGGTGGTCGAGCTGGCTCGACCCCGCGCCAAGTCGCGCGTCGGCCGTCTCCACCTAGCATGACCTGATGGATCACCGCACCAATGTGCTGGCCGTCGCGCGCGGCCGCATCGTCATGGGTCTGGCAATGTCGCTCGTACCCGGCGTCATGCTGCGCGTGCTGTTCGGCCGCAACGCGTCGACGAAGACCGCGCGGGTGTTGGCGCGCATGTTCGGGGCGCGCGAGATCGTGCTGGGCATCGGGACCGTCACGTCGGTCAAGGAGCGCACGCAGGACGCGGAATGGGTCAGCGCCTGTGCCGTCGCCGACGCGGTCGACGGTCTGGTGATGGCGTTGAGCCCCGGAGTGCCCCGGCGCAGTCGTCCGGCGGCGTTGGTGGGCGGCATCGCCGCCCTGCTCGGGATGCAGGCCGCTCGCGCCTTCGCCGACGAGCGCGCCGCCGCGAAGACCGAGGCGGCGCTCGTCGACGCGACCGTGGGTCGTTAGAAGTCGATCCCTGACAGTTCGGGAATCCAGCGACGCGACCGTTCGACCGCGTCGCGCCAGCGATCACGGTCGAGCACCCGGGCCGGCTCCACGGTGAGGCGGGGTCGCCACGTGGTCGCGAGCTCGTCGACCGACGCGTGATGACCGACCGCGATGCCGGCGAGCAGCGCCGCGCCCAGGCCCGTGGCCTCCCGGACCGGCGAGATCTCGACCGGGCGCTGGGTCGCGTCGGCCAGCGCTTGCACGAACGTGGGGTTGTCGGTCATTCCACCGTCGACGCGCACGTGGGGAATGGTGATCCCGCTGTCGGCGACCGCGGCGTCGACCAGGTCGGCCCCGCGGTGCGCGATCCCTTCGAGCACCGCGCGTGTGATCTCGGCGCGCCCGGTCCCGCGCGTCAGCCCGAAGAGCGCCGCACGGGCGCCGTAGTCCCAGGCCGGAGTCCCGAGCCCGAGCGGCGCGGGCACGAACACGACGCCTCCGCTGTCGGCACACGACGCGGCCAGCGTGTGCGACTCGTCGGAGCTCGCGATGATTCCGAGGTCGTCGCGGAGCCACTGCACGTTGGTCCCGGCCGCGAGCATCACGGCCTCGACGCCCCAGACGCAACGCCCGCCGTGGCGCCACGCCACGATCGGGAACGTCCCGTGCTCATTTCGCTGCGCGAGCCGCGGCGGTGACTCGTCGAGCACGACGTCGAGCATGCCGCCGGTGCCGAACGTGATCTTCGCGTCGCCGCGCCGTACGCAACCTTGGCCGACCAGCGACGCCTGTTGATCGCCCACGAGCGCGGTGATCGGCGGCGCCCCGGGCAGGGCACTGGCCGGCCCGGC
>Ga0075017_100001048_pt1 | contig 16533 bp, 13 predicted proteins | sample AleBraG_ABR_2012_FD_71475 | JGI IMG/M metagenome (GOLD analysis project Ga0075017, IMG submission 71475) | Freshwater sediment microbial communities in response to fracking from Pennsylvania, USA - Alex Branch Run_MetaG_ABR_2012 | ecosystem: Environmental > Aquatic > Freshwater > Creek >... | reverse complement strand
TCATGACGGCGCCAGCTCCTCCAGCGTCCCCGTCGAGTTCATGCACAGCACGACCGGGCCGCCGGCGGTGAAGAGGATCGCCGAGATGGAGCAGGGCGAGACGACCAGCCGCTGCATCAGATCGAGGGGCACCCCGGCCGTCGCCGCCAGGATCGCCTTGATCGGGTCGGCGTGCGAGACAGCCACGATCGTCTCGCCCCGGTGCGTCTGGGCCAAGCTGACGACGCTGCCGTAGGCACGGGTCGCCATCTCGGGGAAGGACTCGCCGCCCGGGAAGCGGAAGAGCGAGGGAGCTCGTTGGACCTGGCGCCACTCGGGCAGCTTCGCCAGCCGGTTCAGCCGCTTGCCCGTCCAGTCACCGAAATCGCACTCGATGAGTCCCTGGGCCGTCCGCACCCGCTTGTGCAGCGCCCGAGCAATGGGCTTGGCCGTCTCCTGCGTTCGCTCCAAGGGGCTGGCGTAGACAGCGCTGGGGGCAGTGCTCATCTCAGCGATGCGCTGCGCCGCTGCGTCAGCCTGGGCCTGACCGCGCTCAGAGAGATGGAGCCCGGCAGCCCGGCCGGGCAAGATCGAGCCCGTCGACGGGGTCGTGCCATGTCGGACGAGCATGACGAGGGTCGGCCCAGTGGGCTTCTTCTGACGTGTCGGCATCGACGCCATCGTAGGGGGCGAGCGATCCCTGGCCCCTAGCGTCGGTGACGTGGCCGCCGACCCAGTCTCGCTCGGAGCTCTTGGCGATGAGATCATCGGCTGTCGGCGCTGCGAGCGGTTGGTGGCCTGGCGTGAGGAGGTGGCTGCCACCAAGCGCCGCGCGTACGCAGAAGAGACCTACTGGGGTCGTCCCGTCCCCGGATTCGGGGACCCGTCGGCTCGAGTGGTGCTGGTCGGCCTGGCCCCGGCGGCCCACGGGGCGAACAGGACTGGCCGGATGTTTACCGGGGACCGCTCGGGTGACTTCCTCTTCGCCGCGCTGCATCGGGCCGGCCTGGCGACTCGTCCGCGCTCCATCGCACGAGGCGACGACCTCGAGCTCGTCGGGGCATATGTGACCTCGGTGGTCCGATGTGCGCCTCCGAAGAACAGTCCGACTCCTGGCGAGCGCGATGCATGTACGCCATATCTGCTCCGCGAGCTCGACCTGCTCAGCGACGCCCGGGTCATCGTGGCGCTGGGCGCCTTCGCCGCTGGCGCTGTCCGGCGGGCGCTCGGATCGACGGTGAAGTTCCACTTCGGACATGGGGAAAGCGTGACGCTGGACGAGCGCTGGACGATGCTCTGCTCGTACCACCCCTCCCAGCAGAACACCTTCACCGGAAGGCTCACCGAGTCCATGCTCGACGAGGTCTTTGCCGAGGCTGTGGCGCTTGTTGGGCGGCGCTAGGCGGGAAGTCGGCCCGGCATCGGCACGGCGGTCGCCGGCCAGCGCTTGCGGCTCACTCGAGCCAGTCGCCGAAGCAGCGCTAGGGCGTCGGGATCGTCGTCTCCCGGACGGATCTCCACGGCGCCGGCCGCCACCATCGCGTCGAGCAGAGCGGCACCCGCCTCGCTGCGCACGATCGTCAGGGTCCAGTCGTTGAAGGCGCCGATCCCACCGGTCGAGATGTCGGCGTGCTCGGCTGCGAAGTCCGGGCAGGAGGTGCAGCCCTCCCGAGTCCAGCCGTGGCACTCCTTGAGCGGGATCTCGACGTAGCGGCCATCGGTGAGCCAGAGCTGGAAGACGCCCTTGATGTTCATCTTTGCGATCTCGTGGCGGGCGATCCCATAGCTGGCCTCGAAGAGCTCTTCGAAGATGGCGTCGTCGAAGGTCTTCGAGCAGAGGAGTCCGACGGTCAGCGTCGAGAGCCGGCGAGCAGCCTTGCCGGCCTTGCGTGCCGCCATGGCACCCGGAGCCGAGACCTGGCATCCCATCCCGACCAGCGCGATGCGCTCGGCGCCGAGCTCGAGCGCATCTTCATAGGCAAGCATGTTGGCTGAGTAGGTGTAACGAGATCCCGCTGTGGCGAGCACGTCAGCGCGGTCCTTTGCCACCGCCGGCACCGCCTTCCAGCTCGAGCCGTCGCCCTCGAGAGCGGAGACCAGTGCGGCGTCGATGATGTCGTTCTCCAAGGCGAAGATGAGAAGCGCTGAGACGAAGCCGCCGTCCTGGCCGGCGGCGAGCAGCTCTGGATCGGTGGCTCGGGCGAGCACGATGTCGAGCGACTGGCCCGCCACCTCGTCGTCGTGCCGACCCCGACCGAAGCGCTTCTCGTCGATCTCGAGCTCCCAGTCACGAAATCGCGGACAGGCCCTGGTGCAGAGCGTGCAGCCCTTCAGGCCGTGCGTGCAGTCTGTCGGGCCGCCGTCGATGTCGAGGTGAAATGGCTTGTAGGCGCCTGCACTGTCGTCGTACTCGAGCACGTCGTGGGGGCAGACGACCACGCACGCGGCGCAGCCGGTGCAGAGACCGCCGGTCACGACCTCGTCATAGAGCTCTTTCCACTGCGGCTTCTCGGGCGGCACCCGGTCACCGTATCCGAGCAGAGCAACGCCACGCCCGGACCCCTGTACCGTTCGGCCGTGCCCGAGATCCTTGAGATCGAGTACTACCGCCGTCTGGCCGAGGCGGCGCTCGACCGCGAGATCGCGTCCGTCAGCGTCGATGAGATGGCGGGGCGCGGCTCGATGCCCGGCTTGGATCCGGCCAGCGTGCTGCCGGGGCTCTCCTTCATCCGGGCCCGACGACGCGGGAAGCTTCTCCTCCTCGACACAGAGGGACCCGTCTTCGGCATGCGCTTCGGCATGACTGGCGGCCTGCTGCTCGATGGGCTCGCCGGCATCGAGCGGCTCGAGTACGGCCCGGGGACCTATGAACAGCGCTGGATCCGGGCCAGGATCGACTTCAGTGACGGCGGGGCAATCCTGCTGCACGACCCGAGACGCCTTGGACGCGTCCTCATCGATCCCGATGAGGACGCTCTCGGACCCGACGCGCTCTCGTTGAGCCAGGCTCAGCTGCGCACCGCACTCAGCTCGCGCAGCGCAAGCGGTGGGCCAGCGCTCAAGGCGCGGCTGCTGGACCAGTCCAAGATCGCCGGGATCGGCAACCTCCTTGCCGACGAGATGCTCTGGCGCGCCAGCCTCGATCCTCGCCGGCCGTCGAGCAGCCTCAGCCCGAGCGAGCTCAGGCGGCTGCACCGCCAGCTCCGCAGCACCCTCGACCAGCTCTTTGTCCGTGGTGGCTCGCACACCGGCGACCTGATGGCTGAGCGACATCCAGGCGGGCACTGCCCAAAAGACGGCGCGTCGCTCTTCCGGTCGACGATCGGCGGTCGGACGACCTGGTGGTGCCCGGCGCACCAGTGCTGAGGATCCGCTGAGAGCGCTCGCTACGATGCCTCGATGCGCCGCCGTGGCTCTCGACATCTCCTGACCGCGGCAGTGCTCTGCGCCGTGGCCCTCAGCGCTCTCCCTGCATCCGCCCAAGCCCCCATCGGATCCGGGTCACCGATGACCAGCGCAGGAGACGATGGCCGCACCGGCTGGTATCCCTCGCCAGCCTCTCCGACGCCAGCCACGGTCCAGAGCTCCTATGCGCAGCGCTTCATCACCCCGGTCCTCGGGCAGGTCTACGCACAGCCGGTGATCTCTGAGGACAACCTGATCGTGGCGACCGAACGCGACCAGCTCTCCGCGCTCAACCCCCGCAACGGCCACATCCGCTGGTCTCGCCAGCTCGGTCAGCCTTCATCGGAGAGCGAGGTCGGCTGCCCCGATCTCAACCCCTGGGTGGGCATCACCTCGACGCCAGTCGTCGATCCTGCCACCGGCCTCGTCTACGTCATGGCCTACACCGACGGGACTCTTGCCAACTACCACCCAGAGGCGCCGTCCTTCAAGCTCCACGCCATCGATCCGGCGACCGGGAACGAGGCCTCCGGCTTCCCAGTGACGATCACCGGATCCGCTCAGAACGATCCGAGCGTTGTCTTCAATCCTCGACAGCACTACCAGCGCCCGGCACTGCTCTTGGAGAACGGGGTGATCTATGCCGGCTTCGGCTCGCACTGCGACTCACCGCCGTATCAGGGATGGGTCTTTGGGATCTCGACTGCGGGTGCCATCGAAACGCGATGGACCGATGAGGTGGCACCGAACTCGGGCGGAGGGATCTGGCAGGCGGGTGGTGGTTTGGCGGCTGATTCCAACGGCGACCTGATCGTCAGCGCCGGCAATGGTCCTGCTCCCCCCCAGGGCACCTTGGGCACTGCGGCGCCCGGAACGCTCGGCAGCTCGATCTTCCGACTGCACGTCAATGGAGACGGCACTCTCACCCCGACGGACTTCTTCACGCCCTATGACGCGGCGATCCTGACGGCGCAGGACCTCGACGTGGGCTCCGGCGGTTCGGTGGTCCTTCCCGACTCGATGGGTTCGACCGCCACGCCGCACCTCGCCCTGGCGGTGGCCAAATCGGGCGACCTCTTCCTCCTCAACCGCGACGCACTTGGCGGCGCAGGAACGGCCAGCAATGGTGGCGACGCCGTCGTAGCGCGACTGCACCTCGGCAAGGCGATCTTCTCGACGCCTGCGCTCTGGCCGGGCAACAACCTCATCTACGTGACGGTCACCTCACCCTGGGGCGCTCGAGCACTCGAGGCTGTGAAGATCACCGGCGGTGCGAGCTCGTCGATCGCGGTCGTCGGACGCAGCTCGGCAGAGTTCTCCTTCGGCTCCGGTTCACCGGTGGTGTCCTCGCAGGGAACGGCGAAGGGCAGCTCCGTGGTCTGGGTGTCACGCTGTGAGGTCAGCTATTGCGGACTGGCATCGCTCGATGCCTATGCCGCTGGACCGCTCAACGGCGTGCTGAGCAAGGTGGGGAGCTGGCCGCTGCCCAAGGGCACCAAGTACACCCAGCCGATGGTGGCAAACGGCATCGCCTACGTGGCCGCCGGTGCCAACATCGTCGCAGTCGGACCCCGTCTCGCAGCGACCCAGACGGCGACCTTCCAGTCTGTCGGTCCGCTCACCAAGTCCAACAAGGCGAGCATCGTCGGGACGCTCACCATCAGCTCGACGGTCCCGATGAGGATCCGCTCGGTGGTCATCAACAACCCCTCTCTGATCGCCTCCCCCGACGACCTGGCCACCTTGACCAAGATCTCGCACGTCACCTTGGCCACCATCCACGTCCTAGCCACCCCCTGGACCGTCCAATCGACCACGGCGGAGGCCACCGTCAGCACGAGCGAAGGCAGCGCCAGCGCCGCGGTGACCGAGCAGGTCCTCAACGCAGGCCCGCTGCTGATGGAGGCGACGGTCCCGATCCACCGGGAGACCTTCAGCCTCGGTGCCGCCGCCAACGGCTCGACCATCACCGGCGACTTCACCCTGACCAACGTCGGGCTCAGCCCCGCCACGATCGGCGAGGTCGCCGTTCCGTCGGCCCCCTTCTCGGTCAACGCCAGCGCACTTGTTGGCCAGTCCATCGCCCCGGGGGCGACCTTCGAGCTGCCCATCAGCTACACCGGCGGCGGGGCCGGCCTGTCGTCGGGCACGATGGCGCTCGTCACCTCCGGCGGCGTGATCGAGCTGCAGCTCTCTGGCACCTCGAGCTGAGCCAAACAGCGCCATCCTGAAGCGACCCTGAGCGCATCGACCACCGAAAGGGTCGATAGCGGCGAGACTGTCCCGATGCAGCACTTCTTGGTCACCTACGGCTACTGGGCGATCTTCATCCTCACGGTCTTGGAGTCGGCCTGCATCCCGATCCCCTCCGAGATCACGCTCGCTCTCGCCGGAGCGCTCAGCTCGTCGGCCTTTGCCGCCACGTCGCACGACAATCCTCTGAACCTCGCGACCGTGATCATCGTCGCCATCGTCGGCTCCCTGGTGGGCTCCTTCATCGCCTATGGGGTTGGCCGCACCGGCGGCCGGGCGATCGTGGACCGATGGGGCAAGTACATCTTGCTGACCCACGCCGACCTCGATCGATCTGAGCGCTGGTTCGATTCACGCGGGCCTGCAGCGGTGGGCATCGGCCGGGTGGTCCCGGTGGTGCGAACCTTCATCTCGTTCCCGGCTGGTGCGGCGGAGATGGCGCCGCTTCGCTTCGGGACCTTCTCGACAATCGGCATCGCGGTCTGGGTGACCTTCTTGACCGTCCTCGGGTACAACGCGGGTGCCGAGTATCACAAGTACACGAAGGGCATCAGCTGGATCGGCTACGCAGTGGCCGCCGCCGTGGTCGTGATGATCGCCGTCTTCCTCTGGCACCGCTACACCCAGGTGAAGAAGGAGCAGGCTGGCCGATCAGGTCGCGGCAAGCACGCCGCCGACTGAGCATCGGCTGGCGGCTCCCTCATTCAGCCCAAGGTCTCGAGCACCTTGGCCGCGTGGCCGTCAGCCCGCACGTTGTACCAGGCGGCCTCGATCTTGCCCTTCTCGTCGATGAGGAAGGTCGAGCGGATGACGCCCACGGTCTTCTTGCCGTACATGGTCTTCTCGCCGAAGGCGCCAAAGGCGTCCATCACCGACTTGTCCGGGTCGCTGAGCAGCGAGAAGCTCAGGCCGAACTTCGCCCGGAACTTGATGTGCGCCGGCGCCTTGTCCGGTGAGATCCCGACCACGTCGACGCCGAGCCCCTGGAAGGCGCTCAGGTTCTCGTTGAACTGGCAGGCCTCCTTGGTGCAGCCTGGCGTGTCGTCGCGGGGGTAGAAGTAGACGACGACCTTGCGACCTCTGAAGCTCGACAGCGTGACGGTCGAGCCATCCTGGTCCTCGAGGCTGAACGCCGGTGCCTTGTCGCCTGGCTCGAGCCGTGCCATCGTCGATGTCCTCTCGTTGCGGGTGTCGAAGCTCGATGCTAGAGGCCCTGGGCCAACTTCTCTCCGTTGAGCCGGTAGGCTTGTTCCAGGCGGTTCGCACTCGGCGAGCTGACCCGGGGCCCATCTTCTCCACGCTGGTTGCGGGCCCGACCACCCCCACCCGAGGAAGAAGGAAGCCATGACAGACCCCTCCACATCCTTTGACGTGTCGACTGACACGTCCGAGGACACCTACGACACGACCAGGACCTTCGAGTCGCTGGGCGTCGTCGAGCCTCTGACCAAGACCTTGGCGAATCAGGGAATCACCACCGCATTCCCCATCCAGGCGATGACAATTGAGGATGCTCTCGCCGGCCGCGACGTCTGCGGCAAGGCAAAGACCGGTTCCGGTAAGACCCTGGGCTTCGGCCTGCCGATGCTCCAGCGGATCGCTGAGAATCTGGCCGGCGATGATGGTCGAGCGGTCCAGATCTCCGGTTCACCGGCCGCCCCCCGTGGCCTGGTGCTGCTGCCGACCCGCGAGCTCGCCGTCCAGGTCTACGAGGTCCTGAAGCCTCTCGGCGAGGCGCTCGACCTGCGCGTCGTCGCCGTCTACGGCGGTGCGGACATCGAGCGGCAGATCGGCAAGCTCCGCAAGGGCTGTGAGCTGATCATCGCGACACCTGGGCGCCTCATCGACCTGGGCGACCGCGGCGAGCTGCGCGTTGATGATCTGGACGTCCTTGTCCTCGACGAGGCCGACCGGATGGCCGACATGGGCTTCATGCCTCAGGTCGAGTGGGTGCTGCGCCGGCTCACCAAGCCTCACCAGACCCTGCTCTTCTCCGCCACCTTGGACGGTGCCGTCGATCGCCTGGTCACGCGCTATCTCAGCGACCCGGTCTTCCACGAGGTCAAATCCGAGACGCAGACGGTGACCAACATGGTTCACCACTTCTTCAATGTCCACCAGATGGACAAGGTCAAGGTGGCCGCGGCGATCGTGACCAGCTACGACAAGGCGCTGATCTTCTGCCGCACCAAGCGCGGCGCGGATCGAGTGGTCGAGGAGCTCTCCAAGCTCGGGGTCGACGCCGCCGCCATCCACGGAGATCTGCGCCAGCAGCAGCGCGAGCGAGCCTTAGCTGACTTCAGCTCGGGGAAGCTCCACGTGCTCGTCGCCACCGATGTGGCCGCCCGTGGCCTGCACATCGACGGGGTCGACGTGGTGATCCACTACGACGTGCCCGAGGATCAGAAGGCCTACATCCACCGCTCTGGGCGCACCGCACGTGCAGGCACCTCGGGTGTGGTCGTCTCCCTGCTGGTCTGGAACCAGCTCGTCGAGGCAGAGGTGATCCAACGCCGTCTCGGCATGCGCATCCCCATCGTCGAGGTCTTCTCGAACAACCCGATCCTCAAGGATCTGGGCAGCTACGAGCCCGATCCGGCCGACTCGGTCCTGTGAGCGCGAAGAAGCGATCGAAGAAGGCGAAATCGACAGCTGGCGCCGCCACCAGCCGGCTTCAGGTCGTGAGGCCCGGCGAGGGGATCGACTCGGCGTTGGTGATCACGGCTCACCCTGACGACGTCGACTTCGGCGCGGCCGGCACCGTGGCCTTGATGACGGCGGCCGGGGTGAAGGTCACCTACTGCCTCGTCACCGACGGTGATGCCGGCGGTTCGGACCGCTCGACAACGGCTGAGCAGCGAGCGACGGTCCGACGCGCCGAGCAGACCGAGGCCGCAAAGCGGGTCGGCGTCACCGATCTCATCTTCTTGGGGCATCTCGACGGCCAGGTCGTCTCTGATCTGCACCTTCGAAAGGACCTGAGCCGGGTCATCCGCCAGGTCCGACCCGATCGGGTGCTCTGCCAGAGCCCGATCATCAATCTGGACCGCATCTATGCCTCGCACCCCGACCACCTAGCGGCTGGGGCCGCTGCGCTGGCCGCGGTCTATCCCGACGCCCGTAACCCCTTCGCCTTCCCCGAGCTCCTCAACCAGGGCTTCGAGCCCCACTCGGTGCCCGAGGTCTGGGTCATGGCGATGCACGACGCCTCGATCGTCGTCGACACCACCGAGGTCGTGGCATCGAAGATCTCTGCCCTGTCGGCTCACGAGAGCCAGGTCGGCGACGGTGAGCACCTCGAAGAGCTGATCACGACCTGGGGGAAGATGGTGGCGAAAGGCGCGGGACTGCCCAAGGGACGCACCGCCGAGGCCTTCCGCCTCGTCGACACCAAGTAGCTCAGCCGGCGCGTAGGGCCCGCTCGAGGGCGGTCGAGAAGGCGGCGACGTCGCCGTCGATCTTGTCGAGCTCGTCAGGGCCAAGCACGATCTTGAGCTCCGCGCCATCGTCGAGCAGCACGCACGGCAGCGAGTCCTCACTGGCAGCCCGCTCTGCCGCGCTGAGCTCGTTGCGATGGCGCAGCACGAAAGGCAGCCCGAGGCTTGCTTCGAGCGCCCGGAAGCCTGGCTTCTTCGCGAGGCTGCCGTGCGTGATGTCGCAGAGAGCGCAGTGAGCTCGGCCCGCCGCCCTCCCGATGACGTAGCGCAGCTCACCGAAGATTCCGCCGTCGGCGTCGTAGATCCCGACGAGCCTCCCCTGGGGCATCAGACCCCTGCGAGCTGGCGGAGCACGAAGGGGATCACCCCACCATGTCGGAAGTAGTCCGCCTCGGTGGGGGTGTCGATGCGAAGCCGGGCGTCGAAGCTGGTGACCGAGCCATCGTCGCCAGTGGCGGTGACCGTGACCGACACGGGGATCTCGCCGTGATTGAGAGCCTCGAGGCCCGTGATCGAGAAGCGCTCTGACCCGCTCAGACCCAAAGAGTCGGCGTTGACGCCGGCGGGGAACTGCAGCGGCAGCACGCCCATGCCGACGAGGTTCGATCGGTGGATGCGCTCGAAGGACTCGACGATCACAGCCTTGACGCCGAGGAGCTTGGTGCCCTTGGCTGCCCAGTCGCGGCTCGAGCCTGAGCCGTACTCGGTGCCGGCCAAGATCACCAGGGGGGTCCCCTCAGCCTGATACGCCATCGCTGTGTCGAAGATCGACATCTGCGTCCCCTCGGGGAGCTTGATGCTCACGCCGCCCTCGGTGCCGGGGGCTAGCTCGTTGCGCAGGCGCACGTTAGCGAAGGTGCCGCGCATCATCACCTCATGGTTTCCCCGGCGCGTGCCGTAGGAGTTGAAGTCCTGGAGGGCGACGTCGTGTTCGATCAGGTACTTGCCCGCAGGGACGTTGGAACGGATCGAACCGGCCGGTGAGATGTGGTCGGTGGTCACGGAGTCTCCGAGCTTGGCGAGGACGCGGGCGCCCTGGATGTCCTCGACCGGCTGGTGACCGGCGGTGAGGTGCTCCAAGAAGGTCGGCCGCCGCACATAGGTCGAATTCGCATCCCAGGAGAAGGTCTCTCCCTCAGCGATGTCGATCGCCTGCCACAGCTCGTCGCCGTCGAAGGCCGCTGAGTAGCGCTCCAAGAACATCTCGGGCGTGACAGAGGCAGCCACGGCGCGGGCGATGTCGGCGTCAGACGGCCAGAGCTCGCTGAGCATGACCGGCGTGCCATCGGGGCGGTGGCCGAGTGGCTCGCTGGTCAGGTCGATGTCGACCGTCCCGGCCAGGGCGTAGGCGACGACAAGTGGAGGCGATGCGAGGTAGTTCTGCTTGACGTCGGGATGGATGCGGCCCTCGAAGTTGCGGTTCCCGGAGAGCACTGAGGCCAAGGTCACGTCGGCTGAGGCCACGATCTCGGAGAGGCCCTCGAAGAGGGGGCCAGAGTTCCCGATGCAGGTCGTGCAGCCGTAGCCGACGAGGTAGAAGCCCAATGAATCAAGCGGCTCGACGAGTCCAGCGCGCGCGAGGTAGTCCATGACCACCCTCGATCCCGGTGCCAGCGAGGTCTTGACCCAGGGCTTGGTCTTGAGCCCGAGCTCGACGGCGCGCCGCGCCACGAGGCCGGCGGCGACGAGTACCGCAGGATTCGAGGTGTTCGTGCAGCTGGTGATCGCCGCCACTGCGACGGCCCCGTCGCGGATCTCGCCGACCTCGATCGGCTCACGGCCAAGGGTGCGCCGGAACGCGTCGCGGACGGTCGGGAGCGTCACGCGATCCTGTGGCCTCGAGGGTCCGGCCATGGAAGGCTCGACGGTCGAGAGATCGAGCTCAACGACCTCGGAGTAGACCGGGGGTGGCTCGTCGGGGATGTGCCAGAGGCCCTGCTCCTTGGCGTAGGCCTCTACGAGGTGGAGATGGTGGTCAGGTCGGCCGGTGAAGGCCAAGTAGTCGAGGGTCACCTGATCAATGGGGAAGACCGTGCAGGTCGCCCCGTACTCAGGGCTCATGTTGCCGATCGTGGCGCGAGTCTCCAAGCTCAGCTCACCGACGCCGTGGCCGAAGGCCTCGACGAACTTGCCGACCACGCCGACCTTCCGGAGCAGCTCGGTGATGGTGAGGACGACGTCGGTGGCGGTCACGCCTTCATTCGTCGAGCCGGTGAGCTTGAGGCCGACAACAGGCGGGATGAGCATTGAGGTCGGCTGCCCCAGCATCACCGCCTCGGCCTCGATGCCGCCGACGCCCCAGCCGAGCACGCCAAGGCCGTTGACCATCGTGGTGTGCGAGTCCGTTCCGACAACAGTGTCGGGGAAGGCGACGCCATCGGCGTCGAAGACCACGCGAGCGAGATGCTCGACGTTGACCTGGTGACAGATGCCCATGCCCGGGGGAACGACCCGGAAGCGGTCGAAGGATCCCTGCGCCCAATGAAGCAGCTCGTAGCGCTCGATGTTTCGCTGGTACTCGATGGCCACGTTCTCGTCGTAGGAGAGCGGCGTGCCGGAGCGCTCCACGATCACCGAATGGTCGGTCACCAGCTCGACCGGCACCAGTGGGTTGATCGCTGAGGCCTCGCCACCGAGCTCGACGATGGCGTCGCGCATGGCCGCAAGGTCGACAACCGCGGGGACCCCCGTGAGGTCCTGCATCAAGACGCGCTCGGGGCTGAAAGCCATCTCTTGGGCGTCGGCCCCGGCCGCCTCACCGTGGTCGCGCGGGTTCTCGCCCCAGCGGGCGAGTCCCACGATCTCCTCAGCGGTGACCTTCACCCCATCCTCATGGCGAAGCAGGTTCTCCAAGAGAACCTTGATCGAGAAGGGGAGGCCAGCCACGTCGTAGGCGGCGAGACCGGGGGCGCTGAGCGAGAAGATCTCAAGCTCGCGGTGCCCGAGCGAGAGCGTCGTCCGAGCGCCGAAGCTGTCTGGATGATCGGGAGAGATGGCCATGTCCCCAGCCTAGGACTCCACCCATTGCTCCTCGCCCGCCAAGCCGGTCGGGGCCGTGGCTACGATCTCCACCTGGAGCGAGACGCGCTCATGAGGAGGCCAGGGGCGAGATGCCGCGCTACGACTACCGCTGCAAGACCTGCGAGCAGACCTACGAGCTCTCACGGCCGATGGCCGATGCCGACTCGCCTGCCACCTGCCCTCAGGGCCATGTCGGCGCCGCTCGCCTCCTGCCCGTCTTCGCCACCACCGGCGCCACCGCGCCGGCGGGTGCAGCCGTCGCAGCTCCATCGGGCGGCTGCTGTGGCGGCGGCTGCTGCGGCTGAGCTCAGAGATGCCCTTCGAGCTCACGAGCTTCGACGACTACCCGGTCCATCAGAGCCCCGAGCTCATTGCTCACGCCGCGATCAGCGATCGGAACTTCTACGACCGCTACTACTTCAACCTCTACCCAGATTCACATGAGCTCTTCGCCATCTTCGGGCTCGGGCAATACCCGAACCTCGGCACGACCGACGCCTTCATCGACGTTCGGATCGGCGATGAGCAGCACATCGTTCGTTCCTCGCAGCCGCTCGTCGATCGGGGCGACCTCTCTGTCGGCCCGATCCGGATCGAGGTGCTCGAGCCACTCAAGCGCCTCCGCGTCGTCGTCGAGCCCACCGAGCACAGCGTGTCGATGGACGTGACCTTCGAGGGGAACATCGAAGCGCTGCTCGAGCCGCGGCAGACCTTGCGCTCTAAGGGCCGCCTCGTCTTCGATACCAACCGCCTGGCCCAGACTGGGATCTGGTCGGGGCTGCTGAGCGTCGCCGGGAATGAGTACGTTATCGACGGCGCGGGCAACCGGGACCGCTCCTGGGGGATCCGGCCGGTGGGGGAGCCCGAGCACCCCGGCATCCGGGAGGGCTTGCTGGTGCTGCCAGGCATGTGGAACTACTTCCCCATGGCCTTCGAAGATCACTCGATCTTCTACATCTGTCATGAGGACGACGACGGACACCGTCATCTGACCCAAGCCGAGCGCGTCTGGCACGACCCCAGCAAGGAGATCGATGAGCTGGGCTTCGTCGAATGGGAGCACGACGTCGAACCGGGGACTCGTGTGGTTCGACGCTCGACGCTTCGATTCTCGAAGAGCCCCATCGAGATCGAATGCATCTCGCTGCTGCCCAACTTCGTCTCTATCGGTACCGGCTACGGCATCGACGCCGACTGGCGCCACGGGATGTACCAGGGCCCGAAGAACGTCACCCAGGGCTTGGTGCTCAAGGTCGAGGAGATCAAGGGCTTGGCGCAGTACGGGATCATCGACCACTTGGCGGAGTTCCGCTACGACGGGCTGGTTGGCCACGGTCTGCTCGAGCAGGGCTTCTTTGGGCCCTTCCGAGCCGTGAAGATCATGGACGGGATCAGCGGCGCGCAGGCCTGAGCTCGGACAGCCGATGGGTGGCCGGATGCGAAGATGGCGATATGGCCACCTTGACCGAGCAACTTCTCGCACGGCTCAGCCCAGCCTTCAACGCCCTGTCGCCGGGCTCCGATCCCGTCCTGCGTGATTCCGATCGCGCTGACTACCAGGTCAACGGAGCCATGGCCCTGGCCAAGCAGCTGGGCCGCAACCCCCGTGAGCTCGCCGAGCAGATCGTGGACGCCGTCGACTTCGGCAGATTGGTGGACGAGGTTGAGATCGCCGGACCAGGCTTCATCAATCTGCGCATCTCGAACGAGGCGCTCGTCGAGCAGCTGACGCTGATGGGCGGCTCCGAGGCACTGGGCGTGCCGGTGGCCGCAGAGCCCAGCGTCATCGTCGTCGACTACTCCGCACCCAACGTGGCCAAGGAGATGCACGTCGGCCACCTCCGCTCGACGGTCATCGGCGATTCGCTCGTCCTTCTCTTCGAGTTCCTCGGCCACCAGGTGATCCGGCGGAATCACGTGGGCGATTGGGGCACGCCCTTCGGGATGCTGATCGAGCACCTCGTGGACCTTGGTGAGGCAGAGGCCGTCTCGGGACTGTCCGTGGGCGATCTCAACGGCTTCTACACCGAGGCTCGGATCAAGTTCGACGCCCAGGAGGACTTCAGGGAGCGAAGCCGACGGCGGGTCGTCGAACTGCAGGGCGGAGATGAGGAGACCCTCCGACTCTGGCGCCTCCTGGTCGCTGAATCGGTCCGCTACTTCGACGAGGTCTATGCAGAGCTCGGCGTCACACTCCAAGAGTCCGACATCGTCGGCGAATCCGCCTACAACCCGCTGCTCGATGCCGTTGTTGCTGACCTCGACGCCGCCGGGCTCCTCGTCGAGTCAGAAGGCGCCGCCTGCGTCTTCCCTCCGGGCTTCACCAACCGTGAGGGCGAGCCGCTGCCCCTGATCGTGCGCAAGTCAGATGATGGCTACGGCTATGCCGCGACCGACCTCGCAGCGATCCGGGACCGCGTCGCAACGCTCGGAGCGACCAAGATCTACTACGTCGTCGGCGCACCGCAGGCCCAGCACCTCGAGATGTGCTTTGCGGTGGCCCGAATGGCTGGCTGGCTGCCCGAGGGCACTGACGCCATCCACGTCGGCTTCGGCAACGTGCTGGGGCCCGACCGCAAGATGTTCAAGACTCGCGGCGGCGGCACGGTCAAGCTCAAAGAGCTGCTGGATGAAGGCGTGGGCCGCGCCCGATTGGCGCTGGCCGAGCGCGGCGAGCGCGACAGCGAGGATCTCGAGATCGTCGCTCGGCAGGTGGCGATGGGAGCCATCAAGTACGCGGACCTCTCGACCGACCGGATGCGCGACTACATCTTCGACTGGGACCGCATGCTGGCCTTCGAGGGGGCGACCGGCCCCTACCTGCAGTACGCGCACGCACGGATCCGCTCGATCTTCCGCCGAGCCGGCAGCGCTCCCTCGACGGGCGACATCGAGCTCGGCGAGCCCTCCGAGCGCCAGCTCGCTCGTCAGCTCCTCGCCTTCCCCGACGCAGTGACGTCGGCCGTCGAGAGCCTCAGCCCGTCAAAGCTCTGCAGCTACCTCTTCGATCTCGCCCAGATCTTCACCACCTTCTATGAGAGCTGTCCGGTGCTGCGGGCCACGGATCAGGCGACGATGGCCAGTCGCCTCGCGCTCTGTGAGCTCACGGCATCGACCTTGCGCAGCGGCCTCGAGCTGCTTGGCATCGAGGCGCCCGAGCACATGTAGGCCGGAGACGGCGGTCCGCCACCAATCAGGACCTTGGCGCCCCTACGTTTAGGCGATGCGAGCAGGGCGGGCGATCGGCGTGGCTGCGGCGGGAGCCGTCGGAGGGCTGCTGCTCCTGGCTCTGCCACCAGCCGGCGGCGTCGTCTCGCAGGTCAACACCGATTCGGCGCCGCTCGGGACGCTCGTGCCGACCTACCAGCTGAACCTGGACCACTTCGACCTTGGGGTGAATCACGGCATCGTCCAGTCCTCGCCCAGCCTGGCCATGATCGGCGGCAGCCAGTCGTCGCCGACACCGGCGGTGGTCGTTGGCGACCGGATCGGAAACGTCTTCGGCATCGATCTGGCCACTGGCCGTGCCAGCAACGGGACCTCTCGGGTCCTCTATGCCAACCCCCAACAGAATCCGATCGACTCGACGCCGTCCTCGGTGGTCCTCGGTGACAACGGCAATCTGGCATCGGTCTACGTCGGCCTTGGCAACCGCTCGACGCCTTGTGGGACCACCTCTGGCCCGAGTCCGGGCCCGGGCGGCTACCTCTCTCTCAACGCCGATGGATCGGTCAAGTGGTTCCGGCTCGGGGTGAACCCCCCGAGCGACCCTGCCTGCACGACGCCCTCGGTCGACAGCGGCATCGCCATCGCCCACCTGAACTCACCGACCGGCCAGTTCGACGCGACGGGGATGACCCTGGGCGAGGGCCAGATGGCCTTCAACGCGAAGAACGGCAACCCCCTCGGTGGATGGAACCCCTGGTTCCAAGCTGACTCGTCCGATTCCACGCCGGCGATCGCCCGTCTCGATGGGCCGAGCTCTGCGAACCAGGTCATCGAAGGTGGTGACTCGACCCAGGGCCTCGCCTACGGCTGGGCCTACCAGAACGGTGGCCACGTTCGGATCGTCGACAAGGGCGGCAACGGCGGGATCCCGGGCGCAGGCGGAACGCGCTGCAGCCGGGACTTCTACAACAATGGCGGCCAGATCGTGCAGTCCTCGCCGGCCGTGGGCCTCTTCTTGGGCCCGAACCACGATCAGGCGGGCATCGCAAGTGGCATGGGCTACTTCTCCTCTTATGGCGGAGCGTCCAACCGCATCGTCGTGATGAACGCCAGCTGCCAGATCGTCTGGTCGCACACCACGGACTTCGAGACCTCCTCGCCAATCCTCGCCGACGATGACGTCGAGGTGGCCGTCGCCGTTGACGTCGGCGAGGATTGGCGAGGAGGTCTCGAAGTCCGTGGTGTGCGACCAGACGATCTGGCAGCTGGC
>Ga0075017_100001047_pt1 | contig 16536 bp, 15 predicted proteins | sample AleBraG_ABR_2012_FD_71475 | JGI IMG/M metagenome (GOLD analysis project Ga0075017, IMG submission 71475) | Freshwater sediment microbial communities in response to fracking from Pennsylvania, USA - Alex Branch Run_MetaG_ABR_2012 | ecosystem: Environmental > Aquatic > Freshwater > Creek >... | reverse complement strand
GGACTTCGATCCGGGCACGCAATGGCAGTACAGCAACACCGGCTTTATCGTGGCGGGCCTCATCGTCGAGAAAGCCAGTGGCATGCCTTTGCTGGAGTTCCTGAACAAGAACATCTTCACCCCCCTCGAAATGAAGAGCGTGATGAACATTGACCAGGAGCACCTTACCGATACCGACGCTACCGGCTACATGCGCTACGGTCTTGGCCCGTTGCGCGTGGCGCCGAAGGAAGGGAAGGGATGGCTCTTTGCCGCCGGCGAACTGGCCATGCCCGCCGAAGATCTTGCCAAGTGGGACATCAGCCTCATCAACCAGACGCTGCTCAAGCCCGCTTCTTATCATGAAATGGAAACCACCATCGTTCTGAAGAATGGCGTCGCGACAAACTACGGCCTGGGCGTGACCGTGCGCCGCCAGTTCAATCATCGCGCCATCGAGCATGGCGGCGAGGTTTCCGGCTTTACCGCGGAGAACCTCGTCTTTCCCGATGAACGTGCCGCCGTGGTGGTGCTGACCAACGAAGATGCCGCTGACGCCTCCGGCGCCATCGCTCGCAAAATTGCGCCTTTGCTGTTTGCGCAGGAAGAGGCCGCTACGGAAGAAGAGAAAGCCCGGCAGGTGTTTGCCGATCTGCAGCGCGACAAAATCAATCGCGCGTTGTTTACCGACAATGCCAATTCCTATTTCGATGAGCCGGCGCTGCGCGATTTCGCCTCGGGCTTGGCGCCGCTGGGCGCGCCGGAATCGTTCACGCAGACGGCGCAAGCGGAGCGCGGCGGCATGACCCTGCGCGTCTTTACCGTCAAGTTTCCCAAGCAGACGCTGCGGGTCATCGAGCGCGCTATGCCTGACGGAAAACTCGAGCAATACCAGATCGAAGCAGCAGAGTAGTGGGAGGTTGTAACACGGATCACAACTCGGGGGCCGCGCCCGCCGCCATCAGAAGGCGCGCTTCTGCACTCAGGTTCTTGACCGCAATCTGCGTTTCCCGCACCATCAGCACGCATCCAGAGGCGAGCCCGATGACGGCTGAGGTGCCCGTAACGACTGCCAGCGCCACCATCGCTTCAAAGAGCAACCGTTGCCCGTAGTACGCTGCTGCCGATCCTCCCACCGAGACCAACGCTGAGGCCGCAAACAGTCCCAGCCCCGCGTAGAACATCCGCAGCGCCTTCAACAGCAGTTGCGACCGGACATGCAGCCGTTCCAGTTGCTGAGTCCAGGCGTTGCGGTCGCGGCTGTCGGTTTTCATTCGGGCGAGTTCGGCAGCGACGATCCGCGTACGATCCACCACGCGTGCCAGCCGGTTGCTGGTGCCCAACGCCAGCACGGACGATGCATTGGTCAGAATGGCCGGCGCGACCACCGCGGTCAGTACAGCAAACGGATTGCTAGTCACCGTCGGATAGTAGTCCATGGCTGGAGAGTCTACCTGGATTCGAATAGTGCTTTCATAGTATTGCTCTGTCCCCGCCAACCCTTCAATAATCTGCCCACTTTGTTTCCGGGGGGAGGCTCGGGGTAGCCTCCACAACAAAATCTCAAAAGCAGAAGTGTACTCGCCACCGCGACCATGACTGAAGCCACGCTGAACACAACCATGCCAGTCCCGCGCCCACCCTCACGCACGCGCAGGATTCTGCTGTGCGCCTTCCTCGTCTTTGTGGTTGTGTATCTTGCCTTCGCCGGCTACATCTGGTGGGCGATGTGTCAGCCGCCCGAAAAATTCGGCCGTGTCATGATGCACATGCCCGGCCCGGTCGTCTTCCTCGCCTTTCCTTTTGAAACCCTATGGACTCGGGCCCGCGCCGGCCAACTCCATGCCGGCGATGCCGCTCCCGACTTCGATCTGCTCAAGCTCGACAAGACCGCCCGCATCCGCCTCTCCGAGCTCAATCACAACCAGCCCGTCGTGCTCGTCTTCGGCAGCTACACCTGACCGCCTTTCCGGCGGGAGGTTCCCGCTCTCAACAAGCTCTACGACGAGTACAAAGACCGAGCCGGTTTCCTCGTGGTCTATATCACCGAAGCGCATCCCAGCGACGTTTGGCAGATGCAGAGCAACATCAAAGACAGCGTGGTCTTCGCCAGCCCGCGCAGCGAAGAAGAACGCGCCTTCGTGGCCGGCGCCTGTGTGCGCAAACTCGGGATCCGCATTCCCGCGGTCCTCGACGAATTCGGCAACGCCACTGAGCAGGCTTTCACCGCCTGGCCCGATCGCCTCTACCTGATCGACGCGCAAGGCCGTGTCGCCTACAAGAGCCGCCCCGGGCCCTTTGGCTTCCACCCCGATGAGTTGCGTGCGGCGCTGGTGAAAGCCCTGCAGCCCTAACGAGGATGGAGAGTCCCGCCGCCGGTTGTGCGGGCTGCGGCGTCTCTACTCGGGCACAAATCCGATCGCATCCAGTGCAGGCTGGATTTCTGGATTCGCCATGAATCGCTTCCAGATCAGCCCGCTGCGATGGTTCTCGATCATCACTACAATCGGCGCCTGGTTCAGGGCCATGTTCACGTCTTCGAACCAGTTCTCGCTCTGATTGAATCCATCGCGGAAGCCGTAAATGCCCCACAGCTTTGCGCCCAGATCACGGTAGAAGTGCTTGAGCGCCTTCATCGATTCCTCCCGGCGCATACGGAAACGACGCCAGCGCCGCCGTGCACGTGATCGTCCCGTTATCATCCCGCGGCACCGAGCGTCCGCCGGCGGAGTTGATGCCCGCGCTCCGTCCCCAGGTATCGTCGCCGTAGCCCCTGAATCCCCGCGGATTCTGCTTGGCATACTCGTGCGCGATCAGCGCGATGTTGCGGTTGTTCCGGAAGTAGTTCGTGTAGCGATCATGCCTGCCGCGCGGATCGAAACCGAGGAAGGAATAGTGTGTGAAGAACAACTCCGCGCCGCTGCCTTCGCCCACGTCGAGCCTTATGCCGTAGTACGAATTGCCGTTCGTATAGTGATCGCCGTCCGTCGTCCGGCCCCATCCTTGGCGATACCGCACCGCGGTCTCCGACTGGCTGGCGAACCCGGTGTGGAACATGCTGGGCGGTACGCCGTGCGTGGGCGACGCAATCGCCAGCAGGTAAATGATCATGGTTTCATTCCACCCAATCAGCGGATGATGAATGTAGAACCCATGATCGGGCGACCAGTGCCAGTACAGAAAGTTCGGATCCGGCCCCCGCCGGTACCAGTCCCACTCGACGGACTTCCAAAGCGTGGTGATCGTGTCGCGAATCTCGCGCTCCCCAGCCGTGTCGCGATCGAAATACTGCCTCGCCGCCAACAGTCCATGTACGAGGAACGCAGTCTCCACCAAATCGCCGCCATCGTCGTACTTTCCGAAGTAGGGAATGACCTTGCCCGTGCGGCCATCGAGGAAGTGCGGCCACACGCCGTGGAAGCGGTCCGCCTTCTTGAGAAAGCGGACAATCTTCAGCATTCGGTCCACGCCCTGCTCGCGTGTAATGAACCCGCGCTCCACCCCTACGGCCAACGCCATGATGCCGAATCCCGACGAGCCCACCGCCACCAGGTTCTCGTCGCCCGGCAGAATCTCGATCGCCATTCCAGCATTCGGATGGCCCGCCTCCCAGTAGTAGCGGAAGCAAGCTTCCTGCACCATGGTGAGCAGTTCGTCGTCGCTCATGGCGCGCGTCGTGGCCTGCACCACCTCCGAGGCGGGCGATTCCTTCCCGCTTACATCGACCGCCGTGATCTTGTAATAAGCGCTCTTGCCACTTTCACCCAGAAAATCTTCGTAACGGCCACGGTCGCCGCGCTGGATGTCGATCGCGTGGAATGATTTTCCGTCGAACGAGCGATAAATCGTGTAGCGCCGCACGGGCGTAAGACTGTGCGTCCAACTCAGATCAACGTGCCGGTCGTAGCCTTTGGCGCTCAACCCCGTTGGCGCGGCGGGCGCCGCTGCGGTCGCTGGCGCATCACCTTCGACCTCGATGTCGTCGATATACAACGTGTGCGTCGGGCCGCCATCGAGCCCTTGAACGAACCCAATTGCCGCCAGCCGACGCCCGTCAAACGTCACTTCCTGCGTGTCGGCAACCAGTCCCGCGAACGATGCCAGCGGTAGACGCAAGCGTGTCCACTGCTTTGGCGGAAGTGTCAGCAACGATCCGAGCAGCCGAATCGAGGGCGTGCCGCGCTGTTTGTCGTCGCGCAACCAAATCAGCGGAGCCTCCGCCGCCGGCAGTTCTTCTTCCGCATAAACCCACATGGAGAGAACATCGCCCGCCAGTTCCGGAGTGCCATAACGCTGCCGGACCTTGAGCGTCATGTGCCAGTCGCCGCCCGTGCCCGAGCGCCATTTCAGGCGGAGCGAGTTCGGCGGCGTGACCGAGTGGCTCTCCTCGACAGGAAACTTGCCGTCGACCAGATCGAGTTCACTCGGCACCAGGGCCGCGCCTTCGCTGTAGTAGAACGACCCGGTCGTCAAACTGTTCGCGAACACGACATGCTGATCGAAATCGCTCTGCGCCACCAACGGAACAGAGGCAATCGCGATTAGAAAATTCAGAATCAGGAAAATGGAAATAGAGTTAGTTCGCGTCATTTGTCGTCTGTCTTCCCCGTGCCCAAAATCACATCCTGCGCTAAGAGCTAAAGGCTAAGAGCTAAGAGCTGAAATCCGCTGCTACTCCTCCGCCGCACCCTTCCCCTTCAATCCTTCCGCCTTCTGCCGCGCTGCGTCCGCTTCAGTTTTCATCCCCTTGGCGCTATAGGCAATCGCCAGTCCATTCTCGATGTTGTAGGAGTCGCCATTTTTTTCCCGCTCCTGCAAGTACGCCGCGATGGCCTCGTCATATCGCTTCAACCGCGCATAAGAAACCCCTACGTTGTAGTACGCCCCGCGCACTTCAGGATCGAGTTGCACCGCCCGCTGGAACTCCTCGATCGCCTTCGGTTGATTATCTTCGGCGGCATATACCAACCCCAGACCGAAGTGACCTTCCGGATTTTCGTGGTTCAGGGCCAGCAAATGTTCGTACGCCTGACGCGCTTGCGCCGTCTTGTTCAGTTCCACCGACACGCGCCCCAGTTCAAAGAGGAAGTCATCATCGTTCGGCGCGACTTCCAGCGCGCGTTTCAGCGTCGCCTCCGCCTCCTGGTATTTCTTCTGGTCGATATAAACACGTGCCAGCTGGTACTGCGCTGGCAGATAGCCCGGCTGCAAAGCTACCGCCTTCTGGAGCTCGGCAATAGCAGCATCGGTCTTCTTTTCCTGCAGGAGCATCATGCCGCGGCTTGCGTGGACGATCGGACCCCGCGACCGCTCCAGCCAGCGCGCACCTCCCAACAAAACCAATCCCATGGCAAGAAAAATGGCTGTGCGCTGTGCGAAGGCTTCGCGACCCGGCGCTACTTTGGCGATCGCCGCTCCCAGAATCAGGCCAGTCACCAACCCGCCCACGTGGGCCGCATTATCCGTGCGGCCGGAAACCGCTCCGAACAACAGGTTGTAGCCGACAAACGTCACCACGCTGCGCAGAGTGTTGCCCACCAGCATGCTCGGTCCGGCGAATTCCCCCAGGTAAAACGACGCCACCAGCGCTCCCGCAATTCCGAACACCGCCCCCGAAGCCCCCACGCTCAGAATGTTCGTGTGCCACCACAGGCTTGTCAGGCTCGCGCCTATCCCGCAAACGAGGTAGACCACGGCAAACGTCGCGTGCCCGTAGAGCGACTCGGCCAGCGCGCCCAGGTTCCACAGGCACCACATGTTCAGCGCAATATGAATAATCCCGCTGTGGACGAATACGCACGTCAGCAGCCGCCACCACTCGCCTCCCAGAGTGAGTGCGGTGAAATTCGCGCCCCACGGGATCAGTTGTTGCCCGGTAGGATTCGTCACCGACACTCCCGCCAAAATCATCCCCAGGAACACCGCCGCATTGATCCCAAAAATGACCTGCGTCACCACCATCCCGGTGCTCTCGCTGCGGGCCCACGGCGGAGCCATCACCGGCTGTACGTCGTCCGTTTCGCCGCGCTGCGCCGCCTCGTGCCGCACGCACCACTGGCACAGCTTTCTGCCGAAGCTCAATGCCGGCATCTTCCGGCCGCATTGCACACAATTCGCCATAAAGGATTCTCGCGAGCGCGCGAGTTAGTAGTTTGCCACAGATGCGGAGAGGTTATGTGTGACGAGTCAGGTGGGGACGGGTATCGAGAGAACACCATTTCCACCATGGAGTCACAGAGTCACGGAGAAAACCTGAGTTCAAGAATTCCTCCGTGTCTCCGTGCCTCCGTGGTGAATTCGGTTTTTCCCTACTTAGTCTCCTTGATCGTGATCATCCGCATCCCATGCGGCTCAATCTCGACTTGCAGCGACTTCCGCGCATCGAACTGCGCCTTCGTCACCGGGAAACTGAACACCACCGTCCCTCGCGCCTGTTCTCCCGAGTGCAGCTTGGTATCGTATTTCAGCGGCGCCGTCGTGTTGGCGCGCAATGCCGGGAACGCCTGAAAGTAGCGCTCATGATCACTGGCGGCAGCCGCATCGTCAGCAAACTGGCCATCGCTGGTTTCAATCCGCCCCTTGACGTGTTCGACCCAAAACGTCCGGTCTTGCCGGTTGGTCACATGCAGCGTCACCGCCACCAGCACAGACTTCTGATCGCCAAGCTCCACCGCGCTGACCGCCTCAATCCCGCCCAGTCCCGGCTCCTCCTGCCCGAGATACATCCAGATGAACACCCCCAGCACGCCGAGAACGATTCCGCCGATCAAAACAACGCCGATCACCGGCAGCGTCCACCCCGCGCGGTCCGACTCTTTTTCGAAGTTGGGCGAATAGTCCGGCCCGCCCACCGGTACCGTACCACCGCCCGCCGGCGCTGATTCCGGTGTTGGCTCCGGCGTGGGTTTGCCATCGTCCGTCATCATGACCCTCCTTACCCCTTGTCATTCCGAGCGAAGCGAGGAATCCCTATTCCCATCACGCATGTCACGGTAGGGATGCTTCGCTGCGCTCAGCATGCCCAGCTCTCACGCTGCCCTTCGCAGCGCCTTCACAAACTTCTGCACCGGCAGCGCATTCAGCACGTCGTCCTTGGTCAGCCACGCCCGTCGCGCCTGCAGAATCCCGTACCGGATCTTCTCCAGATGCGAAGTATGATGCGAATCCGTGTTGATCACGATTTTCACGCCCCGCTCTTTGGCCATGCGCAGGTGCCGATCATTCAAATCCAGCCGGTCGGGATAGGCATTCAGCTCCATCGCCACTTTGTGTTTCGCCGCCGCGTCGAGCACGGCTTCCATGTTCAGGCCATAGGCGTCGCGTTTCAAGAGCAGCCGCCCCGTCGGATGTCCGATGATCGCTGTGTTCGGATTCGCGATCGCCTTGCACATGCGCTCGGTCATCTGCTTTGAGTCCTGATTCATGTGTGAGTGCACGCTGGCGATCACCACATCCATCTGCTCGAGCACTGCATCCGACAGATCGAGCGCGCCATCCGCCAGAATGTCCACCTCAATCCCGGCCAGCACGCGGATGCCATCCATCTTCTTGTCCACTGCGTGAATCCGCTGGATGTGCTGCTCGGCGCGCTTGTCATCAAGCCCATTGGCGAACGCCAGGTTCTTGGAATGGTCGGTAATGGCGATGTACTTGTACCCGCGTCGCTGTGCCGCCTCGGCCATTTCTTCGATGGTATTGCGCCCGTCGGTTTCGACGGTATGCATGTGCACGTCGCCCTGCAAATCACCTGCCTCGATCAACGCGGGTAGCGCGTGCTTCTCCGCTGCTTCAATCTCTCCCAGGCTCTCGCGCAACTCCGGCGGAATGTAATCCAGCTTCAGCTTGGCGTAGATTTCTTCTTCCGTCTTGCTGGCCACGCGCTTCTCGTCTTCCAGTCGCGCCAGTCCATATTCGTTCAGCGTGTAGCCCATCTTCAGCGCCCGCTGCCGCAGGGCGATGTTGTGCGATTTCGACCCAGTGAAGTACTGCATGGCCGCACCGAACGAATCCGGCGGCAGCAGACGCACATCCACCTGCATGCCGTTACGCACCCGGAAGCTGATCTTGTTGTCGCCGCGGGCAATCACATCCATCAGGGTAGGGAATTGCACAATGTGATCCATCAACTTCTCGCGCCCCGTGTCGGTCGTGCACGCTTTTCCCGTAACCAGGATGTCGAGGTCGCCCACCGTCTCGCGACCCCGCCGCAGCGATCCTGCCGGGGTAATCTTCTCCACGCCCGCCACACTCGCCAGATGATCGGTCAGCTTCTTCGCCGTGTCTTCCGCCATATCAATCAGGAAGCGTCCCGCAATGCGCCGGTAGTCCTCGATCGCCTTGAGCAGCTTGGTTTCATGCTTCTCGCCCAGGCGAGGCAGGATGCGAATCTTCTGTTCGCGCGCCAGCTTCTCCACGCCATCCACATCCGAGACCTTGTACGCGCTCCAGATCAGCGCAATCGTCTTCGGCCCCAGTCCCTGGATTTTGAGTAGCTGCAGCATGGAAGGGTGATACTTCTCGAGCAGCTCCGCATGCACCGTGAGCCGCCCGCCGGCGAAAATCTCCTTGAGATTAGCCAACATTCCCTTACCAATGCCCTGCACCTCCAGCAGCTTCTTCTCGTCTTTGATCAGGTCGGAAACCTGCTGTGGCAGCGCCTCAATCGCCTCTGCCGCCCGCCGGTAAGAGCGGATGCGAAAGCTATCCTGCGCGTCAATTTCCAGCAGGTCGGCTGTTTCGTAGAGGAGTCCGGCAATCGCCTTGTTGTCCATCGAGTACTCCGGGAAGATTGTATCGCCTCGGCGCGTTGCCGTTGGAAGGGTACCCCTCAGAGACGTTGAGTGCCGGCGCTGGTCAACGCGTGATTATCGGGAGGTATTTGTTACCGAAACGTTTGTGCCCTTCCGCCGCCGTAACCCGCTGCAGGACTGCGCCCGTGGCAGCATTCACCCGATACACATTGAATTCACTCGAATACCTGCAATCGCCGATGTTTGGGACAAGAACGGAAAGCAGGATCTCCTGCGATCCATTCAACCAGCGTCCACCGATGACGTGGTAGGGCTCGCAGTACTCATCTGCCTCCCAAAAGGCTCTCCCTTCCCGAGTGTTGAATTCCGGGTCGATGGGCAATTGCCGAACGCGTTGCTCGAAGTCCTTTCGAGCCGGCTCCTCGACACTCGGAAACTCATGAGCACCAGACTCATCGACACCGTACACTTGCATGTGCCATGGTCCCAGCTCGCCAGTTTCCGTCCAGGTAACGAAGAATTTCGCGGAGTCCGGCGACCAGCCCAATTCCGCGTCGTGCTTAGTGACGTTGTCGATTTCCGTATCAAAAAGACGTTCGCCAATGCGCAGCGTAACTTTCTGGCCGACAACTTCGATCCGTTTCTTATGATCGGGAGAACAAAGAGACATGTCGCGGCCCAGATTCTGGTCCGGTGCTGACCAGGTGTTGAAGAGGGCTATTGTCGCGGCGGACCACGCACCCCTTGCGACGGAGTACCGCCGATCGATCTTGGATGGCTTTTTCGCGGAACCCGTTTTCGCTGGCTCCGTCTTTGCGACCTGTTCTTTCGCCTGCGTCTCTGCGTCTGGCAATGGCGTGCCAGCGCCCGAGAAGAGAAAAGAGCATAGGAGCAATACTCGTGCTAACTGCATGACCTCTCTCTGCGCCGCTGCAACAGCAAGCGGCGCTCTACCGGCATCCTAGATCGGTGCCCTCGTGGGGCGCCGTAAGCCATATCACAGTCCCATCTTCGCGGCCGGCTTCCAAGGCACACACGAGCGGCCTACCCCGTCGCCCCTAGCTCCGCCACCGCCCGGTGCGCCTGATCAATCGCCGCATCCATATACGCAATCGCCGCAGCATCGGAATTCGCAATCGCAATCCGCCCAAAGCGCTTCCGTCCCACCACCCACGGCTTTTCTTCTTCCTTCCAGTCCGGATCAAACAGCGAGTTGTAGCCGTAAGCGTAGCCGTGCGCCCAGCGATTCACGGTGATGCCATCAATATCTCTGGCCGGATCGAACCCGGCGCCGCCCAGCATCCGTCCCAGCTGATCGCGAATATTGCGCTCGAACGTGGCAAACGTCGTGCGCATCAGTTCCGATCGCCCTACCCGGTTCTGATCGCGCATGGGCAAACCCGGCTTGCACGGAGTGCGCAACATGAACAACACCATCGGTTCTTCCGGCTTGCTGGGAAACTTGTAGTCCCCAACGCTCACCGGAAAATCGAGCGCGCTATAAACGTGGTAGCTGCCCGGCGCTTCGATCTGCCGCACGCCCAGCTTCTGGAAAGGCTCCCACTGCCGGATGGCGACGTGCGTATAAACCAGCGGCCCTTTCACCAGGTAGGCCAGCGCCTCTTTCTGCTTGTCCGGCAGTTCCGGACACAGATACGGAATCATCGTGTTGTAGCAGGCGAGCACGCATTGCTTCGTGCGCACGCTGTGCAGTTTTCTGCCTCGAGCGTAGGCGACCTCTACTTCTTTTTCTTTGCCGCCTTCGCCCACGTGTTTCACGTTCACTGCCGTGCTGTTCAGCCGGATGCGCACCGCCGCGCCTTCGCGGTCGAGCGTGCTGTAGTCAGCGCGCGCCGTGACCACGTCTTCCATGGTGCTTCCCGGAACCGTTCCCGGCACCAGCGCCCGCACCAGCAGCCGCGCCACCGAAGCGCACCCGTCCGGGAAGTGAAAGATGTACGGCTCTCCTCTCTCCACGCCGTCGCCGAGATTCATCCCCTGGAACCCGGCATATGTGATCCCGCCGTAATCGTCGCCCGTTTCGTAACACGCGAGCGCCGAGACCGCATCAATCCCCACGGTGAACATATCGTGCGTAAAGCTTTGGAAGAACTTCAGCCCCTCCGGATCCAGCTTGCACATCTTGGTGAGGAAGTCGGCATAGCTGATCTTCGCCAGCTTCGCGCGTTTCTGCTCGACCGATAGACCCGGCAGGTAGTCCACTTTTTCCGTGTATACGCGCGCAATGTCGCGGCGCAGTTTTTCGTTCAGCGGAGTCTTCGCCAGCCATTCTGCCCAGGCTGTTGCTCCCAGCCCCGGCACCAGCCGGTCTTCGCCGAAAGTCTCTTTATCGAAAAAAAATCCCGTGCCCAGCTTGTGCGAGGAATAAAGTTTCTGGTCGTAGTCTTTGTAGAAGCGCTCGGTAACAATGCCTAATTCATCAAGCAGTCCCTTCGCTTCTTTGCTGTACTTGCCCGGACTCTCAATCGACTGCGTCCCGCCATAGCAAAGCAAAGTGCGGCCGCCGGAGCGGAATTCGTTGCGCTTGGCGTGCCCGCCGAAATCGTCGTGATTATCCAATACGAGGATGCGAGCCTTGTCGCCCGCCTGCTTGCGGAAGAAGTAAGCCGCTGCCAGGCCGCTGATCCCGCCACCGACGATTACCAGGTCGTAAGTTTCTCCCGTCGCCTCGGCCCCGCCCTCAGCGTCCCAAGCCTCGCCGTCGCGCAGGCGATGGGCATAGGTGTAGGTCCCATCATGATTGCCGCGCATACCGGTTTTCGCCGGCGGGTAGTAATCCGCGGCCTTTTCTGGTGCAAACGTGTCCTTCTCCGATGCCGTTTCGGCCATTCCCGGCGCGGGTTGGTTGACGAGCAGTCCCCCGACCCCGATCGCAACGCCGTTCAGAAAGTCTCGTCGCGAGATGGGCCGGCTCATGCCCAGTTCATGGTCCTGTTTCTCGTCTGCCATGGAAGCGCGCCTCCAACGGCGCGGCGGCGATTATAGCGCGGCTGAGAAGTTTCCCGCTCGTGTTCGGCTGCGGTTCTGCGAAAGGAGAGAACAGGAGTGTGAGGCGTTCACCACAGACACTTCAACTCGGGCGTTGCAGTAAACGCCATTGGCGAACGACAAGTTTTACCTGCGGTTGATAGACGGTTAGCGCTGCGATCGGTTACCTGCGGATATGCGTCCGCAGCGAATTACGATACTCACCCCACCTGAGTCTCGTGCCCCCTCCCTAACTGGCCCTCGTAACGTTGGACGCCTGCGGCCCCTTTTGTCCCTGTACAATTTCGAACTCGACCTGATCTCCTTCTTGCAGGCTCTTGTAGCCTTCGGAAGTGATCGCACTGTAATGCACAAACACGTCGGGCCCGCCATCGCGGCCAATAAAGCCGTAGCCTTTCGCGTTGTTGAACCACTTGACCGTACCCTTCATACGTTCCACTTTGTAAAACCTCCCAAGGGATGGCGAGCATTGTCCTGCCACTCGGAAGGCCTGTCAAGAGGTTGTCTATAAAAGAGTTATCGGGGTTCGGGCGCGAGACGGGCGCTGCTGGCGAGCCACAACACGCCAGCAATTGTCTTGGCATCGCAGATGGTGCCGCGCGTAACCATCTTCATCGCTTCTGGCAGCGGCACCATGCGACACTCAATCCGCTCGTCTTCTTCAGGTTGCGCCGGGCCTGCGATCAGGCCCTGCGCCAGGAAAATGGCCATCGTTTCATCGACGAAACCAGGGCTCACGTAAAACTTAAAGATACGTTTCCAAGTGATTGCCTTATAGCCAGTTTCCTCCAGCAGTTCTCGCCGCGCCCCGGCCAGTTCTGTTTCCCCGGGGTCGCGCGTTCCCGCTGGCAGTTCCCAGAGAAAGCGGTTGGCACAATAACGAAACTGCCGTTCCAGCAGAATGTGCGGCGTGCGCCCCGACTCATCGACGGCCAGCACCACCACCGAGCCGGGATGGCGCACTACATCGCGCCGCGTGCAAACACCCGTCGGTTCTTCGACGAAATCGGACATCACGCGGAACACGGGTCCGCGGAACACGGTTTTTGACTTGAGGACGCGGGCTTTGCCCGTCTTCTTTCTGCTCATGCCCACACACTATACGTGAAGTCCGCGCGCCATCGGCGCAGCCGGTTTGGACGGGTAAGCGTGTGCTGCTATGCTGCCTCGGGATGTCGCGGAAGACAAGCTTCGCCATCATCGGTGCAGGAAGACTGGGCGGCGCGCTCGCCATCGCTCTTGACCGGGCGGGCCACACCATCCACGAGATCGTGCATAGTGGCCGGCCCGCTGCGGCGCGCCAGGCCGCGCAGCTTGCCCGCCGATGCCACGCCCGCGCCCGCGCATCGCACGTAGCCCGATTGGATGCCGAGGTTGTCTGGTTCTGCGTTCCCGATCGCGTGATCGCGGCAGCGGCGAAGCAATTGGCTGCCAGAACCGATTGGCGCGGCAAGATTGTGTTCCATGCCAGCGGCGCTCTTACCAGCGATGAATTAGACGCTCTCCGGCGGCGCGGCGCGAGTGTGGCTGCGCTCCATCCGCTCATGACGTTTGTCGCGCATGTGGAGCCCGCGCTGACCGGTGTGCCTTTCGCCCTTGAGGGCGATGCTCGCGCTGTGCTCGCCGCGCGAAAAATAGTGCGCAGCTTGGGCGGGGAAGCATTCTTGATCGCAAAGAACAAGAAGGCTGCCTATCACGCCTGGGGCGCCTTCACCTCACCCTTGCTGATCGCGCTGCTGGTAACGGCGGAGGAAGTGGCTCGCGCCGCGGGCCTCTCAGCCGCCGCCGCGCGTCGCCGCGCCCTGCCTATCCTGCGTCAGACACTCGACAACTACGCGCGCCGGGGCCCCGCCGGCGCTTTCAGCGGCCCCATCATCCGCGGTGACGTTGCGACTTTGCGAAAGCATCTCGCAGCCTTGCGCTGCCTGCCACGCGCCTCGTCGGTTTATCTTGCCTTGGCTCGCATGGCGGTTGAAAAACTTCCGGCAGAACGGAAATCCGGCGTCAAGCGTGTTCTGCATTAGAAATTGCTGCGCAACGCGGAGGCGCGCTCAATCGCAGGGTTTGTGGGAGGCGGCTTCGAAGTGGTCGAGCTGAGCGTCGTGTTGCCGGGCGAATCTGCCTTTGCCGGTCTTGCCATACTGCGGAGTTCCCCGGCAATAGTAGACGGCGGTGTGCAAGTCGACCCAGACTTTCGCGTCCGGATTGCCCTCGTAGACCGCAGGCTCAGGAGTCTTTAGCTTGAGGCCCAGCAAAACCTTATTGACCGCCGGCTGCAGCGGATCGTGCCGGGGGTGAAGAGCGGACCAGCCCAAAGCCAGCACCAGAACTGCGATAGCGCCGAAGAAGGCGAACTTCGCTGACCGGTTCAGCCAATGGCGAGAGCCGCGGTGATGCCCGATCGACGCCGCTAATTCCTCGCATACGCGCCGTTCGGCTTCTCGTTCTTCAGCGCTGAGCTGTGCTTCGCGACTGTGCTCGTTTCCGCCTTGGAGATAGCCTTTCACAATCAATTCCGCGACTTGACTGGTGTAGAAGGTGCGTCCCTGCTCGAGCGCTTCCACCGCCGCTACGAGATGCGCACCGGTATCGCTTTTGAGCAGAAATCCGCGGGCGCCAGCGCGCAAGGAGTCCCGCACGACTTCCTCTACGTCCGTCAGACTCAAGAGCAGGATCCGCTGCAGCGGATTGCTTTGCAGGATTTGGCGAGTCGCTTCCACGCCGTTCAACCGCGGCAGGGCAACGTCGAGCAGGACAATATCGGGATGAAGGCGGTCGGCTTCCGCAACGGCCTGGATGCCATCCGCGGCTTCGCCACAGACTTCCCAGTCGCGATGAGCCGCGACCGTCGCAATGATCCCATGGCGAACAATGTCGTGTTCATCAGCGACGAAGATACGAAGCGGAAGCATTGGCACACTGCGCTGGCTTACGTTGCGTTGCTGGTCAGCCTGGGGGAGGGCGTGTGATGATTGCGCTTCGAAAACGCGCAGTTTACTTCTATGCCCAAGGGAGTGCTCTTCGCCGTGACCTGCGTCACCGGCGGGGAGTGATTAGAGAGCCGCGCTAAGAGGACTGGATCGGCCCGAAATCAATACTCGACTTGCGGCACATCGAGGTGGTGTAACCCTCCTCTGCTCAACGTAGTAGCGAGAAGATATAGTAGTATTTTCACGGGTGTCAGACTTTTCAAGGCGGAGAACTGGGCCGGAACGCCGCGTAGAAAGGCCTTTAAGCGTGAGGAAATGCCCCTAGGAGCGTCTCCGGGAGGCGCGGAAAGCTTCAGGGCCATCGGGCTGCCAACGAGAGCTTAAATCGCCTGTAATCGCTCTCGCCGAATTCTCTAAGCTATGAACTATTTCTGGAACACGCGGCCTTACTTCCCATAGGGATCGCGGAAGTAGCCCTCCACGGCAAAATCTTCTCCGAAACGGTGCAGGCGAAGATGATGGAGGTAGGGAGCCTGTGGTGGATGCGCGAAACTGGCGCCCAACAGAAAAGGGACCGCGCTGCTGCCCAGGATCCGCGGCGCGAAATACAGAAAAGCTTTATCCACGATTCCGGCCACCAGCGCGCTGCCGTTGATGAGGGCGCCGCCCTCGATCAGCAGGCTGGTGATTTCCAATTCGCCCAACCGCCGCAGGATGCCGGTGAAATCCGGGCGGCTGTCCATCTTGCTCGCCGCCATTGTCTCGACGCGGACTCCCCGGGCTTCCAGTGTTGCCTTGCGGTCCACGTCGGGGGAAAGAGAAAAAACCAGGACATCGTCGCGCGCCGTGTCCACCAAGCGGCAGTCGAGCGGCAGCCGCAAATGCGAGTCGAGAATTACGCGCAACAAGGGCCGTCGTCGCGGCAAACCGGAGCGATCGGTCAGCAGAGGATTATCGGCGAGGACGGTACCGACCCCCACCAGAACGGCATCGGAGGCGTGACGCAGGGTTTGCGCGTGGGCGCGAGCCGCTTCGCCGGTGATCCAGCCCGTGGGCGGGGCGGCGCCGACGGCCGGCGGGGCGATCTTGCCGTCGAGAGTCATGGCGGCCTTCAGGGTGACGAGCGGCGTCTTGCGCCGGATGAAGTGGGCGAAAGCTTCGTTGAGCCGGCGCGCCTCGATGGCGAGGCCGCCAACTTCCACGGCGACGCCGGCGGCGCGCAGGCGTTCAAAGCCGCGCCCGGCGACGAGCGGGTTGGGATCTTCCATGGAGCAAACGACGCGGCGGATGCCGGCGGCGAGGAGCGCGTCGGCACAGGGGGCGGTGCGCCCCTGGTGGGAGCAGGGTTCGAGGTTCAGGTAAAGTGTGGCGCCTCGTGTCCGGTCGCCGGCTTGTTCCAGGGCAAGAACTTCAGCATGCTGGACCCCAGCGTAAGTATGAGTGCCGCTGCCCACAATCTGGCCGTCGCGAACGATCACCGCTCCCACGCAGGGGTTGGGCGAGGTCAGGCCGACTCCCGCCTGGGCCAGTTCCAGGGCACGGCGCAGAAACGGTTCGTCGCTGGGCAGTACTTGTGTGTTGATCATGCCGGGGACATGGATGGATCAGTTGTCGTCGGGCTCTTCGAGAGCGACGGCGCCGCTGCGACCTCGAGGTCCACCACGACGATATGCCGGAACCAGGAGGTGCGGATCTTCGGGTGGGCTGGCTGGATGGGCGCGACGGCGCAGCAACCGGTAGCCGCCCAGCGCGGCCAACACCGCAGCCAGAATGACAAGCACTTCGGGCATGCCCCACATTGTAGCCACGATTCTTGCGGCGCGTGAGCAAGAAAAAAGGCCGCCTTGCGGCGGCCATCCTCTCGGGGG